>Ga0310811_10010259_pt1 | contig 12095 bp, 9 predicted proteins | sample YCmetagenome_FD_207642 | JGI IMG/M metagenome (GOLD analysis project Ga0310811, IMG submission 207642) | Soil microbial communities from experimental microcosm in Duke University, North Carolina, United States - YC | ecosystem: Engineered > Artificial ecosystem > Soil microcosm > Unclassified ...
AGCAGCGTGTAGATCGCCTCGTGCGCGCCGCACGCGCCGAGCGGATGCCCCGTCATACCCTTGGTCGACGAAAACGCCGGCACGCGATGATCGAACGCCGCGCCGAACACCTCGTTCAACGCATGCAGTTCTTCCAGGTCGCCGAGCGGTGTCGACGGTGCGTGCGTGTTGACGTAGTCAGGCCGTTTGCCCGCTTCGTTCAGCGCGCCGCGCATGGCCCGCGCGATCCCCGCTGCGCGCGGCGTGACCATGCCGCCGCTGTCCGTGCAGTCGCCGAAACCGGTGAGCTCCGCGTAGATCCGCGCGCCGCGTGCAAGCGCGTGATCGAGCGATTCGAGCACCAGCACGCCGCCGCCCGACGCGATCACGAAACCGTCGCGCTCCGTGTCGTAGGGACGCGATGCCTTCTGCGGTGTGTCGTTGAAGCGGCGCGACAACGCGCCCATCGCGTCGAACATCAGCGTCATGTTGTCGTGCAGCGACTCGCTGCCGCCGGCCAGCACGATCTGCTGTCGGCCGGTCTGGATCAATTGCATCGCCTGCCCGATCGCGAGCGCCGAAGTCGTGCACGCCGACGACGGTGAATAGCTGACGCCTTCGAGCCCGAACACCTGCGCGACGTTGGCCGACGCGGTGCTGCTCATCGCATGCGGCACCGTGTACGGCGGCACTTTGTCGACGCCACGGGCATGCGCGATCGCCATGGCCGCGTCGTAAGTGGACATGTTGCCGACGCCCGAACCGATCACCGTGCCCACGCGCGGCGAGCGCAACTGCGCAGCGTCGAGCCCCGCATCGTCGATCGCCTTGCGCGCGGCATGACACGCGAAGCGCGCGGTGTCGCCCATGAAGCGTTCGAGCTTGCGCTCGAACGGCGGCTCGTGCGCGACCGAGGCGACGCCTGCGACCTGCGAGGCGAAGCCACGCTCGCGCCACGCGTCGATCCGCTCGATCCGCGAGCGGCCCTCGCGCAAGGCAGCGGAGACCTCATCGAGCGTATTGCCGAGACACGACACGATGCCCATGCCGGTCACGACCACGCGTTGCAAAGCCACGCTCATCGAACGCGCCTGAAAATCAGCGACGTGTTGATGCCGCCGAACGCGAAGTTGTTGCTCATCACGTATTCGGCGTCCATCTCACGCCCCGTGCCGACGATGTAATCGAGCGACGCGCAGGCCGGATCGACGTTCTCCAGGTTCAAGGTCGGCGCATACCAGTTGCGCTTCATCATCTCGATGGTCCACCACGCTTCGAGCGCGCCGCACGCGCCGAGCGTGTGGCCGACATAGCTCTTGAGCGAGCTGATCGGCATGCGCGCGCCGAAGGTCTGCGCGGTCGCATGGCTTTCGGCAATGTCGCCGCGATCCGTCGAGGTGCCGTGCGCGTTCACATACTCGATCGCTTCAGGCGGCAGTTGGGCGTCGTTGAGCGCGAGTTGCATCGCTAGCGCCATGGTTTCGGCGGTCGGCTGGGTCATATGCGCGCCGTCCGAGTTGCAGCCGAAGCCGACGATCTCCGCGTGAATCCGCGCACCGCGCGCCATTGCATGCTCGTATTCCTCGAGCACCAGCGTGGCCGCGCCTTCGCCGACCACGAGGCCGTCACGCGCGGCGTCGAACGGACGCGGCGTCAGATGCGGTTCGTCGTTGCGCGTGCTGGTGGCGTAAAGCGTGTCGAACACGGCGACAGCCGGCCCTGACAGTTCCTCCGCGCCGCCGGCCAGCATCAGCGTCTGCTTGCCGCTCTGGATCGCTTCGTACGCATAGCCGATCGCCTGGCTGCCCGACGCGCACGCACACGAGGTCGGAATGATCCGCCCTTTCAGATCCCAGAACAGGCTGACGTTGACCGCGGTGGTGTGCGGCATCATCTGCACGTAGCTGTTCGACGTGACGTCGCTCATCGAGCCGGTTTCGAGCATCGTGCCGAACGCGCGGATCGGCTGCACCGAACCGGACGACGAACCATACGCGACGCCCATGCGGCCGTCCTTGATGGTGGCATCGTCGGCGAGGCCCGCGTCGGCGAGCGCCAGTTCGCTGGCGCGCACCGAATACATCGACACCGGCCCCATCGAGCGGGTCTTCTTGCGCGGATAATGCGCGGGCGCCGTGAAACCCGGCAACGGACACGCGAGCCGCGTATGCAGCGATTCGAAGTAATCCCACTCGGGCATGCGGCGCACGGCGTTCACGCCGCTCTTCAAACGCGTTTCGATCACGTCCCAGCTATCGCCCAACGCCGTGACGCCGCCCATGCCGGTAATGACGACGCGCTTCATCAGATCATCCCGCCGTTGACGCCGATCACCTGACGCGTGACATACGAGGCCGCATCCGACATCAGGAAGCTGACCACGGACGCCACCTCGGCAGGCTGGCCGACGCGGTTCATCGGCACCGTTTTCAGCGCCTGCTCGAGCGGCATTTCGTCGAGCATGCCGGTCTCGATCAGACCCGGCGCCACGCAATTGACGGTGATGTTGCGCGACGCCAGTTCGACGGCGAGCGCCTTGCTCGCGCCAATCAGGCCGGCCTTCGCCGCGCTGTAGTTGACCTGGCCGCGGTTGCCCATCACGCCGGACACCGAAGCGATGGTGACGATGCGGCCGCCCTTGCGGGCGCGCACCATCGGCATGGTCAACGGATGGACGACGTTATAGAACGAGTCGAGACCGGTTTCGATCACGATGTCCCAATCTTCCTCGGTGAGCGCGGGGAACGCGGCGTCGCGCGTCACGCCCGCGCTGCACACGATGCCGTAGTACGGGCCGTGCGCCGCGACGTCCGCTTCGAGTACTTCGCGGCACACGGCGCGCTCGCGCACGTCGAACTGCAGCACGCGCGCCGTGCCGCCCTGCGCGGCGATGCCCGTCGCAACCGCGTCCGCTTCACTGCGTCCCGTGCGGCAGTGCACGGACACCGCGAAGCCGTCGGCAGCCAACTTGTACGCAATCGCGCGGCCGATGCCGCGGCTTGCGCCGGTAACGAGAACACGCCGGCTCATGAACTGAAACTCCCTTCTATGAATGACTGAAAATCGCGCGGTTGAAAAACCTTGATGACGGCTTCGGCGCAACTCGCGTCGCCGTGCCGGATCGTGCATTCGTAGGCGCCGTGGCCCTCTTCGCTGCGCAGCAGTTCCGCGACGTGGATCGACAACTGCGCGCCGCCCGCGAACGACGGCTGCAATGCCTTGTAGCTGCGCGAGCCGAGCAGCACGCCGGGCCGCGCGCGGCCGCCGCCGCGCATGGCCAGCAACGCGACGTGCGCGGCGATCGCCTGCGCCATCAGTTCGATGCCGATCCACGCGGGCATGGCGCCGTCGGCGTCGGCATACCAGGCGTCCGCGCGCACCGTGGCGCGCGCGCTGAGCGTTTCTTCGCTGAACGTGTCCACGGCGTCGATCAGCAGCATGGTGCCGCGATGCGGGATGATCGCTTCGATCGGCTGCTTGACGAGTTCGTCAACGGTGGGCGTCGGGTTCATCGCTTGGTTCATCGGGCAACTCATCGGGCAACTCATCGGGCAAGGACGAGGCTGACATTGCTGCCGCCGAAAGCAAACGAATTGCTCATCGCGTATTGCACGCCGCCTTGCGGCATGAAGCGTTCGCTAACGACCAGGTCCAGTGCAGGCAGCGCGGGATCGGCCTCGCCGTCCCACAGATGACGCGGCAGCGGCACGTTGTCATGCGCGAGCGCGAGCCACGTGAAGCCGAGTTCGGTCGCGCCCGCCGCGCCGAGCTGGTGGCCGGTCAACGGCTTGGTACCGCTCGTCGCTACGCCTTGTGCAAACACTCGCGACATCAAACCCGCTTCCATCTCGTCGTTCTTGCGCGTGGCGGTAGCGTGCAGATTCACATAGCCGATCGCCGACGGCTCGATGCCCGCATCGGCGAGCGCCGCGCGCAGCGCAAGTTCGCCGCCCACGCCGCGCGGGTCCGGCGACGAAATGTGATGCGCGTCGCTCGATTCGCCGACGCCCGCGAGCCGCACCGCCGCTTCGTCGCGGCTCATAAGGAACACCGCCGCGCCTTCGCCGACATTGATCCCGCAACGATTGCGGCTCATCGGATTGCTGCGCACGTTGCTGGTCGATTCAAGCGAGGCGAAACCCTGCACCGTCAGCTCGCACAGCGAATCGACGCCACCCACCACGACGGCGTCGCACAGTTGCAATTGCAGCAGCCGGCGCGCCGACGCGAAGGCTTTCGCGCTCGATGTGCACGCGGTCGAGATCGTGAACGCCGGACCATGCACGCCGAGCACGGCGGCGGCGAACGGCGCCGCCGTGCCGATTTCCATTTGCCGGTAGTTGAAGTTCGCGGGTAGATCCCCCGCTTGCGCCTGATAGACGAACGCGGCTTCGGCGGCCTCGATGCCCGACGTGCTGGTGCCGAGCACCACGCCGATGCGATGCGCGCCGTAGCGCTCGCGCGCCGCTTCGACAGCGGCGGCAATCTGCGCCAGCGCGGCGAGCAGCAAGCGGTTGTTGCGGCAGTCGTAACGGGCGAGTTCAGCGGGCGGCGCAAGGTCGAGCGGCGCGAGCACGCTGCCGACGAACGCCTCGCCGATCCCCGTATGCGCGTTCGCCATGCCGGGCGAACGGCCGGCGGCAAGCGCCGGGACAATGCTGTCGAGGTCGCCGCCGAGCGCGTTGATCATGCCGAGCGCGTGCAAATAAACTGATGGGGCTTTCATGCGGCCCTCCTTGATTCCGATGGCATGCCGATCGGCGCGAGCAATACCGATACCGCGATGCCGAGCGCGAGCGTCGCGCCGAAACTCTTCAGCGCGGGCATCGCACTCATGCCGAGCATGCCGAACGACAACAACGTGGTGGCCGCCGACAGCAGCACGCCCGTCCACACCGCGCCGAGATCCGCGTCCGCGCGCAGGCAGCCTTCGCGCAGGAACACGGCATAGTTTGCGCCCACGCCGAGCACGAGCATCAGCGCCAGCCAATTGAACAGATTGAGCGGCACCTGCGCGTAGCCGAATACGGCGAGCGTGACGCCCACGGCGAGCAGCACCGGCAAGGTCACGGCGATGCCGCCGCGCACACGGTAGCGCAGCATCAGCAAAACGAGCACGAGGGCCAGCGCGCCGCCGAGCCACCAGCCGCTATCCACGCGATACGCGCCGAACAGCGTCGACACGCTGGCGGCCTTGTCGACGAACACGACGCCGGGCAAGCCCTGCGCGGTCGCGATCAGCGCGGGTTCATTCTGCGGCGTCACGCCCTGCGGAATGACGACTGCGGCATAGGCTTTCGTCGATGCATCGACTTCGCCGAGCCAGAGATGTTTGTACGGTTGCGACCACGGCGCCGCGAGCCACCTGTCGATCGTGAGCGGCGCTTGTGGTTTGGCGTATGAGGCGATCCAGGCGTCGGCGATTTCGTCCTTGAAGCCGGCCTGCAGGAGCGTGGCGCGCAACGCGGCGCGGTCGTTGAACACGTGTTGTGCGAGCAACGCGCGGTCTTCATTCTGCTGTTTCGCGGACGGCACGAACTGCGCGACCGACTGATAGCTGCCGACCTTGTTCGCAGTGCCGTTCAACGCGTCCAGTTTCGTGCCCAATGCTTCCGCGCGTTGCAGCACGAGTTCCGGCGTCTCGCCGCGCACGACGAAAAACTGCGCGCTGTTATCCACGCCGACGGCCTCGCGCACCTTGTCTTCCTGCGCGACGAGCGCGGGATCGCGCTGGATCAGCAGGTGGATGTCGTCGTCGCTGGTCAGACGCAGCCAGCCGGGAATCGCCAGCAGCAGCAACAGCGCAGCCACCAACCACGCGCGCTTGCCGCCGATCGTGCGATGCCACACTGTCAGCAAGCGCGCCGCGCCTGCAAACACGCGTTTCGGGCTGCGTTTGGGCGCGCGCGTGAGCAGCGCGGGCAGCAGCCACAGCACGGAGGCGAACGCCGTCGTAATGCCGGCAATCGCGAAGCAGGCGATCTGCTTGAGCGCGGGAAACGGCACCCACGTGAGAATCGCGTAGCCGAGCAGGCTCGTCGCGAGCGCCACGCTCAACGCGGGACGCACGGCGCGCGCGCCGCGAGCCGCGTCCCAGCCGCGCTGCGCGCCGAGATACACCACGAAGTATTGAATCGAATAGTCGACGGCCTCGCCGATCAGGCTGGCGCCGAACACGAGCGTCAACAGATGCAGCTTGCCGAATACCAGCATCGTCACCGCAAGCGCGCAGACAATGCCGAGCGCGGTCGATACGAAACCGAGCAGCAACAGACGCGGTGAGCGGAACACCCACATCATCAGAAGCGCGATGCCGCACAGCGACGCGACGCCGATCAGATGCACTTCATGTTCCGATGCGCTGCGCGCCGATTCCGCGTAAAACACGGCGCCGGTTCGCGCCACGGAGACATCGGGGAATGCTTGCTTCAATGCGCTTTCGCCTTGTGCGAGCGCTGCGAGCACGGCGCGCTGCGTCTTCGTTTCGTACGCGGAGCCCGGCAGTGTCGCGACGATCAGCACGCTGGTGGCGGCGCCGCGATGCGCAACCAGCATGTTGTCTTCGAGTTCGAGATTCGACGTAGCGAGCGGCAGGCCGCCGAGCCAGTGTTCGAGCCAGCCGAACGGATCGTCGGCGAGCGGCGTGGTGAGGCCGCCGCGCAGCGGGCTGTAGATGCGCTGGGCGAGCGAGTCGTGCAATGTGGTATTCGCCGCGCCGTTTGAGAGCGATGCGCGGTCCGCCGGCGCCAGCAAGCCGAAGCGATACGGCATATACAGCGCAGCGATCTGCGACAGATCGAACGGCGGCAATTCCGCCGTCACCGAACCGAACGCGCCACTCTTCTGCAACGACGCGCCGAGTTGTTTCGCCGCGGCTTTCGCGTGCGCGTCGTCGTTGCTGGTGACGAGGAAAACGGTGCGGTCGCCCAGCGCGCTCGCCAGCGTATCGACTGCCTTTTCGGCGACCGGATCGGCCTCGGTCGCCGGCAATAGCGCGAGCAGATTGGTTTGCAGCGGCGACGGTCCCGCGAACCGCCAGCCGCAATACAGCGCCGCAACGAGCGCGAGCAGCAGCCACGCGGTGCGCATGCCCCACGCCTGTTTCGCGGATCGCTGTTGCAGCATTTCCATTACGGCGCCCCGAGCAGACCGCGTTCAGCCGCGGTGAGTTCGGTCACGGCCGCGCTCTTCGTGAAGTCGAGTTGGGTGACGTCGCCATTAGCGAGCGTAATGCGCAAACGCTGCAGATAGTCGCCACCGTTCATCTCCAGACCTTTGATCGACTGCGCGATCTGCGGCTGGTTCGGCGTGAGTTGCATGCGCCACTGCGCGGCGCTGCCTTCCGCCTGCACGTCGAATTGCGAGTAGAGCGCCGACAGATCGCCGCCGAGCATCGCGCGCATCATCTTCGAGACTTGCGCGACACCGCGCGTGCCCTGCGCGCTGTGAGCCGTGACGCGCTGGCCGTTGGCGTTGACTTCGGTCACTCCGGCATCGGTGATCACGTAGGTGGCTTTGTACGGCGTGTCGATCTGCCAGACCACGCCGCGCTCGCGGAAGAACAGCAGCGAGCCGGTGCTGACGAGCGGCTGCTTCATCGCGGCGAGCGTTTGCGTCTGCGTGAATTGCGCGCGCACGCCCTTGGCCTGCGCGAGGTGCGCGGCGATCTGCGAGACGAGCGCGGGGTTGCCAGGCGCGGCTTCTTTCGTCGATGCGGCGGACGCTGCCGATGCGGGCTCCATCCATACGACTGTCGCGACAAGCACGCTCAGCGCACTCAATGTGCCGGCGATCGCAGCGCGCAGATTCATCGTCCCCATACGCGCTCCAGCTTGTCGAACACGACCGGCGGCGAGACGAACTGCAACTCCTGAGTGGCGGCATCGACCGCGACCTGGATCGTATAACCCTTGGTCAGCCGCGTGCCGGTCGCGCAATCGACGATTTCATAGCCTATTTTCAGGCGGTTTTCGTGTTCGAGCAGTTGCGTGCGCACTTCGATCTGCTGACCGTAGGTGGCCGGCTTCACGTACTTGAGATGCGCTTCCACGATCGGCCACAGATAACCCGAAGCCTGCATCTCGCGATAGTCGTAGTCGAACGCGCGCAGCAGCGCCGCGCGGCCGATCTCGAAGTACTTCAGATAATGGCCGTGCCAGCACACGTTCATCGCGTCGACATCGTGGAACGGCACTTCCACTGTCGCGCTCGCACTCAGCACTTTGCGTGAACCGGTCATGCGCTCGATCCTCCGCGAGAGTCGCTCGCCAGATCGCACGCGGCAATGCGCGCGGTCAGCGCGCGCAACTCGTGTTCGAGCGCGCGGTCTTCGTCGACGAACGGCGACTGCGCGCCGACGCTGTCGATGAACGCTTGCAGCGGCGCCGGCACCGGCGTCGCGCTGTCGATCTTCAAGCGCAGACGCGCGGCTTGCACCGTCGCGAGCGTATGCGCGGCGGCGACCTGCTCGGTCAGTTCCAGCACGCGCAAGCAGTCGCGCGCGGCGATCGTGCCCATGCTGACCTTGTCCTGATTGTGCGCCTCGGTGGAGCGCGAAAAGACGCTCGCGGGCATCGTGTTCTTCAAGGCTTCAGCGGTCCATGCGGACGACGAAATCTGCACCGCCTTGAAACCGTGATTGATCGCGGCACGCGCGGGCCCCGCGCCCGACAGATTGCGCGGCAAGCCATTGTTGAAATTCACGTCGACCAGCAGTGCGAGTTGCCGGTCCATCAGATCGGCGAGATTGGCGACCGCGACCTTCAGCGAGTCCATCGCGAACGCGATATGGCCGCCGTAGAAGTTGCCGCCGTGCAGCACGCGTTCGTTGTCCGGATCGATCAGCGGGTTGTCGTTCGCGCTGTTCAGTTCGTTCTCGACATCGCGGCGCACCCACGAGAGCGCATCGCGCGCCACGCCGATCACATGCGGCGCGCAGCGAATCGAATAACGGTCCTGCAGACGGTGGCCCGGCGTGTCGTCGCGGCCGGCCAGGTCGTCGCGAATCCAAGCCGCGGCTTCGGCCTGGCCGGCGTGCGGCTTCACTTCGAAGAGCATCGCGTCGAAGTGCGCGGCGCGGCCGTCGAGCGCGACGGTGCACAACGCCGTCAGGCGCGCCGTGAGCCGCGTGAGATGATCGGCGCGCGCAAACGCGAGACAGGCGAGGCCCGTCATCACGGCGGTGCCGTTCATCAGCGCGAGCCCTTCTTTCGGCGCGAGCGTGAGCGGCGTGTGACCGAGTTCGGTCCACACTTCGCGCACGTCGCGCAGATGTCCTTCGAACATCACGTCGCGTTCACCTGCAAGCGCGGCGGCCACATACGAGAGCGGCGTGAGATCGCCGCTCGCGCCCACCGAACCTTCCGACGGAATGCGCGGCAGCACACGATGATTGACCAGATCGGCCAGACGTTCGAGCAACACCGTCCGCACGCCGGAAAAACCGTAAGCGAGCGAGTTGAGCCGCGCGGCGATCACCGCGAGCGTTTGCGCGTCGTCGAGATATTGGCCCATGCCGCAGCCGTGATAGCGCGTGAGTTGCAACGGCAAGGCTTCGACCAGTTCCATCGGCACGTCGACCACGCAGGCGTCGCCGTAACCGGTGTTGACGCCGTACACGGTCGCGCCCGCGGCCAGATGGCGGCGCAGAAAATCCGCGCCGCGCTGAATACGCGCGCGCCACGCCGGATCGTCGCTCAAGGCGACCGGCGCGCGATGCTGCGCAATCGCGACGACCTCTTCGATCGTCAGCTTGCGCCCGCCTATTACGACTGCCGCGTTGTTCACGTTCGCGCCTGTATTCGGCACATCGATCAGATCATGTTCGGCCATTCGCGCCTCGCTTGGGGCTGGCCCAGAAATCGAAGAAGTTGAACCATTGGTAAGGTGCCTTGCGGCAATAGTGTTCGAGACGCACGGCATAGCGCTGCGCCCACGCGGCGAGATGCTGCGCGCGTTCGCGGCGCGGCAGGTCGATGCGCTCGGCGAACGGTTCGAAATAGAGACGGTAGCCGTCGCGCTCTTTCAGACAGAAGAACAGGTAGACCGGACAGCCCAGCGCATGCGCGAGCACATACGGACCTTGCGCGAACGGCGCGGTCGAGCCGAGAAATTGCGCTTCGGTCGTGCGCCCCGCTTCGTGGGCGGGCACGCGGTCGCCGACGATCACCAGCAGCTCGCCGGCATCGACGCGCTCCTGCATCATCATCGCGGTCTCGGGTCCGAAATCGCTGACTTCGAGCAGATGCTTCGCGAACCCGCTATTGGCCGAGGCCAGCACGCTATTGAAGCGGCGCGCGTGCTCCGTGTAGACGACGGCCGTGACCTTGGCATAAGCGCCCTGCGCGGCGAGCGCGCGGGTCATTTCCAGATTGCCGAGATGCGCGCCGATCACGAGCGCGCCCTTGCCGCTCGCCACCAACGCTTCGAATGCCGAAGGATCTTCGAATTTGACGTCGGCGTTGTTCACGCGGCCCGACCATGCCGCGAGCTTGTCGAAGCCCGATTGCGCGAACGCCAGCATATGGCGGTACGCGGACAGCCAGCCCGGACGTGGCGTATCGCCATGCGGCGCGGCCTCGCCTAGATGCTTGAAGTAGTTGCTGGAGGCCTCGCGCGCGGCGCGCCCCGTCAGCAGAAAATACGCGACGATCGGATGCAGCCACAGCGCGGTGAAGCGCCGGCCGAACAGCTTGCAACTGAGCGCGAGCAGCGACATGCCGAGATGGCTGCCGCGTTCGGCGATACGCCACCAGTCCTGTTGGTTCTCGTTGCCCTGCCCGTCCGCGAGTGCGGAACGACGCGGCATTACCTTGTGCGCGAGCAGCATCGGCAGACGCCACAGCATGCCGAACACGAGCCGCGTATGACTGCGGCTGATGCGAACGTTGTCCCACAACACGTCGAAATGCGAGACGCCGTCGCTTGCATAGGTGACGCGTGTGGGAATCGAGCGGAACGCGGCGCGCCGCCAATACAGGCGCACGAGAATCTCGATGTCGAAGTCCATGCGCGTGGGCAGTTGCACGCTGTCGATCAGATTGCAGGCGAGCGCCAGCGGATACAGGCGAAAGCCGCACATCGAGTCGCGGATCGTCAGCGAAAGCGTTTCGATCCACACCCACACGTGCGTCAGATAACGGCCGTAGAGACGCGCTTTCGGCACGCTCTCGTCGTAGACCGGGCGGCCGAGAATCACCGCGCCCGGTTCGGCGCGCGCCGCTTCGATGAAACGCGGCACGTCGGTGGCGTCGTGCTGGCCGTCGGCGTCGATCTGCAACGCGTGCGTGTAGCCCGCCTTGCGCGCGGCGCGCAGCCCCGCCATCACCGCCGCGCCCTTGCCGCCGTTGACCGCCAGGCGCAGCAGCGTGAGCTGTCCCGCGTACTGCTGCGCGAGCGCGGCGAGCACCTGCTGGGTGGCCTCGTCGCTGCCATCGTCGACGACAAAAAACGGCAGGCCGTGAACCGCCAGATGCGCGACGGTCGCGCCGATCGCGTCCTTATGGTTGTAGATCGGAATGACGATGCATGGGGAGAAGGTCATCACGCGCCCTCCCCGTAGACGATCACGCCGGACGCGCAGTCGCGGCCGCTCACGCGGTACGCGAACTGCACGCGCCGGCGCGCCGCGTCGTGCGCGAGCGTGAGCTTGAGCACCGCACCCGGCGACACCGGCGCCATGAATTTCAGTCGATCGATCGACGCCACCGCGCGCACGGCAGGCACATGCTCGGCGGCCAGACGCATCGCCCAGTCGACCTGGACGACGCCGGGCAGAATCGGCAGGCCGGGAAAGTGGCCGGCGAAATGCACGAGCGAGGGCGGCACGCGCAACTCGTAGTGCAGCGTGTCGCCACTCCGCGCTTCGGCCAGCACTTCCATGCCTTCGACGCGCGGTTCGAACGCGGCCGCCACGGCGGCCACCGGCAGTTTGCCGCGCGCGTCGAACGGCAGCGTGACGCGAAAACGCCAGTGGCGCGGCAGCACCACGACGTCGAAATATTCGGCGAGATGCCGGCGCAGGACTTTCGCGAGCGCCACGCGACCGTCGTCGCGCAAGGCCGCGCCGCCCGCTTCGGTCAGCGCCACGACGGCGCCGACGCGCTCGCGCGAGGCGC
>Ga0310811_10010260_pt1 | contig 12094 bp, 10 predicted proteins | sample YCmetagenome_FD_207642 | JGI IMG/M metagenome (GOLD analysis project Ga0310811, IMG submission 207642) | Soil microbial communities from experimental microcosm in Duke University, North Carolina, United States - YC | ecosystem: Engineered > Artificial ecosystem > Soil microcosm > Unclassified ...
CGGGCGTGAGCTCGGCGGCCTCGCCGACGGCAAGACCTGGGTGTTTCTGGATCTGGCGGAGTCCCCAAGTGTTCGTAATTCGTAGTGTCCGGCTTTAGCCGGACCGGCTATCAGGTGGGTGACAAGCAATGGCTGATACGGTGGCTCTCGATCCCGCAACCGGAGCGTTTCTCGAGGCGATGCGTGCATCTGGTGGAAAGCCTCTGCACGAGTCGTCCATCGAAGAAGTGCGCGGGAACATTCGCGCTGCGTCAGCGCAGCTCGCGCCGCCGCCCGCGGATGTCGCACGGGTCGAGGATCGACGCATCCCCACGGCCGGCGGCGACTTCGGCGTGCGGATTTATTCGCCGCACGGTGGAACCCCGCGTCCGATCGTGGTGTATTTCCACGGCGGAGGGTGGGCGGCCGGCGATCTGAATACGCATGACGGGACGGCGCGATATCTGGCGGCGAACGCCAATGCGGTCGTCGTGTCGGTGGACTACCGGCAGCCGCCGGAGCACAAGTTTCCCGCCGCCGTGAACGATTCGTTCGCGGCCGTTGAATGGGCCGCTGCGCATGCGCGCGAGATAGGGGGTGACGCGGCGCGGCTTGCGGTGGCAGGCGACAGCGCCGGCGGTAATCTGGCCACGGTGGTGTGTCAGCTGGCGAAACAGCGCGGCGCCCCTCGCATCGCCTACCAGGTGCTCCTCTACCCGACGGTGGACCTGCGGGATCCCGTTGACGACCCGGCGTATCCGTCGCGCCATCAATTCGGCGGCGGCGACTACTTCCTGTCGATGCGCGACATGGAATGGTTCCGGTCGCTCTATGTGACGGATCCCGCCCGCGAGTCGAGTGATGCGCGTCTGTCGCCGATTGCCTCGAGGGACCTGGCCGGCCTCCCGCCGGCGCTGGTGCTCACGGCCGGATGTGACCCGCTGCGGGATGAAGGAAAGGCGTACGCCGATCGTCTCGCGGCAGCGGGCGTTCCCGCGGAGTATCGCTGCTACGACGGGACGATTCACGCGTTCATGTCGTTTGCCGGGGCGATCCCGCGGGGCCTGGAAGCGTTATCCTTTGTGGCGTCGCGTCTGAAGGCGGCGCTGGCAAACTAACTTGCAGTTGGCATTCATTGTCCGCGTTAGAGTAAAGGCAAGAGGAGAACATCGATGAACCGACGACTGATGGCATTGCTGGCGGTATGCGGCTGGCTGCTGACGACGGGGTCGCTGAGCGCCCATCATTCCACCGCGATGTACGACTCGCAGAATCCCGTCACCATTAGCGGGACTGTGAAGAGATTCGAATGGACCAACCCGCACGCGTTCGTCTACCTCGAGGTGAAGGACGAGAAGACGGGCAAGATGGTCGAGTGGGAAGTCGAGATGATGAGCCTGAATCACCTGCGCGGCTACGGCTGGACGAGCAAGACGGTCAAGCAGGGCGACACGCTCTCGGCCACCGGGGCGCCAGCCAAGAGCGGTGCACCGTCGATGATCGCCAACCGGATGAAGCTCGCGGACGGGCGGGAAATCCGTTCGTAGGCGTTCCGATCGCTCGGACCGCTCGAAACGTTCGAAACCTTCTGGGAGGGTGATGTGAGGCGATCGCTCGCGGTTGTCATCGGCGTGCTCATGGCAGCGATCACGGCTGTGGCCCAGGCGCCGCAGGGCGCTGGAGCACCCGCGGCTCCTGCGCAGGGTGCGCCGCCTGCTGGTCGCGGACGCGGCGGCCCACCGGCGCGCATCGTCACATTCGAGGCGAAGCCTTCGTCGATCAAGCCTGGCGAGTCGACTGTTCTCACCTGGCTCGTGGAGAATCCTGGCGCGCCGGCGATCGAGCCCGGCATCGGCCGCATCACGCCGCGTGGCAGCATGCGTGTGACGCCGTCGGCCACGACGACCTATACCCTGACGAATGGCGATCTCACGCGAACGGTCACGGTGACGGTGGCCGGCACCCAACCCGTGGCGGCAACAGCGGCTGCCGCGGTTCCCACGTCCAAAGGAATCACGCGGACCCCGGAGGGCAAGCCGGACTTCTCGGGTGTGTTTGCGTTTGGCGGCGGCGGTGGGGGTGGGCGCGGCGCAGGAGGCGGACGTGGTGGCGGCGCCGCCGCTCCGGCAGGTCCGCAGCTGAAACCCGGCGCGGAGAAGTATCGCGTCACGCGCGGCCCGCAGGACACGGGGCGGACGTCGGACTGCATGCCGCTCCCTCCGCCGGATGCCTTCGGCGTCCCGTATCAGTTCCAGATCATTCAGAACAAGGACTACCTGGTCATCTTCCACGAGTATCCGGGAACGTTCAGGATTGTTCCGCTCGATGGCGAGCCGCACCAGGTCGATCCGGATCCAGCCTGGCTCGGTGATTCGGTCGGCAAGTGGGAAGGCGACACGCTGGTAATCGACACCATCGGCTACAACGAGAAGACCGAGATTGCAGGCTATCGGCATTCCGACGCGCTGCACACGGTTGAGCGTTTGAAGCGGAACGATGACGGGATTGACTACGAGATCACGATCGACGATCCGAACGTCTTCGTCGCGCCGTTCACGCAGACGCGCACGTTCCGGTTCAACGTGCCGCCGATGAAGCGGATCATGGAGTTCATCTGCGAGAACAACCGGGACTACCGGCCGCTGTTCGGAACGCAGAAATGAAGATTGTTGCGTTCTGCATTTTGAATGCTGTCTTTCTGCTGGCACCCTCGCTCGCGGCGCAGGAGGGCCACCCGCTCGTGGGCTCCTGGCACGGCGACCGTGGCACGGGCCCGAAAAATCGCACAGACGTCACACTGGTGATGGACTGGGACGGAACGCAGATAACCGGCCTCGTCAACCCGGGTTTCGAAGGGATGCCGTTGCAGAACGCGAAACTCGTTCCGAAGGACTGGTCGCTGCATTTTGAAATCGAGTCGAAGGACCGTGCCGGCAAAGTTGTCCGTTGTTCCGTCGACGGCAAAATCGATCGCCTTGGTTCGGATCGGCGGACGCTCGCTGGGACGTGGGTGTGTGCCGGTGCGAAGCAGGATTTCACGCTCACTCGGGACCGGGACTACTACTCGCGCTAGGGGAGTTCGCATGCGCAACGCACGGTTCGCCGGTGGCATCGCGGCGGGCGTTCTCGTCACCGCGATGTGGATGCAGGACTTTGACGCACAGACACCGGCAACCGGTGCGGCGCCGGCAGCGCGCGGCCAGGGCACTCGGGGCGACGGCGCCGGAACGCAGGGTGGGGCGAGAGGAGGCGGTGGCAGGCGTGGCCGCGGCGCTGCCCCCGCTGGACCCTCGAAGCCGACACCGCGCTGGCCCGACGGCCGCGTGAATCTCAGCCAGGCTCCAGGAGTAAAGGGCTTCTGGAACGTGATGACCGGAAGCCTGATTGCACCAGGCGGCCTGCCGGACAATCTCACGCTCGACCAGGTGCCGTTTCAGGATTGGTCCCGTGCGCTGTACGAATACCGGCAACGCCGTGGCGGGCTCGACGATCCGCATGCGAGATGTCAGCCGGCAGGTGGAATGCGATTCTTCACCGTCCCGAATGGGATGGAGTTCATCGATCAACCGGAACTCAACCGCATCTTCATCATCGGCGGCGAAAACCGCGACTGGCGGCGGATTGCGATGGAACCCGGACGCAAGCACCCGCCCGAGGACGAACTCGTTCCCAGCTACTTCGGCGACTCGATTGGCCGGTGGGAAGGCGACACGCTGGTTGTCGACACGGTGGGCTACAACGAGAAGTTCTGGTTCATCCGCGGAGGGCTGCCGCATACGCGCTTCATGCACCTGACCGAGCGATTTACTCGCATCAACTTCGACACGCTTCGCTACCAGGTGACGATCGACGACAAAGGGGCATATACGCGGCCATGGAGCGGCGGCTGGGACATTTCGTGGCAATACACCAACTACGACGGCTCGCCCGGCGGCGAAATCCACGAATACTTCTGCATCGATAACGAGCGAGACGCCGTCGAGTTCGCGGGCAAATAGGTCGGGAACGCCTGCGCCTTGACAACCGCGAAGTAAGGTTCTAGGCTCACCGGCCGCGAGCGCGTTCGCTCTGTCCGCTTCGCAGAGGGAGAGTCTCATGCGCGTCATCGTCCGCAGCTTTGCTCTTCTGGCCCTGATTCTTCTGCTTCCTGCGCTGGCTCATGCGCAGGCGACACTTTCCGGCACCGTGCGCGACACCACCGGGGCGATACTGCCCGGGGTTACGGTCGAAGCCGCGAGCCCGGTGCTGATCGGCAAGATCCGCACAGCGGTGACCGACGGCAGCGGACAGTACCGCATTACAGAACTACCTCCAGGCACGTACGCGGTGACCTTTACGTTGTCCGGCTTCACGACGCTTCGCCGTGAGGCGCTGAACGTGTCCGGTTCAGGTGTGGTCCCGGTCTCAGTCGAACTTCGCGTTGGCGCTGTCGCGGAAACCATTACCGTCAGCGGCGAGTCCCCGCTGGTCGATACACAGACGACGCGCCGCGAGGTGGTCGTCAATGCCGAGACGCTCAGCTCACTGCCGATTACGCGCAGCTACGGTGCAGTGCTGTACGCGGTGCCAGGGTTGAACGTGGCTCCCGGCGTGAACGGCAACGACTATTCACCGAGCATGGCGCTGTTCACTGCCCACGGCGGCAATAGCACCGAAGGGCGGATGATGGTCAACGGTGTGCCGGTCGCGGGTTCGTTCTCGGGCAACAGCGTGGCGCAGTTCGGCTACGACGTAAACAATGCCGACGAGATACAGGTGCTCGTGTCGGGGGGCCTGGGCGAATCGGAGACGGGCGGACCATTGGCGAATCTCGTTCCGAAATCGGGCGGGAACACATTTGCTGGCACGGCGTTCTACAGCGGCACGAGCTCGCGCTTTCAGTCGAATAACATCGACGACGCGCTGCGCAAGGTCAATATCACCGAGCCTGCAGCGATCCGCGGCAACTGGGACGGCAGCGGCAGCGGCGGCGGTCCGATCACGCGGGACCGCATCTGGTTGTTTGCCAATGCCAGGAGCTACGGCAACTCGCAAGTCGTGGAAGGGGCGCGTCCCAACCAGTATGCGGGTGATGCCGCACAGTGGATCTATCTCGCCAACCCGAACGTTGAAGTCCGCCGCATCGACGTGAAGTTGGACTTATCCACCCGGATCACGGCACAGGTCACTCCGAAGAACCGCTTTTCGCTCTCGTATCAGTGGCAGGACCGCTGCTTCGGCTCGTCGCTCACCGTGGGCGGTAACGCCTGCCGCAAGCGTACCGACAGCTGGATAGGGATGGGAAGCGCCACGCAGTCGGGCGAGGGGGCTGCTTTCTACAGCGATGATCCGTCGAGTCTGATGCAGGCGACCTATACAGCAACGCTGTCGAACAAGCTGCTGATCGACAGCGCCATCTCTCGCTTCTCGTATGGCATCGTCGGTAACGGCCAGGTCCCTGATGACGCGACGATGAATCTCATTGGCGTCACTGAATCGTCCTCGATCTATGGACGCGCCAACTACGCCTATCGCGCGCCGTTCACCATGGGCAAGTACAACAACATCCCGTGGAACTGGCGTGCGTCGATGGCCTACGTGACGGGCGCGCACAGCGTCAAGGTGGGCTATCAGGGCGCCTATTTCATGTATGACCGGCGCACGCTCGTCAACGAGCCGCAGCTGCGCTACACGTTCAACAGCAGCCGCAATGCGGCGGGCGAGGTCGTTCCCAACCCCACATCCGTGTCGTATTTTCTGACGCCGGGTTTCGACTTCAGCGACCGGACGGAGATGAATGCGATCTACGTGCAGGATCAATGGACGATGGGCCGACTGAGCCTGCAGGGCGCGCTGCGCTACGACCACGTGACGGCGTGGGCGCCGGGGGACAAGCAGGGGTCGGAACAGACGTCGCGCTTCAATCCTCAACCGATCCGGTTCGACACGACCGACAGCATCACCGGTTATAACGACCTCAACGCACGACTCGGGCTCGCCTATGACGTGTTCGGAACCGGCAGGACGGCGCTCAAGGCGAACTTCGGACGCTATCTGGCGGCCGCAACAACCGACGGCATCTACTCGGCCAACAATCCGGCACTGAAGCTCGTCACGAACGCCAGCCGCAACTGGACCGACAACGACAAGGACTTCGTGGTTGACTGCGATCTGCTGAATGTGGCGGCGCAGAGTCCGACGACAACGGGCTCGGTTGATACCTGCGCCGCTCCGACAGGTGCGAATCGCAATTTCGGCAACCTCGATACGTCGCTGGTGCAGATCGATCAGAACATTACGCACGGCTGGGGGGTGCGGCCATATAACTGGCAGTTCGGCGTCTCGGTGCAGCACGAAGTGTTACCGCGAGTGTCCGTCGATGTCGGCTACAACCGCCGCTGGTGGGGCAACTTCTTCGTCAATGTGAACACGCTGGTTGGTGCGGCCGATTACCAGACCTACACCGTTCCAATCCCGAGCAATCCCAATCTGCCTGGGGATGTCGGGACGGAGGCGTCATATGTGGCCATCACCAGCGAGGCCAACGCACGCGGATCGCAGACGCTGATGACGAAGGAAGAAGACATCGCGCCGGCGCGGACCGCGTACTGGCACGGATTCGACTATCAGGCAACGGCACGACTGGCCAATGGGTTGACGGTTCAGGGCGGCGGCAGCACCGGCCGCGGTGTGCGGAAATTCTGTGAGCTGTGGCGGGCGCGCCCGCAGTTGCAGGGGGCCAACCGCGCGGATGCGTGCGATGTCACCGAGCCGTGGTTATCGAGCGTTCGCGCCCTGGCGACGTATCGAGTGCCGAAGGTGGAGGTGCTGACCAGCCTCATTCTGCGGTCAAGTCGTACGACTGCCGGTGAAGTGGCGAGCAACGGCGCCACGCTCGACGCCAACTACCGGATCCCGAACACCGTCGTGCGCGATCAGTTGCTCGGGCGGCTGCCGGCAGGCGGCACCGCCAACGGCAATACCACAATCAATCTGTTGACGCCGTCAATGCTGTATCCGATTGAACGGCGCACGCAGCTGGACATGCGTTTTGCGAAGATCCTGCGATTCGGCCGGACGCGTTACGACGTCGGCGTCGATCTGTACAATCTGACGAACGACAATGCCGTGTTGACCTACGATGAAACGTACCAATATACGGACAACGGCGCGACATGGCTGACACCGCTGTCAATCACGCAACCGCGACTCGCGCGCTTCAATGTGACGGTGAGCTTCTGATGACGATTCGAACGCTCTGCGCCGGAATGATCCTCGTGGCTGGCATGGCTGCTCCGGTGCGCGCGCACCATTCGTTTGCCGCGGAGTACGACAGCAACAAGCCGATCAAGCTGACGGGTGCCGTCACGAAGGTCGAATGGACGAATCCGCACGTGTACTTCTACATCGACGTCAGGGAAGAGAAGACCGGCAAGGTGACGAACTGGGCGATGGAGATGGGCGCGCCTGCGGTCATCCAGCGCAGCGGTTGGAAGCGGACGTCGATGAAGATCGGCGACCTTGTCATCGTTGAAGGATTTCAGGCGAAGAGCGGTCAGCCGCACGGGAACGCCCGCACCGTGACGCTGGCCAGCACCGGCCAGCGCCTGGGCGCCGGATCCAGCTTCGGCGGCAGCAACGCCGAACAACAATAGACTCGCGGCATCTCGGCCCTGGCCGGGCAGCCGCAGCAATGTCGATCAGCTCGCGGAGACGAAGTGGAACGCCGACAACGTCGTCCCCGCGAATGTCCCGCTAAAGGCCAGCAACGCGCGATCGTCGCCCGCCGCTCCCGTCGCGACCAGCAACGGAATGAGATGTTCCTCGCGCGGGTGAGCATTGCGCGCCGCGGGTGCCGTTGACCACTCGGTGAGCCCGCGCGCGCGGTCGGCAGGTGCGCGCTGCATCACCTCTCGCAGCCATTCGTCGAACGCCTCCGAGTAGGCGGCCGCGCGCGGATCGCCGAAGGCACGGAGGTTGTGGAAAGTCATGCCGCTGCCGACGATGAAGATCCCTCGATCGCGGAGCGGCGCGAGCGCCCGTCCCATCGCCAGGTGTTGTGCCGGGTTCAGCCCACTCATCAGCGAGAGCTGCACAGCGGGAACGTCCGCATCGGGATACGTGATTTTCAGCGGCACGAATGTGCCGTGGTCGTACCCTCGCGCGGCATCCTCGGCTGTCTGGAAGCCGGCATCCCGGAGCAGGCCCTCCACCTCGCGGGCGAGCGACGGGTCGCCGGGTGCGGGCCACATGATGTGGTACGACTCGGGCGGGAAGCCGTAATAGTCGTAGAGCATCGGCGGCCGCTCGGCTGTCATCACTGTCGGCACGGGTTCTTCCCAGTGAGCCGACACCACAAGCAGCGCGCGTGGCGGCGTCTTCGGGAGCAGTCGCACCGACTTCAGGTAGTCCTTCAGGTCCGTTACTTCGTTGGGTGGCAAGCCCATCTCGACGAACGGCCACGGTCCGCCGCCGTGCGGGACAAAGGCAACGGGCATGCGTGTTGTCGAGCCAGTCATGTGATCACCCTACCAAGGATCGCTCGCCGAGAGCGCAGGGGCGACGGAGATAACGGTTTCACAGGAGGAACGAAGAAAAGGAGACGAACGGCGGACCGATCGATTGGTCGGCGTGCGAAGCACGCTGTCGCGGCAGGCCGCCTTCGGCGGCCAATCGACCGATCATGCTTCTGCTCAGGGGTCTTTGTGTTTTTCGTGGCTAAACAGTCTGTTTTTTCTCCGTGCGTCTCCGTGTCTCCGTGCCTCCTGTGAAACCCGTTCCCTCCGCAACCTCCGCAACCTCCGCTACCTCGCGGTCGCGTCTTGACATCCGCGCGCACGCGCCCCATCATCCGCCCGGTATGACGAAGACGACCTCGCATGCGATCGCGTTGTTGCTCGTGGCGCTCGCCGCGGCGCTGCTGAACGTGCGCACGTCCGCGCAGGGCGGTGGAGCGCGGCCGCCCGACATTGCCGGCGAATGGCGTCTCGACCAGGGTGAGGATCCGGGTCAGCCGTCGTTGTCCGACTATCTGGGCCTTGCCTTCAACGAGGCCGGCCGGATGCGCGCGGATACGACGCCCGAATCGATCTGGGGCACCCCCGAGTATCAATGCCGGCCGCACTCGGCTCCGCATCAGTGGCGCGGTGTCGGCGGCACGCGAATCCTGAAAGAACTCGACCCGATCTCCCGCGACATCGTCGGCTACCGGCTGCAGTTCATGCGATCGCTCGATCGGCCGATCTATCTCGACAACCGTCCGCATCCGCCCGAGTACGCGCCGCACAGCTGGAGCGGCTTCTCCACGGCGGAGTGGGAAGGTCAGACGCTCAAGGTCACGACCACGCATCTCAAGGACGGCTTCCTCAAGCGCGGCGGTCCGCAGACGAGCGACATGCTGACGATGACGGAGTACATCACCCGCCATGACGACATCATGACGATCGTGCAGGTGGTGGACGATCCGATCTATCTGGATGAGCCCTACGTGCTCTCGATCACCTACACCTACGATCCGAATGCCGGTCCGGCCACCGAGAACTGCAGCGGTTCGGCGTTTGCCGAGAACGGCGGCACCGATCGACATCACGTCCCGCACTTCCTCCCCGGACAGAACAGTGGCATCGGAGAGTTTCTCAAGACCGAGAACTGGATTCCGTTCGAGGCCGCTCGCGGCGGCGTGAAGACGATTTACCCGGAATACCGCGGTGTGCTCGCCGGCACCACGACGCTGGCGAACATCACGGTTCCCGTCTCACACACCGCGAACGACGTCGCGAAGCGCATCGCCGATCAGAGCCCGCGCGACGGACAGGTGCATGTCCTGCCGGTGCAGGGCAATATCTTCATGCTCGTCGCCGACGGCGTGAACATCACGGCGTCGATCGGAAAAGATGGCATTGCGATCGTCAACACCGGCGCGGCGGCAATGGCCGACAAGGTGCTTGCCGCACTGTCGGATCTGGCCAGGGCGGCGGTGACACCGTCGATGCCGAACAGCTGTTTCGGCGCGAACTGTCCCAGCGCCTTCGGCTCGCCCGCGTGGTCGAGTCCGTATTTCAACGCGCTCGTGACCGCTCCGCACACACCGCCCGGCATGCGCTACGTCATCAACACCAGCGCGGCACCCGAGCACGTGGGCGGCAACGACAAGCTCTCGGCGGCCGCGGCCTTCCGGCGCGGCGGCGGCCAGACCGGATTCGGTGGCGCCACGCGCGATCTCGGGACGACGGCGACGATCGTGTCGTCCGAGGGTGTCCTGGCCGCGATGAGTTCGCCACCGGGCAAGGCCACGCCGGCGCCGTCCGCCGCGTGGCCGAGCGAGACGTTCTTCGACGAGTTCCACAAGCTGTCGGAATACGTCAACGGCGAGCCGGTGATTCTCTATCGCGCCTCTGCGGCCAACACCGACAGCGACAGCTTCGTGTTCTTCAGGCACTCGGAAGTGATCAGCGCCGGTAACCTGATGTCGACTGTCAGCTATCCGCTGATCGACGTCGGACGGGGCGGGACCATTCAGGGCGTGATCGACGGGCTCAATCACATTCTCGATCTCTCTGTCGCTGAGTACCGCGCACAGGGCGGGACATGGATCATTCCGGGACGCGGCCGTCTGTGCGACACCGCCGATGTGGCGTCGTATCGCAATATGCTCGTGATGATTCGCGATCGCGTCCGCGATCTGAAGAAGAAGGGCATGACGCTCGAGCAGGTGAGAGCGGCGCGTCCGACGCTCGACTTCGACGGCCGCTACGGATCGACGACGGGCACGTGGACGACGGACATGTTTCTCTCGGCGGTCTACCGGACCCTGTGATGCTGAAGTCCACCTGGCTCATCGTCCTTTTCGTTGCCGCATCGTCGCTGACAGTCGAGGCACAGCGTGGCCGCGGCGGCGGTGGGGCGCCTGCGGCGAGCCCGAGGCAGGCGGCGCCCATCGATCTGACTGGCTACTGGGTATCGCCGATCATCGAGGACTGGAAGTTCAGGATGGTCATCCCGAACAAGGGGGTCTTCGGAGGGATCCCGTTGAGCGGCGAAGGCCAGAAGGTCGGCAACGCCTGGGACCCGGCCGCCGATGAAAAGGCCGGTGAGCAGTGCCGCGCGTTCGGCGCGGCTGGCATCATGCGGCTGCCCGGTCGTCTGCACATCACGTGGCCGGACGACACGACGCTCAAGGTGGAGACCGATACCGGCACGCAGACGCGGCTGTTCGTGTTTCGCGGCGCGCCCCCTGGCGAACCGACGTGGCAAGGGCAATCCGTGGCCCAGTGGAACGTTCCCGGGCGGAGCCTGAAGGTCGTCACGACGAATCTGAAGCCGGGATACCTGCGCCGAAACGGCGCGCCCTACAGCGCCAGAACGGTGGTCACCGAGTACTGGGAGCTCCACACGCTGCCAGATAAGGACGAGTGGCTGACCGTGACGACCAGGGTCGAGGACCCGGTCTACCTGTCGCGGCCCTACCTCACCAGTTCGGACTTCAAGAAATTGCCCACGTCAGCCGGGTGGAACCCCACGGCATGCTCGACGAAATAACGGAAAAACCGCACGGTCGGCCAGGCCCATGCGTCTATAGGTGGGGCTCGTTTTAACAATCTGGAGCCCGGGTTGGATGCTAATCTTGACGCGTTTCGTGTCTCTAACAGGCCACGTGTGGCCCGTGGTGCAGGTGTGATTAAGAGAGTCCTTGCCGGCGCATTCATAGCGTTTGTTTCCGTCGTCTTTTTGTCCGCGCAGTCGCAACCCGCCAGGCCCGCTGCGGCTCCCTCGACAGCGCGGCCGGCCTCGGCCCAGGCCGCGGCGCCAGCGGTCGCGAAGCCGGCTGTCGAGACCAAGACAGTCGCCGCGGACAGCACGGCGCCGCGCAAGGTGATGGACCAGTACTGCGTCACCTGCCACAACGCGAAACAGAAGACGGCGAATCTGCTGCTCGATCAGCTCGATCTCGCGCATCTTGGCGAGCACCCGGAGATCGGTGAGAAGGTCGTGCGCAAGCTGCGCGCCGGCCTGATGCCGCCGACCGGGATGCCGCGCCCCGATCGCCCGACGATGGACGCGATGATCGAGTGGATGGAGACCGAGCTCGATCGCAATGCGGAAACGCACCTGCCCGCGCCCGGCCTGCACCGGATGA
>Ga0310811_10010261_pt1 | contig 12094 bp, 9 predicted proteins | sample YCmetagenome_FD_207642 | JGI IMG/M metagenome (GOLD analysis project Ga0310811, IMG submission 207642) | Soil microbial communities from experimental microcosm in Duke University, North Carolina, United States - YC | ecosystem: Engineered > Artificial ecosystem > Soil microcosm > Unclassified ...
GCGTGATCTTTCCGGAAGAACATTTCGTTTACAACCGCCCCACCTGGCTGGAACTGTGGGGCGCGCGCGTGCCCATCACCATCAGCGGCAACTTCTGCCAGCGGAACTGGCCGTGCATGGTCGCCGCGCGCTACGCCGACGAGGGCGACGATGCGATTCCGGCCGACCGCATGGTGCTCGATCCCGTATCGCTGACGACCATCGACGACATCAAGATCACCCAGGGCGACTACAGCATCCCGATCGGCCAGCTTTACCTGCGTCCCGATCATCGCTACAAGCTCACCATCACCGGCGAACGCGGCCAACGCATCGGCAGCCAGATGATCACGGTCAAGCCAGCCCAATCCACCGCAGGACTTTCGCCGCCGCCCGGGACCAGCACGGGCTGCGCGATCACGGCCTTTTCGCAACCGCCATGCCACACCCCGTGAACGGCAGCACCTCCACCGACGCCGCCCCCGCGCCTGTCGGCGCCTATCCGCACGCGCGCCGCGTCGGCGATCTGCTTTTCCTCTCGGGCATCGGTCCACGCACATCCGGCAGCAACACCATCCCCGGCAATGTACTCGACGCGGGCGGCACCCTGATCGGTCACGACATCGCCGCCCAAACCCGCCAGGTATTCGCGAACGTGCGCGCGGTACTGGACGCCTCCGGCGCGCGCTGGGAGGATCTTGTCGACGTGACCGTGTTCCTCACCGACATGGCCGGTGACTTCAAGGCTTACAACGCCGTCTGGGCCGAATACTTCCCGGATCCGGCCGCGGCACCCTGCCGCACCACGCTCGGAATCACCGCCCTGCCGACGCCGATCGCGATCGAGCTGAAGTGCGTCGCCCGGGTCGATCGCTGATAATCCGGCATCAGACCAGGACGATTTCGAACGCCGCCAGCAGCACGCCCGCCACCATCACCGAAACGGCCGCGACGAACCACCGGACAGTGGCGCGGTACACCGCGGGCTGCACGTCCTCCAGTCGCAACGCACGAAACAGCGCGACCAACTGCAACAGGACGGACGCGGCCATCAGGCAGACGGGGAACACCGAATGCCAACGCCACGCACCGGGCGCCTCGAACCCCCAGTAGCGCAGGAAGGCCAGCGAGAATGCCAGGAACACGGTGATCGCGGTGATGATGCCGGGCCGGTAGCCCCACGGCACCACGTCGACGGGTGCCTCCGCCATCTGTGCGGACGCGGCGGAACCCCTTGAAGAATCATGCGGTGCTGGCTGGTTCATCGCCCCGACTCCGGAAAGCCCACCCGGCGACAGGCTAACCCGATTCCAGCATCGGTACACCTGTCGCCACGGGCAGCTTGACGGGCTCATACGTTAGTGTAAACTAACGGTTAGTGAAAACTAACCTAAAAATCCGCGTGCAGGCCTTGGGTGATCCCACCCGCATGGCGATCTTCGAGCGCCTCGAACGCGGCCCGCTGCCGGTCGGCGAGATCGCCCGCGGGTTGCCTGTCACGCGTTCGGCCGTTTCCCAGCACCTCAAGATCCTCAAGGACGTCGGACTGGTGACCAGCCAGCGCGCGGCCAATCGCCAGATTTACCGAATCGACGCGGATGGCGTCGCCGGGTTGCGCGACTACTTCGACCGGTTCTGGCAGGAATCCCTGCAAGCCTTCAAGCATGCCGCGGAAAATCACTGAAGGAAAAATCCCGATGAGCGCGAACGCCCCCATTCCGCCCGTCCGCCACACCGTGATCGTCGAGGCGCCGCGCGCGCATGCCTTCGAGGTGTTCACCCGCGGCCTCGACACCTGGTGGTTCCGCGACCACTCGATCGGCAAGGAACCCATGAAAGAGGCCATGATGGAACCGCGCGCCGGCGGACGCGTGTTCGAGCGCGGCATCCACGGCGCGGAATGCGACTGGGGCCGGGTGCTGGTATGGGAGCCACCCTCGCGACTGGTGGTGTCGTGGGGGATCGGCGGCGACTGGCAATTCGACCCCGACCTCACGCATGCCAGCGAGTACGAGGTGAGATTCGTGGAAGAGACGCCCACCCGCACGCGCGTGGAATTCGAGCACCGGCATTTCGAGCGCCATGGCGAAGCTGGCCGGGCGATCCACGACGGCGTGGAGACCGGCTGGCCCAAGCTGCTGGCCGCGTACGCCAACGCAGCCAAGGTTGCCTGAGCGCCGCCGCACGCGAAACGAATGCGTTCGATCGAAACCCGCAGGAGGAGAGCATCCATGTTCCGCAAGTTCTGTTTGGCGCTGCTTGCCGTGACCGGACTGCTGATCGGCCTCGGCGCGTTCGGCCACAGCTTCATGGGCCGCCGCAGCCTCGATACCGGACTCGCATCCCTGCCGATCGATGCACACACGGACAAGCTGATCTATCTCGTGTGGTATTTCTGCGGCGGCTGCATGCTGGTGTTCGGCGTACTGGTGATCTGGAGCGCGTGGCAGGCCGCACGCGGCAACGATCGGGCGTTGTTCGCGTCCGGACTGACCGGCGTGTTCTACCTGACAACGGGCGTGCTCGCGCTCGCGGCGATGCGCGAACCGTTCTGGAGCGTGTTCGTGATCCTGGGCGGCCTGTCGCTGGTCCTGTCGCTGATGCTGGGCGCGACCCGCGCCCGCGTCACGCGCCCACGTGATGCAGGCAGGTTTCCAGCAACGCGCGGATGATTGCTTGCACGGGTGCCGCGCGCTCGGGCAGGTACTCGAAACTGTCCTCGTCCATGTAGGTGTACTGGGCCAGTTCCAGTTGCACCGCTTCGACTCCGGTTTCAGGACGGCCGTAATGGCGCGTGATGTAGCCGCCCTTGAAGCGGCCATCGACGACGTGGCTGTAGCGGCCGGCCGCGCCATCGCCGCGTTCGCGCAGGACGTCGGTCAGCAACCCACGCAACGCATGGGAACAACTTGCGCCGCTCACGGTGCCGAGATTGAAATCCGGCAACTGGCCGTCGAAGAACATCGGCACCCGGCTCTTGATGGAATGCCCGTCCCACAGCACCACGCGCGGATGTTGCCTGCGCATGCGCGCCAGCTCGCCGGCAAGCGCATCGTGGTAAGGCTGCCAGTACATCGCCTTGCGCAGCGCGATCTCCTTTTCATCGGGCTCGTCACCCGATGCATAGATGGCTTCGCCCGCGAACGTGGTGACCGGTACCAGCGCGGTTTCGGCGCGCCCCGGGTACAGCCTGTGCCCCTCGGGATCGCGGTTGAGGTCGGCGACGTAGCGGGACCAGTGCGGCGTGATCACCGATGCGCCCAGCTCGCGCGCGAAGGCATACAGCTTGCCCACGTGCCAATCCGTGTCAGGCACCCGTCTTCCGGCGGCGCTGGCGCGAGCCGCGATGGCTGTCGGCAACGCGGTGCCGTCGTGCGGCAGGCTGACGAGCAGCGGGGCTGCCCCCTCGTGCAGCGCAAAGTCGGACATCAGGCCATTCTACCCGCTCCCATACGAAGCGGCTGTTGTGAGAAGCAAGGCCATGGATGGCCGAGGTAATGCGCCATGACTTGAAGCCCTCAGAGCACACTATGGCGTCGGCGAGGCAGCGATCATGGACGATCGCATAAATTTGCAAATTTGCAAAATCTTCAGGCGTACACCCTTAATCTTGCGCGTTTTGAACCGCAGCACTCCGGTCGGGAAATCCCTTGAGTCCACCGCTCGCCATCGAGGCGCCCCCGCGCCGCGCGACCGCTTTCCTTGCGGCGTTGCTGCTGGCCCTGTTGGTGGCGGCGCTGAACTTCGCGCTATGGGCCGCGGCCGACCGCCCGACGCACGTGGTCTCGTGGAACGGGCAAGTTTCCGGTTTCGCGTACAGCCCGTTCCAGCGCTACCAGAGCCCGCTGGCGGGGACCTTCCCGACCGATGCGGAGGTGCGTTCCGACCTCGCTTTGATGGCGAAGCACACCAACCGCGTCCGCGTTTACTCGGTGTTGCAGTACCCGGAAATCCCGCGCCTCGCGATGAAGGACCACCTGGACCTGATGGCGGGCGCGTGGCTGGACAGGCGCGACGGCAACAACGAAAAGGAAATCGATGCGCTGATCGCGCAGGCGCGGCGCTGGCCCGACATCAAGCGCGTCGAGGTCGGCAACGAGGTGCTGCTGCGCACCGACATGAAGCCGGAAAAGCTGATGGCGTACATCGATCGCGTGCGCGCGGCGGTGCACCAGCCGGTTTCCACCGCAGAGCCGTGGCACGTGTGGGAGAAATATCCGGAACTCGCGCAGCACGTCGACTTCATCACCGTGCACCTGCTGCCGTACTGGGAAGGCGTACCCCGCAAGGATGCCGTCGGCGACGTGCTGATGCGCTACCAGCGCCTGCAGCAGTTGTTTCCCGACAAGCACATCGTGATCGGCGAGGTGGGCTGGCCTTCCAATGGTGATCGCTTCGAATTCGCCAAGCCGTCCAATGCGAACCAGGCGATCTTCCTGAAGGAATGGTTCCAGGTCGCGCGCGAGCAGCACATCGACTACTACATCATGGAAGCGATCGACCAGCCGTGGAAGGAAGGCCTGGGAGAAGGCCGCACCGGTGCGTACTGGGGCGTGTTCAACGCCGACCGGCAACTCAAGTTCCCGTTGACCGGGCCGGTGCTGGAAGATGCGACCTGGCCGTGGAAGGCGTTGGCCTCCGGTTTGCTCGCGCTGATCCCGATGATCTGGTTCGCGTGGCGGTTCGCGCGCTTCAAGCTGACCGGGCGCTTCGTGTACCTGTGCCTGATCCAGCTTGCGGCCGGATTGCTCGTGTGGTCGGCAACGGTGCCGTTCCAGTTCTACCTCGACGTGGTGGACTGGGCCATGCTGATCGTGCTGTTCCCCGCGCAGCTGGCGATCCTCGCAATCCTGCTGATCAACGGTTTCGAATTCGTCGAGGTATTGTGGCGACGGAAATGGATCCGGCATTTCGGCCTGCTGAACCCCGATCCGCCGGAACAACAGCCGTTCGTGTCGATCCACCTGGCCTGCTACAACGAACCGCCGGACATGGTGATCGCGACGCTGGATTCGCTGGCGGAACTCGATTACCGCAACTTCGAAGTGCTGGTGATCGACAACAACACCAAGCGCGAGGAAGTGTGGAAGCCGCTCGAGCAGCGCTGCGAAGAACTCGGCGAACGCTTCCGCTTCTTCCACCTCGATCCATGGCCGGGCTTCAAGGCCGGCGCGCTCAACTACGGGCTGAAGCAGACCGATCCGCGCGCCGACATCATCGCGGTGATCGACTCCGACTACGTCGTGCGCAAGGATTGGCTGTCTGCGCTGACTGGCTACTTCCACGACCGCAACGTGGCGGTGGTGCAGTGCCCGCAGGCGCATCGCGATTACGACATCAACGCATTCCGGCGCATGACCAACTGGGAATTCGACGGCTTCTTCCGCATCGGCATGCACCACCGCAACGAGCGCAACGCGATCATCCAGCACGGAACGATGACGATGGTGCGGCGCGTGGCGCTGGAAGGCACCGGCGGCTGGTCGGAATGGACGATCTGCGAGGACGCCGAGCTCGGCCTGCGCCTGATGCACGCGGGCTACGAAACCGTGTACGTGGACGAACTGATGGGCAAGGGCCTGACGCCGGCCGACTTCCGCGCTTACAAGAGCCAGCGCTACCGCTGGGCCTTCGGCGCGATGCAGATTTTGAAGGGGCGCTGGGACTGGATGGTGCACAAGGGTCCACTCACCGCCGGCCAGCGCTTCCACTTCCTCACCGGCTGGTTCTCGTGGTTCGCCGACGCGCTGCACATGGTGTTCACGCTGATGGCACTGGCCTGGACCGCGGGCATGCTGCTGGCGCCGACGATCTTCAGCCTGCCGATGCGGCTGTTCCTGATTCCGGTGATGGGCTTCTTCTTCGCCAAGGCCGTGTTCGGCATCGTGCTGTACCGCGCGCGCGTCCCATGCGGATGGCGTGATGCGTTGATGGCCTCGATCGCCAGCATGGGTCTGTCGCACGCGATCGCGCGCGGCATCTGGATGGGCCTGATCAAGAAGAAGACCGAATTCGTGCGCACCGCGAAAAGCCGCCGCCTCTCGGGCGGCGCGGCGGGCGCGCTCGGACCCGTGCGCGAGGAATTGCTGATGTCCATCGCGCTGATCCTCGCCATCGTCGGCATGGGCCTCAACTTCGGTTCGCGCTACATCGAAGGCCAATTGTGGATGGTGATCCTGGGCGCGCAGGCGATCCCGTACCTGTCCGCACTCGTCGGTGCGCTGGTGGCACACTATTCGAAGGATCGTCCGGTTGCGGCGACGCAGGACGCACTCGCACCGGCCCGCGCAGAACCCCTTCGCGCGCGGGAGGCAATCGAGGCCCGCACCGCCGCCACGTAAGCGACCGACGTGCACGCGCGACGCATACGCACACCGACCCGAGCGCCCCGGCTGATTTTCATGGCGCGCACGTGTGTCCGCCGATGCGCGAATGCACACACCCCCTTCGACACGAAGGGGGTCGCCGCGAAGCGGCGGGGGGATGGCATTCAGACGCGACCACGCGCGTGCACCTTCGCCGCACTGGCGCTGCTGGCGTTCGCCGCCGCGTCCACCGCGCACGCCGACACATTGAAGGTCATCGTCAGCGGCGTCGACAAGGAACTCGCCGCCGCCGTGCGCGCGCAGCTGACCGCCAGTCAATACGCGACCCGCAACGACGTCAGTGACACCCAGGCGCGGGTGCTGGCGAACGACGCGGCGAAGCAGGCCGCTACCGCGCTGCAGCCCTACGGTTATTACAACGCACATGCCACCAGCGGCCTGCAACACGCGGGCAGCGAATGGCAGGTACACCTGCAAGTGACACCGGGTCCCGCCACGAAAGTCGCCACACTGGACGTGCAGGTGCCCGACGTCGCACTGGAATTGCGGCCCGTGAAAATCGCCGTGCGCGCTTTCCATCCGCGTGTGGGCGAACCGATGAACGACGCGACCTACGAAGCTTCCAAGGGCACGATCGCGAGCGCGTTGCTGGAAACCGGCTGGCTCGACGCCAAGGCCACCGAGCACAAGGTCGCGGTGACGCGCGCCGACAACCGCGCGGCGATCCACCTGCACTACGACGTGGGCGAACGCTACAAGCTCGGCGAGGTGACTTTCGAAGGTTCGCAATTCAAACCCGGCTTCCTGGAACGCTACGTACCATGGGAAGCCGGCGACTGGTATTCGCAATCGAACCTGCTGACGCTGCAGCAGGCGCTGACCGACGCCGATTATTTTTCGATCGTGGACGTCGAGCCGGAGGTCGCGAAGGCGAAGGACCATGTGGTGCCGGTGAAGGTGGAAGTCGCACCAGCCAAGCGCACCGTGTACACCGCCGGAGTGTTCGTCGGCACCGATACCGGCCCCGGCGTGCGCGCCGGCATCCGGCGGCGCTGGATCAACCGCAGCGGTCACACGCTGGACACCGAAGCGGTGATCGCGCAACGGTTGAAAACCGCGCAGGTCGTGTACGGCATTCCGCGTCCGGGCCACGACCACGCCAGTTTCAACCTCGGCATCGGCTACCGCGACGAGAACACCAAGACATCCGTGTCGCGCACGTTCTCGCTTGCCGCCAACGAAACCCGCGACTGGCACGGCTGGGTGCGCACCGTCGGCGTGCACCTGCTGAGCGGCACTTACACCGTCGGCAATTCCGGCAATGACGTGAACATCCCCGGCATCGAGCGCGGCCGCAGCACGTTGGTTTATCCCGAGATCGGTTTGACCAGGAAGGTTGCGGACAACCCGTTGTTCGTGCGCAAGGGTTATTCGATCAACCTGATCGCGCGCGCGGGGCCCGGCATCGACACGCGCTTTGCGCAGGCGCTGGCCGACGTCACGTGGATACACGCGATCGGCCGCAGCAATCGCCTGATCCTGCGCGGCAACGCGGGCATCACCAGCGTCGCGGACTTCAGCAAGCTGCCACCGCAACTGCGCTTCTTCGCAGGCGGCGACCGTTCGATCCGCGGCTATGCATACCAGGCGATCGGACCGCGCAACAGTCACGGACTGGTGGTCGGCGGCCAACGCCTGCTGGTCGCCAGCGGCACCATCGAGCACTACTTCACGCGCGACTGGGGCATGGCCGCGTTCGTGGATTCCGGTGACGCGTTCGACGGTACCGATTTCCACGCGCGCACCGGTGCCGGCATCGGCTTGCGCTGGCGCTCGCCGGTCGGCATGGTGCGCGTGGATGTCGGCGTGCCGATCAATAACCCGTATTACCACGGTGCGCAACTGCACATCATCATCGGACCGGATCTGTGACGCGCGCACGCAAATGGCTGGTGGGCGTTGGCGCCGCGATCGTCGCGCTGATCATCGTGCTGGCGGCTCTGCTGTTCTGGGTGCTGTATACACCCTCGGGATTGCGCTTCGCGCTGGATCGCGGTGTCGTGATGATGCACGGCCAGTTCGCGTTCACGAGTGCGAGCGGCACGCTTGCAGGCACCACCACCATCGATGGCCTGCGCTACCACACCGACGACGGCACCAAGGTAAGCGTCGAACACGCCAGCGTCGACCTGCGACCGTGGGCGCTGCTGGGCCATACGTTGCACGTCGCACGTGCGCGCCTCGACGGCATCACGCTGGACCTGGCGCCGTCGAAGCCATCCAGCCAGTCGTCCGCCTTTTCGCTGAAGCCACCGCTTGCGATCGTGCTGGACGATTCGCAGCTCAGTCACATCGCGGTAAACGAAGACGGCAAGCGCATGTTCGCCGCCGACAGCCTCGCGCTTGCCGGCAAGTGGAGCAGCCAACAACTGCTGATCAAGCAGCTCGCGTTGCGCGCGCCCGATGGCAGCGCCAATCTGGACGGCACGCTCGCGATCGCAAGCGGCTATCCGGGCCACGGCAACGCAAAGTTCGACTGGACGTACGACGGCACGCGTTATGCCGGCACGCTCGCGTCACAATCGGATGGCAGGACCGCGCAATTGCATGCGGCGCTCTCGGCCCCAGTGCTGCTTCGCGCCGACGCGACCGTGAAGCTCGATGCATCGCACGCGTGGACGCTCGCGTTGAATGCGCCCACATTCGACGCGCAAGCGTTGCCCGCCCTGCCCGCTTCGCTGAAGACACTCGCGCTGAACGTGCACGGCTCGGGCGATGGCAGCGGCGGCAAGCTGGCCGGCAACATCACCGTCAACGGCACCACGCTGCAAATCGACCCGGCGCAATTCCGCTACGACGGCAAGGCGCTCACGCTCGATCCGCTGCGTCTGCATTCACCGCAGTTCACCGGTACCGCCACGGCGACCGGCGTGGTCCATCTCGACGCGAAGCCATTGTCGTTTGCGCTCGACGCCGCATGGAAAGACGTCGTGCTGCCCGCCGATCTTGCCGGGCAGGCGCTGGCGACGCACGGCGACGTGAAGCTGAGCGGCACGGCCGAACAGTTCGCGGTGAAGGGTGCGCTGGCACTCGGTCCACCCGACCGGATGTCAAACATGCAAGTCGATCTTGCCGGCACGCCGCAACAAATCGATCTGCACGCCCTGAAGATCCTGCAGAAGCAGGGCGGCCTCGACATGAGCGGCACCATCGGCCTGCAAAAGCCCGTGTCGTGGAAGCTCGATGCCATCGCGAAACGTTTCGATCCCGGCGCCATCCTGGCCGGCTGGAACGGCGCCCTGGATTTCACGCTGGCGAGCGACGGCAAGCTTACGCCGCAAGGTCCCGTGGCCACGCTGAAACTCGACAAGGTTGCCGGCACCTTGCGCCAGCGCAGCATCACCGGCAGCAAGGCCGATCTCACCATCACGCCCGGCAATTTGTTGCAAGGTTCGTTGCTGCTGGTCACCGGCAACAGCCACGTCCGCGCGGTCGGCAAGCATGGGGCGCGCACCGACGCCAATGTCACGCTGGACATTGCCTCGCTGGGCGACTGGCTGCCGAATGCGTCCGGCAAGCTGCAGGGCGAATTCACGCTCAAGGGCAGCTGGCCGAAACTTGCCGTCGCGGGACACCTGCAAGGCAGCGGTCTGCAAGATGGTGCGCGCAGCATCGACCACTTGCAGCTCACCGCCTCGATCCCGAACATCGCGCAGCCGGGTGGCGATCTGGACCTGGCGTTGGGTGGCGTGCACGCATCGGGCCTGGACTTCGACAGCGTGCATCTGCAGGGCACCGGCAACGCCGCGTTGCATCACCTGCAATTGCGCGCACAAGGCAAGCAAGTCAGCGCAACGCTTGAGCTCAAGGGCAGTTGGCAGGCGAACGCGAAGCGCTGGACCGGCACGTTGAGCGACATCGAATTGTCGCCGCATGGCATGCCGGCGTGGCATCAGGAACAGCCCAGCACGATCACGTGGCAGAAAGGCACGCTGGCGGTTTCGCAACTTTGCCTGAGCGCCGGCGAACCGCGCTTGTGCGCGTCGGCGAATCGCAACGCGCAAGGCGTGACCACCGCGAAATATTCGCTGGAGCGGCTGCCGCTGCAACTTCTCGCCACGCTGGCAGCGGGCACCGATCCCCTGCAGGCGAGCGGCGAACTTTCGGGCGACGGACAAATCGCGGTCGACGCCAACGGCAGCATCAAGGGCAACGCCAGCATCACGGCAAGCCCCGGCAGCGTCGCCTACGCGTCGAATCCGGGCCGCGCCCTGCTCGCCTGGTCGAGCCTCGGCATCAACGTCGAGGCATCGGGCACGAACCAGCACGCTCGCCTGCACGCCGCATTGGATGATGGCGGACACGTCAACGGCGATGTCACTGTCAGCGGCGCGAGTCACGCGTTGCAAGGCACGATCGACGCGGACCTGCGCAGCCTCGCCTTCCTCGAAGCCGTTTCGTCCGAAATCGCCAACGTGCGCGGCTCGCTGGCCGGCAACCTGCAACTGTCGGGCACGCTGGCGGCGCCACAATTCCAGGGGCGCATCCAGACGCAAGGCTTCTCCGCGGAGCTGCCGCGCGCAGGATTGAAACTGCACGACGGCGAGTTCGCCGTCAATGGCGACGCGCAGGGTCGCCTTGCGATCACCGGACAAATCGCCTCCGGCGGCGGCGTGTTGCACGTCGACGGCAGCGTCGGCCTCGCGGCCAACGCGCCCCTGACGCTCGACATCAAGGGCGACAAGGTGCTGGTCGCGGACATTCCCGCCGCACACGTCGTCGCCTCGCCCGATTTGCACATTGCACGCGCGAACGGCGTGTTCGCGTTGACGGGCAGCGTGACGATTCCCGATGCCAAGGTGGCGGCCGAAAAGCTGCCAGGCCAAGGGCCTGCGCAAGCCTCGCCCGACGTGGTAATCGTCGACGCGCCGCCCACCGCGCAAGTTGCGCCGCTGGCGATGAACGCCGACATCACGGTCAAACTCGGTGACAAGGTAAAAGTGCAAGGCTACGGCCTCGACGGCACCGTGCACGGACAACTCGCGGTGCGTGCGCGGCCCGGCCAAACGGCGACCGGGCGCGGCGAAATCCGTGTCGATGGCAAATACCAGGCGTATGGCCAGAACCTCAGCATCGAACGCGGCCGCCTGTTGTTCGCCGGCACGCGGCTCGACAATCCCGGCCTCGACATCCGCGCGGTGCGCAGCATCCGTGCCCAGGACATCACGGTAGGCCTTTCCATACGCGGCACCGCGCAGCGGCCGATCCTGACGGTGTTTTCCGACCCCGCGATGGAACAGGCCGAAGCGCTTTCCTATCTGGTCACCGGCCGTCCGTTGAACGCGCTGAAAAGTGGCGAAGGCGACACGCTCAACACCGCCGCGCAGGCACTGGGCGGACTGGCCGGCGACCGCCTGGCGAAATCGATCGGCTCGCGACTTGGACTGGAAGCCGGCGTGTCCAGCAGCGAAGCGCTCGGCGGTTCCGCATTCACCGCCGGCAAATATCTTTCGCCGCGTCTGTTCCTCAGTTACGGCGTCGGCCTGTTCACGCCGGGCCAGGTCATCACCCTGCGCTACACCTTGAACCGTTTCCTGCAATTCGAGGCCGAGAATGCGACGACCGGCAATCGCGCGAGCTTCAACTACAGAATCGAGAAGTAGCGCGTTCGCGCTGATAACCTCCACGATTCACTTGGCAGTCTGCCACAAGGGACACTTGGTTATCCCAGGCCGTCAGATGAAACTCCCCTCTCCCTTCGGGGGAGGGTGCCCCGACAGGGGCGGGTG
>Ga0310811_10010262_pt1 | contig 12094 bp, 29 predicted proteins | sample YCmetagenome_FD_207642 | JGI IMG/M metagenome (GOLD analysis project Ga0310811, IMG submission 207642) | Soil microbial communities from experimental microcosm in Duke University, North Carolina, United States - YC | ecosystem: Engineered > Artificial ecosystem > Soil microcosm > Unclassified ...
GTCTGCGTCTTATGGCCTTCGAGGATCGCGCGTACCATCGGACCGCTGAAAAGGATTGGGCGTTCTTTCATCACACCCCTCCATTGAGCCGCGAGTTGAGATAGGCGATCTCTTGCTCGGCTTCGCGGAGTTTTGTTTGGAGTTTCAGTCGGCTACTAAACAGGTTGCCCATGCTGACGTCAGTGATACCAAGTTTAGCCGCCTCTTCAAGCTTTTCGGTACTTACGCCCTGGAGCGCGTTGACGCAGGCGACGATGCGGCGGCCATTCTCCATGGACATATCAGGGCCATATTCTCCGGCGGCAGAACCGTCGCTAGCCGCCCTAGACCCGTCAGATCCTACGATGTTGAACCAATCTTCAACGCTTTCAATCCGCCACGGTTCCGGCGTGTGTGCAATCTCACTCATTCGATCCTCCCTTTTTCACAAAAACAACCCTCTTCGATACGTGGAAGACAACCGCGTGTGTGCGGCTTTGTAGTACAAGCAAAGAGGGTTTTCTTTCTTGTATTTATACCTGTACTTGAATATGGCATCGCTCAAGCATCGTCCAAGCATATAGTCAAGCACACCTCCGGGCAATGCTCCGAGCATCATTCTACCACCTTCCCTGAGCGGCTTCTGATGCCTTTTTTGACCGTGCTTCACGTTTCACAAGTTCCTCTTCCATGCGATCATTTACTAGTTTGCCGTCAACAGACTTGAAGAATCCAGCGACGTTGCATCGCATGCGTTTCCATGACGCCAAGGGCTGACGGACTATCAGGGCTAGTTTTTTATCATCGTCAGGAAGTGCGCACTTCTTCTCCCAATACTCGACTAGAAGAAGAAGGTACGCTCCGTGTTCAGCCGTTGAAAGAGTCATAGTTGCCCGCAAGTAGTCGCCCGTGTAGAAGGGCATATATGGATCTTTCATTCACTATCTACGACCCCGACCGCGACCGCGACCACGACCACGACCCCGACCCCGACCCCGACCGCGACCACGACCACGACCCCGACCCCGACCCCGACCGCGACCACGACCACGACCCCGACCGCGACCGCGACCACGACCCCGACCCCGACCGCGACCACGACCCCGACCCCGACCGCGACCCCGACCGCGACCGCGACCACGACCCCGACCGCGACCACGACCACGACCACGACCACGACCGCGACCACGACCGCGACCCCGATGAGTCGTATCCAACGCGGATAACTGCCGTCGTCATTTCTGATCCCTGGGCAGAGCGTGATTCCACAGCGCCGCATCGACAACGGAGCCGCGACCAATGATAGCTTCATCAGGGAAAGGCTCGACTTCGTTGAGTTTGCCACTCTTGAGAGCGTCAGCGAACCGACCAGAGTCAGCAACCCAAGCGGCGTCCTGAAATACCATCTCGTGATCGTCAAGGTGAATCAGGCGTCCTGTAATCATCATCGTCACAGTGCGGACGATGTAATTTTTGCCGATGGTCCATGCACCATCGCGTTTCTCGACTACAACAGCCTTGAGTTGGTCCTTGCGGACGTACTCAACCTCATTGATCTTGATGGTCTCGATCTTGTCTTGGCTCATATTTTCCTCCTGGAAAATAAAAAAGGCCACTTACGTGACCCCCTGCAAGGAGCGAACGGGAAATGGTAGTCCCGCTCTGGTCACGTAAATGGCCCTTGAATTGTACTCCCTACCAGGAGACTTGCCGAGAGGTTGCAGCCACTCGACTCAGAAATTATACACCCGATTAGGGGATTGCGCAACTAGTCTAGAAGCTTGGCGAGAGCGCATTCAGGGGTATGACCACCGTGAAAAGCTACCCGGTTTCCACATTCCTGACACTGGCGCCCATATTCCCCATCCGAGTTATCGGCCCACTCATGCTTCTTCAACATAGCCTCAAGGGTGCGGGCATGTCGTAATAAATATCCCACATCATCCCAATAGAACATAGTCGGATATCCCGGCACGGTTATGCACCGTCGTTCCTCAAAGTCTTTCGTGATGCTCATAATCCATCCTTAAACGATTCTCTCAGTTCGGCGTAATAATCGGCCAATGACGGGTAGCTCTCTCGGCCTGTTGTGACGCGGATAATGCGGTCAAGCAGCGCATGGGCGACTAGTGTTTTATTGCCGATGTTCACGCGGTCGTTATGCTTGAGACAGCATACCGGCACGAGGTTGAGTGCGTGGTCTATGACGGCGCTACCATACTTTTCCAGCCGACTCTTAGTGCGGGCAACCCTATGGGCAAGTTGCGGGATACCTTCACGCAGAGGTCCGCCGCAAACTATACAGCGGTATCCGGCTATGGTGAACAGGCTGTCGCGGAACTCGTTCGCCTCCAGTTTATGTTTATCGCGCATCAGTAGAGATCCAGCCCAGGCTCTTGCGAGTCGGGTTCGGGAGTGGCTTCCGGCTGGACCTCGTTCTTAGCCAGGAACGCATTCACTTGCGTCTCAATGTCGGACAGCAATTGAAAGTCGTCCTTGGCGGCGGGAAGCATGGCCTTGACTGTGGTGAGCTGTTCGGCTGACAGATTGGCTTTGTTCTCGTCGATATAGGCTATCACCTGTTGGCGCTTGGTCTGCTTCTGCACACCGGCCCACTTGGCCATCTTTTCGCCCATGTCCTCATTCAACTGCATTCCATCCTCAAACCAGCCGCGAAACTGGGCCGGATTCTTGACTAGCCGCTTCTCGGCGTCTTCGTTCGGATTAATGAGCGGTCGGCCATCCGAGGCGCGAGGAAGAAGGAAGCACTGAGTCATGGAATAGACAAGGTTGGAAGTGGTCTCGGGAGTGAGCCCAATGTTCTTCATGCCCTGGCCAGTCACAGGCTTGGTCTTCTCATCGGCGCGATAGCAGAGAATCAAGTGAACTTCCATCTGGTCGATAGCGTTATTGAGGACTCGGCGTTGAGCCTTAGGAACTTTCTGGGCAGCGAAATTGCCTCGCTCTCTGGCCTTGTCGTCATCGCCATACTTCTCAGTCAGAATCCTTTCAACCTGATCCATGACGCCGCCTTCTCCGTTATGCTCATGGGTCATGGAATCGGCTACTATCACCTTGGCGCCCTGACCAATCGCGTAATTGAACGCGCCGAGATAATCGAGCGGGCCGAAAGGAGGTTCCATGCCGATATGCTCAAAGGCAAAGCCGCCCGATAGCCGGTCTTTGTGGTAGTGGTACATCCGCCCGCGTTCGGTGTCGATTCCGAAAATCTTGCCGCCCGTAACGCGCTGAATGCCGGTCGCAAGTCTAAGGGCTGAATAGGTCTTGCCACTGTTCGACGGACCAGCCACGCCAATGCGCAACCATACCGGGTTTTCACCGGGCTTCGAAATCTTGAACTCTCTCGTTGGGATAGTCATTTCACCTCCATGGATTCTTCCATCACATTCAATTGCCAAGGCATGGGGGCAATCTGTCCTATGCCCTTGAAATAACCGCCCCATTCACCGGTTTCTAGGCATTCGCACCATTGTTGTTTGGCACGAAACCATTTCCATTCGCCGAGTGCGCGCATGGCCGGGTCAGGTTCGTAGAGATGCACCGCGTACGGCGGGTCGGTTTCGGCAAAGGCGTAGATCATGCGGCACCGGCCAGCGAGCGCGGGAATGGTCGTCTCGATTCCATCTACGTAGGCCGCACGCTGGATATCCCAACCATAGTCCACGAAGGACCGCTGAACCTTGCGCGGCGAGGCATCGGATACACACTTGAGATCCCAGATGATGCCACCGTGGAAGTAGTCGAGATATCCTTTGCAGTTCGCACCCGTGAGCTTACAGGTCCACTCGACTAGCTTCTGGTACTCTCCACCTTCAAATACGACACCCTGGTCAGATAGGCGATTCTTGATGATGACGCCAGCCGCGATATGAACCTCGAACTCACGGCCCAAGATCGGCGTCTTGTTGCGGATCAACGCTTCGTCGCGGGCTTCTTGAGCTTCCTTCTTTTTGTAGTTATCGAAAGGCAGAATGACGAACTCACTATCCGGACCATCGACGGGTTGCCCAAAGACTAATGCCTCCAGGATCTTGCCCACGTTCTGCGCGTCGGTCGATTCCTTGCCGTTGCCACCACCGAACATCGAATGGGCTTGCCACGCGTGAAGCGGTGAACGCTCGACCATGATCTTAGCGATCGTTGGTGAAAGTCGCGGAATCTTGATGGGCTCGGGATCTTGTTCAGGGGAAGGAAATAGCTCGCCGCTCATTTCTCTTCTTCCTTCTTCAGCATCCCGTCGAATATCTCTAGGCCCTCTTCAAAGATGACTTGAGCCATCGTCGTAGGCTTCTTGATCTTGTGCCGTGCTGCGTGAACCATTAGTCGGTCCTCTTGTTCACGGGTCAGTCTGATACCGATAACGCGCTTTTCCATATTGCCTCCCACTACAATATCAACGATGTTAACTTACATGTATACAGGACTTTGCTACCGTAGCAAAATGCTAGTCAAATCTCCCGCGTCGTGGGCACGTTGTAGTCAGCGCAGAGTTGGTCTAGGGTTTTGAGGGTGAGTTGCTTGGCAAGGTCGCGGACGACGGCTATCGCGCTATCCTCACTCCGTTTCTTCATGGCCTGCTCAACTTCATGTAGCTTCTCGTCATCCGTCAGATCGACGGTTTGGGGAATGGGGCGGAACTTGTCCAGCTTGTCGACGCCTAGTTGGAATTGCTGGTTCTTATTGAAGGTCTCGAACAAGCCATCGGGAAGAAAGACAACGCGCCCTGATATCCAGGTATCTCCAGCCTCGAACCTCAGAGCACCGTCCCCGATCTCGAACCGCTTCCCCTCGGGCAGGATCACGGAGTCGAGGGCGGCGTTCCAGCCGTCTCTCCGATGATCCTGAACTGATTGTCGCCCGGGCGCTGGCGTGTTTCCATTCCACTCCTCAAACGTCTGTCGCGTCTGCACTTTGTTCGTTGGGTTCATGGGGTCTCCTTTGGTTTTCGTACGAGATAATACTCTTCGACTTCTGTGAGAAAATCGCCACTTGGATGAGGGTCAAAAAACGGTTGGCCGTTCTTATAGATAACAGCGTGCCCGTTCACTATTCCGCGAGGACTTCCACCACCGACAATCAAATATCCATCGAACAGTTCCCAGTCTTCCTTGGTTGGCTCGGAATAGCACATTCCAAGAACTTCACCGCCCTGAGAGTTCACATATTCCCAGAAGACCTTGAACCATTCCTCAAAGTCAATGAAGTTGGGAACGTCTTCAATTGGCTTGTCGAATAACGAAGCTACGCAAGCGGTAAAGCAATTTCCGTGAATGCCCTTGGCCGGATCAGAAAAGACGGTCTGTTGAACAGGTATCATCTTTTAACAGCCCATCACCAATGAACATCAAACAGGTGAAAGCATTTGTAAATGCACCTACAAATCCAATATGCAGCTGATATCCACCCTATGACTTCAAAAGTCCAGAACAATATTTCCATCTTCCTTACTCCTTTTTAGTCAGGGCTTCGCGGGCCGCTTTCCTTGCTAGGTGCACAACGGTTGAGAGCATATCTCGGCTTGACGTTCTGCCAACATCCATCAGAATCTTGTCGATCTTCTGGTGAAGTTTGGTCAGTCGCGTCACTTCAGCATTGGCGGTTTCGAGGGCTTGGTCAAAGAGTGCGGCAAGCTTTGACATTTCAGGTCGGTTATCCCAGTTTTTAATCTCGTCAACGCCTAGCCATTGCTCGACGATCCGCTGCCCAGTAGTTTTGTATACCTCTGGCGGCGTGCATGTATGAATCCCGTCGATATCTTTACCACAACGTTTGCAGATGCTCATACTTCCTCCGTGGTGCGGGTGATCCAGCTTTCGCGCCAATCGCTGGGCCAAGTGTCGAGGCAAACCTGAGGAAGAAACCCATCGGCAGCCCAGATTGACCATGTTTCATAGCCCAGAGGCCCAGTTATTGCCGGTTTGCCATATCCCCATTTCCATGTTCGCCCATTCCAATAGACTCCCCCACCCTCCGGCAGATTCAGTGCTTCGATGATGGCTTTGGCGCGTCGGACGATCTGGACGCGGGGAGAGACTGGCTTAGCGTCTTCTGGGAAGAGGTAATCTCGATAAGTTTGAATCGCCTTAACTCGATCAGCTTCCCATTGCTCGTCACGGGATTCAAAACTAATGAGTAGACCGGCGCAATCGGCAAGTAGCTGTTCGCGGATGGTTTCGAGTTCAGTCATCGTGGTTGTCCTTGGGTGCGGCGGGAAGGATTAACGATTCCAGTCTGTTCGCAATGTCAGCGGGCGAGTGTCCATCAAACTCGAACAGTGCTTTCTCGGCCTCAGGTACCTTGAACAAATTCCAGTCGGCCAATTCATAGTGGTTCGATATTTGTCCACCGGGCAAAATGGCGACTACAATGAACCACCCACCGCCGAAGCATTCTTCACCGTCATGGTGCCGCTTGGACTTATGAACGGAGAACTTGCCGAGGGTGGCCCATTCGTTGAAAAGCGCGGCGTTATACAGCCTGCGGAACCGATACAACTCGTTGAAAGTATGATAGCCGTCTGAGGTTTCACCTGTTGACTCCGGCGCGAGGAGATTGGCTGCGGCGATGCGATCAATGAAGTCTTCCCAGAAGGCAGGGCGTTCTTGGTCCTTGGCCTCCTTCTCCCATGCATCAATGATCGCCATCAGCCGTTCCTTATTGTCCATGCTTGGCCTCCTTCAATTTGTCCAGAGCGGCCAGAGTTCGTTCATGGGCATCTGACCAGAGCTGGGGGTCAGGAATATCAGCCACATCGCAAAGGTTTTGAGCGGCAGACACCAGTCCGTTCACCGCTTCCTCAATCTCGGCGGTGGGTTGCGGGGCGGGGAGTTGGAGGGCGTAGATGGCATCGAAAGCCGCGCCTAACGCCTTGACGGTATCCGGGTCACTCTCGTCTTTTGAAAGTAACCAAGCTCGCATTCCGGCAAGTCCAATAGCTCGCCTACTCACCACCGCTCGGTTGGGCTCGGGGGTCGAGATCCATTCAAGCCATTGTTCCGGTGTGAGAGAGTAATAGTTATCGGGACCAGTTTTCCCGAGACGTTCACCAGCCAGCATTGCCGCTTTCTGCCAAGTCATTGTGCCTGACGGCTCGGGGGCCTGTTCGGCGAGACGGCGGGCGATGTCACGGAGCTGTTCAGCCAGTCCGGGGGCGTCTTCCGGCCATTCACCCTTCGCATCAACTTCGTCGAGTTCTGCCGCGATCTCGTAAAGAATCTCGGCGTCGCCCCCCACCTTCTGCGGTTGCTCGTCGGTTAATGCGGCGATGGCTTGCTCGGCATCCTTCAATCTGAGGAAGCTCCACTCTTCTTTCATGCCACCCAAAAGAATAACTGCATCACAAATCTGTTTCAGCGCCTCAAGCGCCAGTTTCTCGCGATTCATTCGTCAGTCTCCTTGGGTTCTGAGTAGAACCGCACTTCTTCGATATAGATAATTCCATCATCAGAAATCATCCCCACGATCTCGCAACCAAGGTCACGATTGCCGCGATCAGGATCTTCCCAGGACATAAATGGCGTCATTCCCCTCTCTCCTTTTGGACATTCTCGCGTTGGGCGGTCATTCGCTTACCTTTGGCCAACTGCTTTATTCGATACACTTCTCGATTGTAGAAGGCCATACATTCCTTACACCGATTCGCGTGACCATCCTTGTTCGTGACCACGGGCGAAAAGTCTGATATGGGTTTCGGCTTTTCACATTCGGTGCAAGTCTTCACTTCACTTCCCCCTCAACCCGCGCCCGTTCAGCGGCGAGATAGCGTTCCAGGAGCGCCAGATGGAACGCGGCGTCGTCGAGAAGGTGATTGAAGGTAAGATCGCGTTCAACCGTCAAGAAGTCGATCACGTCCGCCTCAATCCCCGCCCCATGTTCCTTTCGGTATTGGTCGACGAGTTGAGCGGCTGGGGTGTAGCACCGGGGACGGGGATGGATGGTTCCCGTCAGTTGAGTTTCGTTATACCAAACATCATCTGCCCATGTTCCAAAGATCGTATCCGGCCAGATGATTGGATAAAGGATCACACCATCTTGCCTAAGAAAGCCTAGACCATTCTCATTTATCTGTAGATGACTTGCCCCTTTCGGCGCGTCCTTCCAAAGTGAGTCTGTGTAGGTCACGGCTTATTCCTTTTAGCGTTATCAATCCCGATCCATGTGAAAGCCGAACCACCCCCTCCGAAAATGAGTCCCATGGATACGACAAGCCACCGAATAGTCCAAGGCCAACTAGCAATGTCAACCGACCATTGGATGAAAAAGGCCATCCCAAGTGGCAACAAGCTAGACGCCATTCCAACGGCCACACAAAGCAAGATACCGGTTCTCGTTTTCATCACACTTCCTCCGTCTGTTTGGAAATATTGTTGGGGAGGGTCATCGTGATACCTCAACATCGGCCTCGGGATTGTCCTTGCAAGCCTCAAGGTATTTCTCGACAAATGGGACAAAATGTTCGTAAGTTCCCCATCCATTTTCAGCATCGAATTTCTTGAAATGCTCTGGGTCGGCCTTGAGTTTGGCCAAGCCTTCTTCAAGAGTGCCAATCAGTTCCTCGGCCTTTGTGAAGCCAAGTTCATCCGGACACCAGAGAGTCATGTAAATACCAGCCTCTTGCGCCATAGGACCAAGATTGTGCGTGATGTTGGCACTGTAGACGTCGGTTGGCATTGTCACTTTCAGATAAACGTCCAGACTCATCTCTCCCCACCTTCTTTCTCAATTTTGTTCCACAGCTTCGACTCTTCCAAGCGTTGTGCGGCATAGCGGATGCGGTTTTCGTCTTCGGACATGCTGTTATCAAGCGGACAGTGCGGATCCCGTGGAACCGGATGAAAACACATTTCGTTATCGCCATCTACGAATGCCCCACACCACGGACAAAACCCGCGCGGCTTGCCTTCCAAGGGGTCGGGGGCTTCGGCATCGGGGTTCGTGGTTTTCCAATGGTCATAGGAAGACATCACTTCTTAGCCTCCTCGGTCTGCTTGCCCTTGCGAATCCATCTTCGCAAGATGTCTGAGAGCTTCAGCCCTTCACGTTCTGCCAGTCTCTGTGCCTCGGCTATTTCTTCAGGTTCAAGTCGTATGTCGATTCGTTTCTTTGCCATGCGCATATGGTGGCACACGAACGCACACGACGTCAATCGGAAAATGGAAAGTTTACAATCTAGCATTTTACTACCGTAGCAATGTCACAAAGTCCAGAATTGTAAAATGATTCATGGATGGCATGGATAGTTATTGACCGTGTGCGATTGTGTGCTATACTCATCTTATAAGGTCACGGACCGAAGGAGAACGAGGATGAAGAATCGCAAACTGACTAAGGAACAGCAGATCGCCAAGATCAAGAAGAGTAAAGCCAAGTTTGGTGACTCGAACGGCGACAAGATGAAGAAGTTGGAGACGTTGCAGAAACGCTCTTAACCACCCTCCCCGCTTCGGCGGGGTTCCGTCGCGGGTTGTATGACTCGCCTGAAGATGGCCTAGAGGGCCGAAACGGAGGGACGAGGATGGAAAATTACACTTTGACCAAGGAACAGATGCAAGCCGTCTTGAAGATGATCGGCGAGACATCCATAGAACAGCGCGAAAGAGAGTTCGGACTGACACACGAACAGTCTGAGATTCTTTCCGACCTTTACTGTGACATCTGGATACCGTCCTGACGAGACCCACTAGCTACAGGTGGAACCGGGCCCCCTTGTGAGGCGGTAGATAGAAGCAAAGGAGAAGAGAGATGAGTATGAGACTGAAATCGTGTGTTGCTTGCGGCTGTGAGCGTGTTATTACCGTCGTTGCCGATATCCAGAGCGCCGGATCATCCATGAAGACGCGCCGATTGTGCTTGCCGTGTCTGCTCAAGAGATTCTCGGAGATCACCGTCAATGAGCTGCCAACGGTTGTTCAAAAGGAACTCTACGCTACCGTTGAGCACTAACATCCATCGCGCCCTCACTGAGGGCGCCTTCAAACCGCTCTCACAAGGGGCGGTTTTTATGCTCTGGTGAATATGCGGTGACAGTATTCCCAGGTTTCATCGGGGAGTGATCGATGCATGGGCCATTCATTGAGCCTATGCCCGGGTCCAACATTATAAGCTGCGACCCCCTTCCACATGCCAAATCGTTTTATAAGGGAAGATAGATAGTGGCAGCCAAGTTTAGCGCTATGGTCGGGATTGGACCAGTCAAACCGTGATGGATTCCAGGCGAGGTATTTGACCACTAGCTCATCTTGGTATCTGGGATTGATCTGCATCAGGCCGCGAGCTGTGATCCTGCCATATTGTCGCGTGACGCACTCGGGCCGAAAGCTGGACTCTGCGTGGGCCACATTGAACACCAGCCATTGCGGAAGATTGGTTTCTTGGGCGGCGCGTGACAGAGCAGAGAAAACCGCAACGAGCTTGGGGGATTGGTCAGCATAGGCATATGCTGCTAGGATGGACAGAGTTATGACGAGGATGGAGCGGGTCAGTGCCATTTCCTTTCATGCAAATCCCAGATGAGCTTCAAGGCGTCATCGGACATCTGCATCACCTCGTACATATTGAAACCTAGCGTGGTTACATCCCATTCCATAGAACGACGCCGGGTCATTGAGCCCAGGGCTTGTTCATTAGCCTTACCATGCTTGGCGACATAGTTGCGTAGTTCGGTCGCTTGATCCATCATCTAACCACCTCCCGAATTGACATCACCATTCCACCGATACGGCTCTGAACGGACCGCGCCTGTGCAAAGGTGCCGAAACGCTGGGCATCGGGGAGTGAAGCGGTCCAGCCGAGCGAATCGGCGCCCACGAACAACTGCTGTCCATCATGACGCTCGACCACATACGGACCAGGCGACATGGCGTCAATGCGTTCCATGTAGGAGTTGCCCATGAGGACAGACGCGAGAAGAATGGCGCAAAGGCCGATGCTCCCCGCGATGAAAAGAGCGTGCTTGTGGATCATTCGACAGCCTCCCGTCTCTCCGCGATCTGACGGAGCCAAAGCTTCTGCCATCGCTCCATGTACGCAATCCATGACTCGTGCTCCATCCGCTCGGGATAGCCCCATTCGTCGTACCCGGTTTCGTCCATAGTTCCCCTCCCATGGCCCGGGTCGCTCACCGGAATCTCACTTGTGCTCCTACTCACACGCCGTTGAAAGGATTTGAACCTATTCCACCGAAACGAGCCTATGCGCCGGTCCATTACGCCCGTCGTCGTTTCGTTGTGCTAACCATTCCTACACCACACCGGCAAGTTCGGGGAATCGTCGCCCCCCGAGTGCTAGACTAGCTTTGCCTGGAAAATCCCAGACAGGTTCAACAGCCTTCGAGGACCGTGTATAGCTTGCAAGACTTCTGCCAGTCGCTTTACCAATCGGGCCTTACCCCGCTTAGGTCACCGTCATCAGCTTGGACCATGCTGAACAAATGCTACCAATCTCGGTCACTAGGACTCAAAGCAATGAATTCAGTAAAGCTCACAGTCTTATTGATATTCGCGGCGTATTCACTATAGATCGTGACGGATTGCTTATCCACATTCACAGTCAGCACGCGGTCTTCCCCGTCTCCAATAACGGAAGAAATGCCGTATCCGGTCTCGCCCTCATTGCGTCCGATCATCTGTTGAAAGATGATTCTAGCAAGATAGGGTCCATCATCCCAGCTCTTCTCTCTTTTCATGGCGGCCTGCAAAGTAGACGGAAGCGCGCTCCCAGCCCAATGCGTGTATAGAAACACGGTCGAATCGCCATCAACCACCTTAACATTCGCCATATCACCCATATGCAACCCTCCTGACATCAACGTTAATCCCAACGCCAACCGCTGTCTATAGGATTCTGCGGTTAGTTGGGCGGGAGCAAAGTGCTAATGGACCGCTAGGGAATTGAACCCTACACAGCAAAGGTGCAAACCTCGCTCGCCAGCCTTGGGACATGGCGGCCCTCTACAAATAAAAAGCCCATCGTGGGGACGATGGGCGGGAGGGAGAGAAGGTGAAACCGTGGGAGGGATTTCGAGGTAAGCATAGACGTGATATTGCTATCTGTCAATGCCCACTTTTGGCCACAACGTAGCCCCCGACAACTCCAC
>Ga0310811_10010263_pt1 | contig 12094 bp, 10 predicted proteins | sample YCmetagenome_FD_207642 | JGI IMG/M metagenome (GOLD analysis project Ga0310811, IMG submission 207642) | Soil microbial communities from experimental microcosm in Duke University, North Carolina, United States - YC | ecosystem: Engineered > Artificial ecosystem > Soil microcosm > Unclassified ...
ACGATGATCACCAGCAACACGCCGTACAGCAGCAGGCTGGCTCCCACGATGTTGCCCAGCGTCAGCCGCGTGACCTCGCCGAGGGCGACCGTCATCACCGATCCGATCACCGGGCCGGACAGCGTGTAGATGCCGCCGAGGATCGGCGCGATCTGCGAGTTGATGGTGTTGATGAGGTCGAAGGCGACATCGGGATCGAGATATCCGCCGCGCCAGACGCTGATGCCGCCGGCAAAGGACGCCATCGCGCCGGACAGCGCCATGATGCCGAAACGGTAGCGCAGCGGCGCAATGCCGAGCATCTGGCAGGCGGCCTCGTTGTCACGCATGGCGCGCAACGCGAAGTGATAGCGGCTGCGAGACAACCACCAGGCGATCAGCACCGTGGCGACCGCGCCGAGCGCGGCGACGACATTGACCGACAGCATGCCGGGGAAGCGCGAGGAGTCGAGGTAGAGGCCTTTGAACCCGCCGGTGAGGTCCGGCACCATGACGGCGACGACGCGGAAACCTTCTGCCATGGCCAGCGTCGAAATGGCGAAATAGATGCCGCGCAAGCGGCCGGTGACCAGCGCCAGCGTGGCGCCGATCAGCGCGCCGCAGATCGTCGCCGGGACGAGCGACAAAGCAAACGAGAAGCCGAGCGAGTTCACCGACAGGATGGCGGCGTAGCTGCCGAGGCCCCAAAAGCCGGAGTGACCGAGCGACACCAGTCCGGCGCCGGCCATCAAATTCCAACTGACGGAGATGATCACCAGCACGGAAATCCTGAAGACGATATCCACCGTCGATGGCGAGCCGAGGAAAGGAATGCCCACGGCCAACACGGCCGTGGCGATCCAGATGGCGCGCGAAATAACGGCGCTGCGGTTGTCGGCCGACGTCATCAGGTTTCCTTCGATTCGCCGGCAATGCCACGCGGCCGGACCACCAGAATGGCGATGATTAACGCGAAAGCGATGCCCTCGGCCCAGCCGGAACCCTCGGGCACGTAATAGGCGACCGTCGTCTCAGAGAAGGCCAGAATGACCGCGCCGACGAGCGTGCCGATGACGCTGCCGAGGCCGCCGAGAATGACGATCGCCAGCGCCTTCAGCAGAATGGAGAAGCCCATGAACGGCGTGATATTGATGAGGAAGCTGACGACAACGCCGGTCGCGGCGGCCAGTGCCGAATTGGCGGCGAACGACAGCGCATACATCCGCACCGGATTGATGCCCATGAGAACCGCGGCGTCGCGGTTCTGCGAGACGGCGCGCACGGCGCGACCGCTCTCGGTGAAATGCAGCCATCCGATCAGCCCGCCGATCATGACAGTCGCCACCGCGAAAGCGATCAAACGGCCGTGGATGATGAAGACGTCGCCGAAGGTCCAGGTCGACAGCGCATAGTCCGGCATCGCCGAGCGGACGTCGCCGGTCCACAGCACGACGGCGATGTTCTGCAGTACCAGATGGATGCCGAACATCAGCAGGATCTGATTGAGGTGCGGGGCCGCCAGCACCTTCTCGACGGCGATCTTGAAGACCAGCCAGCCGACGAAATAGCCGCCGACGACGATGAGCGGCAGCGAAATCAGCGGGTCGACCTTGAAAAGCGTGAACAGCCAAAACGCCCCATAGGCGCCAAGCATGACGAATTCGCCATGCGCGAAGTTGATGATACGCGTGACGCCAAAGCCGAGCGACAGCCCGACCGCCAGCAGGGTGTAGAGCCCCGAGAGCAGTATGGAGTCGACGATCACTTGCGGCAGCAGTTGCATGACGTCAACGAATCCGAGAGCGCACGGGTGAAAGCGGGTCAAGAGCGGGGCCGGGACCGCGACGCGGCCCCAGCCCGCCATTGCACGATCAGTACTTGCAGGCCTGAAGTTTTCCCTGCGCCGCTTCCTGCGGGTAGACGATCACACTGGCGATCTTGCCGTCCGGCTGCCGCTGCTGCTGGAACACCACCATCTTGCCGAACGCCTGGTGCAGCGAGATTTCGCTCGGCTCGAATTTACTGTCGCCCAGCGGGGTATGGTATTCCTGCGAAACCATGGCATCGCGGATTTTGTCGCGATCGGTCGACTTCGACTTTTCGACGGCGAGCAGCGCGAGCATGGTCGAAACATAGGCGCCGACCTCCATGTATTCCGGCTCCTTGTTGTACTTGGCGCGCCACATCTTTTCCCAGTCGGCCGACGACGGAAACAGCTTCGGCTCGGTCTTATCGGCCGCATAGGTCAGGCCCGGCATCCAGGTCGCGACGCCGGTCCAGCACTCCTGCACGTTACCGACGGCATTCTTCCATTCAGGCAAGATCGCCTGCGCGGTGCCGAACAAATACGGCACGTTAAGCTTGGCCGAATAGATCTGCTTGGCAAGCAACACCGCGTCGGTCGTCTGCACGAGCGTATAGATGACGTCCGGATGCAACATGCGGATCTTGAATAGCGACGGCGTGAAATCCGGCGCATTCTCGCGGATGAGCTCCTCGCCGACGATATTGAAACCGGCCTGCTTCAGATATTTGCGGGCGGCTTCGATGTGCGCGCGGCCGTACGCGCCGTCCGAATAGATGATGGCGACCTTCTTGTTGGTGCCGAAGGCGGCCTTCATCGCGTCGGCGTTGGTCTCGTGGTAGTGGTAGGTCCAGGCGAAGGTGTGGAAGAAGTACGGGTCCTTGCCGACCTCCTTCTCGACCACCGTCGTCGACACGCCCGGAACGATCCAGATCGGGTGGTCCTTATCCTGGCGCCACGGCGTGACAGCCGCCGCGCCGGTGTTGGACCCCCCCGGGCCGATCATCACGTCCGACTTGTCGTTGCGCATCAGTTCGTTCATCACCGTGACCGTGACGGACGGGTTGGACTGCGTGTCGCGCACGACGAGTTCGATATCGCGACCGGCGACCTTGCCGCCGCGAGCGCTTTTCCACACCTCGATCGCGGTCTCGACACCCTTCTTCACCTGGGCGCCGAACGCGACGAATTTGCCGGACAACTCCGACGGGCTTCCGATTCGGAACGGCTCTTCGGCGAAGGCAGGACTGGCAACGACCGCCGCGGCGACGATCGTCCCGGCCAGCCGGCATATGGTTCGTCTATTCATTATATCGCTCCCTTGCAGATCTTGCTTATTGTTGGCGTCGACTTTCCTGAACCGAACTCACGCCTTCTTGGGTTGTCGAAAGTTCGGCTTTCGCTTTTCGCGGAAGGCGCTGCCGCCTTCCTTCGCTTCATCGGTGCCGTAATAGAGGGCGACACTGCCCCATCCTTGCCTGGATATGCCCCGGATGTTTTCGCTGTCGGCGTTGAACGATGCTTTCGCGATTGCGATAGCCGTCGGGCTTAGCGCGAGGATCTCGGCGCACCAGCGGTCGACTTCGGCGTCGAGCTCGGCGTCCGGCACGACCTTGTTGACGAGGCCCATCGCGAGCGCCTCCTGCGCCGAATAGCGCCTGCACAGAAACCAGATTTCGCGCGCTTTTTTCTCGCCGACGATGCGGGCCAGATAAGCGGTGCCGAATCCTGGATCGACGGATCCCACCTTCGGCCCAACCTGACCGAACACGGCGCTTTCGCCGGCTATGGTCAGGTCGCTGAGAGTGGCGAGCACGTTGCCGCCGCCGATCGCATAACCGCGCACCTTGGCGATCACGGGCTTGGGCACGTCGCGAACGGCAGCATGAAGTTGGTCGATCGGGATGCCGACCGGGCCACGCGAATCGCGCTCCGATTTCTTGTCCGACGAATCGCCGCCGACGCCGAATGCCTTGGTGCCCGCGCCCTGCAGCACGATGACGCCGATGTCCTTGTTCCAACCCGAGCGCAGCAGCGCGTCGGTGACCTCGGCATAGGTGCCGACACCGAAGGCATTGAGGCGGTCCGGGCGATTGACCGTGATGGTCGCGACGCCGTTCGTCTCTTCGTAGAGAATGTCCTTGTATTCGCTCAACTGATGCTCCTTTACGCCCGGTATGCCGAGATGCCGGTCAGCTCCCGGCCTTCGATCAAGGTAAGAATCTGGTTCGTGCCGTCCGGAATCGGCAGCATCCGGCAGTCCCGGAACAGTTGCTCAAGGCCGACTTCGCGGCTGATGCCCATTGAGCCGTGCACTTCCATCGCCATCGAGATCGCGCGCTGGCACGCGGCGATGGCGTAGCGCTTCGCCATCGCGGAAACGCGGTTGGCACGTTCGCCATTATCGATGGCGTCGAGGGCGTAGTAACAGATGAGGCGGCTGGTCATGACCGCCGTCGAGATGTCGGCCAGCAGTTCCTGCACAAGTTGGTACGAACCGATCTTCTTGCCGAACTGCGAGCGGTCTTCCGCGTATTTGAGCGCGGCATCGAGCGCCCGCTGCGCCATGTTGGTCGCCATCAGACCGAACAGCGGCCGGTTGGCGAGCCATGTCAGTGTCAGCACGCGGGCTGCGTCTCCAGCCGAGCCGAGCTGGTTGCGCTTGGGCACGCGGCATTCGTCGAATACGACCTCACCGAGATGGCCCTGCAAGAAGCCGAGGCACGGCGTCTTGCTGGTTTGGAACGGCGATTCTTCCCGATCGACGACGACGCGGACCATGCGCCCGGAACCGTCCGGGTTCTTGCCCTGCGTCGCGGTGATGTTGATGACATCGCAGATGCTGGCATTGGTGATCCACATCTTGCTGCCGTTGACGACGAGACTGTCGCCGTCCTCTCGCACCTGCGTCTTGATGCCGCGCGGATCGGAGCCGGCGTCCGGCTCGGTCGAGCCGGTGCAGGTGATCTTCTTCGCCGCGATCAGGTCCGGCAGCAGCCGCTCCCGCTGTTCGTCGGTGCTCTCGAGTGCAATGCGCGTGGCGGTCGCCTCCTGTCCGACGATGGCGAAAGCGACGACCGGGGGCAGTTGCTCGAACATCAGGCCGAACGTCAGGGTCGGCATGCCGGCGCCGCCGGCCTTTTCCGGAACGCGCGCGGATGTCAGTCCCTGCGCCGCGCAGATCTGCAGCAGCTTGCGCATGACCTCCTTCGGCAAGGGCCGGTCGCGGTCCTCGGCATTCACGGCCGGATACAAATCGCGCTCGGCCATGCGCCGTGCCGAGTCCTGAACCATCCGTTGTTCGCTGGTAAGCTGAAAATCCATTCCGAGCTTCTCTTTCACGCTACGTTGCACTTGGCCTGCGGCCGCCGGCGAGCTGCGACGGCGCCGGCCTCGACCAGGCCGTCGATCTCGCCCTGTGACAGATTCAGGATTTCCTTGAGCACGGCTTCGGTGTGCTCGCCCGCGGCCGGTGGATAGGTGTTGTACTGCCGCTGGGATTCCGCGAACTTCATCGGGTTGCCGACCACGCGCACGCGCCGACCGTCCTCGGCGGCGAGTTCGACGATCATCTGCCGGTGATTGATCTGCGGATCGGCGGCGACGCGATCGAGCGTATTGACGACCCCGACCGGAACGCCCGCCCGGTCGAGCAGCTTCATCCAGGCGTCAGCAGGAGCGGCCGCGAGCTGCCGTTCCAGCAGCGGCACCAGTTCGGCGCGGTGCGCGACGCGGTCGGCTGCACTCGCAAAACGTGGGTCGACGACGAGATCCTCGCAACCGAGCACACGGCAGATGGTCAGCCACATCTTGTCGCTCAACGCGGCAATGACGATCTCGACGCCGTCGCCGGCGACGAACGTCCCGTAGGTCGCGATCGAATCGTGCTCGCGCCCTTGTCGCCCGGGCACCTTGCCGGAATGCAGGTAGAAGGCCGCCTGGTAGGACAGCATCGCGGCCTGACAATCGAGCAACGAGATGTCGATGGTTTCGCCGCGGCCGGTGTTTTGCCGCCGGTACAGCGCCGCCAGGATCGCGCTCGCGGCATACATGCCGCCGCAAATGTCGCCGATCGGGATGCCGGCGCGAACCGAAACACCGTCGCGCGGCCCGGTTATGCTCATGCCCCCCGACAGCGCCTGGATCAGGAGATCGTAGGCGGGACGGTCGCGATACGGCCCGGTCTGACCGAAACCGCTGATCGAGCACCAGACGAGCGAAGGCTTTTCCGCCCGCAAGTGCACAGGCGAGAGTCCCAAACGCTCGCATACGCCCGGTCGGAAGTTCTCGACGACGACATCGCTGGCGAGCGCGAGTTTGCGGACCAGAGCGACGCCAGCTTCGTTCTTGAGATCGACGACGACGCTACGTTTGTTGCGATTGATGGCGAGGAAATACACGCTGTCGTCCGCGACCTTATAGGGTGGCATGCCACGCGCGACGTCGGTCTGCGCGCCCTCGACGCGAATGATGTCGGCGCCGAGATCCGACAACATCTGCGTGCAATACGGCCCCGACAACACCTGCGTCAGGTCGAGAACGCGGATGCCCTTTAATGCGGGTGCGCTGGCGGACGTCACGACAGCCCTCCGCCATGCGGGAAGGCCGCGCGCTCGGTGGCTGGCGTCGTCACAACAGACACGGCGCTCCCTCGGGTGTGTCGGGCGCTGGGCGCGCCCAGTTGATAAATTCCGGTTACCGGAATTTCATTTCATCTAAGGTGAAAGACGGAAGCGCGCTTGTCAATCGGCATGCGCGCTGACTTCGTCATTGCGGCTTCGTGCCGCACTGCGGCACGCGCGGAGTGCGCGCCTGCGAAACAAGTTGTCGGCGCGCTTGACGGCGATCCGTTCCAGCCGCTAATTTCAGTTACCGATAATTTATTCCGTTAAATGGAATAATGCCGTTCCGGCATCGGCTTATCCCGCGACACCCCTTGATGGCCGACAGCCCCGTTCTCAAAGCCCTTGCGGTCCTGAAATGCCTTGCCCAGCGCAGTGCGCCGGCCGGCGTGCAGGACCTCGCCAACGGCACGAAGCTCAATATCAGTACGGTGCACCGGCTGCTGCAGCTCATGACGGCCGACGGCGTCGTGTCGTACGACGCGCATGCGCGCACCTACCGCATCGGCACGGAAGGCGTGCGACTCGCGACGCACATCCTGGGCTCGAATTCGCTGATCGGCCGCGTGCGACCACTTGTCGCAAAGTTAGCCGAGGACCTGGGCGAGACCTGTGCGTTCGCGATTTACGAGCCGAAGACGGCCTCGAAGATCATCGCCGTTGTCGAGCGTGGCAGCCATGCTCTCGGCTACGACTTCGACGTCGGCAGCCGCGACGGCGTTCACGCCGGCGCGAGCGGAAAGCCCATTCTGGCATTCCTGCCGGATGCCGAAATCGATCGTATCCTGCGCGGAAAGCTGCCGAAGCTCACGGACTATACGGTAGTCGACCCCGCCGAATTGCGGAAGCAGATCAAACAGATCCGTAAGCAGAGATATGCCGTCTCGCGCGGCGAGCGCATCCACGGCGCCGGCATCGGCGTCGGCGCGCCGGTGTTCGACCCGCTCGGCCAGGTCGCTGGCTCGATCGTCGTCACCATTCCGAAATTCCGCTGGAAGCAGGCCCGGCTGCCTCAAGTCGCCCGGAAGGTCATCGCCGTCGCCGACGCGGTGACCGCCATCTACGACTCGGGATTGTCGCGGGGCAACGGCCGTGAGTGAAACGCCCGGCACCGTTGCGCGCGCTTTGTCGGTGCTGACCGTGGTCGCCCAGGCCGACGAAACGGTCGGCGTCAAAGACGTCGCGCACGCGCTCGCGCTGCCGATGAGCACGTCGCACCGGCTGCTCGACCTGTTGTGCGATACCGGCTTCGTCGAGCGCGATATAGCGCGACGACGCTACAAGATCGGCAGCGCCCTCCAGCGCCTCGCCAGCCTTGTGGCACAGAAAGTCACCGACACCGACCTGATCCAGCCGATACTCGACCGGATCACTGCGGAGACCGGCGAGACGTCGATCTATTCGACTTATCTGCCGGCACAGCGCGCCGTGATGTACGCCGCCAAGAGCGACAGTCAGCATTCGCTGCGCTTTCGCGTCGAACGGTTTCAACCGGCGCCGCTCGAATGGGGCGCGTCCGGCCTCGCCGTCCTGGCGTTTCTGTCGGCCGACATTCAAGCCGCAGTTCACAAGGACTCGGCTGCGTCGCCGCTGGGCCGCAAGCGTCTTTCCCGCGCGACCTTTTTCGAACGCATCGAGACCGTGCGCCGCAACGGCTACGCCTTCAGCGAGGGTGAGAAGCTCGCCGACTCCTACGGCATCGCGGCGCCGGTGATGGCGGCCGACGGCCGCATCGTCGGATCGATCACCCTGACGATCCCGCGTATCCGCTTCGTGCGCTCGAATCTCAAGACCTACGCCGCGCTCGTAAAGCGCGAAGCCGACCGATTTTCAAACCGGGCCGCCGGCGTCGCACCAACGCGACACCGCCAGTCGAAGCCCCAACAGGAGTGACATAATGACATCGACGAAGACGATCGCGCCGCCGGCGGCGATTGCCGTAATCGGCCTCGGCAACATGGGAATCCCCATGGCCGCATGCCTGCTCAAGGCCGGCTTTCGCGTCACCGGCTTCGACCTGTCGCAAGCGGCGCGCGACCTGTTCGCCAAAGCCGGCGGCCAGATCGCGACGTCCGCGGCCGACGCAGTGAAGGGCGCCGCTGTCGTCATCGCGCTCCTTCCCGACGGCAATATCGTGCGCGCGGTGCTCGAACCGTTATTGGCGCAGATCGAGCCCGGCACGATCGTCCTGGAGATGAGTTCGTCCGATCCGATCAAGACCGAGGAACTCGGCAAGTCTTTCATCGCCGCGGGCATTGCCTTCATCGATGCGCCGATTTCCGGCGGCGTGAAGCGCGCAACCAACGGCACGCTGGCAATCATGGTTGGCGGCGATGCGAGCACCATCGACCGCGCCGATGCAGTGCTGTCGGCAATGGGCAATTCGATTTTCCGGACGGGCAAGCTGGGATCGGGGCACGCCATGAAGGCCTTGAACAACTACGTTTCGGCGGCCGGTCTGATCGCCGCGGTCGAGGCGACCCAGATCGGAAAGAAGTTCGGCCTCGACCCCGACCTGATGGCCGACATCTTCAACGCCTCCACCGGCCGTAACAACACCACCGAGGTGAAGCTCAAGCCGTTCATCAATTCCGGCAAATACAACGCCGGATTTCCGCTCAAGTTGATGGCCAAGGACGTGCGAACCGCCGATGAGCTCGGCCGCGCGATCGGCGTTCCCAGGCCGTTTGCCGACCTGTGCGCCACCCTCTGGGGTGATGCTTCGAGAAGTCTTGGCGACAAGGCAGACCACACCGCTATCGGGCTGCATATCGAAAAGATGAAACCGTAATCTCAATTGAAGAGGAGTCGATCAATGAGCCATCAACACGATCACAAGGAAACCATGGGCGAGCTTTTCGACCGCGGACTGGAACTTCGCCGCAAGGTGCTGGGCCCGGAATATGTCGACACGTCGCTCAAGAATGCGAACGACTTCATGATGGCGTTCCAGCACATCACGACCGAGTGGTGCTGGGGCTATGCTTGGGGCCGCCCGACGCTGGATATGAAGACGCGCAGCATGCTCAATCTCGCAATGCTGACGGCGCTCGGCAAGAGCGCCGAGATCAAGCTGCACGTTCGCGGCGCCATCAACAACGGCTTGACGGTCGAGGAGATCAAGGAAGTGCTCCTGCACGCGACCGTCTATTGCGGCATCCCGTCCGGCCTCGACGCGTTCAAAGCCGCGAACGAAGTGCTCAAGGATATGGGCCAGGTGAAATAGCCGACACGATCGGTCCCCGTCCCGAAGTGGCAGCGCCCCTTCGGGACGGCTTTCGCTTGCTTGTTCCCCGCAGCGCGCGGACGCCGCGTGCCTGTAGATCAGACAAGGCGGCACCCGCGGCTTAGTTGGGATTTCCGCACACGTTTGGCTTATTAGCTGCGCCCTTGCCAGGTTTCACGCCATGATGGCAGACGTGAACAGCCGAAAAAGGAATTTTGTCGCATAAGCGGCGCGACGAGCGGCAGCGAGCCAACGCTAAGTGCCTGAAAGAAATGGTCGGAGTGGCAGGATTTGAACCTGCGACCCCCACGTCAAAGCCGTGGAGGCTGCGGGAGGTCGCATCGAAAGCGCGATCATCACCGGCAAAGTCACGTTCCTGATCGCCGGAGAGAAGGTCGAATGCTCGATCGTCGAGAAGATGCGGCAGTCACTTCTCGTCCCGAGAGAGGAAGGAACAAAATGGACGGCGTATCCGAACTTCCATCAAAACGGGCTTACATCGTCCGGCTTCCTGCGCGTTACCATCACGACCTATCTTCGGGGCGGCGTCAAAGAATGGGTTGAAACCTCCAGCAAGAAAATGGGGGCTTTAATGCCCGAGATTGTCGGCCGGATCATGGCGGCCGGACCCATCTTGATTGAGTGGGAGCGTGAGCGGAAGGAAGAGGCACGTAAGCGCGCGGAGGAGGAGGAACGCCGGCAGGAACGGCGACGACTCAAGCAACGGGATGAGCATCGCTGGGGGCAGTTCTGCGCGATCGCCACGGATTGGCAAGAGCGCGCCGGTTGTTGAGCTTCCTTGCCGAAATCGAAAGCCGCTGTGATGCTGAAGTGAACGTGACTATCGCCGAGCAACAATTGAGCGAATGGATTGCGTGGGCCCAGCAGAAGATTGACTCTCTTGACCCGTTCCAGAAAGGGGTCGCAGGACTCTTCGAGAAAATCTCGGCCTCAATACCGGCCGCTCATCCACACTGGATGGACGCTCAATAGGACTGGGTGTCGTACGAGAAGCACCAAACGGATTCCGACGTTTCGAATCCCGTCAGACTCTCCATTTGGTGGTTTCCTGGTCGCAATCGTCGGGACTGAGAATGGGACACGCGCCGTGGAAGACTGCCAGGCCCACCACTCAGAAAATCCTTCCCCGGTCTCCGATTCGAGACTCCGGAATTCGGGAATTCCTCAACGTTTACGTGGAGACTTTCGGCAATCCTCAGGCTCTGAATCTCGAAATGGCCATCCGGAGACTTTTTAGCCGATCAGAAACCCCGCATTTAGCGGGGACTTTCTACTCAAAGAAGGATTTTCTCTGAAAAACGCAGTGCTTGGCTGGGGCGCCTGGATTCGAACCAGGGAATGGCGGAATCAAAATCCGCTGCCTTACCACTTGGCTACGCCCCAACGGCACGGGAAAGCCGCGGGCCCGAGGGGCGGCGCGGCGGGCGGACCATAGCGGCGGGGCCCTGCCCGATCAATGACCGCCGCCCGGCCCGTCCACTCTCCAGACCTCCGCCACTCCCTGTATATAGAGAGTGCGCCGGCCGGCGCCGCGCGCCGCTTTGACCGGAACCGCCCGGCGGCTAGATTGGCCCCATGACCTACCGCGCCCCCGTCGCCGACATCGCTTTCGCCCTCAAACACACCGCCGGCCTGAAACAGGCCCTCGCCGAGGGCCTTTACGGCGAGGTCGACGAGGACACGATCGACGCCGTCCTCGACGAGGCCGGCAAGTTCGCCACCGATGTGATCGCGCCGCTGAATGCGGTCGGCGACACGTTCGGCACGCCGTTCAAGGACGGCAAGGTCACCACCCCGCCCGGCTGGAAGGAGGCCTACACCGCCTGGGCCGCCGCCGGCTGGAACGGGCTCGCCGCCCCGAGCGCCTTCGGCGGCCAGGACCTGCCGCACGCCGTCAATGCCGCCTGTATCGAGATGTGGAACGCGGCGTCGATGGCCTTCGGCATCGGCCCGGTGCTGACCATGGCCGCGATCGACGCGCTGCACGCCTACGGCTCCGACGCGCTCAAGCGGCAGTATCTGGAGAAGCTCGTCACCGGCGCGTGGATGGGCACGATGCAACTGACCGAGCCGCAGGCCGGCTCCGACGTCGGCGCCCTGCGCACGCGCGCGACGCGCGCCGCCGATGGCAGTTACCGCCTCACCGGCTCGAAGATCTTCATCACCTACGGCGAGCACGACCTCACCGACAACATCATCCACTTCGTGCTGGCGCGGCTGCCGGACGCGCCGGCCGGCACCAAGGGCATCTCGCTGTTCCTGGTGCCCAAAGTCATGCCCGACGGCACGCGCAACGACGTGCGCGCGCACTCGCTCGAGCACAAGCTCGGCATCCACGCCTCGCCGACCTGCACCATGGTCTACGGCGACAACGGTGGCGCCGTCGGCTTCCTCATCGGCGAAGAGCATAAAGGCATGGCCTGCATGTTCACGATGATGAAC
>Ga0310811_10010264_pt1 | contig 12093 bp, 8 predicted proteins | sample YCmetagenome_FD_207642 | JGI IMG/M metagenome (GOLD analysis project Ga0310811, IMG submission 207642) | Soil microbial communities from experimental microcosm in Duke University, North Carolina, United States - YC | ecosystem: Engineered > Artificial ecosystem > Soil microcosm > Unclassified ...
CACTGCGTCGACGAGCGATCGGCCACGAGCGATCGGCGTCGGACTCTGTCCGAGGAGCACGTCGATGTTGTGCTCCGTCGTCGATAGCGCGCGTTCGGTCTGGGCCAGCGTCACGGCGGGCGCGGCTACCTGTGCCTCGAACTGACGCACGTCGAGCTCCGACGTCAGCCCCTGCGCGTAACGCGCGCGCGCTATTTCCAACGTCGCCTTCCGCGTGCTCAGCGTACGCTCGGCGATCGCGCGCTCCTGATCCAACTCGAGCAGCTGCAGATAGCTCGTTGCGATGTCGCTGACGAGCGACAGGACCGTGGCGCGCGTCGCCGCCTCCTGCGCACCGAGATCGGCTTTCGCCGCGGTGACACCGTTGCGCAGGCGGCCCCAGAAATCCATTTCCCACGCCAGATCAGCCGTCGCGCGCGCGGCGCGGAACGATGTCGCCGGGATGGAGCCCGACACCACCTGATTCGTGCTCTCCGACGTGTTCAGGCTGACCGACGGAAGGAGCGGTGCTCGAGTGACGCCCACCGTCGCACGCGCTTCGGTGATGCGCGCCTGCGCAATCTGCAGGTTCCGGTTCTGACGCACTCCGACGTCGACGAGACGCACCAACGCGGAATCGCGAAAGATGTCGAGCCAGGCGACCGCCTCGAGCGATTCGCGATTTCCAGCCACGCGCACCGCGGGCCGGCCGAGCGACGTCGACGTGTCTCTCCGCCGAGCAACGGCGAGCGAGTCGAAGAACGTGCGTGACGAATCGCTCATTCGGTCGGCGCCGACGCGCTGCGACGGACTGACGGCAGGTTCGGGCGCGTACTTCGGACCGACCGTACAGGCGCTCGCGAGCACGCCCAACGCCAACGCATTCACGCGACGCCGCATCATGCGTGCTCCGCGGCCGGCGTGATCGACGCGTTTGGACTCACCGTCGATTTTCTCCGCTCGGCGAGCGCGCGAATGATCCGGAAGAAAAGCGGAATGAAGAAGATTCCGACCGTCGTGGCGAAAAGCATTCCCGCAAACACGCCGGTTCCGATCGAGTGTCGGCTCGCTGCGCCCGCGCCGGATGCAATCATCAGCGGGAGGACGCCAAGAATGAATGCGAACGACGTCATGAGAATCGGCCGCAACCGTTCACGCGCCGCCTCGACCGCCGCTTCGCGAATCGACATGCCTTCGCTCCGCAAGTGATTCGCGAACTCCACGATCAGGATCGCGTTCTTCGCCGCGAGACCAACGACCGCAATCAGCCCCACCTGGAAGTAGACGTCATTCGGCTGATGGCGGATCCAGATGCCGAGCAGCGCACCGAGCACACCGAAGGGCACGCCGAACAACACGGCGAACGGCACCGACCAGCTCTCGTACTGCGCCGCGAGAACGAGGAAGACGAGGATGAGGCCAAGCACGAACACGAGCGCCGCGTCTCCACTCGACGCACGTTCCTGGTAGGACTGGCCTGAGTACGACACACCGAGTCCGGACGACGCGAATTGGTTCTGCACGAGATCGTCGACCTGCTTGAGCAGCTCGCCCGAGCTGTGCCCAGCCTTTGGCGGACCGGTGAACTGCGCCGAGATGAACCCGTTGAAGCGCGGAACCACGGTCGGAGCGCTGCGGAAGCTCGTTGTGGTCAGCGCGGACGCCGGTATCATCGTTCCGTTCGAGCCACGCACGTACAACCGCCCGACGTCCGCCGGCGTTTGCCGGAACTGCGTCTGGGCCTGCGCCTGCACGCGGTATGTCTTTCCGGCCAGGTTGAAATCGTTGATGTAGAGGTTCGACAGAAATGCCTGGAGCGTCGCGAACAGATCGGTGAGGTTGACGCCGCGCGCCTTGGCCGCGGTGCGGTCTACGGTCACGAACACCTGCGGCACGCTCGCGCGGAAGGTCGTGTTGATCGGACCCGCCGCGGGAAGCTTGTTCACCGCCTGCCGAAATTCCTCGACGTGCTGCGCGAACTGGCGAATGTCCTGCCCGTTGCGGTTCTGCACGTTGATCTCGACGCCGGCGGTGGTGCCGAGGCCGGGAACTTCCGGCAGATTGAATCCGAACGCGCTCGCATCGGGCAGACCGGCGAGCTTGCGATTGACGCGGGCTGCGATCGAGTCGAGCGCGTCGTGCGGACCGCGTTCCTCCCACGGTTTCACGTTGAGAAACACCGTCGCGCCGTTCGTCGAGTTGGAGCCGTTCAGGAAATTCAAACCCGCGAGTGCGACGATGTTCACCACCGCCGGTTCGGCGCGCAGAATCTTCTCGATCTTCTCGACGGTGGCCGTCGTACGCTGCAGCGATGCGGCGTCCGGCAGCTGGACGGACAGCGCCATGTAGCCCTTGTCTTCCGTCGGAAGGAACGCGGTCGGCAGACGCCGCCAGAGGAAGCCGGCAAAGACGACGAAGAGCAGGAAAACCGCGACCCAGACCGGCGGTCGACCGAGCACGGAGTTCACGGCGCCCGTGTACCGGCGTGTGGCGCGGGCGAACATGCGGTTGAACCAGCCGAAGAAGCCCGTCGTGTGCGCCTCGTTCGACTCGGTGAGCAGAAGTGCGCAGAGCGCGGGCGTGAGTGTCAGCGCGACGACGCCGGACAAGACCACGGCGATGATGATCGTCATCGCGAACTGCTTGAACAGCTGGCCCGTCACGCCACTGATGAATGCGACCGGCACGAACACCGAGCACAGCACGAGCACGATCGCGACCAGGGCGCTGCCCACCTGTCGAATGGCTTTGTCCGCGGCAAGGCGCGGTGACAGCCCTTCGGTCGCCATGATGCGCTCGACGTTCTCGATCACGACGATCGCGTCGTCGACGACGATGCCGATCGCGAGGACGAGCCCGAACAGCGTCAGGACGTTGATCGACATCCCGAACGCGAGAAAGCCGAGGAACGTTCCGATCACGCTCACCGGCACGGCGAGCATCGGGATCAGCGTGGCGCGCCAGCTCTGGAGGAACAGAAACACGACGAGCGTCACGAGAACCATCGCTTCGACCAGCGTGATGGCCACCTCGTGGATCGAGGCGCTGACGAACGGCGTGGTATCGAACGGAATGGTCCAGCGAATTCCGGCCGGGAATCCCGACTGCATTTCGTTCAGGCGCTTCAACACCGCCTGCTTTACCGCGAGCGCGTTCGCGCCGGGCCGCGTGTAGAGCAGCACGAACGCGGTCGGCACGCCATTCAACCGGCCCTCGAGATCGTAGCTGCGCGCGCCAAGAACCGTACGACCGATATCACGCAATCGTATGATCGATCCGTCGGGTCGCGCACGAATGACGATGTCGTCGAACTCCTGCGGCGTCTGCAGCCGGCCGATCGTCGTGATCGGCAGGGTGAGCTGCGTACCCGGCGGCGACGGCTCGGCGCCGAGCCGACCGGCGGGGTTGGTTGCATTCTGCTCGCGCACGGCGGCCGATACGTCGCTCACCGTGAGTCCGAGCTGCGCCATCTTGTCGGGATCGAGCTGGAGCAGCATCGAGAAGTCGCGCGCCGGGAATGCCGTCGCGTCGCCGATCCCCGGTACCCGTTTCAACTCGTCGACGACGAACAGCTTCATGTAGTTCGCGAGATACGTCGCGTCGTAGCGCGGGTCGTTCGACTGCAGCGCGACCATCATCAGGATGTCGGTGTTCGCCTTGAGGATGGTGATGCCGTTCGTGCGAACCGCATCCGGCAGCTGAGGCTCGGCGAGCTTCACGGCATTCTGGACGTCGACCGCCGCGAGATCCTGATTGCGCGAGATATCGAACGTGACCGCGATGTTCGACGACCCGTCGGCCGAGCTGGTCGACGAGTAGTAGAGCATACCCTGAAGGCTCGACAGCTGCTCTTCGATCGGCGCGGCGACGGCCTGCGCGGCGTCCTCCGACGATGCGCCGGGGAAGTTGGCCGCGATGCGCACTGCCGGCGGCGTGATCTGCGGATAGCGAGCGATCGGCAGGAGACGAATCGCGAACAGGCCGAGCAGAGTGATGACGATCGAGATCACGGCGCCGAAGATCGGGCGCCGGATGAAGAAGTAGCGCGGCTCCGTCATCGGGCGACTGCGCTGCTGTCGACCAGCGGAACGGGCTTTACGACGCGACCCGGTGCGACCTTCTGCGTTCCGTCGACGATCACGCGATCTCCCGCCGACAGCCCCTTGTCGATGATCCAGAGTGAGCCGTTCCACGAGCCCGTGGTCACGTCGCGCGCGACGACGGAATCGCCTGGGCCGACGACGTAGACGAACTGTCGCCCCATGCCCTGCATCACCGCTCGCTGCGGAATGGCGAGCGCGCTCTTGCGAGTGAAGCCCTCGAGTCGCACGCGCACGAACTGTCCGGGCAGCAGACGACGATCACCGTTCGTGAACCTGGCGCGAAATTCTTCGGTGCCACTGGCCGAATCGAGCGACGGCGCGACGAAATCGAGCTTGCCCGAGCGCGGCAGGAGCGAACCGTCGGCCATGAGCACGCGAACGGCGAGGCTGCTTCCCGGTCGAATCAACGCGCTGGCGTGCGGGTCGGAAACCCACGCTGCCAACTGCTGCGACGAGGGATGGAAGGTCACGTAGACGGGATCGAGCTCGTCGATCGTCGTCAGCAAGTCGGCCGGACCGGTGACGCGTGCGCCCAGTTGCAGGCGCGCGCGGCCGACCTGTCCGTTGATCTCGGCGCGAATGACGCAGTCGTCGAGGTCTTTCTTGACCGCGTCGACGACTGCCTGTGCCGACTCCAGCTCGGAGCGCGCGTTGTCCACGTCCTGCTGCGCGACGGCGTGCTTCGGAACCAGCGGCTCGAGTCGGGCAACCGTGCGCTTCGCGTTGTCCAGGCGTGCAACGGCGCTGCGATACGCCGCCTCGTACTTCACCTGATCGAGTTTGTACAGAATCTGTCCCTTCGCGACCACGCTCCCTTCGTCGAACGGCCGGTCGACAACGATGCCCTCGACTCGGGAGCGAACCTCCACGCGCCGGTAGGGCTGCACCTGCGCGCCCAGCTCATATGGCTCGGCGATCGTAGCGGGGGCGACGGACACGATGCCGACCTGCGGTGGCGGCGGCGCGCCCTGCTGTTGCGGTAGGGGCGTTGAATCCTTGGAGCAGGCTCCGGCGACAAGCACACCAAGCCAGATCGCGGCGAGCGTACGCGCTCGTCGGCGGTGAAGAGTCAGCACAGTGCGACCAGGTTATCGTGATCGAGCGTCTTTTGCAGGGCGCATCGACGACGCGCCTCAAAAAACCTCAACCGATCCCGAGCGAGAGGGAAGATGTGTTGTCACAACGTTTCGTCCCTCTCGAGGACGCACCGCGAGATCAGACGCCTACCGACTCCAGAGCATGACGCTCCCGCACGCCCGCTCCGTATTGATGTATTGAATCGGTACGGCCGTCGCGCTCGTATAGATCTCGATCCCGGCGATTTCGCCAGGGGACGGAAGCTCGGACAGATTCCCCTCGGCGACACGCATGCCGTCGAGGTAGATGGAGAGCGGACAGCCGCGCGAACTGTACGCGTACTGCCGTCCTCCCCGGTCGATGATCTCTACGCCGAGGACTGGACGAAGGATCTCGCCAAGAACCTTCGCGTGCCGTTTGTCGATGTCGTCGGCCGTGATGAATTTCCCCAGTCCGCGGTGCCGACGATCCTCGAACTCGGTCATCCGTTGCAGGCGAGCCTGTGCCGTGACGACCACCGTGTCGAGCGTGTTGGTGATCGGCTCGAGCGAAAACGACGGGCGAACCGTGTCGGGCCCGGCGACTTCCACCGTCGTCGACAGCGCGACGTACCCGACTCGATGGATGACGAAGATATAGCGGCCAGTCGGAACGCTCGACATGCGAAAGCGTCCGTTCTCGCCCGTCGTCACGTGTACGCCCGAGCCGAGGATCGATACCGTCGCGTTCGGGAGCGGTACGAGCTCGGCGTTCGTGACGATGCCGTCGACGAAACCAGGCTTCGGTGCCGACTGGCCGTTTGCCGCCGAGGCACCGGCGAGGGCGGCGACGATCGCCAGGCTCCGGATGAGACGCGGCGCCGAGGAATACAGGCTCGTCGTTCTTCTCGATGAGACTATTTGCATTGTCGGACAATTTGTGTCGCGTCCCGGAGCACGTCCAGACCGGATCGTGGTTCGCCGGACTCCGCAGTCCCCTTGACGGTCGAAAGGAGCGCGGCATATCTTCCTTTCGACCGTCATAAGGAGAGCGCATGGGCGAGAAGTCGGGACGCGACGATTTGTTGCAGGGCACACTCGACATGCTGGTTCTCAAGGCGCTGCAGCTCGGGCCCATGCACGGGTGGGGAATCACCGAGCGACTCGAGCAGGGCTCGAAGCAACTCCTCCAGGTCGGACAGGGCTCGCTCTATCCCGCCCTGTACCGACTCGAGCGGCAACGTCTCATCTCCTCGTCGTGGGGCACCTCGGAGAACAACCGGCGCGCCCGATACTACGCGCTCACACCGGCGGGACGCACGCAGCTCGCTGAAGAGCGCCAGGCCTGGAAGCGAATGTCGCGCGCCGTCGAGCTCGTCCTCGCCATGGGCGACTGACCTCATTCCTCGAGACACCCGATGCCACGACCCTTCATCGATCGCGCACGAGCCGCCATTGCGCATGCGTTCGGGTTTCGGCAACGCGATGGGATGGATGCTCGCCTGAACGACGAGATGCGCTTTCATCTCGAGATGGCAACCGAGCAGAATCTTCGCGCCGGCATGCCCGCGGACGACGCACGACGCGCCGCGCTGCTCGCCTTCGGCGGGCGCGATCGTTGGAACGAGGCGGCCCGCGACGAGTACCGCAGCCGCTATCTCGAAGAGCTCGTGCGCGACGTTCGCTACGCGCTGCGCAACCTGCGTCGCACGCCGGCGTTCACGGCCGCTGTCATCGCGACGCTTGCCCTGAGCGTTGGCGCCACGACGTCGATGTTCTCCGTCGTCAATGCCGTACTTCTCCGGCGGCTTCCCTACCCCGACCCGGAACGCATCGTCGTACTCTGTGAACACAATCTGACGAACGGGAAACCGTGTAACTCGATCAACCCCGGAAACTTCCTCGCGTGGCGCGCGCAATCTCGATCGTTCGCGTCGATGGGAGCGTTCGTCGATCGCCCAGTCTCGGTCGCTGGCGGCGGACGAGAGCCCATCGCCGCGCAGGCGAGGATCGCCACGGCCGACGTCTTCTCGATTCTCGGCGCGCGAACTGTCGCTGGCCGCGTTTTCAGCGCCGACGAAGATCGCCCGGGCGGTCCGGACGTCATGGTGATCAGCTACCGATTCTGGCAGCAGCATTTCGGCGGCGACCCGTCGATCGTCGGCAAGCCGCTGCTCATGCAGGCCTACGAATACACGGTCGTTGGCGTGGCAGCGCCCGGGTTCGGCTTGTACGAGCCGGTGGACCTCTGGATTCCGGCGCGCTTCGCTCCGACGTCCGCCAGCGGGCGCAGCCTGCGGGCGATTGCACGGCTTCGCCCGAACGCGTCGCTGGAGCAGGCCGACCGTGAGATGAAGACAATGGCGGCACGGCGTGCTGTGGACTTGCCTCAGGTAAACACGAACTGGACCGCCCTCGCGATGCCGCTTCGCGAGAATCTGGTCGGAGGCTCGCAACGGGCGCTGTGGGTGCTGTTGGGCGCAGTCGGTTTCCTTCTCGTGATCGCCTGCGCGAACGTCGCCAATCTGCTGCTGGCGCGCGCGGCCGATCGCCAGCGCGAAGTCGCGGTTCGCATCTCGCTCGGTGCGTCGCCCGCGAGGATCGTCCGCCAGCTGCTGACCGAGAGCCTCGTGCTGTCCACGGTCTCAGCGGTCATCGGACTCGGAATCGCGGTCAAGGGTACGCGCGCGTTGGTGGCGCTGGTGCCGAGCGGGATGGCCGTTCAGAGCCTCGACGGTGTATCGGTGGATTGGCGTGTGCTGCTCTTCACTCTCGCGGTCGCGGCCATCACGGGGATCATCTTCGGCGTCGCGCCCGCACGACAGGCGACGCGTGGCGACCTTCAGACAACGCTCAAGGAGGGCGGCCGCGCCAGCGCCGGATCGACGCGATCTCACACCCGGCTGCGGAGTGCCCTCGTCGTCGCGGAGATGTCGCTCGCCCTCGTTCTGCTCGCCGGCGCGGGTCTCATGACTCGAAGCTTCGCCGCGTTGGAACACGTCCGGCTCGGGTTTGAGCCCGCCCACGCGTGGACGGGCAGCGTCTCGCTACCACGACGCCGGTACGCCAGCGACACCGCCATCATCTCGTTCTATCAGAACCTCGAATCGCGCATCGCCGCGCTGCCGGGCGTGACCGCCGTTGGAGCGATCAGCTACCTGCCGCTGAGCGGTCAACGCTCCGCGAGCGGCTTCAACGTCGAAGGACGCGCACCAGCCGCCCCAGGCCAGGAACCGGTCGGCGATATGCGCGCCGTGACACCCGGATACTTCTCGGCGATGGGAATTCGGATTCGCGACGGCCGCGCGCTGGCAACCACCGATGGTGCAGCAACGCCGTCGGTCGCGGTCGTGAGCGAAACTCTCGCGCGTACCTTCTGGCCGGGCGAAAGCGCGGTTGGACATTACCTTTTGTATGAGTGGGACAAGCAGGAGCGCGTGCAGATCGTCGGCGTGGCCGACGACGTCCATCACGACGGCGCGGACAAGAGCGCCTTCATGGAGATCTACAGGCCGCACACTCAGTTTCCGTACGGGAACATGACGCTCGTCGTCCGCACGAGTGGTGATCCGACGACGTACCGTCAGTCGATCCAACGCGCGATCGGCGACTTGGACGGGAATCTTCCGCTGGCCGACATGCGAACGATGGATAGTCGTGTTGCCGAATCGCTCGGATCGACTCGACTCAGTGCAGCGCTGTTCGGTCTTTTTGGTCTGCTCGGCCTCGTGCTCGCGGCGGTCGGCGTCTATGGCGTAATGTCGTACGCGGTCCAGCAGCGGAAGCATGAGATCGGGGTTCGCATGGCACTCGGCGCGCGACCCGCGGACGTCATCCGCATGATCGTGCGCCGCGGCGCCGAGCTCGCGACGATCGGGATCGCGATTGGAACGGTGGGCGGTTTGCTGCTCACCAGGTTGATGACTCGACTTCTCTTTGGCGTTGCGCCGCACGACGCGACGACGTTCGTGGCGATCGCCGGACTCCTTGCGGCCGTGTGCCTGCTCGCGACGTACCTTCCCGGACGCCGGGCCACCAAGGTCGATCCACTGATGGTGCTGCGCGGCGAGTAGTCGGTCGTGTCACACACACTTACATGAGGATTCGCCTATGCGCCGTGCTTTGTCGGTCTTGGAGTTTGCTGTCATCGCGGTTCTCGTAAGCACCTCCTTAGCCGCGCAATCTGTTACGTCTCACCCAAAGGAGGGCTCACACGTCGTTCGGAAGGCGGGATCGCTGGCGCGGCGATCGGGCTGGCGACCGGGCTGGCCGGCGGGAGCATGCTGAGTGCCAGCACCCCCAGCGACCTGTCACGCGGCATCGCGTATCTGGGCGCCAGTGGTGCCGTCGTCGGATGGGTCGTAGGCACGACAGCCGCCCTACCGTTTCGGGGGCATAACGTGATTGGACCGCACGACCTGCGCAACGCGGGAATCACGGGCGGCGCGGTTGGTCTGATGACGGGAATTGCCGCTGGCAGCTTGTCGGGCTTCAAATGCACTGCCTGTGCTCCGAGAGCCCATCCGATGAGTACCATCGCCACGTTCGGTCTGTCGGGCGCTCTCGTCGGGTGGCTCGTGGGCGGGGGCATCGGGCTCGCGCTTCCACATCAAGACTGAGAAAGACAGTACACACGAGGCGCTGGGCACTAGTGCCTCGTGTGTAGTGTCTTATGTTCGACGTATGAGACTCGTCCCGTTCATCGCGATCCTCGCCATCGCCGCGTGCAGGTCCGCCCCGAGTCGGCCTGTAGCCGGCCGGCCGGTAGCCAATCAGCCCGTCGCCAGCCGGCCCGAAGCGGCCGTCGCCCCGATGGGCGTCATTCACTCCGGCGAACCAGCGCCGCCGCCATCACAGTTCTTGGGACTGCTCGGCGAATACGATACGCCGCTCGGAATGCGCGTCGTGCTCGAAGACAGCGGTCGGCTCTTTTTCGCCGACACGATGCGGCATCGGACCACGCTGCGTGGAACGTCGAACACCGCGTACGCCATCACTCCCGCCGCGGCACAAGCACTGTTCGGCAGGAGCGCAAGCGAGGTGCGCTTCCAGCGCGACGCGGCTGGCCACGCCACTGCCGCCCTGCTCGGCGACACCAGACTCGCTCGACGCGAGATCGAGCCGCGGCCGGGGACGACACAACTGCAGGTGACGCCGGTCCGACCGGTAGCCCAGGTTCGCACCGCGGCGCTCGCCGCCTCGCCACCGCGTGAGCAAGGCACGTTTCGACCCGCGGAGCTCGTCGAGCTCGTGAAGCTCGACCCGTCGATCAAGCTCGAGATTCGCTACGCAACGACGAACAACTTTCTCGGCACACGCTTCTATGACGAAGCTCGTGCATTCATGCAGCGACCGGCGGCGGAGGCCGTCGTGCGAGCGAACGCATCGCTCAAGACGCTCGGCTACGGCCTGCTGATTCACGATGCGTATCGCCCGTGGTACGTGACGAAGATGTTCTGGGACGCGACGCCGACCGACAAGCGATGGCTCGTCGCCGATCCCAGCCAGGGCTCGAAGCACAATCGCGGCGCGGCAGTCGATCTCACGCTGTATGACCTCGCGACCGGACGTCCGGTGGAGATGCCGAGCACGTACGACGAAAGCACCGACCGCGCTTATGCCGACTATCCTGGGGGCACATCGGCTCAGCGGTGGCGGCGCGCTGTGCTGCGTCGCGCGATGGAAGCACAAGGGTTCGTCGTGAATCCCACCGAATGGTGGCACTTCGACCATAAGGATTGGCGGCAGTATGCGATCGGCAACGTGAGCTTCGATCGGATCGGGCGTTGATCCGCTGACGCCAAACCGTCGCGCGCGCTAGCAAATTCGCGATATCCCCACGGGGTCGTTTGTCCGTGGCGCGGAAATTCCGACTCCTGAACGGCCATTAACGCGCTGGGCTATGCCTGATGTTTTGGCGATCGGCGCATTGTCCCGATCGGCCCAGCGCGACCGACTCCGCGGCGATGTTGATCGCGCAGATCGGCCCGACACGTTTGGCCTCATGGAGACGCACATGCGAATCGCAGCGCTTACCGCCCTGGTCGGAACTCTCTGTCTCGCAGCCTGCGATGACACCAACGATGTCCTTCTGATCCCGCTCGCTCGCACGGGCACCTTCGTTCTTCAGACCGTGGATGGCAATACGTTGCCGGTCGTGGTTGTCGATTCCGTGAGCCCTCCGCTCCGAATCGAGGTTCTGTCCGGTGCGATCACGATCACGACGACGAACGTGTTCAGCGATGTCACCACTTTCCGGCAAACGCGCGCCGGCGTCGTCACGACGCGGACGGTGTCGTGCACAGGGACGTTTACCGTCGTCGGGAATGATTTCACGTTCGTCGAGGCAGTCGCCGCGCCTGACTGCGGGCGCACCTTCACGGGCAGACTGAGCGGAAACACGTTGGTTGCGTCAGTCCTCGGCGTACCGGCGGTGTTCCTCAAGTAGCTCGAGCGACGACGCGCTCCGGCGAAACTGCGCCGCCAGTCTGTCCCACGGACAACCTGGCGGCCCTGGTTCGTCTATCGATGGCGACCGCCCCGGCACCCCGACGAGTGACCGTCCGATCGTCATCGCGAGTTTGGCAGTGCAACTCCAGACTCGGCGTCGTCCATGTCGAAGCTTCGCCTCTCAATCGCCACGCTGGCGCTTGCCGCGCTGTCCGCCTGCTCTCGAGACGGAGATCTCACCGATCCCCGCGTCATCCGCGATGACCTGAGGGGAACATGGACGGAACCCTTCGGCGTCCCCGGAGCCCGCTTTCAGTTCTCGATCACCGTCGCCGACACGACGATTTCCGGATCAGGCATCTTCGCGATCGAGGCCGGGGCGTCGGGAACGTCGACCGTGAGCGGCGCGATCGATGGTCAACAGGTGCATCTCGATTTCATGGACAGCATCGGGCGTAAACAGCACTTCGTCGGAACACTCACCGCGCCGGACGCAATGAGTGGGT
>Ga0310811_10010265_pt1 | contig 12093 bp, 11 predicted proteins | sample YCmetagenome_FD_207642 | JGI IMG/M metagenome (GOLD analysis project Ga0310811, IMG submission 207642) | Soil microbial communities from experimental microcosm in Duke University, North Carolina, United States - YC | ecosystem: Engineered > Artificial ecosystem > Soil microcosm > Unclassified ...
ATATGAGTTCACTTGCCGAGCCGGCGGTGAATCTCAGCCACTAGCGGATCTTCGGCGCTGTCGTTGCGGGCATTCAGGTAAGTCTGATAAAACTCGGCAAAGTCAGGGCTCTTCAGACCCTCGTGAACTCGCCCTTCGTAGTAATAAACGGCAGGAAGATAGCTATATGTGGGCATGTCATCCATGAACAGTTCGACGGCCTCGCCGCGGCGCTGCACACAGCGGTCGAGTTCGGAATCTGCTTCAGCAAATGCCCCAGCTTCTAAATAAGCCCGTCCCAGGTCAAAACGGCTTAGCCAGCTGTCCATCATTCTGTTAGCTTCCATGAACAGTTGAATGGCAGTTTTGGAATCGCGCTGTTTCAGTGCAATCTCTCCCAACACCAGCTTGGCGTAGGCCTGTGGTTCGGTATGTAACGCCGAAGTCAGGCTGTCCGCCAATTTTCGAGCCTTGGCGGCTTCACCAGTCTCCACAAAGGTTCGAGCGGCCAAAAAGCGAGTCTTCGAGGAACTGCTGTTGGCCAGCGATTTATCCGCGGCCGCCGAAGCAGCCTTCTTATCCCCACGCGAAAGGTGCGCGAATGCCAACATTGAGAATTTATCAGCGGCACCCTCCGCTCTTTTCGCGGCTATATCCTCGGCGGCTCCCTTCTCCAGAATGTCAACTGCATTACCAAATTTGCCTTGGTATATGGCGAGATTCGCCAATCCAGAAACTCCAAGCGATTCTCCCCACGTAGTGACGCTCTGCAGTTTCCGATAAGTTGCTGCGGCGTTCGTCAGCTGGTTCTGTCCGGTCTGAGCATATGCCAAAGCCACGAAAGCTTCTTCATAATTGGGGTTGACCTTGAAGACTTCATTTGCCTCTTCTTCGCAGCTCTGGAACTGAGTCGCATAGCAGGAATACAGCGCAAAGTTCAGGCGTGTTCCAGCGTCTTTCGGAGCAAGCTCAAGTGCTTTCCGTCCCTCTTCCATAGCCTTGGGCATGTTGTGCAACTGAGCATAGCAAGTAGCAAGATTGTTTTGCCCGAACTGCGACCGGTACCGCTTGACCAAATCGCTGTATTCCTCCACACATTTCTGCCAATTACCTGCTCTCACGTAGTACATTCCGCGGACGAAGTAGCGCTCGCGCTCCGTCATGCGATCTACATGTTCCATCGCCATCTTTGCGTATTTGTCGGCGTTCTGAGTCTGCCCCAGGTCTCCAGCAAGGGCAGCCAAGCCGGCATAAGCTCTCGCGAAATTCGGGTCGAGTTCAACCGCCTTGGAGAATGACTTTAAAGCATCGTCGTTCTTGCCTTCCGCATACTGCTCCATGCCGAGACTGTATTGGTGCGCTGCTTCCAGATTGCTTACTTTAAACGTGCCTTGCGATGCGGCCAGCTGCACTGATTCTGGTGTGTTGTCGCCCAATGCCTGGCGGATTGGAGCGGCCAGCTTCGGAACGTCGAGAAGAAGCTCATCTTTGTTCTCGGCCGTGATGTGATCGTTGACCAGAACTTTGCCGGTCACCGCATCAACTGCCTTTGCGGACAGTTCGTAACCGTTTCCTCGAAGATCAAGCGAACCGGTCACGATCGCGCTGATGCCCTGGTCCACCGCCACTAGTCGTGCCGCCTGCTCATCCAGCTTGCTGGTTGGATTTGGAAGCCTCTCCGCTAGCTGGCGGGCTGTGCCACGGTTGAACGCCGTAACAAAGCTGGCGCCTTCGAGAGCCACGTTGAACATTGGCTCAAGAGTCCCGTCGAAGATGGAATCAGAAGTATTGTTTTGGAAATCCGCTACCAACACTGAGACCGCGGCCGAACCGGTCCCGCCATTTGTCGGCAGGTGCGCGGTACTCGATGTAAAGAGTTTTCCTCGCAGCAAGAATCCGGCGACCCCCAGCAGGATAACGGCTGCAACTCCCCCTACCCAATGCCACGGAATATCTTGTCCCCAGGTGCGGACAGGCGGGAAGTGCAACGTGGCGCCCGCCGCTTGTCCCTGGAACATCTGGAGGTCATTGATCATCTCCTGCGCCGTCTGGTAGCGCAGGTTCGGGTCCCGCTCAAGAGATTTGGCAACGATCTTCTCAATTGCAATTGGTACCGTGTTGTCCAGGCTGGAGATAGACACCGCGCGTTCGTTTACGCGCTTCAGCAGACTGGCCAGAGCGGTATCGGCTTTGAAGGGCATCTTGCCGGTCAGCAATTCAAAGAAGATGAGGCCGACGGTGAATAGGTCAGACCTTTGATCAATATTGCCGCCCATCGCCTGTTCCGGCGACATGTACTCCATGGTGCCGAGCACCGCGCCGGTCTTTGTCATTCCATCGGATTCGAGCGAGCGCGCCAACCCAAAGTCCATGACCAGAAGCCGGCCTTGCTTATCGCGCATGATGTTGCCGGGCTTCAGGTCGCGATGGATCACGCCTTCGCGATGCGCCGCTTTAAGCCCGCTCAGCACCTGCTCGGTGATCTCCACGGCCTCCTGCACCGGAAGTTTGCCGTGCTCGCGCAGCGTCTGGTAAAGGCTGGTGCCCTCCACGTACTCCATGGTGATGTAGCGAATCCCGTCCGCCTCACCGAGGTCGAAAATACGGATAATGTTCCGATCCGTGACTTGCCGTGCCAGGACCAGTTCCTGCTTAAACCGCAGCAGAATTTCGGGATTGCTCGCCAATTCCGGGCGAATCACTTTGAGAGCAATGATGCGATCGAGTTCGGTGTCGCGGGCTTTGTAGACCGCGCCCATCCCGCCCTCTCCGAGCATCTCTAGAATCTCGTAGCGGTTCGCAAGCACGCTGCCGACCGGCAGCAATAACGCGCTGCTCCAATTGCTCGCCGGAGGCCTCGATACCGGTGGAGCGGGCGAACGCACCGGCGCTTGCAGAATGGTAGGGGCTTCGGAAGGATGCGGAAGGTCGATGATGGTTGGGGCGTCCGACTGACTTCCGGTGGGCAGAATAGTCGGAGCTTCGGAGTCGTAGGGTTGCGATCCAGCAGAGGATGGAGCAGGCGTTTTGACCGCAATCTGCTTGTTCGTAGAAGCAGAAGACGATGGTGGCCCCTCGCGACGTGTTCGATCCGACTCTTTCGAGTCTGACATTGCTTCACCAAACGCGCACTCGCATCGAAGCGGCGAAAGACCGCGCACGGCTCAAGTGGCGCCCTCGAGCTGGATGCGCTAATTATACCTGCCGGAAACGGCCTCCCTAGTTTGAATATTGTTTCCTGCTGGACTGAAGGCGTCAGCGCAAGCCGGGACAGTCCGGGTTTTGACGAGTAAATTCTTATTCCAGCCTGCGGACGACGCTCGATCCAGCTGGCACTTAATTTTTGTCGGGAAAATCAAGTGTGGAGCATCCACTCTGAGCACAAATGTGCTGCTCGAAGCATGGGAAAAGGTCCGCCGCCGGCGGATTGATGATTTATCGCTTCACCGGATTGTGCTGGCCCGCATGGCATGAGCAGCAAAGAGTAATTAAGTTTTCCTGGATGTCGCTCCCCGACTGACTGCGAAACTGTTGATGGTGTACTTCAAGGTGTGTTCGCGCGCCGCAAAGCTGGCATCGCCATCCATCACGCTTTAAAATTGCGCGCCGCAGCTCCGAATACTTGCTGCGATCTAGTTTGAGGGGCTGGCTCTTAGTGAAGGAAATCATGATGCGGTACTCACTTCCGCAAGAAACAACTTCTGATGCTCACGGCTGAGAAACTTGAAGAATCGCCTCTGCGAAAACAAGAGCAGGTCTGGATTCGCGCCGTCGAGGTGGGCACCTGCTAGAAAATCCGCACAGATCATCTCCAAGCAGTAGCCGCGGGATTTGTCGCTCCCGAGCATTAAGGCAGCAGTCTCGATGGCTTGCTCAACCACTGGGATTTGGCTTTTGTAGAGCTTGAAATAAATGATCTCGTGCGGTTCGGTGTCTTTCCCGGTCAGTTCCCGCTCCACCTCTCTGCGGAACTGTTCCTTGGGCAGCTCTTTCGCCCGGTGCAACCAGGTTGCACAATCGAAGTGCTCATTCTCGCGGCTCCTCGCCAGCTTCGCCAGTTCCAGTCCCTTCGTCCAACCCACCTGTTTCAGCTCTCGTTTCACCTCCGGTGGCAGGTGCTCGTGGATCGACATCAGGTAGTAAGCCTTCCGGCGTGATTCCGGAAACCGACTCTCCAGGAACTCATCAAACGACTTCATCTTCTGCATTCGCCAATACTGGCCAGCACGCACCTCGCACAGGTAGCGGCCGAGCTCAACGAACTTGGTGTCCTTTTCCGCCTCTTTGCGCTGTTCCCAGGCCAAGATCTCATCGATCTTGGTCAGCACGAACAGGGCACGCTTCTCGTTGAGCTTGGGCGGCATAGGCGGATGGTTAGTACGTAAGCTCGTCAAACACACCAAAGTCCTGGGCTCCTGGACGGCGAATCAGCGCCGCTTCGACCAGCGCCGGTTTCCCCAGACACAGTCCGATGTAGGGACAGGTGCTACAGGGGTTCTGGGGAAAGCGGATGCCGCTATGCGGCAGAAACTGGGCCGACTCGATCTGGCGGATGGTTTCTTGCACCAGATCACTGAACTCACGTCGTTGTTCGTCGGCAATCCGGGTGCGCAGGTACTGGATCTCGACCAACCGCTTGCGCACGAATACCACCTGGGCCACTTCCGAGATGCCGCTGATCCAGGAGTAGCAGAGCAACTGGGGGTCGAGCCCGAGGAGTCCGTCCGGCTGCTCCGGGTAGCGGCTGGAGGTGGTCTTCCACTCGAGCAGGCATCCCGTGCCGTCGAGCTTCCCAATGGCATCGACGTAGGCCACAAAGTCGTTTCCTGCTGCGAGCGGGCGCACGAACTTGATCTGCAGGTTCTTTCGCGGTTGGGGAACCCGGACGCGATCATCTTGGCAAAAGCGGTCGAGCAGCAGGAGCGCTTGTTCGAGCATGCGGTCCCAGGTATCGCGCTCGCCGTAATGCAGCGGCTGCTTCTGGTAGGTGGCCCACTCGCGATAGAAGGCGACGGCCGCATCTTCGCGTCGGAAGTAGGCCCCGAGGGCTTGCTCGAAGGCACGGCCGAAGAGCATGGAGGCCCGAGAGTCTTTTTCCTGCCAGCCATCCAGATAGCGGTGGCGATACCGGCGCGGGCAGCTCAGGTAATGGGCGAGTTGGCTGTAGCTGTAGGTCACGATGCTGCCCTTGAGCCTGCTATCGAGCCGGCAGTCGGCTCTGGAATCTCCGGGCTAATGGGAATCTCGGTTCCATCGGAAAGCTTTCGCCAATGGCTTGCCGGGACGAAGCCATCGAGGTCGAGCACGGTCGTGCCGTTTATGACGGACTGGCTGATCTTCACCACCCCACAGAGTCCGACCAGGCTCTTGTCATCGATTTCGTTACGTTCGAGGAGTTCGGGATCGTAGCCGAAATCGCGCAGGAACCAGTTCAGCTTCCACAAGGTCTTTGAAGTGCAGGAGAGTCGGGCGACGAGTCGATTGCCAGCAAGCGAGGCAGGTTCAACGACCGAGAACTGAATGGCGTAAAACGGTTTTTGCCGGTGCCAGCGATACTGGAACCGTTCGATGCGCACCAAGAACAGACCATCGATAACAACATCACTCGCGCTGGTGCTGGCTTGATTAAGTGCGGAGACGTAACGCTTCATGCGGTACCTGCCTGCGGACGCGAGTAGCTGTTCAGCTGGCAAAGCAAAGCATTGCGATCTTTCGCGGCCCAATCGGCAAGGTGGACCACGAAGTTCTCGACTTGCTCGCGATTGGCCTCACGTAGTGACTGGGTACCGCAGAAATCAATTGCATAGGCCTTAACAAGATCGGCGTCCAACCTGTAACTTCGAATCAATTGGCATAGACGATCACGAACACGTATCCCGTTCGCGTTTCCATTACTCCCGTGCCCATTGCGATTGCCATTCGCCGACTCTGGAGAGAGCTTCCGGACATTCCGCTCGGCCTCGACACGGGTCGTGGTACGCGGCGTCATCGATCCGATTTCTTCGACCGAACAAATCCCGATCCCGTAAGCTTTGCGGAGTGCACGATTGACTGCTCGTGTTTCGGCTACACGCAGCTCCGCACCGTGCACGAGTGGTGAGATGTTTGAGGGATCGGCGTCGCCATAGCCGGTGAAGCCTTTGCATCTTGGAGATTTGAAAACCGTTGCTCGAAATACCCAGCGGGAATTTGCCGGATCGCAGGATTCCTGAACCTGGTGGGTGTGAATACCAAAGCAATGTTGCCGCTCTGCAAGTCTCACAAGTCCGGAGTGACTTACATACCAAGCACCATTGATACTCAATACTTCGCCCGCTAGTATCGACAGGCCAGTTCTTTGCATGAGCTCCCTCAATCCAACGAAGGCACTCTTCGGGAGGTCGCGATAAAGTGACTTTGCAATTCTGATATCTCGTGACAAATTGGGCTTGTCTGTCATTTCTCCGTATACCGATAAGGATATTATATCTCGATAAAGATTAAAAAGGCAAGACAGAAACGTGCCAAACCTCATGAGATCAATCTGGAACAGATTGGTCGCAGAATTCGAGAGCTGCGGGGTTTCGACATGAAACAAGTCGAATTCGCCCAAAGAATTGGAATTGCCCAAAGTCATCTCTCCGGGCTGGAGCGAGGGGAAAAGGAACCCTGCGCCGCCGTGCTGCTCGCCATCAGCCAGGAATTCGGGAGGTCCGTAGATTGGCTGCTGACCGGGCAGAACTTCGTGGCGCAGCCGAAGCAACGGTCCAAAGAGTAGTCAGAGCTCTCCGAGCGACCCGCTTGACAGCAGGCGGTTTTGTTATAGACTTGTTAAAGCCGGTTTGTTGCAGCTGTTTTTCCACGATTAGTAGCTCATATCCATCCAGTCTCGAACGTAAGTCCGAAACGGTCTCGAAAGTAAGAATCCAAAAATTTTACTTGCGCTTCTTGGACGCATTAACTGCGCCCTGAAATTCCTGCTGCCATCGTGATCGGTCAGCGGTCGTTTCAGATTTGCACACGCGTGCACTGCAACTGCGCGCATGCGGCTCGGCACGTAGAGGAAGCGATGGAGATCATCAGATGACAATTCATAAAACAATGACCGAAAAGGCATGCGCCGCGAATCGAGCGAACGCTCAGAAGTCAACCGGACCTCGCGATTCGGCGGCAGTCGGCCAAAACGCCCGAAAGCATGGGCTTCTTTCTAAATGCTCGCATTTCGAGACTGCGGAGGAGAGGCAAGAATTCGAAGATCTGCTTGTCGAGTTGGACACGGAGCAGCAGCCCGTTGGTGTGATGGAACGTGCCTTGCTCGAAGAAGTGGCTGTCTGTCTGCGGAAGCTGCAAAAGGCGAATGAGTGGGAACAAGCGGAGTTTGGGAATCGTCGCCAGGCTGCCGGCGCGATCCTCAAGCAGTTATCGAGTGATGATGATGGCAAGAAATTGATTTTGTTCGATCGTTATTCCTACGGCGTGCCTGCTCCAGCTCAACTCGGTTGGGATTGCCAGGAATTGACAGTGCGGGATTCAAAGGGCGGCCTCAAGCACGAGAATGGTTTTAGCAAAGAGGACAAGACCAACCACCGGTCGATCGAAGCGAAGCTGACCAGTTCACTGGACACGATCCTCAGATATCAATCGGCAATCAAGCGGGATTTGTATAGGGCGCTGGCAGAATTGCGTGAAATTCGGAGGGAGCGCAACGGATCGTGATCGGTAAAGAAGCCGAGGCGGTATTCGCCCAGGCGCTGTGCTGAATGCGGTTTCGCGAAACAAAGCCACTAAGTTCTTATCGTTCAACAAGGCTATGTACTAGTTAGGCGGGAAGTACTCCCGATCTAAAAAGGTGACCGAGCCGCGGTTGGACGGGACGCGTTGGTCAACCTGGCATGCCACGAACCCGCGGGTCAGGGCGGCGAAAGGGATGAGCTGCGGGTCTGTGGTAGATACCGGCACCGGCAGAGATCGACCTTCCATTGGTAGGTAACGTACTGAGCACTTTTTCCGTCGTTACCTCGCCGAGTTCGCGAAGGCGGGCGACCCGATCAGGATTGCAACGACGTCAGAGGAGCCGCACGATGGCAAGAACCCTAGAACACAATTTTCCGAGCTTACCGCCGGAGTCCGTTCCGGCGGTACCATTTTTCCCGAGTCAAACGAAGTCAGGCGGGGCAGTTTCAAAAAACGTCGCGAGTGCCGTCAGCTCGCCGGAAACCAGTTACCCCAACGTGAATTCCCGCAGCGATGCTCATTGTCTCAACCACTCCTGGTTTCGCGACTGCACCAACGCCGACCTTCGCCGAAAACCTACCTGGCTTGCTGATCGAAGCCATTGCCGACCCCGATCAGCCAGGTCAATTGACTCTGTGTAGTTTTGATTTTCAGCGGACCGAGAATAAGCGAGTCATATTTCACAAGGGGCGTAGTTATCTGGCGCCGCCTCATGTGGCCGGCCTGGCGAAGATCGTCCGCTTCGCCCCCGGCTGCGCCTTGCCCAGTTCGGGTCCAGAAATAGTGGCGACGATCAATGAGTTCCTGTTCAAATATGCCGATCTGGACCAGCAGACGATTGATATTCTGATCGCCTTTGTGTTTGCCACCTGGTTTATCGAGTGTTTCCTGGTCGCTCCCGTGCTGTATCTGAATGGGCCCTCGCGGGAAATTAGCAACTTGATGCGCCTTCTAAGCTGTGTCTGCTATCACGGCGCGTTGCTCAGCGACCTGAACCTCAGATGCCTGGGGACACTACCAGTGGGACTGCCCGTGACGCTTCTGATCAATCAAGCCCATCTTGATCGCCGACTGCAAAAGTCTTTGCTGGCATCAACGCGGCGAGGCTTTTATCTCGCCACTGGAAAGGAGCCGCTGGATCTCTTTGGTGCGCGAGCCATGAGCGGCCATTTGTCAGAGGCAGGGGTTGGGCTGACGGCATCCATCAATCCGCAGGGCCGAATGCTTCCGACGTTAAGCGAAGCTGAAGAAGCTGACGTAGCCAAGCAATTTCAATCCCTACTACTCGGTTATCGCTTCTGTTCTCATTCGCGCGTGCGATCAGTGGAGATCGAGTCACCAATCTCGCATCCCGGCCTGCAAGATGAGCTGCGAACCTGGTTGGCGGCAACTTGGGACACTCCTGATGTGAAGAAATCCGTTCTGGCGGCATTTGCCGATCGTCAGGAGGAGTTTTCAAGTACACGGTACGAAGATCCCAAGTGTCTAGTTGCGGAAGCCGCGCTCATGTTCTTGCATCGCGGTGATGCCCACTTTTTCGTGGGAGAACTTGCCGAAAAGGTCAATGATCTGCTGGCTGGACGACACGCGGACTGCAGGTTCGAGGATCGGAAGGTGGGTGCCACGCTGAAGGAGTTGGGTATCCGCACGCACCGGGTCACGAAAGGTTTCCGCGTAGACCTCGACGATGCTGCCCGCAAACAGATTCACCAAGTCGCGGCAGCGTATCGGGTACTCTCCGCGCAGCCGGGTACAGCTCGCTGCACATTGTGTCAGAGCAAGACCCGCGCCAACGGCAAAGGAATGAACGTATGAATGTATGAAGCTACAAATCTTAGGGGGGCAAAATGCGAACTGAGAACAGAATCATGAGCCTGGGCGATTCGCTGAAGGAACTAGCAGCCCTCGGCAGTCCCGTCGATATAGCCGTCGGGCTCACCGAGTCTGAATCGGATCCACTTGATATGGAATGTGGAGGCACCAACGAGAACGCGCTGTTTGAGCTTGACGATGGGCGTGTTGGATACATGATCAGCGTTTGCGTCACGAACCAAACTTCACGTCAGATGCACATTGGCGATCTCGAGCTGCGGACTCCATGGAATGAACAACTATTTGCTTGGTTGTTACCGCGACCGATCAAAACCAGAGCTGTCGGGTCGGAAAGGAGCAGTAATTACCAGCTATATCGGTTTCCTGGCAAGGCTGGTTTCGAGTTTCCTTTCGCGCAGGTCGTAAACCATGCGCTGATGCCTGGTCAGAGTCTACGCGCGCGGCGTCCGCTTAGCGGCTGGTTGTTGGCGACCGGTGGCATTATGCCGCAAGCTTTATCAAATGGGAATTGCGTAAACGCGACGCTCAGTATTACTACGTCAGACCACGTCGAGCACTGTCGGGAAGTAGACTTGCGCGTGGAGCGCCGAAGGCCCATACCGAACCCATCAAGTCCGAAGACCGGCCTTTATGGTAGTTCTGGGATCGCCGCTCGGCGACTAGGAATACGGGCGTTTGTCAGACACGTAGGCGAAGACCCGGGAGAGTCACAGAAAGCACACATCACCAGACCTGACGAAGCGAATCAGACCTAGAGTCGCACTGCATGGCGAGGGGCGATACACAGTGGGAATGGGCACACGGGAGCGGACTGTATCCGGAGGTTGCTGGCTCCAGCCCCGGTCCGGTTCGCCTGCTTTCGCCAGAACGCGTGAGTGTGTATCCTCGTCATGTCCTGCCATGATTGCTTTCACCGCGCAGTCGGTCTATACACCGAGCTCAACAATCTCTGATCCCGTCATAGTCGTTGAAGGCGGGAAGATCACGACCCTAGGAGGCCGCGAATCCACGAGCCTACCATCCAATATCAAACTTACCGACTTTGGCGATTGCACGATCGCGCCCGGCTTCATCGACATTCACATCCACGGTTCGGCGGGTTTCGATGTGATGCAGGTGGATCAGAGTGGACGGTCCGGGTTCGAGCGATTTTTGGCGAAACATGGCGTGACGGCGTACTGCCCGACTACCATCGCCGCTCCGCTCGATGCCACGCTGGCCGCGCTCGAGCGATTAGCGGACGCGATCGAAAGCGCTTCCGCAAACGGCGCAGCCGGCGCGAAGCCGCTCGGAATTCACCTCGAGGGGCCATTTCTAAGTCACGCCAAGCGGGGCGTACACCGGCCCGAAGACCTGATCGTCCCTAACCTCCGCACCTTTGAGCAGCTTTGGCAGGCCGCGCGTGGGCATGTTCGCGTGCTGACGATTGCTCCCGAACTCGAAGGCGCCCCGGAGGTCATAACAGAGGCTGCGCGCCGGGGAGTGACTGTGAGCCTGGGGCATTCAGACGCGAACCTCGATGCTGCGCAGCGCGGCGTCGCGGCGGGAGGGCGGCATGCCACGCATACGTTCAACGCCATGCGTGCGCTGGACCATCGCGACCCGGGAATCTTGGCTGAAGTTCTCACCAATGACAATCTGACCGCCGATGTGATCGCGGACGGCTTCCATGTTGCGCCGTCTGTGGTCGATCTGCTGATCAAAGCCAAGAAGCTGGAGAGGGTGGTGCTTATCACGGATGCGATGTCAGCCACTGGAATGCCCGACGGCCACTACCGCCTCGGGCTTATCGATGTCGAGCTTAAGGCGGGCAGGTGTACAGCGAATGGAACGCTCGCCGGCAGCGCGTTAACCCTGGATCGCGCAGTTGCGAACGTCATGAATTTCGCGAAGCTGGATTTGCAGCAGGCGGTGCAGGCGGCCAGCTTTAATCCGGCGCAGGTTGCGCGAGCAAAAGGTAAGGGAATGCTGCAACCGCAGGCGGATGCGGATTTTGTGGCGCTGACGGCGGATGGAAAAGTGCGAGCCACAGTGGTCAGGGGAGAGCTCGTGCAGTAAGTGACTAGTTCGGCTTGCGATTCTTGCCGTCGGCGAAGTGGCGCAGCAACGCGGCGTCGCTCATGCTCTTGTACTTCTCGATGAAAGAACCCGGCGCCGCAGCTCGGGATTTGGTCGGTGCAGGCCGTACTTCTTCGGCGTCCGTGTCAGTAGTCATCACCTGCACGTAGAACCAGAGGAAGTGCCGCATCTGGTCAAGGGCGGAACGAAGCAGTTCGAGAGATTCGATTTCCGGCAACTGCGTCAGCGCTTCCAATAGCTCGGGATCACTTGGCGCCTGCATCGCGGCGCAATTGAGCTCACGCTGAATCACGCGCAGATCTTCGGTGACACGCAGCATGCGAACATGAACGTCGTCGAGACAGTTGTCGTTTGCCATAACCAGCTTTCCGGACGATTCAACATCTCATCCAGTCGCGAAAGCCAGAAGATGTCCCATGTCCATGCGCTTTCGTAATTCCAGCGACAGGCGCGGCGTTCGCACGAACTCAGGCGAGTACCGAACCTGTG
>Ga0310811_10010266_pt1 | contig 12093 bp, 11 predicted proteins | sample YCmetagenome_FD_207642 | JGI IMG/M metagenome (GOLD analysis project Ga0310811, IMG submission 207642) | Soil microbial communities from experimental microcosm in Duke University, North Carolina, United States - YC | ecosystem: Engineered > Artificial ecosystem > Soil microcosm > Unclassified ...
GTCGTCTCCAAGGCCTGAGGTTGCCTGCAAGACGCTCGGAACGTCCGGAGGATGCCGGAAAATGGCGATTTCCTGATGCAGATCAGCCGCTGTGCGCCGGCCGTGCATGGGACGCGACGATGCGAGTTGCCGACATGCAGCACCCTGCGGGATCAGCGCGTTGGGAGGGTTTGCAGCAGGAGACATCTCATGGTCGAGACGCGCGAAGCGCGAGCCGATGGCGCGTGCGTGTCATCGATCGGAAGCGATTTGCCATGAGCCTGCTGGTCCAGCCGATCAACTGCACGCTCAAGGCCAGCGGCGAGAGTTCCACCGACGCGATGATCGCGGTGATGAAGTCGGCGTTCGAGGAGAAGGGCGCGACGGTCGCCGGAACGGTCCGTGCCGCCGCGCTCGATATCAAGCCGGGCGTCACCTCCGACGAGGGCGACGGCGACGAGTGGCCGGAGGTGCGTGAGAAGATCCTCGCTGCCGACATCCTGATCCTCGGCACGCCGATCTGGATGGGATCGGCGGGAAGCGTTGCCAAGCGCGTCATGGAGCGTATGGACGCCTTCCTCGAGGAGACCGACGACCATGGGCGGATGCCGAGCTACGGCAAGGTCGCGGTCGCCGCGATCGTCGGCAACGAGGACGGCGCGCATTTTGCCTCCGCCCAGATCTTCCAGGCGCTGAACGACGTGGGCTGGACGATCCCGGCGGTCGCCGCCTGCTACTGGGTCGGCGAGGCGATGGGCTCGACCGATTTCAAGGATCTCGAGAAGACGCCGGAGATGGTGGCTAAGACGGCGAAGATGGTCGCTGCGAACGCCGTCCACCTCGCAGGGCTTCTCAAACGCGATGCCTATCCGGGCTGACCGATCCCGACGACATTGATCTCGAAGACAGGAAAAAGCGCCATGACCGACCGTCTCATCAAGCAGGATCCCCGTGCCCAATATCCCCGGCCGCCGTTCCCCGAGCAACCGCAGGATGCGCCGGGGCTGGCGCGGAAGATGGACCCGAAGCCCGATCATGGCGAGACGAGCTACAAGGGCTCGGGCAAGCTAGCCGGGCGCAAGGCGCTGGTGACGGGAGGCGACAGCGGGATCGGGCGCGCCGCCGCCATCGCTTTCGCGCGCGAGGGTGCCGACGTCGCGATCTCCTATCTGCCCGACGAGGAGGCGGACGCACGCGAAGTGATCGCGCTGATCGAGGCCGATGGGCGCAGGGCGCTGTCGCTGCCGGGGGACATTACGGATGAAGGCTGGTGCCGCGATATGGTCGCGAAAGCGGTATCCGGGCTCGGCGGTCTCGACATCCTCGTGATCAACGCCGGGCGACAGCAGTTCCGTGATCGCGTGGAGGAGGTATCGTCGGCGGATTTCGACCCGACACTCAAGACCAACCTCTATGCCATGCACTGGATCGTGCAGGCGGCTGCCCCGCATCTGGAAGCCGGCGCGTCGGTGATCACGACGGCCTCCGTTCAGGCCTATGATCCTTCGGCGATCCTGCTCGACTATGCGACCACCAAGGCCGGCATCGTCGCCTACACCCAGGCCCTCGCCAAGCAGCTGATCGAACGGGGCATCCGCGCCAACGTCGTGGCGCCGGGGCCGGTGTGGACGGTTCTCCAGCCGAGCGGTGGGCAGCCGCAGGAGAAGGTCGCGAAATTCGGAGAGGGAAGCGCCTTCGGGCGGCCGGGCCAGCCGGTCGAGCTGGCGCCGGTCTATGTCCTGCTGGCGAGCCAGGAAGGAAGCTACATCAGCGGCGAGGTCTATGGCGTGACGGGCGGCGCCGGCGTGGCCTGACGGCAGCGCCCGCCTGGGAAACCAATCGTCGCGAATGCGTTAGGCTGGGCGAGGGGACACGATTCCAAGGGGAAGATCGACGGCTTGGCGCAGCTATTCCGCCCCGGAGCGAACAGGATCGCGCGGATCGCGTTGCTGGCGCTCATCCTCTCGCCGCTGGGGCTCGTCGCCGTCATCGTCCTCCAGCATACCGGCTATGTCACCGGGCAGGACCGCTTCGTCGAGCAGACGGTGCCGTTTAGCCACAAGCATCATGCCGGCGAGCTCGGGATCGATTGCCGCTTCTGCCACGTGGGCGTCGAAACCGACGCGAAGGCGACTGTCCCGACCACCGAGGTCTGCATGACCTGCCATTCGCAGATCTGGACGAACGCTGCGATGCTGGCGCCGGTGCGCGACAGCTTCGCGAGCGGCCAGCCGCTGGTCTGGTCGCGGGTCAACCGGCTGCCCGACTATGTCTATTTCGATCATCACGTGCATGTGAACAATGGCGTGCCCTGCGCGGCGTGCCACGGCGACCTGCGCGCCATGCCGCTCACCGCGCAGGCGAAGCCGATGACGATGCAATGGTGCCTCGATTGCCATCGCGATCCGGAGCGGCGGCTGGTGCCGCAGGACCGGATCACGTCGTCGCGCCCCTACGACCCGCCGATCCCGCCGGACGAGCTCAAGCGCATCCACGCGCATGTGCTCGGGCTGCAGCGGACGCGGCGCCTGACGGATTGCTCGACATGCCACCGCTAGGCGATCCTCCCTTCGTCGAGCGGCGCGAGGTGCTGCGGCTGATCGCGGCAGGCGCGGCGTCGAGCCTGGCGGGCTGCTCCAAGCCCGATCAGCCGATCGTCCCGGCGGTCGAGGACAAGGACGGCGACCGGGCCGGGCGGACGCGCCGCTATGCGACGACGCTCACGCTCGCCGGCTATGGCCGCGGCGCGACCGCGCTGGTGGTCGACGGGCGGCCGATCAAGCTGGAAGGATCGGTGCGTCATCCGGCCAGCCTCGGTGCCACCGATATGTTCGTCGAGACGGCGATCCTCGATCTCTACGATCCGCAGCGGCTGCGCGCGCCGGTCGGGCCGGACGGGATCGGCGGCTGGTCGATGCTCGAGCGCGCTCTGGTGTCGCGGCTGGCCGGCTCGAACGGCGAGGGCACGGTGCTGCTCACCGGTCGCGTGACGTCGCCGACCCTGCTCGCGCGGGTCGCCGAGGCACGCCAGCGGATGCCGGGCCTGCGCCACGTCCGCGCCGAGGCGATCGACGACGATGCCGAGCGCGAGGGCACGCGGCTCGCCTTCGGGCGGCCGTTGACCATGCGCCCGCGGCTGGCCGAGGCGGACGTGCTGGTGCTGCTCGATGCCGATCCCCTGGGGCCGGGGCCGGACCAGATCGCCTTCGCGCGCGCCTGGGCCGACCGGCGGCGGGCAAAGGGCAAGCCGCAGCGGACTTATGTCGTCGAGCCGTCGCTCACCCCGTCGGGCGTGTGCGCGGATCGTCGCGTCGCGCTGCACCCGGCGCTGATCGGCAATGTCCTGCTGGCCATCGCGGGATCGCTCGGGACTGGCACGTCCGGTGCCGTCGAGCTCCCGCCCGAGGCGGCCAGGGTTGTCGCCGCGATGATCCGGGATATTCGCGCCGGGCAAGGCCGCGCCATCGTGATGGTGAGCCGCGGCCAGCCGCCGCAGGTCCACGCGCTCGCCGCTTGGATCAATCATCGGCTCGCGGCGCCAGTCGATTGGATCGAGCCTGTCGATCCCGATCCGTCCGGCCATGTCGAAAGCCTTGCCGGCCTTTCGCGCGACATGGCGGCGGGCCGCGTGTCCACGTTGCTCGTCCTTGATGCCAATCCCGTGCTGCACGCACCGCCGGCGCTGGGCTTCGGCGATGCGCTGAAGCGGGTTCCTCTGAGCGTCTCCTTCGCGGGCTTTGCGGACGAGACTGCGATGGCGACGCGGTGGCGGGTCCCTCTGGCCCACGCGCTGGAAAGCTGGGGCGACGCGCGGGGGCCGGACGGAACCGTCGGCCTAGTCCAGCCGATGGTGAAGCCGCTGTTCGGCGGCCGCAGCGCGCTGGCGGCGATCGCCATGATCGATGCGGCAGGGCCTCGTCTTGGCGACCATGATCGCGTCCGCCGCCAGTGGCAGGCGACCGACGACACGCACTGGCGCGACCTGCTCGTAGCCGGCGTCGTGGAGGGCACGGCGGCGAAGCTGATCGAGGCCGGCGATGCAAAGCTCGTGATGCCTCAGTCATCGTCCGCGCCGCCCCCGATAGTGGTGACCCTGCCGCCATCGGCGACCCTGTGGGACGGACGTGGCGCGACCAACGCCTGGGCGCAGGAATGCCCGGATCCGATCACCCGCCAAGTCTGGGGCGCGGCGCTCCGTATCTCGCCTAGCGATGCGCGGCGGCTGGGCGTGGTGGACCAGGATGTCGTCTCTTTCGCCGGCCTCACCGCGCCCGTGAAGATCGTCGAGGGGCAAGCGGACGGCGTGGTGACGCTGCCGCTCGGCCACGGACGCACGGCGGGCGGCCCGATCGCCACCGCGCCCGGAACCCTCGGCCCCGGCACCAATGCCTTCCGGCTTCGCGGCGCTCAAGGCGGCTGGGTGAGCGCGCCCGTGACGCTCGCGCCGACCGGCGATCGGGTCCACACGCCGCGCAACCAGCGCGATTTCGAGCTCGATGGCGAGGGGGCATCACTCTACCCCGTGCTGCAGCCGGGCGAGGCGGTCAGCAAGGCGCCGCCGCAAAAGTCCCTGTTGGAGGAAGGCCCGCCACCCCCTGCCGACGCGCCGCAATGGGCGATGGTGATCGACACGTCGGCCTGCATCGGCTGCAACGCCTGCGTCGTAGCCTGCCAGGCGGAGAACAACGTGCCCGCCATCGGGCCGGAGCAGATCGGCAAAGGACGCGACATGCACTGGCTGCGCGTCGATCGCTACGAGCATGAGGAGGGCGGCGGTTACCAGCCAGTACCCTGCATGCAGTGCGAGAAGGCGCCCTGCGAGCCGGTCTGCCCGGTCGAGGCGCCGGTGCACAGCGCCGACGGCCTCAACCTGCAGGTCTATAACCGCTGCATCGGCACGCGCACCTGCCAGGCCAATTGCCCCTACAAGGTGCGGCGCTTCAACTTCCTCGACTATGCCGGCGCCGATTTGTGGGGCGATCTCGATCCCGCGCCGATGAGCGCGCAGCGGAACCCGGACGTCACCGTCCGCGCCCGCGGCGTGATGGAGAAATGCACTTATTGCGTGCAGCGGATCGAGGCCGCCAAGCATGAGGCGGATGCTACCGGCGCACCGCTGCGGACGCCCGTCACCGCCTGCCAGTCGGCCTGCCCGACGCAGGCGATCCGGTTCGGCAATCTCGCCGATGCGGGATCGGACGTCGTCGAGCAGCGGCGGGATCCGCGTCACTATGCGCTGCTGGAGGAGCTCGGCACCCGGCCGCGCACAACCTACCTCGCCAAGGTCCGCAATGCCGGGGACGAGGCATGAGCGACGCCGCGCGCTGGCTGCTGCCGTCGATGCACGACCATCGCGCGATCGCCGATGCGATCGCCGGGCCGCTCGTCGAGGGGCGGGCGGGGAAGCGCTGGTGGATCGCCTTGCTCGTCTCGCTCGGCCTCGCCGGGGTCGGCGCGCTCGCGACCGGCATCTCCTTCGCCTACGGGCCCGGCATGTGGGGCAACAACTCCGCCGTCGTGTGGGGCTTCCCGATCGCCAATTACGTGTGGTGGATCGGCATCGGTAACGCCGGCACCCTGATCTCCGCGCTGCTGCTGCTCACCCGCCAGAAATGGCGCAACGCGATCAACCGCTTCGCCGAGGCGATGACGATCCTCGCCGTCTCGATCGCAGGGCTGTTCCCGATCATCCACCTCGGCCGGCCCATGTATTTCTACTGGATGGCGCCCTACCCGAACACGATGGACCTGTGGCCGCAATGGCGATCGGCTCTGGTCTGGGATTTCTGGGCGATCCTCTCCTACCTGCTGTTTTCGGTGATCTTCTTCTATCTGGGGCTGATCCCCGATCTCGCGACCTTGCGCGACCGGGACGGACCGCGCCGCTGGCGGCGCATCTGGGGTGCCTTTGCGCTCGGCTGGCAGGGGACGCCCGCCCAGTGGCGCGCGCACCAGCGGCTGCAGCGCACGATGGCGGTGATCGCGACGCCTCTGGTCTGCTCGGTCCACTCGATCGTCGGGCTGGACTTCGCGGCCTCGCTGATGCCCGGCTGGACCGAGAGCGTCTTCCCGCCCTATTTCGTGGTCGGCGCCTATTTCTCCGGTTTCGCGATGGTTCTGCTGCTGGCGCTCGTCATCCGCCATGCGCTGGGGCTGGAGGCGATGATCCGGCCGGCACACCTCGATGCCTGCGCGAAGATGCTGCTCGCCGCTGGATCGGTGATGCTGCTGGCCTATGGCAGCGAATGGCTGTCCGCGCTGTGGACGGGGGAAGCGGCGGACCTGCGCTTCCTCAGGTTCAGCTTCACCGGCCCCTATGCGGGCCTCACCTACGGGATGATCCTGGGCAACTGCCTGCTGCCACAGCTTTTCTGGAGCCCGGCGCTCAGGCGCTCGGCGCCGGTACTGGTGATCGTCGCGCTCGGCGTGCTGGTGGGCATGTATTTCGAGCGTATCCTGATCCTCTGCAACACGCTGTCGATCGGCTACGAGCCCGCCGCCTGGACGCTCTACGTGCCGACGTCGATCGATTTCCTGATCCTCGCGGGCACTGCCGGCCTGTTCGTCTCCGCCTTCCTCCTGCTGTCGCGGGTGATCCCGCTCGTGCCGATGTACGAGATGCGCGAGCTGGCCGAGGAGGCGAGGGCATGACCGCGCTCGCATTGGCCAGCTTCGAGCGGGAGGCGGCGTTCCGCGCGGCGGTGATGCGGGCGGGAGAGGACAAGCGGCGGATCGTCGGCCTCTGGTCGCCCTACCCGGTCGAGATCGGAGAGATCGGCGAGGAGCCGGCGGCGCCGATCCCGCGGATCGCCTGTCTCTGCGGGCTCGGCGCGGCGATCCTGTTCTACGCCTTCATCTGGTGGACCGCGACGCAGGCCTATCCGTTCGACAGCGGCGGGCGCCCGCTCCATTCGTGGCAGGTCTTCCTGATCGCCCCGATCGAGCTCGGCGCGCTCGCGGCCGGGATCGGGGGCATGGCCGCATTTCTCATCCGGGCGGGAATGACGCGCCTCCACCATCCGGCCTTCGATATCGACGAAGTAGAGCGCGCCTCGTCCGACCATTTCGTGATCGCGCTCTCCTGCGACGAGGAAGAGGGCGGCGATGTCCTCGCGCTGCTGGCCAAGGCGGGGGCGGTGCACAGCCGCCTCGTGACGCGATGAGGGTGGCATGGCTCGCATTGCTGCTGCCGCTAGGCGGATGCGACCTGTCGATGACGCGGCAGGCGAAGCACGATGCGCAGGGTGGCGAAACGCTCTGGCCGGGAGGCCCGGCGGCCAGCGATTCGGCGCCGGATGGCACGGTGGCGCGGGACCAGCCGGATCGCGATGCCGCGCTCGCGACGCCGCCCGCCGTGACGCCGGCCCTGCTGGCACGGGGTCAGGAGCAATATCGGATCTTCTGCACCGCCTGCCACGCGGAGGACGGCGGCGGCGAGGGGCGGGTGGTCGCGCGGGGTTTCCCAAGGCCGCCGGCCTTCGGAGCGCAGGATCATCCTCGCCGGACAGTCGACGTGATCACCCGCGGCTCCGGCGTGATGTATCCCTTTGCAGACCGTATCGAGCCTCGGGATCGCTGGGCGATCGCTGCCTATGTCGAGGCACTCAAGCGGTTGCGCGCGGAGAAGGGCGCGTGAAGGCCGGCGCCCTCCTTGCGGCCTTCGTCGGCGTGGTTCTGCTGGCATGGCTGGCCATCCTCGATCCGGCCGCCGCCGCGGACGGCTGGCGGGCTGCATTCCTGCTGCTGAGCGCGGTTCCCGTCGGCGCCGTCGTCCTGTTGCTGATCGCTCGCGTGGTGGGCGCGGACTGGGAGGCGGCACTCCAGCCGCTGCTCTGGCCGCTGCCCTGGCTCGGTTTCCTGCTGATCCCCGTGATCGCGGGGCAGGCGCTGTTCCATTGGCCGGCGGGCCATCTCCATGTCTGGCTGTCGCCGCTGGCCTTCGCGATCCGCGCGGCTGTCGCGCTGCTGTTCTGGACCTGGACGGCCAGGGCGCTCGCCTGCCGGCCATCGGTGCCGGCCGGCCCGCTGTTGCTCGCGCATGGACTGGTGGTGTCGGTGATGGGCTATGACTGGCTGCTCGGGGTGATGCCTGGCCAACCCAATTCGGCCGCGCCGATGATCCTCGCGGTCATGCAGATCGGCGGGGCGGCGGCGTTCGCTTGTGCCGCAGGGCTCGGCACTCCGGCGCAGCGCCGCGATCTCGCTTATCTGATCGTCGCGAGCGCGCTGGGGCTCGCCTACCTGCTCTACATCGATTTCGCGATCGTCTGGTTCGGCAACCTGCCCGCGCATGTCGGCTGGTACGTGCAGCGCGGGATCATGCCGGCCGCGTTGCTGCCCGGCCTTGCGTTGGCGTTGGGACTGCTCGGCCCGATCCTGCTGGTCGGCATCGGCCGCAGCGAGCCTGCGCGCCGGCGGGCCGGCCTGCTCGCGCTGCTGGGGCTGGGATTCACGATCGTCTGGGTGGCGGCCGGCCCGACCGGATGGCTCGGCCTGCTTGCGGCGTTCGCCGGCGTGCTCGCCATCGGTGGACTGGCGCGGGGAGCCGTCGCATGAGCCAGGACTATGAAGGTTGGGAGGTCGATCCCCGTCCGGCGATCAAGGGGCTGGCGCTGTTCCTGATCCTGCTGCTGGCTTTGGTGATCGGCACGGCGCTCTTCTACAATCACCGTTATGCGCCCCGAACCCGCCCGGATCCGCATCCCTTCCCGCAGCCCGTGCTCGAGACCATCGACAGCGCGCCCGACGACCGGAATCCGGTGGCGCCGACCCAGCCGCCCGCCGGGATCGACCGGGCCATGGCGGAGGTGGCGTCGGACGGCAATGCGGTGTGGAACCAGTGATGCGGTTCCTGTTCCTCCTGCTGGCGCTGTGGGCATCGCCGGTTAGTGCCGCGCTCACCCCGGCCGAGCTCGCGGGCGTTGGGGCGACGCCGCCTGCGGGCGCCAGCCTTCCGGCCGGGCTCGCCTTCGTCGATCAGGCAGGACGTCCCTATCGGCTCGCTGACGGGCCGGTACCGACGGTGCTGCTGTTCGCCGACTATAGCTGCCGCCATATTTGCGGTCCGGGCATCACGCTGACGGCCGGCGCGCTCCACGATGCCGGCCTGACGCCGGGGCGCGACTATCGGATGATCGTGATCGGCCTCGATCAGGATGGCCCGGCGCTCGCGGCGCGGCTGGCGACCGATCGCTTGCGGGGCCTTGGCGCGGAGCGGTCGGCCATGGCCCTCCTCACCGGGTCGCCGCCGACCATCCGGCAGGCAAAAGCGGCGCTCGGCTATCATGCCGTCTACGACGCCCAGGCCGATCAGTTCGCCCATGACGCGGCTATCTACGTGTTCGGTCCGGCGGGCCGGTTGTCCGCCTTGCTGCCGGAAACCGCCTCGACCGCGCCACAGCTCGCGGCCGCGATCGCAGGCGCTCGGCGGGGAGCCGTTTATGCGCCGCCGGCTCCGAAACCGGACGACAGTCTCGCCGGGCGGATCAGTGCGATCTGCTACGGGCTGGCGAGCGCGCATGGCGTCTATGCCGCGCCGATCGTCCTCGGCCTGCGGATCGGCGGGGTGCTGATCTGCGTCGCGCTCGCGCTCTTCCTGATCGGTCATCGGAGGGCACGTGATGCTGCCTGAGGCTTCGACCCTCGCGCCCTCCGTGGACCGCATCTTTTGGGGCCTCGTCGGCCTCAGCGTGCTGATCATGGGCATCGTCGGCGGGCTCGTCTTCGCCTTCGCGATCAAGTACCGGCGCGGCACCGACGCCTATCGCGGCCCGCTGCCGGAATGGATGAGCCGCGAGGTCGAGATCGGCTGGACGGTCTCCACCCTCTTCGTCGCACTGTTCGTCTTCTGGTGGGCGGCGGCGGCGCAACTGCCGCACTTCCTGCTGCCCAAGGATGCGCTCGAGATCCACGTCGTCGCCAAGCAATGGATGTGGAAGGTGCAGCATCCCGAAGGCGTGCGCGAGATCGACGCGCTGCACGTGCCGGTGGGTGTGCCGGTGAAGCTCGAGATGACGAGCCAGGACGTCATCCACAGCTTCGGCGTGCCCGCTTTCCGCATCAAGCAGGACGTGCTGCCGGGCCGGTACACCACAACCTGGTTCGAGGCGAAGGAAGTGGGTGACTATCACCTGTTCTGCACCGAATATTGCGGCACCGATCATGCCCGGATGACCGGCACGATCACCGTGATGCAGCCGGAAGCCTATGCGCGCTGGCTTTCGGCTCAGCCGCATGGCGAGGATCTGGCCGGAGAGGGCGGGCAACTCTACACCGCGCTCGGCTGCTCCGCCTGCCATGGCGCGAATGCGCGGGTGCCGGCGCCGTCGCTTGCGGGGCTTTATGGATCGCAGGTCGTGCTGACGGATGGCAGCCGCGTCACCGCCGACGAGGAATATCTGCGCGAAAGCATCGAGCGACCCGAGGCGAAGGTGGTGGCGGGCTACCCATCGACCATGCCCGCCTACCAAGGCGTGGCCAGCGAGGAGCAGGTGGTGGCGCTCGTCGCCTACATCAAATCGCTCGACGACAGGCGGAGCGCGGCGCGATGAAAGCAGACGATACCGGCCTGCTCGCCCGCGAGCCCGGCGAGACCAGCTATCTCACCGCAGGCACGACCCTGCGTTCCTGGCTGCTGTCGACCGACCACAAGCGGATCGCCATTCTCTATGCCGCCTCGATCACGGTCTTCTTCTTCATCGGCGGGGCGGCTGCGACGATGATCCGGCTGGAACTGTTCACGCCCGCCGGCGACCTGACGACCGCCGACGAATATAACCGCCTGTTCACGCTGCACGGCGTGATCATGGTCTGGTTCTTCCTGATCCCCTCGATCCCGGGGACGCTGGGCAATTTCCTGCTGCCGCTGATGGTGGGCGCCAAGGATGTCGCCTTCCCGCGCCTCAACCTGATGAGCTGGTATCTCTACGTGACCGCCGGGCTGTTCACGCTGGCGGCGTTGCTGCTGGGTGGGGTGGATACCGGCTGGACCTTCTACACGCCGCTCTCCACCCTTTATTCCAACAGCTACGTGCTGCTGGCGGCGTTCGGCATATTCGTGGTCGGCTTCTCGTCGATTGCGACCGGCATCAACTTCATCGCGACGATCCATCTGTTGCGCACCAAGGGCATGACCTGGATGCGGCTGCCGCTCTTCGCCTGGGCGATGTACGCGACCAGCCTGGTCATGGTGCTGGCGACTCCCGTGCTGGCGATGGCGATGCTGCTGATCTGCGGCGAGCGTCTGCTCGGGTTGCCCATCTTCGATCCGCGGATGGGCGGCGACCCGGTGCTCTTCCAGCACATCTTCTGGTTCTACAGCCACCCGGCTGTCTACATCATGATCCTGCCGGCGATGGGCGTGGTCAGCGAGATCATCGCCTGCGAGGCGCGGCGGCGGGTCTTCGGCTACCAGTTCATGGTCTATGCCATGCTGGTGATCGCGGTGATCGGCTTCCTCGTCTGGGGGCATCACATGTTCGTGGCGGGGCAATCGCCCTTCGCCAGCATGATCTTCAGCTTTCTCTCCTTCGTCATCGCGGTGCCGAGCGCGATCAAGGTCTTCAACTGGACGGGTACGCTCTATCGCGGGCGCATCCGCTTCTCGGCGCCGATGCTTTACGCGCTGGGCTTCGTCGGGCTGTTCACGCTGGGCGGGCTGACCGGCCTGTTCCTGGCCTCGATCCCGGTCGACGTACATCTCTCGGACACCTATTTCGTGGTGGCGCACTTCCACTACATCATGGTGGGCGGCGCGGTGTCGGCCTTCTTCGGCGGGCTGCACTTCTGGTGGCCGAAGATCACCGGGCGGCTCTACAACGAGAATTTCGCGCGGTCGGCAGCCTTGTGGCTGTTCTTCGGGTTCAACTTCACCTTCTTCCCGCAGTTCATCCTCGGTTATCTCGGCATGCCGCGGCGCTACCACGAATATCCGCCCGAATTTCAGGTATGGAACGTGATGTCGTCGACCGGCGCGGTGGTGCTGGCGGTAGGCTATCTGATGCCGCTCTTCTACCTCGGCTACTCGCTCCTTCACGGCGAGCGCGCCGGCGACAATCCGCGCGACGCTACCGGGCTCGAATGGACCACTTCCTCGCCGCCGCCCCAGCACAATTT
>Ga0310811_10010267_pt1 | contig 12092 bp, 9 predicted proteins | sample YCmetagenome_FD_207642 | JGI IMG/M metagenome (GOLD analysis project Ga0310811, IMG submission 207642) | Soil microbial communities from experimental microcosm in Duke University, North Carolina, United States - YC | ecosystem: Engineered > Artificial ecosystem > Soil microcosm > Unclassified ...
ATTGCAGATGTCTTCTCGCTGCGTATCTGCTCATCGATAAAATCAACCAGCTTTTCGCTTCCAAGGCTTTGATAGGCGATCTCGGCAACGATGGTCGGCATGACATGCTTGATCGTACCCTCGATGAACCTAAATAGCTGGGACAGCTTTTCACTCAGTACCGGGCGCGACCATTGGACGGTGTTTGGGCAACAGCTCCTTATCTGCACAACGGGTCTGTTCCGACCCTGAGAGACATGCTGGTGCCGCACGCCAAGCGGCCGATGTCGTTTTGCGTAGGCAGCCGTGCGTTCGACCCGGTCAACGTCGGGCTCGCGACGAAAGCACAGTCGTCCGAAAGCTGTGCGGCCGGTCTGACGAACTTCGATGTGTCGCTGCTTGGGAACAGCAATCGCGGACATTCTTTCGAGGGTAAGGAAACCGACTTAAGGAAACTGCCGCCCGGCATCATCGGACCAGAGTTGACCGACGCCGAACGGCGAGCGCTTGTCGAATATCTCAAGACTCTATGAGCGATGGCGTTCGACGCCGACTTGTGTGCCGGCGTCGCTAGCTTCCGCCGAGTTCGAATGCGCCTCGTCAGAACACGTGCCATTCGGCAGATTGTCCCTGCTCAGCCAGGTCATGTGTCCCTCCTGCCGGGACGTCGTCGATTGTCTTGAAGCCGCCATGAGCTCGCCGGTCCTAAGCAGCCCCGACTTGGCGCAATCCTGACGATCCCGCCCAACCGCACTTGGCGATGCTGGGCGCGGCTACAGTTGCGCACTCGAAAACCTGTTCATTTTCCAAAATCTGGGCGCTCCAAGTGTAGTTTTTACAACATTTAGCGCCGAGCTATTATGGTTAAGCCAATAATTCGCCCTACAACCTTGTTGTGCAGCGTAGCAACGAACCGGAAAGTTATCGCGGAAGAGGTGGTGGCGATCATTGGCGTGCGAGATCAGCCGGCTGCTACCGATCGGGGCCGTATATCGGCCGACAATAAGCCAAGGCGAGGACTTGGGAGGAATAAGAGCTTGGCGCCGACGGAGCCTCTGAAAACGCTCGCCCCTCTTAGACGGCAGTCGGCCTATACTACCTCTCCTCAAATGCCGCGCCAGAAGCTTCCTTCCATCACCATCAACAATCTCGCTCCAAAGGCCCGCTTTCAGAGACCTCCAAAGCTACGCTTCCGGATTAAATCGACAGCTGGGGGTTTATTTATCGAGGCCAGTTCCGCCCGATGCTCTACTGTTCATCGTTGACCACATATTGTCGCGGCGGCGCTGCACCGAGGACCGAATGCGCATGGCTTCGCGGTACTTCGCGACCGTGCGGCGGGCAATATCAATGCCCGAGACTCGCAGGCGCTCAACGATCGCGTCATCGGACAGAACCGCTGACGGCTCTTCGGATTCGATCAGCTGCTTGATGCGGTGACGCACCGCTTCAGCGGAATGCGCCTCACCGCCATCCGCCGAAGGGATCGATGCCGTGAAGAAATATTTCAACTCGAATGTGCCGCGATTTGTTGCCATGTATTTGTTGGCGGTGACGCGCGACACCGTGGATTCATGCATCTGGATGGCCTCGGCAACGGCCTTTAGATTCAGCGGCCGCAAATGCGCAACACCAAGGGTAAAGAAGCCGTCCTGCTGACGCACGATCTCGGTCGCAACTTTCAGGATGGTGCGGGCGCGCTGGTCGAGCGCGCGCACCAGCCAGGTCGCGTTCTGCAGCGCGTCGTTGAAGTAGGACTTATCGACGTCCTTGCCGATCTTCTTCGACAGCTTGGAATAATAGGTCTGGTTGACCAGCACGCGCGGCAAGGTGTCGCTGTTGAGCTCGACATGCCAGCCGCCATCAGGAGCCGGACGGACATAGACGTCGGGTACCATCGTCTGCAGCCGCGCCGACCCGAACTTCATGCCCGGCTTGGGACTGAGCCGGCGGAGCTCGTCGATCATGTCGGCGATGTCCTCGTCGTCGACGCCGCAGAGCTTGCGCAAGCTCGCGATGTCGCGCTTGGCGAGGAGATCGAGATGCTCGACGAGGGCCTGCATCGCCGGATCGTATCTATCGAGCTCGCGGAGCTGGATCGCCAGGCACTCGCGCAAGTTACGCGCACAGACGCCGGGCGGATCGAACTCCTGCAGGACGGCAAGAACGTGCTCGACATCCTCCTGCGTTGCGCCGAGCCGCTCGGCGGCCTGGCCGAGATCCGGCGGCAGATAGCCGGCTTCGTCGACGAGATCGATCAGATACTGCCCGATCATGCGCTGCGCCGGCGCGGTGAATGCGACCGACAGTTGTTCGGCCAGGTGGTCGGACAATGTTGTCTCGGACGCGACAAACGCTTCGAGATTGTAGTCTTCGTCACCCGAGCCGCCGCCACCCCATTCGGTATAGGTGGTCATGGCGCCATCCCGGGCGTCGCGCACTTGGGCCTCGGCCAGCTGATCGCCGCTGACCTGATCGACCTCAGTCGGGGCTTCGGCCCCAGCTGCATCGTCACTGGCACGCTCGAGCAGCGGATTACACTCCAGCTCTTCCTCCACGAAGGTCATGAGGTCGAGATTAGATAATTGCAGCAGCTTGATCGCCTGCATCAGCTGCGGCGACATGACCAGCGACTGGGATTGCCGGAACTCTAATCTTTGCGTGAGCGCCATGAAGCAAGAACCGTTACTGAAGTTGGTCTGCGTTTTGCTCATCTAGTCAGGAGCTGATCTAAGCGCTTTGATGTCGCGCAAAAGCGGATGCGAGGTGAGATGAAGGCAGCGAACAACGGAATCCGACACTCAGTCGGAGCTCCCTCGTCAATCCCCATTGTGCGCGAGATGAGAGGACTAGGAATTCGGATGCGGCACTGTGACGCGAGGGCATCAACAAACAGGACAGCTTCCCGTGGCGATACTCCTATCAAGGACTTGCAGTCCCCGGCAGTTTCGGTGAGTTCTGCGCGTAGCCGCGATCCTCCACCCTCCCGCAGGAGCGCCGGCAACAGCTGCGCGGGGCTCAGGATCAGTGCCTGCCGCCACTCAGACAGTCCCTCGCTGTCGAGCCTTGCTGCACGCTCGAATTAGCGCGAACTTCGAAGCCGATCGTGGAAGGAAGTTGCCCAAACGAATTGGCACTAGGGCTGGCAGTCGAAAATAGTTGAGGTAGCGGGTTGAACCGGCCGCAAGATCGCTATTGCGTCAAACGCGATTGCGAGGCGATCACCATTCAGCTGCCCAACGCCTGCCGCTTGTTGGCCGCTAGCGTCTGCCCCATGTGCGTCGAGAAGAGTCTCTTGTCCGGGTTGCTGACGCAAATCGGCAGAAGTTCGAATAGCGGGCATATATTGGCCTGCTCTTCGGCTTATCCTGCCGAAAGTTCCAACGTATTCGGGATGACGAATCTGGGGCCTCTGACGCATCAAATCTGGGACAGTTAGTTTCCTCCGCTTGGCCGCTGAGCGGGACGATCTTGTCGGTTTGGTCGAGAGCCCTGCGCCAGTCGCCTTGCTTGCAGCGGCCGGCCGACATACTCGCTCCGCGAGAGGCGTCCGCACGCGCGAGACCGCCATGATGTTCCTACGACCTCGAGCAACATTTCATCGCTGGCCAGCGGGGTCTTGCCAGCGCGTTGGCCCACTCCTCGCCATATCGGTGCTGCCGGTGAAGCCTGCCGCCTCCCCAAACAACACCTCTCCGAAGCTTCGGTGGGATGCCGCCCCCAATCACTCGCCTCAGTGGCATCTGAGCTGCGGCGAAACGACAAGAAGAATTCGCGCTCTTGGTACAACTCACCGGGTCGCAGAGGCAAGCTCCCGAGCCGAACCCCGGCTCATCGCCCGCGTCGTCGTACCTGCCATTCGCGCTCCCGCTGCCTCTGCGCCGATGGTAGCACCATACACCGCGCTGTAGAACACCGCAGCGGAAGTTGGCGCCGCGACATCTTATTCCGGCTACCGACGCAATTGAGCGGCCGCGTGAGGAGTTCGAGCGACGGATCAAGATCAAGACCGTTTGCCATCAGCGGCCGCCGCGGCAATGCCGTCCTGGCCTGCTCACCCCCGGCCAGATCAACATGCGCAAGGTCGACGGCTGGAGACCCCTCACCACAAATCCTTCGATAGGTAACTTGGGACGCGCCTAGTTGTGGGGCGCGCACCATAGCCACAATGCAATGCGCATCGCGATTGAACTCGCTGCGCACGGGCAGGTAGCTTCATGTTAGTGGAAATCGCGCCGACATTGCCGCAGCTGGCAAGCCTCGATTGCACAACGCGAAGCATCAACTTCTCGATAAGGGCCGCGCTGCCGCTCAGGTGAAGGGCCTGGCTTCAGCGATCACGGCTTCGTCCAGCGGCAAGCCCCTGCCATAGGGACGAACCAGCTTTCGCGGGCGGTCGCATCGAGCAGCGGCACCTCAGTTGCCTGATTGATATGGCCGGGACGGCCGGCTGGCGCAGCCTCGAGAGCCTCGAGACGGTTGGTGGCGAGAATGAAGATGTTGTCATTGTTGCTTCAACCCGTTCATTGCGTTGAGCAGCCTGTTTAGCAACACTTACTTGCAAAAACCTATAACAGCGCGATTCCTGGCAAACAGATCGACATCCTCGATCTGAAACGGATGGAACTTCATATCAATAGCGCCGGGATCGCGTGGTCGGTATGACAAAGCATGCGATTTACCGCCTAGGACCTGCATTGTCCGAACTAGGAAATCCAGCCTCAGGCGAGTCTGACGCAGCGAGACTTGCATGAAGCGCCGACGCCCCTAGGTCCACGCCAGCCACTGATAAACACCGGACACGCGCGCCGGATGCGCTTGCCCCGTCATCTGGTTTGAGCCAATTCCGTTGAAGTACATCGTTGAATCCACTAGAGATCGGCTATCCCGACCGCAGCAGATGAATCGCAAAGGAAGAGCCCGCCGACGCAGGGTCCTTGATCGTTCCTTTGAAGGCGTACGGAGCTAAATGATGCCGCGCCGGGTTGCTTTGGCTACAGCATTTGTCCGGTTTGCCGCCCCTAGCTTTCTGATGACGTTCTTCATGTGGAAATTGACGGTATTATCAGTGACGTTAACAAGTTGCCCGATTACCCAGGCTGACTTCCCCTCTGCGACCCAGTATAGGCACTCTGTTTCTCGCGGTGTTAGCGGAATGTCTGTCTCGCAACTCTCATCAAGCGGCGGTGTAATCTGCGCGACAGCGTTGTGAAACGCCGACGCCAATGTCGTGAGATGAGCCATGCGATCCTGTGGATCGGCATCATCGAAAGGAGATGCAAACGATACGAAAGCCGATCGGCCTTGCGATCCAAACAATGGCACGCTCATGCCATGCTTAAGGCCTGCTTCTTTGGCCTCGCGTAAGACGCGCAGCTCACGGGGCTGCAGTTCATATCGACTGGTTAGTTCATCCCAAAGAAAGGGCCTTGGCAGCATTGCTGTCCGCCGGACCACCGGGTCGATCGCTTGATATTCTTGTTCAGCATAGCGTTGGCACCAATCAGACGGGAAGTTTATAGTTGGCGGGGGCGGTAGATACTCTGGCAAACGACGCTCATTGGAGCAGGAGAGTGCTCCGTAGGCGACTTTATCAAAGCCTTCATTGCTCGCGAAATTCACAAGAAGATCGAACAGCGCTGCGATTGATCTTGTCTGTATAGCGCACTCGATGAAGCTGAATAGGTCGGGCCCGCGGCTTTCCCGTCTGCTTGAAGCGAGTGGCATTTTGCCGTGCGACTGGTCATCCATTTTCTATTTCCGTTTGCTTACACAGATGTTGGCTTTGCTTCTTGCAGCTGAAAGCTCGCGCGCGAAAGGAAAGCGCCGGCCCAGAACTGTTTCACACGGTCCCAGCACGCTCCGAGAAGATAATCGGAGCGACTTGACGCACGCTGGCAGGTCGAGCCAAAGCGAAGCTGACTTTGTTCGCTGCTGACCGGTCGGGCTGCTCTCCGAGGTGCCAGTGCCCCAGTCTCTCGAAAGAACGGCTGGCAAATCATGCAACGATTGCGGCGGACACGGTCAGCACTTCTCGTAAGAACATGCCGGCATCTCGAGCGCCACCGCAAAGGAGCGAGGTCGGCATGGAACTGTTCGCAGCTCGGCACACCACACCCGGACGGGTCCAGCGCCCTCAGGTGCTTGCGCATTTTGGGCCACCACCCGCGGACATCAACAAATGGCTGCTTGACGAGGACGACAGCGTGCATGCGATCCTCAGGACTTTCCAAGAACCACCGATGCGCACAGCAATTCTCGCACCACTCGCCGATCGGAGAACTTGCCCCCATAATAGGGGCACTCGCAGAAAGATGGTCTCCTCTGGTTGAGCGGATGTGACATACGTCGAACATGCGACAACGTCTCATGCGCGACACAGAATTTGATATAGATCAAGAGCGTGATTAAAGGCCTGCCGTCTCACCTGCATTGACGGGGCGCGAATGGCACTCCCTGAGTGCCATCTTAACGCGCGAGGCAAGTCCAGTACCAACCTTCCTGCGGGCAGCGGAGCAGCAGTTTAGTGTGGCTCTGCTTTTCGAGCAGTCGAGGACGGCACTTTCGAACTTTCGCTGTGGCTCGCCTTTGCGAACTTCCCATCGGCGTCGTGAAGACTTGCCCCCTCCTTGCAAACCCGAGGAGAGAGCGAATGAACGAGGAAAGAAACAAAGGCTCGTTGTTGATCGGTCCGGGAGCAGGTTGATAGAACTCCTTGTGGCGTGGCGGAAATGTTGCGCCTCTCGGGCCTAGGGTCTGAAGCGGGTTACACGCCAGCTCGGGTGCAGCCTTCACACGATGAAGGGCTATGGAATGGCGGGTGAGGTGAAGCCGTTCAAGTCGTGTCCGGGTTAGCTCTCCCGCACCACGGTCTTCAGGTAATGGTAGGCCTTGATGATCTCGACCAGGCGCTGCTCCGTAGAGCGGTCGCCGCCATTGGCATCGGGGTGGTGCCTCTTGACCATCGCCCTGTACCTCGCCTTGATATCTCCGAGCGTCGCATCGACATTCAGGCCCATCACCTGCAACGCTTTCCGCTTGGCATTGAAAAGCTTGCGCGTCTCAGGCCTGGCCTCCGCGCGGGCGCGTCCCTTCAGCTCAGCGAGCATGCAAAAAGCATCGCAGTCGTCCTCGGAATGGGCCGGGCTGCCGGTCATCTTGCGGGCGCTGATGGGCTCGCCGATTTTCCAAGTTGGACGATGGCCCGTCAGCGCGTCATTCTGGTAGCGCGCGATCGCTTCGGCGTCCATCCCGGAGAAGAAATTGTAGGACTGATTGTATTCGCGAGCATGCTCGATGCAGAAGTGCCAATATTCGCGCGCATTGTGGCGGCCCTTTGGCGCGGGATGGGTTGCCTTGTTCTGGCAATCAGGCCATTCGCATCGCACCGCGGTCCGGCGCTCCTCCTGCGCTTCCTGCTTGTTGATGCGAATGGAGGCGAAGAATTTGGATGTGTCGCTCAGCATGACTTGGCTCCGTTGGGCGGAGCGGCAGTAAGCAGCGCCGCTTCTAAGCTAGAGAATTGGTTTCGACGGCAAGTTGGATCTGACTCGGCCTTTGCGTCTAGTTCAGTGCATGGTGTAGCAAGCACTTCCCAGCAATCGACATGCCAGGACTCGCGCGCTTGGTTCAGACAATCATCTCTTTGCGATCTCAGATCGATTCAATTGCAATGTGCTGTCGGGCTCTGCACATCGAGGTCTTGAACGGGACCGGGTGAATACGAACAAAGCGGGAGCTATGCAGGAATCTGGCTGATGACGCGCTTAGGGAAGCAGCGGAGCAACGCGGATGGTGAATTTGCGAGAACTTCTCGACGAGGCGATATGGCCAGAATGAGACTATCAACATCCTGCCCTTCGCTCAGCCGCCTGCGGTTGATCATGCGTGCTACAAATTCTGCGCAACAGAGCGCGTGTTCTGCTCGCCCGGTGCCGCGACGGAATCGTTCCAGAGACGCCGGCGAGATGAAGCGGCCAAGGATGGCCGCGCAACACCGCAAAAGCTATCGGCGCAATCGAGGCGGCCGGGCCCAAGGTGAGGACCGGGCGCGCGACTCTCGCCGGTTGGATCCGCTTCACGTACTTGATTTTGCCAGCCGAGCGCGGCGACCAGGAGCTTTGATCCCCTGCTTAGCCGGGCCGTATGTTGACTCGCGATTTCAGGAGGCACGATCGGCCCTGCTGGAAAGGATGCGGCGAATCTTTTGCTATTAGCGATTTTTGGGGCCTGAACAATCGATCGCGGGGCAAATACGTGCGCCGCAGCACAAGTCCGCCGGCGATCAAAGAGAGCCCGAGCTGGTTCTGAGCGGCAAGAAGAAGGCCATGGAGGGTCTCAACGGCGCCCAGCCGGCGCGGTCGCGGAGCATGCACTCGACATCTTTACTGCGAGCGCACCAAATATGTGCGTGGCCGCGATTACCGGACAAGGATCGCCGATATAAAGCCTATTGGCTTTCTGTGTCTTGCCGGCCGAGCACCAGCAGAGAACCACAATCCGAGCGAGAGCATCCGCCGCGGTACGGCACACGAACATGCGAGCCAGGAACCGTTGTCGGCCACCAACCGTATTAGATTGTGCAAGCTGAGCAAGCGTGAGACGTTGGGATGACCGAAGAGCCACAATCAGTTGCCGAGATCATCGCGGCGTCAGAGTGCCGACAGTATTTGAGCCCGTCCCAAACAGGCAAAAACGATGCCGCCTGCTCGGCTTCGTCACCAGTCGCGATTGCGGCGAAATGACTGAGCTGAGATCGCACTCCGGTTAGTCTCTAAGCACGTCAGCTTGTCGACAGCTGATCCTAATAGAGTGAGACAGTGACACGATTGGATCGGCATTGCGAGCCGACTCAAACCACCGGAGAGTCGACATGGACCCTTTTAACCGCATCAACCCACTCGACCGTGACCACGCCGCGGCACCGCAACAGCAGCAAGCGGAGTTTGAGCCTTACTTGGATGAAGTGCCCCAGCTTGATACCTCGACAATCGCAGAGAATCCCGTTTTTCATGATCCCTACTACCCTCATCTGTCTGAAGAAGGCCTTAGACTGGCCCAGGCATTGGGACTTGAGCACCAGAGCACGGACCGTCCTCATCCCGAACACGCAGTCACCAGACGCGAGGACGCCGCTGCGCAGCATCGCGCGCCGCAGGGTGGGCCGGAGGAACTGACTGCGCAAGGTCACGATCAGGATCCGTGGCAAGAGCCGATACGCGAAGCGATCCTAGCATCGTCTCTCAACCGGCCAGCCCCGGGTGGTCTGGCACCGGATCCCGAAGAAGCCGTTCGTTACTTCAGCTGGAGCGGCGCCTACCGGCCGGCTGCAAACGAGCTAGCCTCGGTCGCTTCCAGCTCAGGTCACGAAGTCGTTGTGGATGAGGATTACACCGGCCAACCTACGAAGAGGCAGAGGACACTAAGCCTGGCGGAAGAAAATGCCACTGCGCGCCAGCGCACCGAGCCCGGCAATTCAACCGGTCGCGAGTTAATTGAAGACGCCGGCGCACCGCTTCTGGCCAGCAGCCGGTTCGTCCTTCCTGAGGAAGTCTACGATCAGGATCTGCTGTGGGCCATGGTGGATAACGCTCGCCCATCGTCATCTCTCGAACCAAACGAGGGTCATCACCAAGCCCTGGACTCAGAAGCGGCCGTTGGTCCGTTCAACGCGCAGCACGGCGACCAGCACGCGTCCGCTGCGCACGAGCGCAGCAACGTCCCGCCGAGCCAGGACAGCCGACCTACCAGTTTTATCGTTCACAATGACCGTTACACGGCGCTGTTCGTGCCTGCGGGGGCGATGAGGCGAAGCACCCCACTCAATCCGCCAGGCTCAACCATTCAATTCGGATCTCGACCGGAAAACGTTCTGCCGCCCAGCCTGCAGCCAACGGATCGAACCGCCCGATCGCTTTTTGGACGGTCGATTGAGCAAGCCGCTCCGGCGTCCTCCAGGGCTCAGAGGACGTACCCCGCGGCCCGCGAGATTTACGCTGCATCATTCTCCGTTCCCGAGACTTTTTTGCACGGCACCCAACCCGCGCCGGACACGATGCGGGCGAAACTCGGCCAGTGGGGCCTTCTGCCGGACGAAGCGCATCCGACAAAACAATACGACATTCATGGTGAGCGCTACACCGCCCTTTTCGGACCCGGAGGCTCCGATGACCTTCGGCTCATCCATCACCCACGAATGTAGACGCCGAGGGACATCTCAAACGCATGGAGCCCGTCCAGATAGTTCCGGAATTGGACTTGTTATTGGACCATAGCTTGCTCCGGCTGCTCCTGCGAGGTTGGCGCGGTTCTGGGCAGCACAGATGTCCGCTGCTCGCGTCGATGACTTGCCAGCATCATCGCTTAGCAACTCCTCGTTGGGCCGAACTTCTACCTCCGTTTTCTTGCTAACTACGGCGTGATCACGTTGATTGCCTCGAGGCGGTTGTGCAGCGAAATCGGCAGTCGAGTGCCGGCCTCCCGCGCACTTTGCCTGCAATATCTGCTCCACATCCACAGTTGCCTGGGCACGCACTGACGCATTCACCCGCGGGCGGCTCTTGAAGCTGCGATGAAGGGCTTGTCGGCGGCTTGCCGGGCCGCGAGAGCATCGAGCGCGCCGTCGCGCTGGTAACAGGTCATGATCGTGCGACACGAGCTCGCCGCTATAATCGACACGGATCTTTGCTCGGAATGCGACTGACTTGCAGCCCTCCCAGCTCACGGCCTTGTCGCTGGAGGCGATCCGCAGCAGGCGGCCCAATACGCCTGGAGAAGACATAAATTGTGATGGAGGCGCGGATAAACGAGCCTACCAATTCGTGCAGCAGATTTCGCAGCTCACGTCAGTTAGTTTGCTGGGTAGTAACTCCGGGAGACTTCTTCAATGCTGATCGTCGACACAATTTTGAAGCCAGACAGGTTTGGCGGTATTGGACTTTTCTCCGCGACTCGTTTGCCCAAAGGTTCGTTGATCTGGATTCACAACCCAATCGTTGACATCACGGTGACGCCTGAACAATACGAAGCCCTAGCTCCAACATTCCAAGCGCTACTTGATAAGCATGCCTATCCAAGAGACTACAAGGCTTACGATGGTGTTATCGAGTACAATGCTGACAATGCCCGCTTCATGAACCACAGCAGCCGCCCAAACACATACCAAGACGACCGCCGAGTTTTCACAGCCCGTGACGTACAACCCGGTGAAGAACTGACCTGCAATTACTTATTTTTCGATCCACGGTGTGACGTATCGTGGAATGAAGAACCATCCATGAATCTTGATGCCCCAACGGGCTAGGCGACGGTGGATTCAAGTTCGCGGTCTGACGACTTGATCCGTTGGCGAATTACGCCGGCAAGACTTTCGGCAACTCGTTGTGGCCATCGACCGACTCGGCCAATTTTCTAGCTGCCTTACCGAGCAAGAAGATTTGCGAGCGGAGCCTTGTTCGACAGACATCCCTTGGCGCGCAGAGCTCCTTGGCGCACCGTCGCGGGAGCGCTTTCGATGAGGTATCTCCTCGAGGCGGACTTCATTGCATCTCTAGAGCTTACCCAACGCCGGATCTCCGCGGATGTGCCCGTTCTCGCACTGACTTTTGAGTCTTGATCCTCGATATTTCCTGAGATGGCCCGGGCACCGATCCTGATATTACCTTTAGGATAGGCCGATTGTGCCGCTTGATGTCAGAGTAGCAGATGTGCTGTTACAAACGCACTTGATGAGGGCTTATCGCGGCTCGATCTTTGCGCCTCCGATTTAGCTTCGCGCAATGCAGAGAGCATCCGTCCCATCTGGTCACGATCCTACATACTGCCATATCAGGACCTGTTTAGATAAGAGATCAGCGACTATCGTGTGATCGATTTCGTCGGCCGAGGTCCATCCGATCTTGCCGATCAACTATCATTACGCGCTCAAGGATGCCGCGAGGGACGAAAGCCGCAAGACAATGGGCGCGTCGATCCTAAAGCGGTCCGAGCACGACTCCTAGCTTCCTGGCGTACTCACGCTCCCAAAAACTAGGGTCCAGACTCAATTGAGCCAATATGCGACGAGAGCGGCGAGATGAACAGCGGCCAAAAAATTACGGGCGAGCTTGTCATAT
>Ga0310811_10010268_pt1 | contig 12091 bp, 15 predicted proteins | sample YCmetagenome_FD_207642 | JGI IMG/M metagenome (GOLD analysis project Ga0310811, IMG submission 207642) | Soil microbial communities from experimental microcosm in Duke University, North Carolina, United States - YC | ecosystem: Engineered > Artificial ecosystem > Soil microcosm > Unclassified ...
ACCTCGAAGGCGGCCCGTTCGGGGAACTCCGGGTCGCCGGTGACGTCGAAGGCCATCTGGAACCCGAGCATGTCCCCGCGCCCGTGGATCCGGCGGCCGACGAAGTCACGGAACTCGGGAGTGGTGGACCACGCCCACGGGCCCTGCTGGATGTTGCCGTAGGCGAGGACGAAGCGGCCGGGGACCGCCTCGAGCGCGTCGACCGCGGCGTCCGCGTGGTCGACGGTCTGCAGGCCGTGGGACCAGTCGACGGTGGTGGTCACGCCCGCATCCAGAGCCTCGATCGCCGCCAACAGGTTGCCCGCGTGGACGTCCTCGGGGCGGAAGACCTTCCCCCATTCGAGGTAGTACCAGACGAAATACTGGGTGAGCGTCCAGTCGGCGCCGTATCCGCGCATCGCCGTCTGCCACATGTGGCGGTGCGTGTCGATCATGCCGGGCATGACGATCCCGCCGGCGGCGTCGATCTCGAGGGTGCCCTCGGGGACCTCCAGGCCGTGCCCGACGGCCGCGATGCGCTCGCCCACCACCAGCACGTCGGCGTCGCGCAGAATGTCGTGCCGGTCGTCCATCGTCAGGACGGTGCCCTTCCGGAACACCACCGGCCGTCCCGGTCCGAGGTCACCGCGGCTCGTGTCGTGGGTGGTCGTCGTGCTCATCGTGCCCCACTTCTTCCCTGGGCCTTCATCCGCCGCCGCGGGGGATCGCGGCACACGGGCCTCCACGGACGAATGTCCGTAGAGCGGTCAACGCAATGTGGATGTAACAATGAGGTGAGCTACCGCCCCTGTCAAGGGTCCTGGGGGAGCCTAAATCGCGGCCTCACCCTCTCCTCCGATCCGACATGCGGACATCACGCCGCACCACGGTTAGAGTCGGATGGCCAGCGAACCGACACGAAAGAAGCCCACATGGCGCGCAAGGACACCGGACCGGACTTCATCGAGGCGCTCGCGCGCGGCCTCGATGTGATCAAGGCGTTCCAGCCGGGGCGGCCCGTCATGTCCCTCACCGAGGTGGCGACCGCCGCGGAGCTGGCCCGCCCGACGGCGCGCCGGATCCTCCTCACTCTCGAGGAGCTCGGTTACGCCAGGAGTGAGCAGGGCGGCTTCGCCCTCACGCCGCGCATCCTGGAGCTCGGGGTCTCCTACGTGCACTCCACCGGGCTGTGGGAGATCGCCCGCCCGCACATGGAACGGCTCGTGACGAGGACGCGGGAGTCGTCGTCCATCGCCCAGCTGGACGGCTCCGACATCGTCTATGTCGCACGCGTGGCCGTGCCGAAGATCGTCACCTTGTCGGTGAGCATCGGGACGCGCTTCCCCGCCCTGCAGACGTCGCTCGGGAAGGTCCTGCTGGCGGGCCTCACCCCCGCCGAGGTCGCCGAGGTGCTCGCGGAACCCAGCCGGTCGGGGATCTCCGCGCGCCGTCAGCCCTCGCCAGACGAGCGGGAGGCCGAGCTCCGGGACGTGCGGGCCAAGGGCTGGGCGCTGACCGACCAGGAACTGGCGCTCGGCATCCGGTCCGTGGCCGTGCCCCTGCGCGACGGGACCGGCCGGGTCGTCGCGGCGCTCAACGTCAACGCCCACGCCGCCGAGACGCCGGTCGAGAGGCTCACCGAGGAGCACCTGCCGCTCCTGCTCAGGACGGCCGGGGCGATCAGCGCCGACTGGGCGCTCTACGAGTCGATCCCGCAGGTGACCGCGTCCTGACGCCGCGCGGGTCCCTGAGCGGTTCCTGGGCGGTCCCGGCGCGGGCGGCGGGCGGCCCTCGTCTCATCCCCCGAAGTACCAGGAAACGGGCGCGCCGGTACCTTGACAGGACGGTTGGCGGCGCACAGACTGCCAGACGGACAGTCGTCCGCTCAACGGACGAGCGGGTCGATCGGCCAACGATCAATCGTTCAGAGGGGAACCCGCTTCTTCATGACCGCCGCCAGCGCCGCGATCCCGCCCGCCGCGTCCGGACCGTTGTCGGGCCTGCTCGTGGCCGACTTCTCGCGCGTCCTCGCGGGGCCGTACGCCACGATGCTCCTGGCCGACCTCGGAGCGGAGGTCGTCAAGGTGGAGAGCCCCGCGGGAGACGACACACGCACGTGGATGCCCCCGGTCCGCGACGACGTGTCCACGTACTACCTGGGCGTGAACCGCAACAAACGATCGATCGCGCTCGACCTGAAGGACTCCGGTGATCTCGCGGCCGCCCAGGAGCTCGCCCGCAGGGCCGACATCATGGTCGAGAACTTCAAGCCCGGCGGTCTGCGCAGGTTCGCGCTGGACTACGAGGCCGTGAGTGGTTCCAACCCCGGCGTCGTCTACGCCTCGATCAGCGGGTTCGGCTCGGGCGGCGGCGCGGCCCTGCCCGGCTACGACCTCATCGTGCAGGCCATGTCCGGGCTCATGAGCCTCACGGGCGACCCGGACGGGTCGCCGTACCGGGCCGGGATCTCCGTCTTCGACGTGATGGCCGGCCTGCACGCGAGCATCGGCATCCTCGCGGCGCTGCACCACCGGGCGGCGACCGGCGAGGGCCAGCACGTCGAGGTCAATCTGCTGAGCACCGCGCTGTCCGGGATGGTCAACCACTCCAGCGCGTACGTCGCCGCCGGTGTCGTGCCGCTGCGCATGGGCAACGCCCACCCCAGCCTGTTCCCGTACGAACCGCTGCCCGCGGCCGACGGCGAACTCATCATCGCGGCGGGCAACGACGGCCAGTTCCGGAAGCTCTGCGAGGTCCTCGGGGTCCCCGAACTCCCCGACGACCCGCGGTTCGCACGGACCAGGGACCGCACGGCCAACCGGGAGGCTCTGCGCCCGCTCCTGCTGGAGCGGCTCGGCCGCCGGTCGAAGATGGAGTGGTTCCACGACCTCACCGCGGCCGGCGTGCCCTGCGGCCCGATCAACACGATCGACGAAGGCGTCGCCTTCGCCGAAGGGCTGGGCCTCGATCCGGTCGTGACGCCCGGCGACGGCGACCAGGCCGTCCCCTCGGTGCGCAACCCCATCACCTTCTCCCTGACCGAGCCCTCCTACCGGCTGCCCCCTCCGGCGCTCGACGAGCACGGCGCCGAGATCCGCAAGTGGCTGAGCGAGCCGGAGCATGCTCCCTGACGTGCCCCGCGACACGTACGGCAGGTGCGGTACGGCGGCAGCGGTGACAACGACGATGACGGCGACAGCGAGGGACACACATATGGACGGCGCGACGTTTCCCACCTCGATCGGGACCTCCGATCCGACCAGCATCCGGTTGCTCGGGCAGGACCTGGCGGCCGACCTCATGGGGAAGGTCGGTTTCGGTGAGCTCGCGTTCTGGCTGGTGGCCGGGCGCCGCCCCAGCCCGCAGGAGACCCGGGTCTTCGAGACCGTCCTGGTGGCGCTCGCCGACCACGGATTCACCCCGACGGCGATCGCCGCCCGGCTGACCTACCTCAGCGCGCCCGAGTCCGTGCAGGGGGCGCTCGCCGCCGGTCTGCTCGGCGGCGGCTCGCGGTTCCTGGGCGTGACCGAGGACAGCGGGCGGTTCCTCGCCGGCGTCCTCGCCGCGAACGAGGGCCCCGTGCCCACCGACGACGAGGGCTGGGACGCGCTCGCGCTCGCGGCCGTCACCGAGGCGCGCGAGGCGCGCCGCCTGGTTCCCGGGCTCGGCCACCCCGTCCACAAGGTGCAGGACCCCCGGACGCCCGTGCTGCTCGCCATCGCCGACGAGGAGGGCCTGCGGGGACCGCACCTGCGGCTGTTCGAGGCCATCGGCCGGGTCCATCCGCGGGTCCTGGGCAGGACGCTGCCGCTGAACGGCGCCGGAGTGTGCGGGGCCGCGCTGGCCGACCTGGGCCTGCCGGTCGACCTGCTGCGCGGATTCGCCCTGCTGGCACGGGCCGCGGGACTCCTCGGCCACCTCGCCGAGGAGCACCGCCGGCCGATCGGCATGGACGTTTACATGACCGTCGACCGGAACGCGACGTACGTGCCGGACGAGGACTGATCGATTTCCCATCCCGCCCCGGGAGGTCTCATGGCAGAACTGGTCGCGGTGATCGCGTCCACGCATCACCCCTTCTACTACCGGGCGAGCACGGCCCCGCCGGAGGAACGCCCGCCGTTCGCCGACGCCTGGGTCGCCAAGATCGCGGCCTTCCGCGAGACGCTGACCCGGGCGAACCCCGACGTGCTGGTGATGGTCGGCTCCGACCACTTCCACCAGTTGTGGCTGGACAACATGCCGCAGTTCCTCGTCGGGAAGGCGCCGTTCTACGACGCCAACTTCTACAACGAGGAGCGCGAGTTCGGCCTGCCGCGCATGTTGCTGCGGGGCCAGGAGGACCTGTCCGCCCACGTGCTCCGCGAGGGACTCGACGCCGGCTTCGACCTCGCCTTCAGCAACGAACTGCGCATCGACCACAGCGTGACGTGCCCGATCATCACGCTCAGGCCCGAGGCCGACCTGCCCATCGTGCCGATCTACACGAACATCTTCGCGCCGCCGCTCCCCCGGCCCAAACGCTTCGTCGACCTCGGCAGGACGATCCGGCAACTCGTCGAGTCGTGGCCCAGCGACAAGAGGGTCGCCGTCATCGGCACCGGCCACCTGTCCCTGGAGCTCGGCGGGCCCCGCCAGTTCGGCCCGCACGGGCCGGATCCGGAGTTCGACCGGAAGGCCGTCGAATGGATCGCCTCCGGCGACATCGAGGGCTGTCTGTCGGAGGTCACGCTCGACAGCCTCTGGGAGCCGGGCAACGCCACACACGGCTTCATGGACTTCATGCTCATGATGGGCGTCGCCGGAGAGGGCGCGAAGGCCGACTACGTGGACACGCTCGACCTGTTCCACACCATGGAGGCGTACTTCACCTGGTATCCCAATGGGGTGACGGCATGAGCAAGTACCTGATCGACAAGTTCCTGTTCACCGTCGACCGCGATCCCGACCTCGTCGAGCGCTACCGGGAGGACCCTCGCGGCACCGTCGACTGGTGGGAGGCGGAGCGGGCCAACTCGATCCTCGGCTGCCACTCCGGCGAGGCGAGCACCTGGCTGCGGTTCGAGGACACCGAGCGCGAGGCCCTGGCGAGCCACGACTACGTGCGGCTGTTCGAGCTGGGCGCCCACCCGTTCCTCACACTCACGCTGTTCATCGCCATGTTCGAGCGTGACTACGACGAGCCGCTCGCCTTCCAGAAGGAGTACGGCATGCGGCTCCAGCACTTCAGCCTGCCGTACCCCGACATCGCGACGTGAGCGACATGAACGACGCCGGCGACATGGGCGACGTGATGCACGCGGCGATCATCCGGGCGTGCGGGGCGGCGCCGACAGCGGGAGAGCGCGACCGGCCTCGGCGGGAGAAGGGCCGGGCCGTCGTCAGCGTGCTGGCGGCGCCGATCACGCCGCTCGACCTCCTGTGCGCCTCGGGCACGTCGTACTTCGGCGTCCCCGAGTTGCCGTACGTGCCGGGCGTGCAGGGCGTCGGGTTCGTCACGGAGGACACCGAATGTGGACCCGCGGGGACGCGGGTCTGGTTCCCCACGCCGGCCGGGATGCGGCCCGGTGACGGAAGCCTGGCGCAGTACTGCTCCGCCCCCGAGGACGACCTCGTGCCGCTCCCCGACGGCGTCGGGGAGACCCAGGCCGCGGCGCTCGGTCTGTCCGCGGTCGCGGCCTGGATGGCGCTGACCTGGAGGGCCGCCCTCCAGCCGGGCGAGCAGGTGCTCGTCCTCGGAGCGGGCGGCGTCGTCGGGCAGGTGGCGGTGCAGGCCGCGCGTCTGCTCGGCGCGCGCCGGGTGGTCGCCGCCTGCCGGTCCGACGCGGCGCAGGAGACGGCCCGCGCCGCCGGCGCGGACGCCGTCGTCCCCATCAAGGCCGGCGACGACGCCGCGACCCTGGGGGAACGGATGGCGGCGGCCTGCGACGGAGGGGTGGACGTCGTCATCGACCCGCTGTTCGGAGTGCCCGCCGAGGCGGCTGTGCGAGTGCTCGCGCAGGGCGGCCGTATGGTCAACCTCGGCGGGTCCGCCGGGGAGACCGCGATCTTCGGCTCCTCGGCGCTGCGCAGCCGCTCGGCCTCGGTGCTCGGGTACACGAACAACGACCTCACCAAGGACCAGCGGCGGACCGCCTTCTCGCAGGTCATGGAGCACACCGTCGCCGGTCGGCTGAAGGTCGCGTTCGACACGGCCCCGCTCGACCGCGTCTGGACGGCCTGGTCGAGTCAGGCCGCCGCCACCGCACCCCGCCGGATCGTCGTCCTCCCCTGGTCGACCTCTCCGTGATCGTTCCGACGGCACGCACATCGATGTGTCATGCGCACATCAATGTGCCTTTTGCGTCACCTGTGATCATGGGGCATCATGAGCATGCGTACAAACAGTAACTAATAGCGCTGACCTGCGCTTATTTGGTTGCCGCCGCCTGCGCTTCGCACCCGCCGGCCGCCTCGCGCGGCGGGCCTCCCCCACGGAGATTCCATGAACGTCGTCCTGTGGGTGCTGCAGAGCATCCTCGCCCTTCTGTATCTGTTCGCGGGCATCAAGAAGACCTTCCAGTCCCGGGCCGCACTCTCCCCGCAGATGGGCTGGGTGGACGACCTTTCCGACGGCCAGGTCAAGCTCATCGGCATCGCCGAGTTGCTGGGCGCGATCGGCCTGATCCTGCCGGCGGCCCTCGACATCGCGCCGATCCTCACACCGCTCGCGGCGACCGGCCTGGTGATCGTCCAGATCGGGGCCATCCCTGTTCACCTGCGCCGCGGCGAGACGAAGCTCGTGCCGTTCAACGTGGTCCTGCTCGTCCTCGCCGCGATCATCGCCTGGGGACGCTTCGGACCCTGGGCCTTCTGAGACCCGGTTCCGGGAACGAGACAAGACGCGCGGCTGTCCCCGCGTGCCGACCGAATCAGGTCGGCCGGCACGCGGGGACGGCCGCGTTAGTCATATCTAGGGATTCTCAGCTTGATGTACGCAATAGGATGATATTTGAGTATTAGGGGACGGGCCGAATTCACCATTCTCTGCCCTCACGGACCTGGAGATGCGATGGCGGACCGGAAACAGTCGCCGAACCCGTGCGACCGTATCTCGAGCGAGGGCCCGATGGTGCGCGAGGTCCTCGACCGGGTGGGCGACAAGTGGAGCCTGCTCATCATCGGCACGCTCCAGCGGGGGCCGCGGCGGTTCGGCGAACTCCACCAGGCCGTCGAGGGGATCTCCCAGCGCATGCTGACCCTCAACCTGCGCCATCTGGAGCGCGACGGACTGGTGACCCGATCGGCCTACGCCGAGGTTCCCCCGAGGGTGGAGTACGAGCTCACCCGGCTGGGCGAGACCCTGCTCGAACCCGTCCTCGCTCTCGCCGCCTGGGTCAGCGAGAACCACTCCGCGATCGAGGCGAACCGCAAGGCGTTCGACGCCCGCTGACCCCACGTGAAGCCCCCGGGCCCCGATCCCGCCCGCCCTCGGCCTCGCCGGGAATCCGAAACGAAAAGGTCCTCGACATCGCACATCGCTTGCGTTCAAGCAATTGTCCGATTGAATTCGCGCGCAACTCAGAGCATTGTGCAGATGGCCATGTTTTCGCACATAATTGCCGTTAAATGAGCATTTCTCGGCAACGATGCCGCAGTCACGCCTGCGCCGTCACGCTCCCTGATGGGAAGCCCACGGCCGCGTTCCCGATCGACCCTCTCGGTCGGGCACGCCGGTTCAGCTCTGTGCCGGCAGGTGCGCAGCCAGACCGTCCAGTATCCGCTCCAGCCCCGCCTCGAAGCCCCGGTCCTGACGGTCGGCCGCGTGCGGGGTCTCCGCCTCGATGATCACTCTGGTGAACCGCGGGTAGAGGCCGCTGTTCACGATCGTCGGGCCGTACTCGCCCTGTTGCTCCAGCCACTGCTCATGGGTCAGCCCGGACCGTCGCGCCGCCTCCTGGTCGCCCAGTTCCCCGAGCACGTGGCCGAGCACGAAAGCCGAGAGCGTGCCGAGGTTGGCCAGCATCTCGTCGGTGTCCAGGTCCATGCCGTCGAACACCGACAGCGTCAGCTCCATCCAATGGAGGCTGTTCGGGCCGTGGTTGGCGCGGCCCGAGGACAGCGCCGGCAGCCACGGGTGCCGCAGCCCCGTCTGCCGCAGCAAGCGCGCGATGGTGCGGAGGTCGGCCCGCCAGTCGCCCGACAGCGTCGTGCCGCGCAGCTCTCCCATCACCTCGTCGCCCATCAGCTCCAGCACGTCGTCCTTCTTCGACACGTACCGGTACAGCGACGTCGTCCCGGTGCCGAGCTCGGCGGCGATCCGGCGCATGGACACGGCGTCGAGCCCCTCCGCGTCGGCGATCCTGATCCCGGCGGCCGCCACGTCCCGCCTGCTGTGGGTGGGTTTCGGGCCACGCGTCCCGTGTTCGGGGCGCATCCAGATCACCGGGTGGTCATTCGCGGGCACTCCCACCTCCTCGCCTATTGCGAACACTGTACTCAGTTGGCTAGCGTGACAATACCGAGAACAGTGTGCCCGGGTTTTGAGGTGGAGAAATGGACTGCGACGTGGTGGTGGCGGGCGCGGGTCCGGTGGGCCTGCTGCTGGCCTGCGAACTCCGGTTGGGCGGCGCTCGTGTGCTGGTCCTCGAACGCGAGGCGGACACGCCGCCGTCCCGGTTCGGGTCCATGGGTGCCCGTGCGGTCAACGCGCCATCGGTGCACACGCTGCACCTGCGTGGTCTGCTGCCCGCCGTCGAGAAGGCCGCCATCATGTGGATCGGCGCGACCTCCGAGGCCCCCGCCGAGTTCGCGGCCGGCGAATCGGGCGAACGTCCGGAGATCTTCGCCGGGCACTTCGCCGGAATCGGCATCCGCGTCGACCGGCTCAAGCCACCGGGCCCCGGCGAAGAATTCCTCGGCGCGGGCGTGATCAGTCAGGCCGACCTGGAGGCGATCCTCGGCGAGCGGGCCTCGGCACTGGGCGCGCAGATGCGTCGGGGCGTCGCGCTGACCGGGTTCGACACCGACGCCGAGGGCGTGACCGTCCACACCGGAAACGGCGATGTCCGGGCGGCGTGGCTGGTGGGCGCCGACGGCGGGCGCAGCACCGTGCGCGCGCTCGCCGGGTTCGACTTTCCGGGCGTGGACCCGGTGTTCACCGGCCGCCAGGCCGTCGTGGACCTCGATGCCCCGGAGAAGCTCATCGCAGGCGGCTGGCAGCAGGGTGAGAACGGCTCCTACACGCTGGGCGGCTGGACCGACGGCGACGGCCCGCCCCGCGTGCACACCGTCGAGTACGACGCCCCGCCCGCCGACCGCGAGGCCCCCGTCACGGCAGAGGAGATGCAGGCCAGTCTGCGCCGGGTCAGCGGCACCGACGTGCGGGTCACCCGCGTGTACGTCGCCACCCGCTATGCCGACACGACCCGGCAGGCCGCCACCTACCGGCGGGACCGGGTGCTGCTGTGCGGGGACGCGGCGCATGTGCACTCACCAGCGGGCGGGCAGGGCATGAACCTGGGCATCGGCGACGCGGTCAACCTCGGGTGGAAGCTCGCGCTCGTCGCGCGCGGCGCGGCGCCGGACTCGCTCCTCGACACATACACGGCCGAGCGTCACCCGATCGGCGCGTGGGTGCAGAGGTGGAGCATGGCGCAGACCGCGCTGAGCGCGGCACGGGGACCGCGCGCGGACGCGCTGCGCGACGTGATGGCCGACCTGCTCGACACGCCCGACGGGGCCACACACGTGGTGTCGATGATCAGCGGGGACTGGCAGCTCTACGACCTGCCCGGCGATCACCCGCTGATCGGCCGCCGGGTGCCCGACCTGCCGCTCGACGACGGCACCACCCTGGCCGGACGCTTCCGCGACGGCCGCGCGGTGCTGCTCGACGTGGACACGGGCGCCGCCGCGGTGGCCGAGGCGTGGGGCGACCGGGTCACGGTCGTGACCGCGCGGCCGACCGCGTTCCCCGATCAGCCGATGGCCGCGCTGGCCCGTCCGGACGGCCACATCGTGTGGGTCGCGTTCGGCGAAATCGACACAGACGGCCTCCGCGCGGCGTTGACCACCTGGCTCGGCACGCCCGCCTGACCAGGCCACCGGCATGCCGCGGGGCCCGGCGACGGATGCGCCGGGCCCCGCGGGTGTCGCGGACTACGCCCGGGGGGCGATGAGCCCGGTGTGGTAGGCCTTCACGAGGCGCCGGGGCACGAGCATCCGCCGCCCGTCGACCACGATGGGCACCAGGTCGAGGGCCTTCGCCTTCCACTGGGAGCGACGGCTGCGGGTTTTGCTGCGGGAGGTCTTCCGCTTGGGGACGGCCATGTCTCTCCTACCAGCTCGACTTGGTGACACCGGGGAGCTCGCCCCGGTGGGCCATCTCACGGAAGCGGATGCGCGACAACCCGAACGTGCGCAGGTAGCCCCGAGGCCGGCCGTCGACCGAGTCCCGGTTCCGCACGCGCGTGGCGCTGGCGTCACGCGGCTGCCTGCTCAGCCCCCGTACGGCTCTCGCACGCTCCTCGGCGGAACCCGTCCTGACGACCTCCTTGAGCTCGGCACGGCGGCCGGCGAAGCGGGCGGCGACCGCCTTCCTGCGCTCGTTGGCCGCGATCTTGCTCTTCTTGGCCATCAGACCTTCTCTCCCCTGGCCCGGATCCGCGCGACGGCCCGCTCGATGCCGATCTTGTCGATGGTCTTGATCGCCTTGGCGGTCAGCGTGAGCCGTACGAACCGGCCCTCGCTCGGCAGCCAGTAGCGCTTGCGCTGGACATTGGGCTCCCACCGGCGCCGGGTGCGCCGGTGGGAGTGGGAGACGTTGTTACCGAAGACCGGTGCGGCCCCGGTGAGCTGGCAGCGAGCCGACATCACCGGCTCCCGTAGCGCTGCCGGAAGCGCTCGACGCGCCCCTGGGTGTCGAGCACGCGCCCGCGACCGGTGTAGAACGGGTGGCTCGCGGAGGACACGTCGACGTCGACCACGGGGTAGACGTTGCCGTCCTCCCATTCGACGGTCTTGTCACTGGTGACGGTCGACCTCGTCAGGAAGGCGAAGTCCGCGCTCGGGTCGCGGAAGACGACCGGACGGTACTCGGGGTGGATGCCCTTCCTCATGGTTATCGGTCCTCTCTGAACAGCACGTGCTGCCGGGCGATGGGGTCGTACTTGCGCAGGGTCATCCGGTCGGGATCGTTGCGCCGGTTCTTGCGGGTCACGTAGGTGTAGCCGGTTCCCGCGGTCGAACGCAGCTTGATCACGGGACGCACCTCGTTTCTGGCCACTCCAGCTCCTTTCGAGTCGTAGAATGAAAATGATAACCGTTTTATTCCTGAAGGGAGACCTCGTGTCCGTCCCTGTTGTCCTCGTCGCGGGGCTGCACGACTCGGCCAGGACCGCCGCCGTCGATCGGCTGCTCCGCGCACACCCCGGCTCCGTCGCGGTCCATCACGACCTCCGCGACGTGACTCGCGGCCGGGTGGAGCGGGTCGTCCGCGACGCCTCCCGGATACGTGACAGGACCGACGTCCGGCTGGCCCACGGCTGCGTCACCTGCACGGTCCGCGAGGATCTCGTCCCCGAGCTCGTACGGCAGGCCGCCTCGGCCTCGCTGCTGATCGCGGACCTGTGGGACTCGGTCGAGCCCCGATCGGTCGCCGAAGCGCTCGACTGCGAGGAGGCGCGCGACCTTCTCCGGGTCACCGCCGTGCTGACCGCGCTGGACTCCGTGCACATGCCCGTCGACATCGCCCGGGCCGATCGTCTCTCCGAGGTCGGCCGGCAGGCCGCGCAGGGCGACCAGCGCTACCTGGCCGAGGTGCTCGCGCGGCAGATCGAGTACGCCACGGGCCTGATGGTCCACCGCGGCGACGGTGACGAGGGGGACGTGGAGCTGACGCGCGCGGTGCTGGGCCACCTCACCCCGCTGACCCCGGTCACTCTGGTGGACAGACCGCTTCCCGAGGTGACGGGCGCGGCCGTGCGGGCCGAGGAACTGGCGGCGCGCGTCGACCCGGCGACCGCGCAACTGCCGTGCGAGGCGGTGACGGACGAGATCACCACGGTCGTCTGGCACCGCCTGCGCCCACTCCACCCGGACCGCCTGTTCGAGGCCGTCGACGAACTGGTGA
>Ga0310811_10010269_pt1 | contig 12090 bp, 9 predicted proteins | sample YCmetagenome_FD_207642 | JGI IMG/M metagenome (GOLD analysis project Ga0310811, IMG submission 207642) | Soil microbial communities from experimental microcosm in Duke University, North Carolina, United States - YC | ecosystem: Engineered > Artificial ecosystem > Soil microcosm > Unclassified ...
ATTCACCGCGACAAAGATGTTGCCGGGGTGCATGTCGGCGTGAAAGAAACCGTCGCGGAAAACCTGCGTGAAGAAAATCTCCACGCCGGCGCGTGCCAGGGCCGGAATGTCGACGCCAGCCTCGCGCAATGCGTTGGTCTGCGAAATCGGGATGCCCTGCATGCGTTCCATCACCATGACGGTGTTCGTGCACCAGTTCCAGTGAACCTCAGGCACGCGCAGCAGGCTGGAGTTTGCAAAGTTCCGACGCAGTTGCGAGCAACTTGCGGCTTCACGCATCAGGTCGAGTTCGTCATGCAGGTGTTTGTCGAATTCGGCGACAACTTCGCGCGGCTTGAGTCGCTTGCCATCGGGCCAGAGTTTTTCAAGCAGTGACGCGAAGACCTGCAGGAGCGCAATATCGTGGTCGATGATGGCGCGGATGCCCGGTCGCAAGATCTTGACTGCGACCTCATGGCCGCCTTCGTTGGCCGGCAGCGTGGCGAAGTGAACTTGTGCCACCGAAGCCGAGGCGACAGGGCCGCGTTCAAAATGGGCAAAAACTTCATCGACCGGCTTGCCGTAGGCGGCCTCGACACAGGCCAAGGCCTGCGCTTCGGAGATTGGCGGCACGCGATCTTGCAGTAAAGCGAGTTCGTCGGCAATGTCCGGCGGCAACAGGTCGCGGCGCGTGGACAGCATTTGGCCGAACTTGACGAAAATCGGACCAAGATCCTCCAAGGCCTGTCGCAAGCGTACTGCACGCGGTGCAGACAGATTGCGCCAGAACTGAACCGCATTGGCGGCGCGTACCAGATAACCGGAAGGCTCAAGCTCCAGAACCATCTGGTCAAGGCCATAGCGGCTGGCAACGCGGGCGATCGTGAGGAAACGGAACAGGCGCACGGTGGGTGGCGATTCTCGGGTGGGGTTGTAAAGGTGGGCGTTGCGATTAGAGCGCGATTTTGCCCGGTTTCCCCCGATCAGCAAAGAGTGTCCGGCTTCGGCTCGGTATAATTCCCAGCTAATTTTGATTCGAGGCGGATTCCTCGCCCACACCCTGCACGTTTTATGTATTTCGATCCCAAAGCCCATCTTGCCGACCTGCTGCGCGTTGCGCTTGCCAAAATCGCGCCCGATCACACCGATACCGCCATCCTGATTGAACGCCCCAAGCAGGCCAGCCATGGTGATTATTCCGCCAACCTTGCCATGCAACTGGCCCGTGCGATGAAGGCCAATCCACGCCAGATCGCCGAGCAGTTGCTGGCCAATGTGCCGGCTTCGGAATGGCTGGTGAAAGCTGACATTGCCGGCGCTGGCTTCATCAACTTCACGCTGGCGACTGCCGCCAAGACACAAGTGGTAAAGAGTGTTCTGTCTGCCGGCGCAAGCTACGGTCGAGGCAATGCCGGTGAAGGCCGCAAGTTGCAGGTTGAATTTGTGTCCGCCAATCCGACTGGTCCGCTGCACGTCGGTCATGGCCGTGGTGCCGCCGTTGGTGACAGTTTGTGTCGTGTACTGGCCGCGGCTGGCTGGCATGTGACGCGCGAGTTCTACTACAACGATGCCGGTGCTCAGATCGACAACCTGACACGCTCAGTGCAACTCCGTACCAAAGGTGTCGGCCCGGACAGCGCCGATTGGCCTGAAGACGGTTATCGCGGCGACTACATCGTCGACATTGCCAAGGCATACCTCGACAAAGCCAGTGTGCACGCCGATGATCGCGCCAGCGTGACCGCCAGCGGCGACCCCGATAATGCCGAATCCATTCGCGAATTCGCCGTGGCCTGGTTGCGCCGCGAGCAAGATGCCGATCTGCAGGCCTTCGGCGTGAGCTTCGACGTGTTTTCGCTCGAATCAGCGCTCTATACCGAGGGCAAAGTCGCGGCCGTGGTCGAAAAGCTCAAGGCCAACGGCTTTACGTACGAGCAGGACGGCGCCGTATGGTTGCGTACGACTGACTTCGGCGATGACAAGGATCGCGTCATGCAGAAGGCCGATGGCGGCTACACGTATTTTCTGCCTGATGTCGCCTATCACCTCGACAAATGGAATCGCGGTTACGTCAAGGCCATCAATGAACAGGGGGCCGACCACCACAGCACGATTACACGTGTACGCGCGGGGCTGCAAGCCTTGAACACCGGTATTCCGCAAGGCTGGCCGGAATACGTGCTGCACCAGATGGTCATGGTCATGAAGAATGGCGAGGAAGTGAAGATATCCAAGCGCGCCGGCAGTTATGTGACCCTGCGCGATCTGATCGACGAGGTCGGTCGCGATGCAACGCGCTATTTCCTCGTTGCGCGCAGCCCCGATTCGCAACTGGTGTTCGACATCGACCTTGCCAAGTCGCAGAGCACCGAAAATCCGGTGTATTACATTCAGTACGCCCACGCGCGAATTTGTTCCGTTTTGTTGCAATGGGGCGGAGCTGTCGACACGCTTGCGGCGCAATCGCTTGAGGCATTATCCGGCGACAAGGAGCTGGCGTTGTGTGCCCGCCTGCAGGCTTGGCCGGAAGCTGTGGCGACTGCCGCTGCGGAATATGCACCACACCAGATTGCGGTTTATCTGAAAGACCTTGCCGCCGATTTCCACGGGTGGTACAACGCCGAACGCATGCTGGTGGATGACGAAAACCTCAAGCATGCACGCCTCGCCCTGGCAGCGGCCACGCGCACGGTATTGCGCAGCGGCCTCGATCTGTTGGGCGTTTCCGCACCGGAGACCATGTGAATATGAATCGTCGCAATACGCGCGAACAGCGCGGCAGCAATAACAGTGCTCATCGCAGCAGTCATCAGGCAGGCAATACGCTTGTTGGCGTTTTTGTCGGCCTTGTCCTCGGTGTCGTGATTGCCGCTGGCGTGGTCTGGTATCTCAATCGCAGCCACAGTCCGTTCCAGGACAAGGGGCTGCGTACAAGCGGGCCGGCTGTTGTCGCGCCGACGGGTACAACGGCATCGCCGCCCGCACAGACCAATGCATCGTCGGGCAGTGCGCCCGACAGTTTGCCGGCCAAGCCTGGCGACAAGCAGCGCTTTGATTTCTACAATATCCTGCCCGGCGGCTCCGATACGGCGCCTGCGCCCAATGCACCGCCGCCCACCGCGTCGGGCAATGCGGCTGCCAACAGTGCTGCGGCCGATGCCACGGTTAACGATCAATATTTCCTGCAAGCCGGTGCATTCCAGAACAAGGCCGAGGCCGACAACCTGAAAGCACGCCTTGCGCTGATCGGCATTGATTCGTCGATCTCCGAAGTTGCCGTGCCGGACAAGGGCAAGATGTATCGCGTGCGCAGCGGTCCTTACGCCAAAGCGGATGCAATGAACCTCGCGCGTACTCAAATGTCTCAAGGCGGGATTCAGGCGACGGTCGTCAAGACCGCCAAGAACTGAGTCGCCTCGTTCGTAATATTCGCAAAGCAATTCGCAAAGGAATCGGGTATGAAACTGAAGTCGCTGCTGTTCTCTCTTGTTGCTGTCGCCACCCTGAGTTCGCCGGTTTTCGCGCAAGCGCCGGCGCCTACGCCGGTGGCGGGTCAGGATTATTCGGCCTACGATCCGCAACAACCGACCGACGCTGGCCCGGGCAAGATTGAAGTGACCGAGTTCTTCTTCTATGACTGCCCGCACTGCAACGACATGGAACCCTTGATCGAACAGTGGGCCAAGACCCTGCCGAAGGATGTTGTGCTGCGTCGCGTGCCGGTGCTGTTCCGTCCGCAGCTTGCTGCCGGCGCCAAGTTGTATTACACGCTGGATGCAATGAATCTGGTGGGCAAGCTGAACGCCGATGTATTCAATGCGATTCACCAGCAGAACATCAATCTTGATGACCAGGACACGCTGTTCAAATGGATTGCGAGCAAGGGCGTCGATGCGACAAAGTTTGCCCAGATCTACGGCTCCTTCGCTGTGGACAGCAAGGTTCGCAATGCCGATCAGATCACGCGTGCGCACAAGATTCCGGGCACGCCGGCCATCGTGGTTGATGGCAAGTATCTTGTTGCCTCTGGCGATCATGCCCGTGAGCTGCAAATCGCCAGCTACCTGATCGAAAAGGTTCGTGCGTCCAAGAAGAAGTAATTTTCTTTTGATGCAACCCACCCTCAACAACGCGCCCGACAAGGGCGCGTTGTCCATCTGATGATTGTTTTCATCACCGGCGCTTCGTCCGGTATCGGCGCTGCACTGGCCCGCGAATACGCAACGCAAGGGGCAACGCTAGGTCTTGTTGCCAGGAATGGCGACGCGCTTTCATTGTTGACCGCCGACCTGGGTGGTCAGCATTACACCTATATCGCCGATGTCACCGATGACACGGCATTGCGCATCGCGGCGCAAGACTTCATTGCCAAGGCTGGGGTGCCTGACGTCGTGATTGCCAATGCCGGCATCTCGGTTGGCACGTTGACACAAGAGGCTGTCGACAATCACGCATTTCGTCGCGTGATGGAAACCAACGTGCTCGGACTGGTACATACCTTTCAGCCCTTTCTGGATGCAATGTTGAAGCGCGGCAGTGGGCGGCTGGTCGGTATTGCTTCGGTAGCCGGCATTCGTGGACTGCCCGGGGCGGGTGCCTATTCGGCGTCGAAGGCCGCCGCCATTGCGTATCTTGAAAGCCTGCGCGTCGAGCTGCGCGGCAGCGGTGTACATGCCGTTACCATTGCACCCGGTTACATCGATACGCCGATGACGCAAAAGAACGACTACCCAATGCCATTCATGTTGCCGGCAGACGAGGCAGCACGGCGCTTCATTCGCGCCATTGAATCAGCGCGTAGTTATGTCGTCATCCCTTGGCAGATGGGCGTTGTAGCCAAGTTGATGCGTATGTTGCCGAATGCGATCTACGATCGCCTTGCGGCGCGAGCAGGGCGCAAGCCGCGCAATTTGCCGCTGTAGTTTCCGCCTTAACCCTGCTCAGGGACCGGTTATCCTCGGCGTTAATCCGTTCGGATGGGTAGGCCGTTTTTGTCGTTTCCCGTACAATAGGCCCCTCGGACATCACATGTGCGCCCCACGTTTTGTCCTCTTCTGCCTTTTGTACTTTCGCTTCACCCCCGCTCGAACGGAGCCCCAATATGAACGCCAACGACAAATTCATCGCCGCCAGCGCGACGGTTGATTCCGCAGCCGTCCAGCCGCTGCCCAATTCCCGCAAGGTTTATGTGCAGGGTTCACGCACCGACATTCAGGTGCCGATGCGTGAAGTCACGCAATCCGATACCCCCACCGATTTCGGCGGCGAAAAGAATCCGCCGATCTATGTGTATGACTGCTCGGGCATCTACACCGACCCGAATGCCAAGATCGACATCCGCTCCGGCCTGCCGGCAATTCGCCAGACCTGGATCGAAGAGCGCAACGACACTGAAGTCCTGAGCGATTTGTCTTCCGAATTCGGCCGCGGCCGTGCCAATGACAAGAGCCTCGACGAATTGCGCTTTCCCGGCCTGCATCGCACACCGCGTCGCGCCAAGGCTGGCCAGAATGTCTCGCAGATGCACTACGCCAAGAAGGGCATCATCACGCCCGAAATGGAATACATCGCCATCCGCGAAAACCTGAATCGCAAGGCCTATCTCGAATCGCTCAAGAATGCCAGCCCGAAAGGCGCAGCGATGAGCGAAAAGCTCGCCAAGATGATGTCCGCCCAGCATCCGGGCCAGAATTTCGGCGCGTCGCTGCCGGAAGAAATCACGCCGGAATTCGTGCGCGATGAAATCGCCCGTGGCCGCGCCATCATCCCGAACAATATCAATCACCCGGAATCCGAGCCGATGATCATCGGCCGCAACTTCCTCGTGAAGATCAACGGCAACATCGGCAACTCTGCCGTCACTTCCTCGATCTCGGAAGAAGTCGACAAGATGACCTGGGGTATTCGCTGGGGCGCCGACACGATCATGGATCTGTCCACCGGCAAGAACATCCACGAAACCCGTGAATGGATCATCCGCAACAGCCCGGTGCCGATCGGTACCGTGCCGATCTACCAGGCGCTCGAAAAGGTCAACGGCAAGGCCGAAGACCTGACCTGGGAAATCTTCAAGGACACCCTGATCGAACAAGCCGAGCAAGGCGTTGACTACTTCACTATCCACGCTGGCGTGCTGCTGCGCTACGTGCCGATGACCGCAAACCGCATGACCGGTATCGTGTCGCGCGGCGGTTCCATCATGGCCAAGTGGTGTCTGGCGCACCATAAGGAAAATTTCCTCTATACGCACTTCGAAGAGATTTGCGAAATCATGAAGGCCTACGATGTCGCCTTCTCGCTCGGCGATGGCCTGCGTCCTGGCTCGATCTACGACGCTAACGATGAAGCCCAACTCGGTGAACTGAAGACCCTGGGTGAACTCACCGACATCGCCTGGAAGCACGACGTGCAGGTCATGATCGAAGGCCCGGGCCACGTGCCGCTGCACCTGATCAAGGAAAACATGGATCTGCAGCTGGACTGGTGCAAGGAAGCTCCTTTCTATACCCTTGGCCCACTGACCACCGACATCGCGCCGGGTTACGACCACATCACCTCCGGTATCGGCGCTGCCACTATCGGCTGGTACGGCACCGCCATGCTCTGCTACGTGACGCCGAAGGAACACCTGGGTCTGCCGAACAAGGACGACGTCAAGGAAGGCATCATCACCTACAAGCTGGCCGCTCACGCCGCCGACCTCGCCAAGGGTCACCCCGGCGCGCAGATCCGCGACAACGCGTTGTCCAAGGCCCGTTTCGAGTTCCGCTGGGAAGACCAGTTCAACCTCGGTCTCGATCCTGACAAGGCAAAGTCCTTCCACGACGAAACCCTGCCCAAGGATTCCGCCAAGGTTGCCCACTTCTGCTCGATGTGCGGCCCGCACTTCTGCTCGATGAAGATCACGCAGGACGTGCGCGAATTCGCCGCCCAGCAGAACATTGAAGAAGGCAAGGCACTCGAAGCCGGCATGCAAGCCAAGGCCATCGAGTTCGTCAAGAACGGCGCTGAAATCTACAAAAAGCAGTAACTAAGACGCAAAGGGGCTTGCCCCTTTGGAATCCCTTACTCGTTAAAAACAAAAAGCCCCGCATCTGCGGGGCTTTTTGTTTTTGCTCGCTTAGGTCAGCGGTCAGCCACCGCCCACTGCGACGACAATTTCGATCTTGTCGCTCGCAGCAATGGCCGTTTCAGCATGTTGGCTTTTGGGCACGATCTCGCCGTTCTTCTCGACCGCCACACGCTTGCCGGCGAAGCCGAGTTGTTCGAGCAGCTGACTCACCGTGGTCACACCTTCGACCTGTACCGGCTTGCCGTTAACGATCATGTCCATCGCGCTGTTGCTTTCGCTTTAACCGACCAGCTTGTTCGACAGCGTGCCGATACCGTCGATGGTCACGCTGGTCACGGCGCCGTCCTTGATCGAGCCGATGCCGATCGAGGTGCCGATGGCGATGCAGTCGCCCGGGTTCAGGGTCATGTCTTGCGAGATGCGCGACACTTGCTCGTAAGGATTGAAGATCATGTCGGACAGCGGGTAGTTCTGACGCTCTTGATCAGCCATCACGGTCACGACGCTCTTCGAGGCCCAGTCGAGTTCGGTCTGGATGACCGGACCGATACAGGAGAAGGTATCGTGGCCCTTGGCACGGGTCCATTGTGCGAAATTCGGATCTTCGTTCAGCACTTCGCCGGCGGTCACGTCGTTGATGATGGTGTAGCCGAAGATGTAGTCCTTGGCTTCTTCAACCGACACATTCTTGGCAGCTTTGCCGATGACGATGCACAGTTCGCCTTCGTAAGCGATCTTGCCGGTATAAGCCTTCGGACGGACGATGTCGTCATTCGGGCCGGCCAGTGAGGACACCGGCTTCAGCAGGAACAGCGGATGTACCGGCGCGGCCTTGCCGAGCTTTTCGCCCAGCGCCTTGAAGTTGTTCCACAGCGCCAGGATCTTGGTAGGCTGGGTCGGGGCGAGCAGCTTGACGTCGGCCTCGGCAAAGGTCTTGCCGGTGGCCTTTGGGCTGTTGAACATGTCGCCGCTGTATTCGGTGATTTGACCGTTTGCAACGGTACCGAAGCTGGTGTTGCCTTCCTTGGTGGTGAAACGTGCCCACAGCGCCATAGCTGTCTCCTTGAAAGTGGGAAAGTTTTAAAAGTCGAACCATGGATTTTAGCCTCTGACACCGGCTTTCCGCACCCCTTGAGCTGGATTTTCTGTCATCCGAACGGGCTACGGAGTAATGACGCACTGCACCATAGCTGTGGCTTTTGCACGCATCAAATCTTTTGCAATGGTGACGCGAGCTTATCGCTTCGATTGACTTACCAAAGCGCTGGCGAAAATCAACACTTTGGCTTAGACTTGCAAACCCTGAACGCGGCGGGTCGCACAACGCCCCGCCGCGTTTCCGCGCCTGAAGGTTCCGTTACCGATCCGGTTGCCGGTCGTGTGCCTTGTGCTCATGCCAGCCCTTCGTGCGCTGCGTCGTTTCTTTCCGCGTCAAACCCCCGTCACGGAAATCACGTCATCGTGCGCACCTTTTAACGCGAACATCGCGCGAGGCTGCGGCATTTACCAATAACGAAGATTTGAGGAAAGAAGTATGAGCAAAGCGCTTGCAGGCGTGCGCGTTCTCGACATGACCCACGTACAGGCTGGCCCCGCCGCCTCGCAGATGCTGGCATGGATGGGCGCCGACGTTATTAAGCTTGAGCCGCCCACCGGCGACATCACCCGTACACAACTGCGCGACATCCCCGATGTCGACAGCCTTTATTTCACGATGCTGAACTGCAACAAGCGTTCGATCACCGTGAACATGAAGAGCGAAGAGGGCAAGGCCACCTTCATCGAACTGCTCAAGAAGTCCGACATCCTGATGGAAAACTTCGGCCCGGGCGTGCTGGACCGCTTCGGCTTCAGCTGGGAAGAAGTTCACAAGCTGAACCCCAAGCTGATCATGGCATCGGTCAAGGGCTTCGGCTCGACCGGCCCGTATGCTGAATTCAAGGCCTATGAAAACGTTGCGCAAGCCATGGGCGGCGCAATGGCCACTACCGGCTTCAACGACGGCCCGCCGTCCGTGACCGGCGCCCAGATCGGCGACACCGGCACCGGCATGCATTTCACCATCGGCATTCTCGGTGCGCTGTATCACCGCACTCATTCCGGCCTCGGCCAGTACGTCGAAGTCGCGATGCAGGATGCCGTGTTCAACCTCTGCCGCGTCAAGATGCGTGACCACCAGCGTCTGCAACACGGCCCGCTGATCGAATTCTCGGTTCCGACCGAAGGCCTCACCGACGTGCCGCGCGGCGGTAACGACTCCGGCGGTGGCCAGCTTGGCAACGCGCTGAAGTGCAAGGGCGGCGGCATCAACGATTACCTCTACGTCGTCGTGCAGGAAGTCGTGTGGCCTGCGCTGGCCAATCTGGTCGGTGGTGAAAAGCTGGTCAACGACGCACGTTTCGCCAAGATTGGCGATCGTCGCGCCAACCAGAAGGCCATGTGGCGTATCCTCAACGAATTCGCTTCGCATCACACCAAGCGCGAGCTGATGGCGATCTTCAACGAGATCGACGTGCCGTGCGGCCCAGTCCTCGGTACCGAAGATCTCGCCAACGACGAGCATCTGCGTGCCCGCGAAATGTATGTCGAGATCGATCATCCGAAGCGCGGCAAGCATTTCACCGTCGGCATGCCGATCAAACTGTCGGCTTCGCCGGCTGTGATTACGACTGCGCCGCTGCTCGGTCAACACACCGATGAAGTGCTGAAGGAAGTACTCGGTTACAGCGACGAACAGATCGCTGCCAAGCGCGCCGCCGGTGCGTTCGGCAAGGTCTGAGTTGTCATGAAGGATTCACCGCTCCCGAACGAAAATGTCGGGAGCGGTTTTGTTTTGAATTAAGCAACAAGGGAGTTCGCTCCCTTGTATATCCCTGGTAATCAGGGAACAGTTTTGTAATTGAATCAGGAGTGTTGTTATGAAAATGAGAGCATGTGAAGCCGCCGTGCGCGTGATGGAGCTGGAAGGCATTACGCAAACCTTCGGTATCCCCGGCGCTGCCATCAATCCGCTGTACTCCGCGATGAAGAGCCGCGGTACCCTCAAGCATGTGCTGGCCCGCCACATGGAAGGCGCATCGCACATGGCCGAAGGCTACACTCGCGCCACGCGCGGCAACATCGGCGTGTGTATCGGTACCTCCGGCCCGGCCGGCACCGACATGATCACAGGCCTGTACTCCGCCATTGCCGACTCGACCCCGATCCTGTGCATCACCGGTCAAGCGCCGCGCGCCCGCATGTACAAGGAAGATTTCCAGGCCGTTGATATCGAATCGATCTCCAAGCCGGTCACCAAGTGGTCGGTCATGGTTCGCGAAGCCGCCCTCGTGCCGCAAGTGTTCCAGCAAGCTTTCCACCTGATGCGCTCCGGCCGTCCCGGCCCGGTCCTCATCGACCTGCCGTTCGACGTGCAGATGACCGAGATCGAATTCGATCCGGACACCTACCAACCGCTGCCGGTCTACAAGCCTTCCGCTTCGCGCAAGCAAGCTGAAAAGGCCATCGACATGCTGCTGGCCTCGCATCGCCCCATCATCGTTACCGGTGGCGGCGTCATCAACGCCGGCGGCGAAAAGCAACTGGTCGAACTGGCCGAGCTGCTGAACGTGCCGGTCGTCCCGACCCTGATGGGCTGGGGCACCATCGCCGACAAGCACCCGCTGATGATCGGCATGGTCGGTCTGCAAACCGCTCACCGCTACGGCAACGCTTCGCTGCTGGCTTCCGACTTCGTCATGGGCGTGGGCAACCGCTGGGCCAACCGTCACACCGGTTCGGTCGAGGTCTACACCAAGGACCGCAAGTTTGTGCACATCGACATCGAGCCGACGCAAATCGGCCGCGTGTTCGGTCCGGACCTTGGCATCGTTTCCGACGCCAAGGTTGCGCTCGAATTGATGATCGAAGTCGCGAAAGAGCGTAAAGCATCAGGCAAGCTCAAGAACTACGGCACCTGGGTTGCCCAGTGTCAGGAACGCAAGCGCACCATGCTGCGCAAGAGCGACTTTGACAACGCCCCGATCAAGCCGCAACGCGTGTACCACGAAATGAACAAGGCCTTCGGCGAAGACGTCTGCTACGTCGCCACCATCGGCCTGTCGCAGATTGCTGCCGCCCAGTTCCTGACCGTGAACCATCCGCGTCACTGGATCAACTGCGGTCAGGCCGGCCCGCTGGGTTGGACCATCCCGGCTGCCATTGGTGTTGCTACCGCCGAGCCGACGAAGGAAGTGGTTGCCATCTCCGGTGACTTCGACTTCCAGTTCATGATCGAAGAACTCGCCGTCGGCGCCCAGTTCAAGACCGGCTACATCCACGTGCTGGTGAACAACGCCTACCTCGGCCTGATCCGCCAGGCTCAACGCAACTTCGAAATTGACTACTGCGTGCAGCTGTCGTTCGAGAACATCAACTCGCCGGAACTCGGCGTGTACGGTGTCGACCACGTCAAGGTTGCCGAAGGTCTGGGTTGCAAGGCCGTGCGCATCACCAAGCCGGAAGATCTGGCTGCCGGCTTCGCCGAAGCCAAGCGTCTGCGCGATGAGTTCTCGGTGCCGGTCATCGTTGAAGTCATCCTCGAACGCGTGACCAACATCGCCATGGGCGTCGAAATCAACGGCGTCAATGAGTTCGAAGAAGTCATCGACCTGCCGGCCAAGATCGACCTGACCCCGGTCGAAGCGAAGTAAAAACTTCACGGGGACTGCAAATGCAGTCCCCGTTTTTCTTGCCACATCCATTCGGAGAATTCACATGCCCAAACTCGCTGCGAACCTCACGATGCTCTACAACGAAGTCGATTTCCTCGACCGCTTTGCTGCGGCCGCCAAGGATGGCTTCAAGGGCGTTGAGTACCTGTTCCCCTACGCCTACGACAAGAATGAACTGGCCGACAAGCTGAAGAGCAACGGCCTCACCCAAGTGCTGCACAACCTGCCGGCCGGCGACTGGGCTGCAGGCGAGCGCGGCATCGCCGCCAATCCGGATCGCGTTGGCGAATTCCAGGACGGCGTCGGCAAGGCCATCGACTACGCCAC
>Ga0310811_10010270_pt1 | contig 12090 bp, 6 predicted proteins | sample YCmetagenome_FD_207642 | JGI IMG/M metagenome (GOLD analysis project Ga0310811, IMG submission 207642) | Soil microbial communities from experimental microcosm in Duke University, North Carolina, United States - YC | ecosystem: Engineered > Artificial ecosystem > Soil microcosm > Unclassified ...
ATCTCGCTGATGATCGCCGGAACGGTGGGTGTCATGGTCAGCGAGAGCGGCGCGCGATATGCTGATATCGCGACCGCCGCTGCCCTCGGCGTTGGCCTGTTCTGCCTGATCGCTTGGCTGTTCAGGCTCAGCGTGCTGGTCAAACTGATCAGTGACAGTGTGCTGACCGGATTCAAGGCCGGCGCCGGGATCACCATCGCACTGACCCAGTTGCCTGCACTCCTTGGCGTCGCCGGCGGCGGTCACAATGTTCCCGATCGCGTTCTTATCCTGGCCAGTCAACTTGGCGCCACGAGCATACCGACATTGGCAATCGGAATAGTGGCGCTGGCACTGCTGTCGTCGGGCGAGCGGTGGCTGCCTGGGCGGCCAGTCGCCCTGGCCGTGGTCGCATTGTCTATTGTCGCGGTCGCTTTGTTCGATCTGACGCGCTTCAATATCGTGGTGACGGGCCTTATTCCACCTGGCTTGCCGTCGTTTGTTGTGCCCGCAGTGCGACTGCGCGATCAGGAGGGGATCGTCGCGCTGGCGACGGGCTGCCTCTTGCTCGCCTACATCGAGGGTGTGGCAGCAGCGCGGACGTTCGCCGCCAAGCACGGTGAGGTTATTGATCCGCGGCGGGAGCTTCTGGGGTTGGCGGCGGCCAACATCGCAACCGCAGTGGTTGGCGGTTACCCCGTGGCTGGCGGACTGTCGCAGACTGCCGTGAACGAAGGCGCTGGCGCCCGCTCGCGCCTCTCGCTGGTCTTCGCTTCTGCGACGCTCGCGCTTTGTCTGCTGTTCCTTACGACACTGTTGGCAGGCCTGCCAAAGGCGGTTCTTGCAGCGATTGTGCTGACAGCAATTGCCGGTCTGATCGACTTTCGCGCGATAGCGCGGATGCGACGTTCCAGCCGGATGGATTTTCTCAGCGCGCTGGCAGCCTGCATAGGGGTCCTTTTGCTTGGCATCCTACAAGGCATACTTGCCGCGGCACTGATATCCATCCTTCTGTTGCTCGTGCGCTCTTCGACCCCTCACGTGGCCTTTCTTGGCCGTATACCGGGCACGAACCAGTACTCGGACTTGCAGCGCCATCCAGAAAATGAACCCTTGGTCGGTGTGCTGGCCTGTCGTCCGGAAGCTTCTCTGCTCTACCTGAATGCCGAGTACGTGCAAGCCAGCATTTTGGCTCAAGTCGAATTGGCGGGTCCGCAAGCAATCAAGAATGTCATCTGCGATCTTTCAGCGTCACCGAGCATGGACCTCGCAGGGGCGCACATGCTCGCCGATCTTTGCGAGGACCTGCGAGGCCGCGGTATCGCGCTCACTGTCACCAATGCACATGGACGAGTGCGCGATCTTCTGCGAGCTGAAGGACTCGACGGAAAGATTCAAGGCATCGCCCGAGGCATATCACTCGAGGTGGAGCTACAACCCCTGTCTGTCGCCAGCAGGCCGGTCGGATAGATCTCGACCTGAGTTGTCCAGGCGCCTCGTGGCTTCTTGCAATGCACGCACTCCAACAGCGGCGACCAGTCCGGTGAGCAGTATCCCGATGAGGCCGATCGCCAGCGTGATCAAGCGCGTACTGGTACGCGCGGGCACGAGGTCGCCGTACCCTATCGTCAGTCCGGTGACAAACGTGAAGTAGGTCGAATCGCTCACCCGCCATCCTTCCAGGTACCCGATCGTCAGGCCGAGCATCCATTGCACACCGACGAGACCTGACAATATCGGCCAGATCACCCGAAGCTCTGCCCATAACGCCTTTAGGAAATTCCGTCTCAGCTCCACAGATCGGTGCATGCCTCACCCGATTAGTCCGCGCCTGCCCACACATTCTCATTGGGATGCCGGGCTCGCAAAAGGTCATGTATCATGCCTTATCTGTGTCGCCATCGGGGATGCCCGAACGGACACTGCGGGCATACTGTCAGGGGTAGCTCGGCATGAGTCCGAAGCACTGTCTTTGGCTGGGACGCATTTCATCTAGCCAGTCGCGCCGTGACTCTCTACTCGAAACCACACGGAACGTCTGGGTCGGGACCATCACCGGAACCGCGCGGACGTGGACGATCCGGTACGAACTCCGAACGTATCAAGTTTCTTCGGCTTGCCCAATGACCCGCAGAAAGATTAGTATTTTTTATAATGGTGGCACTGGGGAAACGCGAGGGGAGTTCGGCTGCGGTGGCCTACCTTTCTCAATTCGAAGACGATATTTTCGTGAGCTATGCTCACGTTGATGACGCAACCATCGCCGGCCCCAACCAGGGCTGGGTTACCCATCTCACCAAGTGCCTGAGAACCGAGCTGGCGCGCAAGCTTGGCCGCAGCGATGCCTATTCAATGTGGGTCGATCATGATCTGTTGCATTCCCATCCTCTCACACCGCAGATTCTTGAGCGCGTCCGACGCTCTGCTGTACTCGTTGTCATTCTCTCGCCTGGCTACATCGCATCGAACTGGTGCCGGCAGGAGCGCGAGGCCTTTTTTGGCGTCGCCCGCAGCATGCAGAACGTCTTCGTGATTGAAATCGACCACATCGAAGATGCCGATCGGCCGGCCCAACTGGCCGATTTCAGCCCCTTTCGGTTCTGGACCCGTGGGCCACGCGAGGGCGCCCCACGTCCATTCGGTTGGCCACAACCCCAATTCGACGATCAGGAATACTACGGAGCTGTAAAGGACCTGGCGCAGGCGATCGCCGTGGAATTGCAGCGGCTGAAGAAGACGCAGACTGCCGCGATTGCCACCTCGCACCAACAACCGCCGACACCCGCGGCCGCATCGTCCGAATCAGGCCAGAACGGCGCAGTGTATCTCGCCCATGTCACCGACGATCTGGAATTCGAACGCAACAACGTCCGACGCTATTTGGAACAGGCGGGCATTCGGGTCGTTCCTTCCGCCTGGTACTCACTCGAACCGACTGCGTTCCGGACATCAGCCGCTGCCGACATCGCCGCGGCCGACCTTTTCGTCCAGTTGCTCAGTGGCATCATGGGAAAGCGTCCCCCCGATCTGCCGGAAGGTTACGGACAGTGCCAGTTGCAACTCGCGCTGGAGGCCGCAAAGCCGGTGCTGCAATGGTGCAATTCGCAGCTTGATCTGGCCTCGGTGGAGGACGATGCACATCGCGCCCTGCTGGAACGTGCGACTGTCCACGCCGAACCCATCGAGGAATTCAAGCAGGCAATCCGCCGGCGTCTGCACGAGATCCGCAATCCGGCACAGTCACGTCCTGCGACCAAGGCCTTCATCTTCGTCGACATGGATTCAGCCGATCGGCTGCTGGCGGAAAATCTGTGCAGCATCCTTCATACGCATGGCGCCGGCTACGTGCTTCCGCTCGAGACACAGGACCCCGGCGACTACCGCCGGGATCTGGAAGACAATCTGTCGTCCTGCGACGCATTGATGGTGATCTACGGGGCGACGACGTCCAACTGGGTGCGCAGCCATCTGCTTGCCTGCCAGAAAACCCTGGTCAATCGTCCGCAGCCGCCACGCGGCCTCGCTTTGCTGCAAGGGCCTCCCTCTCCAAAGGACAGGCTACCTCCCGCACGGCTGCCTAACATGGAGATATTGGACTGCCAGAACGGCGTGAGTGAAGCCGCAATTGTCAAATTCCTCAGTAGTCTCAACAGCGCCGCCACATGACCGAGTTCTCCTCGCCGTATCCAGGCCTCCGGCCGTTCGAGGCTGATGAGGCCAATCTGTTTTTCGGCCGGGAAGAGCAGGTGGACGAGTTGTTGCGCCGTCTGCACTCCACCCGGTTCCTCGCCGTCGTCGGTCCGTCCGGTTGTGGCAAGTCGTCGTTGGTCCGCGCCGGCATGCTCGCCGCGCTGGAATCGGGATTCCTGGTGAGCGCCGGCTCGGATTGGCGCTTCGCGGTCATGCGTCCCGGTGGCCGGCCGATGACCGAACTCTCGACCGCGCTCGTTGAGCAGACCAGCCTGGCTTCCGACGACGTTGACAAGCTGACGTCCATTGGCCTGCTCGGCGCGACACTTCGTCGCGGCCCCCTTGGGCTGGCGGAAGCACTGCGCGACACGCCGTTGCCGAAGAACACGAACCTTCTGCTCCTGGTCGATCAGTTCGAGGAGATCTTCCGCTTCCGTCGTGAAGGTGGTTTGGACGAAGCGGACGCGTTCATCGCACTGCTGCTGGAGTCAGCGCGCCAGCGTGAGGTTCCCATATACATCGTGCTGACGATGCGCTCCGACTTCTTCGGCGATTGCGCGGCGTTCTCCGGGCTGCCAGAGGTATTGAACCGCAGCCAGTACCTGACCCCCCGGCTCAGCCGCGATCAGCGACGCGCCGCGATCGCCGGTCCGGCACGCGTGTTCGGCGGCGACGTGGCACCGGAACTGGTCAATCGCCTGCTCAATGAGATGGGCAATGACCCGGACCAATTGCCCCTGATGCAGCATCTGCTGATGCGCATGTGGACGTGGCGTGCACCGGCGCAGGAGGGACGCCGCCACGTTCTCACGCTCGAGGATTACGAAGCCGTCGGCGGCCTGCGGCACGCTCTGTCCAATCATGCGAATGAGGCGTTCGACCGTCTTGATGAGCGGAAGCAATCGATTGCCGAGACACTCTTCAGGCGCCTGACCGAGCGCGCCCCGGGATCCCGCGACATCAGGAGGCCGACGGCCGCGGGAGAAGTGGCGGACCTCGCGAATGCGACACTCGCTGAGCTCACTGAAGTGGTTGACGTGTTTCGTGCCCCCGGTTGCAGTTTTGTCGTGCCGCCGTGGCCGCATCCGCTGGATTCCGGGACGATCCTCGACATCACCCACGAGGCGCTGATCCGTCAGTGGGATCGGTTGCGTGCATGGGCTGAAGCCGAGGCTGAATCTTCAGAGCGCTATCGCTTCCTGGAGCACAATGCACAACTCTGGAAACAGGGGCACATGGCGTTGTGGGGTACCCCGAACCTGGAGATGGCGCTGGAGTGGCGCACCCGAATCAAACCAAGTGAATTGTGGGCCAGCAGCTACGGCGGCGACTACCAGCTGGCGATGCAGTTCCTTGATGCCAGCGCACAGGCGCGCGCGGCTGAAGAGCAGGCACAACGCGAACAGCGACAACGACAGGTGCGCCGGCTTCGCCGTGTCACCATGGCATCGGTGGCGGCAGCACTGTTCTGCATCGGCGTGCTCGGCAGCGTCTACTGGTTCGGCTACGCTGAACATGTCGCCTACTATCGGGACTATATCAAACGCTGGGGCGAACCTGTCGGCATTGGCGCCCTTGACACCAACGCGGTGCATCATCGGAGCTATTCGCTCAAATTCATTCAGCGCGGTATCCATTACGACCCGCAGTCGTTCTGGCGCTTTGCATACACCGTCAACGAGATACAGGCGGTGGATGCGGATGACGCATGCACACCCGGAAACTCGATCAAGACCTATCTGAGCGAATCAGACGAAGACTTCTCTGTATCCCATGAGTGTCTTTGGCGGTTCGTCCGCGACGCCACGTCGGGCCGAATCGTCTATGAAAACGCTTATGACAAAAACGGCAGCATGCGTTGGGGGTATGAGTACCTGCCTGGCGAAGGGGATCGCAACCACCGTCAAGGCTACTATGTCGGACCAAATGGATCACTGGCTGCCTTCCCCAATTCTCCCGCCTCGGTGATTCGCCTGACGTACTCCGAGCTCGGTTATGAAATCCGTGATGCCTATTTCGATCGCGATGGCAACCCACAGCCGGGTCCGGATCATGCCTATGGACGCAAGTTCGAATATGATGCTGATGGTCGCCAGATCAGCGTGACGTCGCTGGACGCTGCCGGCAACAATCTCAACGACACGGCCGGGAATGCCACCTTTGCTATGGCTTATGACAGCGCCGGCAATATCGTTGACGCGTGGGCATTGGATGCAGCCGGCAAGCCAACACTCCTTAAGAAGCAAGGCTTTCACGAATACCGTTTGACCTACGACCAGTATGGCAATTCGGTGGCCGAGGCGCACTTCGACAACGATGGCCATCCGGCTCTGGACGAATCTGGCGTCTACGAGACCCGCTCCACCCGCGACGACAAAGGAAACATCCGCCGGTATGAGTCTTTCGACCGGCAGGGCAACCCGGCGACATCCTCTGATGGTTATCATAGGGTCGATGTCGCTGCCATTGGACCTTACGGCCAGTGGGCACAATTAGACTATTTTGACGTTCTGGGTCGCAAGACGACCGACAAAGACGGCGGTTATCGACTTGTCCGGACTTTTGATGCGGACGGTCGGGAATTGACCAGAAAGGCATTTGATACCGACCTTCGGTCGGTGGCTGCGATCGAAGGCTGCTACGAGATTCGCTATACCTATGACCAGGATGGGCGTATCGGCTCCAATAGCTGTTTTGGCAAAAATGGCGAGAAAGCGCTCGGCTCGCTGGCCAGCCACAAGACGATCTTTCGCCATGATGATCGCGGCAATATAATAGACCGTAGGTATTATGGCACTGACGACGCATCCATCACAATTGACAAGGGATACCACCACTGGACCGCCAAATACGATCTATTCGGGAATACCGTCGAAGCAGCCTACTTCGATCTCTATGATCGCCCGGTAAACAGCACGCAGGGCCATCAGCGCAATCTCGCGACCTATGATGTTCGAGGAAATCAGAAGTCACTGTCCTATTTCGACGCTGATGGTGCGTTGGTCGCGGGTCCCGAGGGCTTCGCCAGACGCACATCAGCTTATGACGATCGCGACAACAATACCGAGCAGGCCTATTATGATCTCAATGAGGACCTGACTGAGACGAGCAAGGAAGCCAAAGGCTATGCCGTGGTTCGGCGTAAATACGATGATATGCACCGCAAAACCGAGATCGCGTATTTTGACAGATATGGGAACCCGATCAACCTGTCTTTCGGCTACGCCACCAGGCGATTCAGCTACACCGGCGAATTCATGGATGAGCGCGACTTCGATGCCGCGGGACACGCCAGTCTCAGCCTGGGCTGTCCTGTCGTCCGCCAGACGATCGGCAATACAATGGGCAGGACGATGGATATGGTCTGCCTCGACGCAAGCCTCCATCGCATGAACGATGATGATGGCGTCTCCATCGTCCGCACGAAATACGATGACCACGGTAATGAGCTGGAGATCGCCGACCTCGACATGAACGAAAAGCCGGTCATCGGCCCGGACGGTGTCGCATTCATTCGCGCCAGCTACGACGGAGCTGGTCGTACCATTGAGAAGTCCTTCTTTGATGTCGATGACAAGCCGATGCCGGGTCCCAATGGTGCCGCCAGCATCCGCTACGGTTATGACCGCATTGGGCACCAGGTCGAGGAATCTTACTACCAGCCCGACGGTAAGCCATTCATCAACAACAAAGGCTACTCCAGCGCGCGTACGCGCTTTGACGAGCACGGCCGAGAGGTAGAGGACGCCTATTTCGGTGCTGACGGTGCTCCTGTCACGATCCAACAGGGATATCAGCGGATAGCCGCCCGTTACGACGCGCGTGGCAACATCATCGAACGCAAGTTTTACGACCACTCGAACAGACTCATCGTGCTGCCGGAACAACACTATGCCATTCGCCGGACCCAGTTCGATGACCATGGCCGGATCACCGAGGAGGCTTTTTTTGGTCCGAACGAGGAGCCGATCGTCATAACGGACGGTTATTATCGGCTGTCGCAACGTTACGATGATCGTGGCAATGTCGTTGAGACCATATACTACGGCACGGATGACAAACCGATTTTGCAGCCAGACAAAGGCTATGCAATTCATAGGGCAACTTATGACAGCAGCGGCAGATTGACCGAGGAACAGTATTTGGGGGCAGATGGCAAGCCGTCTGCCTTGGCAGCCGGGTATTATCGGCGAGTGCTTCAGTATCCTGACAATGCGAGCGGAGTCGAACTATCCTTCTACAACACGGATGACCAACTCGCGCCGTCGAATGAAGAAGGCTTTGCCATGGTGCGGTCAGAGCAGGTCCTTTATTCCACAAACGGCCGGCTTATTGCGCATTGCACGGGCGGCAGCATCACCTTCTCCGGTGCATCCGCACACTGCCTGGATGCTGACGGGCATCCGGTTGCGCCACACGTTCTGATAACGGCGGTCAGCCCCAACTCTCAGGCGCAGTCCGTTGGCGTCCGAGAAGGCGATGTTGTCATGACATATGATGGTCATGAGGTCGCCTCACCCAATGCGCTCATAAGACTGGTGAGTGATTCCACTGGCGGACCACGCGACCTGGTCATCCGGCGCAATGGACGGAATGTTGCATTCGTCGTTCAGCCAGGCCTTCTCGGCATAAGCATCACTGAGGAATTCGTCTCGGATATCGCGTCACCATCCGACCCAAGCGGCAAGTAGCGACTGCTGGGCCCTGCTGGGCCCCTGGGGTGACGCTGTTGACCATGGTGGATTGCGGTTCAACCCGACGCTATAGGAGGGGTCGCCATCTGGCAGTTGCATCATTTCGTGCTGCCGCCGTCCCGAAACGCCCATCATCCCGGCGACGATTGAGGGGAACACCCTGATCCAAACGTCTCGATGATCTGAAGTTGTCCTTTTGGCGGATGGGGTGGGATTCGAACCCACGAGGAGTCGCCCCCTGGCGGTTTTCAAGACCGCTGCCTTAAACCGCTCGGCCACCCATCCTGTTGAATGTCAGGGACAATTTACCACGGTCGCCACGGCAACCGGAAGGCTACGGCGCCGATCGGAATTGATCTCCCGCGATCGGACCGGCCGTGGCATTCCTGCCACAGGAACCGGTTGCGAAACATCATGTGCTTCAGCGCACTTGACCCGCGCGATCCCGTTCCGTTCGAATTCTCTCGAACGACTGGGGCAAGAGTTCAATGACCGGGCGCGATCCTTTCGTCCTGACGGCGATCAGGAATGTGGAAGGGCGACACTCTCCCTACGAATGGTGGGCGCTGCCGCCACGCCAGCGGACCGAGGCGATCTATGCCGAACTCCGTCGGCTCGATGCGGAGACGCTGGCGCGTAACTTCGAAGGGAGCCGGCTGGCCGCCAGAAGGCTAGCCTACGCAGCTGCCTAGCGTTCGGGCGAGCCGGCCGAGTTCGCGCCAACGGTTCGCTCGATCTCGGCGTCGGTGATGCCGAGCTTGGCTGCCGCTTCCCGAATGTCATGCCACGTCGTGGGGTCGACCGGGATTCCCGCTGCCGCGCGCGCCCGGGCGGAGCGGCGCTCCGGTTCGCCTGGCAGCAGCACTTCCTCGAAACCGGGCGCCACGCGGGACGACCGGACATGCGCCTTGACAGCCTCTACGTCCGCGCCGATGGCGGCCGGATCGCCCAGCCGCGACACGTCGATGACGATCGCCAGCATTGAGTTGAGGATGCCGCCCTTCACCGGCTGATCGGCCCGCTGACCGCCACCGATGGCGCCCGCCATGATCTCGCACATCACGGCGAGGCCGGATCCTTTGTGGCGGCCGAATGCCAGGAGTGCTCCGCTGCGGTCACGGATGAACCCGGTTGGATCGTTGGTGGGCTGCCCCGCATCATCGATCAGGCAGCCGTCGCCGACCGGCACGCCCTTGTTGTAGGCCACGCGAGCCTTGCCGGCGGCAATCGTCGTGGTGGCCATGTCGAGCAGCAGGGCTGCGCCATCGGCACCCGGCACCGCGGTGCAGAAAGGGTTCGTGCCAAGCCGCGGTTCCGCGCACGCATACGGTGCCTGCACGTCGTGGTGATCGGCCACGTTGACGAAGGCGGTGAAGGCGCAGCCAGCATTCGCCGCCAGCTCGCCATAGGTGCCGATGCGCCCGATATGCGACGCGTTGCGCAGGGCGAGCACGCAGGCGCCCAGTTCCTTTGCCCGGCCGATGGCGCGCCGCACGGCGTTGGCGGTGACGCGCTGTCCGTAGCCGCGCCGCGCATCGATCACCAGCAGGGCGCCGGCATCCAGGACCGTATCGGGTGTCTGGTTCGGGACCAGCAGTCCGTCCTGCAACAGCCGCACATAGGCGGGCAGCATGCCGACGCCGTGGCTGTCGTGTCCGGCCAGATTGGCGCGCACCAAATGGTCGGCGACTTCCTCCGCCTCGTCAGGCGCGCTGCCCATGCGGGTCGCGATCAGGTGGGTCAGCGCGTGGAGGGACTGCGGCGTGAACGTCGGCATAGCGGGACCTTTGTCATGGAACGGTCCCTCTTAGCGGAATTGCCCGGCGGCGCCAGCGCGGGGCTACTCCCCAGCCAGGCGCGCTGGCATCAGCGGCGATGCCTGCCGCATCAGGCTGGCGATGTCGTTCGTCGTATCGATCGCCAGCACGACGTCAGCCAGCCGGGCGGCGCGTTCCGTGCCCAGCAAGGCGTCGGTCAGGCCGGCGAACTTGGCGCGCAGTTCCGCTTCGCTGAGGAAGTTCGATGGCTCGCCCTTGGGCACAACGACCTTCTGGCTGAAACGCTCGCCGCGCGCGGCGATGGTCAACTTGCCGGACATGTTGGCAGGGAACTCCGCCTCGATCTCCGGATCGAACTCGCAGGAGACTTTTGGCAGCAGACCGCGCACCGTCGCGTCGCGCAGCAGGCCGTAACTGTCCCAGCCCATGGCACCGGTCGCCAACGCGGCGGAGATGACGAACGGGCCGCTGAACTGGCCGTCAACGACGTTCTCCGGATTGGCTTTCTTCTCAGCCGGGGTTCCGATCAGCGTCATGCCCGCCTTCGGCAGCCCGAGGGTCACAGCCGTGATCTCCTGCGGCTTGATATCGTTGGCGGCGCGCAACGCCAGGGCGGCATCGATGCCGGCGTGGCCGTAGCGGCATGAAGGGTAGGGCTTCACCGCGGTGTTCATCAGTTCGAACACCGTGCCGAGCTCCTGCACAGCGCGCGCCGGGTTCGGGTTGGGCGCATAGGCACGCAGGAAGCCATGGCGGCCCTCGAGGGCTTCGGACGGGCCCTTGAAACCTTCGCGGACCAGCGTCGCCGCCATCAGGCCGTTGGTCGCGGCCCAGCCGACCTGGAAACGCTTGGTCCAGGCGCCGTTGACCAGGAACTGCAGGCTGCCGGCAGACTGGCTCAGCACGGTGCCAAGCGCGCCCTCCACCTGCTCGGCTGACAGGCCGAAGACGCGAGCGGCGGCTGCCGCGGCGCCGAACGCGCCGCAGGTGGCGGTGGGATGGAAGCCGCGGTCGTAGTGCTCGCCGGCTGGCAGGGCCAGCGCCACCCGGCAGGTGATCTCATAGCCGGCCACGATGGCGGCCAGCACGTCGGCCCCCGAGGCCCCGACCATTTCGCCGGCCGCGAGCGCCGCCGGGATCACCGGCGCCCCCGGATGCAGCGAACCGGGCGCGTGCGTGTCGTCGAAGTCCAGAGAGTGCGCCAGGGCGCCATTCAGGAAGGCTGCCCCGGCCGGCGTGTAGCGGGCGGCGTCGCCGAACACGCCAGAATTGCCGGCGGCCATGCCCATGGCGCGGGCCGCCGCCAGGAAGGAGGCGGTGCTCTCCGCATCGTGCCGCGCGCGAACGATGTTGCCGACGAGGTCCAGCACCAGGAAGCGGGCGCGCTTCACGACGTCGGGCGGCAGGCGATCCAGGCCGATGCCGGCGGTGAACTGGGAGAGCTCTGTGGTGATGCCCATGGGAGCACGATCCTCCAACGTTGCGGCCACTCTGGCGCAGACTGCAGCGAGCGAGCAAGATTGCCGGCTAGCCGCACCGAAGAGGCGGATTCAGGAGGAGTATGTCCGGAACCACCCAGAAGGTTCCTCATCGTGCGCTCATTACGCTTTGCGTGATGATGGGCAATCTGATGCAGTCGCTGGACGCATCGATCGCCAACGTGTCGCTGCCCTATATGCAGGGCTCGCTGTCGACCAGCGCCGAGGAGATCACCTGGGTCCTGACCTCCTACGTGATCGCGGCAGCGATCATGACCGCGCCGGTGGGGTGGATGGCGGTGCGGTTCGGTCGAAAGAACCTGCACGTGGTCTGCATGAGCGGGTTCGTGGTCGCCTCGATGCTGTGCGGCATGGCGGACACGCTGGAGCAGATGGTGGTGTTCCGCTTCCTGCAAGGCATGTGCGGTGCGGCGCTCGTGCCGCTGAGCCAGGCGACCATGCTCGACATCT
>Ga0310811_10010272_pt1 | contig 12089 bp, 6 predicted proteins | sample YCmetagenome_FD_207642 | JGI IMG/M metagenome (GOLD analysis project Ga0310811, IMG submission 207642) | Soil microbial communities from experimental microcosm in Duke University, North Carolina, United States - YC | ecosystem: Engineered > Artificial ecosystem > Soil microcosm > Unclassified ...
CAAACGGAGAATTCATAGTCATCGATGGATTCCGTTTAACTGTTCGGTTACTTGTTACGAAGAAAGTATCTTATAGCTGATAATAAATAAAGGAGTGTTTTTACAACGAAGCCCTTAACGAATAGAACTTATTATTAGATACTAATAGTAGTAGTCATTGAAGCAAGTGTAGAATATTCTATATAGCAGCACTGGTCGTAAAAGTTCCTTCCCGAGGTTCCACTGATTAATGTTGTAAAGAATTAATTAATGATGATAATAAATAGTTATCCATTGTTGAAAACGAACTGATTTGTTTCTGTTGTCTAATGCTAGATAATGAGCTTTTACGCTTGGTAACAACTTCGCGTTAAGTTTGAAAAATAACGGTGAATCCTATCTTCCGTGTGAAAGCCAGTGATGTGTTATAAACAGATTAAAATAAGGAGTTCAGGCACATCGGCGACTACTTTTCTTTTCTTCAAGCGCCCAAAAGAACCGGCAGACATATGAAACGTCGACAGCAACCAAAAATAGCCTTGACGGCAGAAGCAATCAAACTCGCCGAACTATCCTACGCCCTCTGGCTGAACGGCGAAACAACAACCGCACCACATCCGTCACCGAAATCGTCTCCTACTGTAAACATGCTTTTACACCACCATAGGCGAACCCTACCGCCGCTAGAAAACCATCGTCACCCATAAGCTTAACCAGCTTTGGATTAGATGCGAAACGCGATCAGGCGGATTTGAAATGTTAAGATCGGCCCGTGATTTCAAGCATTACCTTGCGAATATTAAGATACTTATAGCTTCCTAATAAATATTATATTCGCATAAGTAAAATCCAGTTTAACCTTATTGCCTTTCATGTCAAATCATAACAAATTATTAGTTTCCATTCGGGATTATCTAGCCCGTTTTCAATTACAGGTAAAGATTGCCACTGCCAATTCGGAATATGATATTAACCAGCACGCCGAAAATATCATTATACCCATCCTTAATATTGCTTTCGATACGCAATTCAAGAATGTAAACGAAACCGAAAAAAAGAACTTCGAGAGTCTCGACCTCATCAGCGACGGCAAAGTGCGGATTGGGATACAGGTGACATCAACACGTTCACTGGAAAAAGTGAAAGGCACATTAAATAAATTCCTTAAGCATGGCCTTTATAAAAGCGTAGATATCGTTTACATCTATGTTTTAACAGAGAAGCAACGCAGCTATTCACAGGAATCAATTGATGAAATCACCAAAGATAAGATCAAGTTCAATGCTGCCAGGCAGATCATGGATGCCACCGATCTTTATGCACTGATCAAAAGCCTGAATGATGTGCCGAAGTTCCAGCGTATCAATGAATTGCTCGAAATGCAGTTTTCGGATGTAAAGATCGGCGGGGATTTTAATTATGCTGACTACGCGAGTTTTCGTGAGTCGTACAAAGAGAAGTGTTTAAATAACTTTTCCAGGCTGAATTTCTTTGGGCTATCAGTAAGTAAAAGACCGCGGGAGGTTGAACTATATGAACTTTTTGTACCACCCTTGTTTCGCAATAATGGTATGCACCGAAAATATTGGAAGCAGAATAGTATTCAATTTAAATTCAATTTTGACGCGCTGAAAGTTAATCCTGTTTTTAACGAGCGATTGATGCAGGAACTTCTAACCGTTGACGCATTATCCGGCAAATTGGAAACCGCCTTGCACATTAAAGACTTCAAAACGTATAGTGGTGAATTCGTGCCGGAGAAGTTTGAGGACCTTTTTCAGCTTAACGAACACTTGGTGATCCTGGGAAATCCGGGCGCTGGTAAATCATCCACTATAAAATATTCCATCTGTAAGATATTGGAAGATGATGAGTCTATATTCAGCAATAATGATATTTACCGATACATGCCTTTCCGAATAGAATTACATAAGTACAACCAGGCGAAGGTTTTACAAAATGTTAGTTTCGCTGATTTTTTGGTTAAAACGTTGGCCTCTGAGTATCAGACGAATATATCTCTGGAAAGGATGATAAAAATCTTGACTTTTTTTCCTTGCCTGTTGTTTTTTGACGGGATCGATGAGATATTCGATATCCAGGAACGTATTAACGTACGCAATGATATCAAAAACTTTGCCTCCAGCTACCCGGATGCCCGGGTTGTTGTCACCAGCCGGTATGAGTCATATGAAGAGGTGTCTTTTGATGACTTTTATGAACTCGAGGTAAATAATTTTAATCAAGATCAATTGCAAGACTATGTACATAAATGGTATAAACAGGAGGAACCGGATGCAAATCGCAGGCAGCAAGAAATACAGGGATGTCTGGCACAACTTGAGCATGTAGAAGGCGAATTAAAGTATAACCCGCTATTATTATCGCTGATCTTGATCTTGTATCGCAATGAGCTGGAATTGCCCACCAACAAACTCTCCATCTATGAAGGTTGCACCAATACCATCGTAGAGCATCGGGATGAAAAGGAGAAGAAATTAAAGTTTAGCCTTCAGGTCAACAACAAGAATTCCATTTTTGCGTCTATCGCATTCTGGCAATTTGATAATTCCAATAGGAAAATCAATAACACCATCGTACAACGGCACGTGAAGGATTACCTCATGCAAAATGGAGATATTGAGGACGAGCACGATGCGGAAAAAGCTGCGGTCGAGTTCCTGGAATTTGCAAAAGTGCGTTCCATCTATTTTGAAAATAAGTTTACGCATAAAACCTTTTTGGAGTACTTCGCTGCCTATTATATTTTCAGTAAATATTACATAAGTGAATCAAAGCAGCACTTTTACGAAATTTTATCAAAAAACCTTGGTTTATCTTCTTGGGCTGTCGTGCTGGAATTGCTGATTTATAAAATCGATAGCATTGTGATAGAGCCTAAAGTCATGGGCAAGATCATCGATGAGCAGCTTGAGAAAAATAAAAATGACGCATTGCTTTTCTTTTTGCAGATCCTTAAATACTTGACGAATGTCAATGAAAGGATGTGCGTGAACCTCATTACGATGGCTATTGCAGAATGTTTTGCATCGAGTTTCCCATTAAAAGAAAGCAAAGTCGATCACCGGCAATCGCTTTTTTACCACCTCGTAAGCATTTATTCGGTACCCCGCTTTCAAAATGCGTTTATCAAAACGTTCACTGCAATGGTGAAAAATGAACAATTGACCGATGAGCAATTGATTAGTTTTGCTTATGAATTTTCATTCCCGGTTAGCAAGGATATATTGATCGGCATTGTCGATAAAGTTATTGAATATACAGAAACTCCTCATTTATATTTAATCAGGAATTTTGCATCAATTGACTCGGAGGAAAAATATCTGGAAATGCTTAAAGTATTTTGGGAACGCTTTGGTATTGAAAGCCTTGGCGCTGTATATCGATCCGCTTTTGGCCAGCCCATATTTTTTAATAGTGACCACTTTAATTGGATCCTGAGCTTTATTTTCTCCGTGCCCGCTGCTCAGTGCCAAGAGCAATATGTTAAACTCAAAAGCATAGGCCTTTCCCAAACAGCTATAAGGCGCGCGATCAATCAGAAAATGCTTACGAAACCAATGGTATTACCTTATGAGCGATTGCTTTATCAATTGCCCAAATCAGGTTTTAGGGACTTTTTGCAGACATTGATCAAGCCTTTAAGAAGGAAGCAACATGAGGGTGAGGGAAAATTTTATGATAAGTTTTATATCCGCGGCAAGCATTAGATAAATAAAGGTCGTACCAGCATATCACAACCAGTTCGTTATTTTAAACATCCTGCGTAATTCCGCAAAACTTGGGGCACTTTGCTGATAATCTCGCCACACCAGTAGTGACGGTGATTAGGTTTGGCCCCAGGTGCGTATGGTTTTGTAGGATAGTAAGCCGTGATCTGTAACTAGTTTAAAAATGGCGTGTTTAAGGATCCAAGAATGCCGGTCATCTGGTATGTATAGGGTTGAAAGCTTGAAGAACGTACTATGTATCGGGAAAACGGTACGGCCGCTAAGGAAACGCATTAGAAGGTAGTAGCTTAATTGCTCGAATTGCTTTGCTGGTAAATTTCTGTTGGCCAGTTCGGCGATAATTGCAAATGCTATTTGTACAGAGGATTCGTTGCTGTAATACCCACTAAGTATATCAACTGTCGCCGTGACGTTTTCATCAACGCGATAGTGGCTTTTTTCCAAAAAATAAAGTATGGTATCTCTATTTACGGTAGTATGGCGGTGCTTCAGTTTGATGAGCGCAACGAAATAATCATAGGCTTCGTGCTGAAAAATTATTTGTTTGCCGATCAAGGATTGCAGTGCGGGTTGTGTCCATACGCCTATTATTTTTAGTTCTTCCTCGAACAATTTACGGGTGGCGTGATCGTCACATACAAAAGTGCTGTTATTTTCCAAAGCCAGGAGTGCAGTCTCAAACACATCGCTGCCAATCGTTTTTTTAAAACGCTGCCACTTTGCAGTATCATAATCCAATAGCGTTTTGCAGGGCCGGGTTTCACAGTTCGCGTTAATCCAGCTTTCAAATACTTTTAATCGGGCGTGCTCTTTTTGTTTGACTTCGGCAGTAGTAATGTAGCGAATTTGTTGTCCGTATTGAACGCCGAGGCTCACGTCGTCAGTTTGTAGGCGAAGGCCTTTCTTCCCAATGTGATTGTAAATCATATCATGTGTACCATGCGGGATGATGAATTTTGGCATTGTTGCCGGCCTTTGAAAGCCTATTTTAAATAGGGTCAACAAGGCGGTGATGTCCGGACAAAACGCGGCTGTGGCGGCGTTTACGGCTTGCTGGTATTCGTCTACATTACCGATGGCAGCGCGGATGCCGCATTTGCGACTGAAGTGTTCGTAAACATTGATTGGACTTGTGCGGTTGAATATGGCGTAGGCGTTTAAGGGCAGTAAGTACGCTTCGTAGTTTTGTTCTTGTTCTTGCATCATTTCGGCAAATTTTTCCGCATCCGAAAAATGATTACCCATCAATTGCGTGAGATCTTCCAGTTCGTGCACTTCGCCGGAAATAATGCCGGATTCCGCTGCATATATGGTCGTGTTTTGATGCATGGCTTCCTGGAAGACATGCGTGTACAGTGGCAGAATTTTAGTGATTTCCCAACGTTCACGGTCATTGGGTTGCAGAGCAACGCGATCGCCGATTTTTTTATCTTTTAAGGTTTGATAGATTGGACTTTGCGCGTTTATTTCGGGCAACACCAGTTCTTCGGTTGGTTTTTCGAGAATGATGTAACAGAAATTGGTATTGCCGGAAACAAGCGTAACCGCCATATTGGTGCCGACTTGATCAGGCAGTTTAGTATGCTCTTTTTCACCAGGATCAGTCAGGCAAAAGCTTATAAACATTTTATTGGCTTCAAAGGACGAGTTAGCCCGGCGGTACTCGTAAAGTAACCTTAAACAGCGTTCATAGTAGCCCGCGCCGCGCAGAATTTCGACATAACCCCACAGCTGGTCGCCACGAAACTTAAATCGTGAAAGGTCGGCCTCGCAAAACTCACGCAAAGCGGTAAAATTTTTATTGCGGTGGTAGAGGCCGGCCAAGTTTAATTGTGCGGTAAGATCATCCGGGAATTGGCGGACATATTCTGACAGCAGCTGTTCCGCCTTACCATAATCATGGTAGTGATAATAGATGGAAACTTCTTTAAGGGTGTATTCTGCATCGTAACCATAACGGTCACGTAGGCTGGCACAAATAGAAAGCGCTTTAGCTTTTTGACCAGACCGCATCCAGGCTTCGAGCAATTGGTAAGTGAGAAAGTTATTGCGTTGGGTATTGGCAATTGTCTCCAAAAGATCGGCTGCTGCTTTGGGCTTGCCATGTTCCTGTAAATAGCTGGCAGCGAGGTAACGATCCCGGAAGTTTTGGTCAGCCAATTTGCTATCGATGAGGGTAAACATATCGGCCTCAATGGCCTGAGCAGCCGACAGGTCAGCTTTGCCTCGTAATGCTTTAGCTTTGTCTGCCAGTAAACCGATGCTTTCGGGGTATAAAGCCAGCGCCTGGTCAATAAAACGAATGGCATCATCAAATTGCTGGTGTTCGGTACACATAAAGGCCAGCGTGCTGTAAATGCGCATGCGGTCAACACCAGGTGTATCCGGATTATCCAGTAACTTAAAACCTACACGTTTGGCTTCGTCCAGTTGACTGGTTTTGCCCAGCGCGATCAGCCAAGAGGTATGAAATTCATACAATTGCGGGTGCTCGCTGCCAATTCGCCCAAAGCGTTTAGCGGCATCTTCGAAGCGATGCAAAAACATGAGGTTAATACCGGATTGCTTCAAAGCGTAATAATTGGCCGGATCAATATGAAGTATTTCATCGGCAATTGCTAAAGCGGCATTCTGGTCGCCAAGAACCGTAGTAACAATATTGAGTTTTTCAAGCAAGGGAACGCGTAACTCGTTTTGGGCCCCTACTTTAATCAATTGATCATTCAGCAGTTTTTTAGCCAGCTGTAAGTGCGCTTTATCCTCATCGCTCAGCAGTTCTGTCGTTTGAAAATCAATGTGGTCACGAATCAATGTGGAACACACCGTGTTGCAATAAATGTCAATGAAATTATCACTCTCAGTTTTTAAATTATACAATCGGGTTGCATACTTTAAGGCGGACCTCGGAAATGTTTTATGGCAGATATTGATCAAAGCGACCAGCAGTTCCGGTACATCGCGTAAATGCTCAGGTACCAGTGTCTCCAAATCTTCCGGTAAATTTTCTGCCGGTATTTGGTATAAGTCAATAGCAACTTTTAGCGACGGATGTGATTCCTCCAATTTTTCAGCAATCGGCTGCGCATCGACGTACCTATTGCGCATGAGATAAAGTCCGGCCAAAGACGAGAGATTACCGGCGTGTTCGCCATTATAGGTAACGGCTTGCTCATAAAATGGGATAGCCTCATCGTATTTATTCAACAAAATGTGCGCATAGCCAATATTGTTCAGTACTTTAAAACGAATATTATCTGTGGTGTCATTCCATATCCGCTCTTTGAAGGCCAGCAAACTTTTCAGGGCGAACCTGAACTGATAATTTTCGAAAGCCTTTTTGATGCCATCTAACTCTCCTTGGTGCACCTTATCGATCAATTGCTCAACATCGCCGCGCAGCATATAATTATCCAAGGAAACCGTTTGCTGATTTTTGATGGTCTCTAAAACACCCATCAAATTACCATACTGCTGTACCTGGTTATCTAAAATTTCGTTTGATAACCGTATTTGCTCTTTATGCACGGGCGTCGCATTCTCCAACACCTGCTTGCGGTAAATCACCACGAAGTTTTCCAAAATACTTGCCGGGACGGCGTTCAGCTCTTTAAGCGGCCCCTGCTTAATCGTTACGTGTAAATGATGATCCAGCAAACGCGCTACCTCCGTCAAATCATCCGAAGCAGCCGCGGCCGCAAATGCCTTACGTATTTCCTGCAACTCAAATAACGCCCCCCATTGCGCCTCCACATCTAGCAAATAAATCGATAAGCTCTGCAGGTATGTAAAATCAAACTCATCCTCATGCAGTTCAATGCCTAAGCCCAAACACATATCATGAAAGAATCGCTTCTTTTTAATCACACCAACGCCCAGTCTGGACACCATTGGCCAGACCTTTTCAACGTAGGGAATAAGCGGTTTAATCGTTGCTGCAGTAAACATAGTAAAGTAAAGATAAGCAATATCGGAGGCTAAACTTTTTAGTATTTATTCACATCGGAAGCAATATGTGAATTATCGAAAATAAAAAACCCCTAAGTGAGCGAGGCTCGACTTAGGGGTGGAATTCCGGATGAGTGAGATGCCTTAGCGGCCAGATTTCCCCCTTGCGTCTTTCTTCTGTATAGGGTGAGGTACAACCCCGGTGTGCATCTCGTACACTGTTACCCATAAAGTTGTCCGGAAGTTGAAACCCCGGCGCATTTGTCCGGTTCGTACAGTCGATAACGCAACCCCATTGCGTCCGTTTTGCACTGGCCTTCCGCCTTATTCTCCGTAAGGACTTCAAACATACGAAAATCAATTATCTTAGTGCGTTCTAACGAGTTATGGAAATACCTAAAAACGCAGCTAAGCTGGACTTATCATATCAGGGACTAACGGAAATTCCGCAAGAGGTATTCGCGTGTAAAAACCTCAAAAAGTTAAACTTGAGCCATAATAAACTGAAGGTATTACCCAAAGAACTCAGTCAATTAAAATTTCTAAAAAATCTCGATGTATCGCATAACGAGATAAAAGTATTATATGCCAAAAGTTTCGACTTAAAAAATTTAGAAATTTTAATTCTGAACTATAACAAACTCAAACAATTACCAGGACAAATTGAGCAATTATCAAAATTAAAAAAGTTGTCACTGGCAAATAACCTGCTGGAAGAATTACCCGACGTGGTTTTTACATTACAAAATTTGACCGCCTTAGATATTTCGTCCAATCGTTTCAAGTTATTTCCATTTGGGCTATTTAACATTAAAACGCTGGAGAAACTATGGCTGGGCAAAAATATATTCAATGAATTTCCCAGTGAAGGCATGCTGAGGGAGATGACCGGGTTGAAATATTTGTATTGCTTTAGCGCAGCAAAAAATTCCATTAATAGCGTAGATAACGATTATAATATCCTACAACAAATTAAAGGCAACAGCTTGGATGCGCTGCGTTCGCTTGTTGAACAACCACAAAAAACCACATCAATGCTGACTCCCAACAAAAAGCATATTTTTATTAACTATAGTCATCGAGATACCGAGTACCGTGATGAAATTGAAGTGTCTTTAAATGTGTTAAAACAATTAGCGTATAAATTTGAATTTTGGAGCGATACAAAGCTTGAAGGTGGAGATGTTTGGCGCAAGGAGATTGAAGCTGCTATCGATCGCGCGAGCATTGCCATCAATATTGTTTCGCGTTACTATATGGCTTCCAAATTTATCAATGAAGTAGAATTGCCAGCCATACTGAAAAAAGCAAAAAATGAGGGCACCTTAGTGCTTACAGTGGTCGCGCGAAAGTGTCTTTTTACAGAAGGACCCTTAGGTGAGTTTCAAAGCATTAACGAACCAAACAATCCCATCGAAGGGGAAGCACCGTCCGCTCAGCAGAATATTTATACCCTTTTAGAAACCCGAATTAAAAAATTTATAAACGGTGGCAAATAACATTTAAGATTCAAACCATGCCGATTAGCGATACTAGTATCTATTTTATCATTGCCATTCTGGGTTTAGCCTATCCGATATCGCTTACGGTCATTACGCGATTGGATGAGAAATACAAAAGTGTCATCGTAATGCAGTTGTTTCGCAGAAGTTGGGAGTTTCGAGCATTTCAAATTCTCTTGATGATTGCAATTGGTTTGGTTGCCGTACAGATGGTTTGGATCGTGAACTGGAAGTTATTGCCCAAAGATCATCCAAAATTTCGCTATCACGATTGGGCGGAAATCTTAGTTTCAATAGTCACCGGCATTTTGCTGGTGGTGTTTTTCATTTTCAGCCGCCGTATTTTTCGATTTTATATTCCCTTGTCATTAGTAGGGAGGCTTCGCCGGCAGACGGATAATGAAGATTTTTTAATTTTCAGAGCTCTGATGGCAATTCTGTTTTTCGCGTTTGAAAACAAGGATGAAGATTTGCTGGTAACCTTGCGGGGGCATTTCGGCCAGTTGTTTACCGATCAACGGACAAAAGCCGGTGATCAGCCGGTGAAATATCCGTCCTTTTATTACGAAATGGTCTATGATACAATCTACTGGACCAGTAAAACTGATTATTGGAAGGTTCGCAACGTAGGGTTCGCCGCAGCAAGCGGACGTTGGCTTATTGGCAGCCGGGAACATTATCTAATTGATGAACTAACCTATTCCTGGCTCTGGATCAATCTCAAATTAATGTTATCAAATAACCGCGAAGATTTTGTCGAAGAATTTTGGCAAAATTCCCATCAGTACATAACGACCGCGCTAGAACCGATACCCTGGCGCCGTGATGAGCAAGATTTCGCTGTAATCATTAATCAGTCGGATATTGATCAGCGCGAACAGGAACGTGATCAGTTTTTGAGTTTCATACAGCACTTGGCGCAATGCTCCTGTATGAAAAGCGTTATTATTTGTTAAAGCGGTTGTTTAATCATACAACAAGCATTCCGATGCGCTATGAGTTGCTACCACCAACGATGAATGCAGTTTTGGCACTATTTTTCCGGTTCTGGACGAGCGACGATCTGTTTTTTATAGGTAAATATCAGTTTCTGGGGCAGGATGGTATCCAAGGCGAGTTTGTGAGCAAAGAGTATGTCGGCAGGTATACAGCCTTGTTGTTCATCAGACAATATTTTTTGGTTTCTCAATGGTATGGCTATGAGTCGGTTACGCCACCGGATTTACCGCGAACACAACAAGAAAAAAGCAGTTGGATTTTACATTTACCGTATTTTAAAAAATTTGTGAAGGAAGTGCAAGGCGACCAGCAGCTATTGGATGCCTTAGGTTACCAGCCCATCACGGATGAATGGTCGCAAAAGCATCAGAAGGCAACACCGGCCTCGATCATTGAAAATCTGGTCGAACGTCTGAAAGCTGCATTTACAGCCGAGGAAGTGCAACAACGTGCAGAAACGGAGAAAAAGCGTGCTTTTATTGAAAAATCTGTGCAGATTATCAATGCGCGGGTGGACAGCTATCGTAGTCTACTAAACTTAGAGGCGATTGAAGAAGATTTTGATGCCAATATTTTAAAGGGCGGCTATATCCTTTATCAAAAAGCGGCTTTTGCTGCTGATCAAGGAGTTGCCTATTTGAATTATGATGCCTTCTTTGCCAGAGAAATCGCCAGCGGCTTTACCAGCAGGTTAACACAATTGTTTAAAGGCAAGGCGCTAAAACAGTTCCTGTTCCGCGGACCGGAACTTTTCCAGGCAATTGATAAGTTAAAGCTGAATCCCGATAAGCATATATTGCTAAATTTTGGCATCAGTTTGGATGTTGTCCGTCAAAGAGACGGCATAGACCGGTTAACAGAACATAGCTATAAAGGCATCCCGATCATTAATGTGCAATACCTTGACAGAAATGTCATGCGCAGTTCGATCATCGCGATTAAAAAATCAGATTTGCCAACATTTGTTTTCTTAGCACCAGCACCACATGAAATTCAGCGTTTCAGTCTGGAGCAAGCCAGCGCTGCGACCCAACTGCATGCCGCAGTGGTAGACTTGAACGAAGAGCCGCAACTAAAGGCGCTGTTTCCAAATGAAAGCGATGAGAATTTAAACACCTCTGTAATTCTGGTATTAGAGTTCAATGTCGAAGTTCGCTGGAAAAGAAAAGCCAAGCTGGTTAGGTTATCGCTTTATTCCGAGTTTTACCAAGAAGGCAGCGTCAACGATATAAGCGAAGTAAAGCCATTCTGATGTCAATGTAAATCTTCAATACTTAATTGAAATCGGTCTTTTGCCATCGTCGCCTGTCGGAAGCTGACATTATGGTAGCCCGAATCTGTTAAAAGCTTGCGGATATCATCTATGATATGAACTGGTGTTTTACAGCCGAAAATCACACCAGTTAATGCTGATTTATTAAAGAATTGTTTGCCGTTTTCGGTGGGCCGAAGCACCCGGATCTCACCTTCGTATTCCCAGACCGTAGATTTGGTAATTGCCATGATTATGAGCGCATCCTCATCAGATTTAAAATAATTGAGTGGCTGAAACTGGTCCGTATAATGCACCTCAGCTGTCAGAAAATAATCTAATTGTACTAAAGGGTCAAATTCCAAACAAATACCCTGGTGTTTTTCTGCATAATGGGACCACATTAAGATGTGATCATTTTTTGTGGTAAAACAACATACGCCCATCATTGCGGCAGTTTTGTCAATTAGTAAACGATAAACCCCGGTTGCCCGGTGCGATTGTTTCATCAATTTGCGTTCGTTATTGCGCCTTTCATTTCTCGGTAAGTGCGCAAAACGGTCTTTCGCTAATTTTTTTAAATAATCTTCAGGTTCACTAAAATCAATCAAGGCCGTCCAACAATCAAACGGATCATTGAAATCCAACGGTTTTGAAAAC
>Ga0310811_10010273_pt1 | contig 12089 bp, 9 predicted proteins | sample YCmetagenome_FD_207642 | JGI IMG/M metagenome (GOLD analysis project Ga0310811, IMG submission 207642) | Soil microbial communities from experimental microcosm in Duke University, North Carolina, United States - YC | ecosystem: Engineered > Artificial ecosystem > Soil microcosm > Unclassified ...
CATCGCGTCGTCGAGCAGCCGCGCCTCGGCACTGATCTTCCGCGCGTGCGCGCGCGAGGCGGCGGGCGTGTCGTCATCGTGGTCGGTCGGCATCGCGATCGGCGTCCCGTCGCGATCGGCGAGGCTCACGTCGACTGCGGCGCCGCGGCTGTGATCCGATCCGTGCGCGGGCGGCGCGACCTTCGAGGGATCGGGCAACGCCTTCCACAAGATCGGTTGGACGGACGTCGGCCGATAGCAGTCCCACAAGAGCAGCCGTCGATCGTGTGCGCGCAGCGTGTCCGCCACCCGGACAAGCCGCTCGGCCACGCCTCGCCGGAGCAAGCATCGCGCGACCGGATAGAGCTTCTCGCCGGCGATGTTGTGCTCGGTCGCGTAGCGCAGATCGATCACCGCGTCCGGGATCGCGACCGACACGTCGACCCAATCGTCCTTGCGTTCCTCCCTGCGTTCGTCCGCACTTGCGACGCTCGCGATCGAGATCAGGATCAGTGCCGCGCGCACGAGTCGATCCTGACACGCGATAGGATCCGATGCATGGCTTCCCTGCCCGCGGGCTTCGTCCACGCGATCCGCCTCGCCTCGTCCGAACGTCCGGCCGTCGAGCTCCACGACCCGGACGCGATCGCGCGGTGGCGGGCCGAGGACGGCGTCCTGTGGCTCCACCTCGACTACCTCGAGGCGCCCGCTGCCGAGTGGCTTCGCGATCGATCCGGCCTCGATGCCGTCGTCTTCGCCGCCATGACGGACGACGATCCCCGCCCGCGCGTGCTCGGCGCCGGTGATGCGATGCTCGTGATCGCGCGCGCGGTGAACCTGAACGAGGGCGCCGAACCCGAGGACATGGTGTCGCTGCGGCTGTGGATCGAACCGCACCGCGTGATCACCCTCCGCCATCGCGTCGTGCGCGCCGCCAAGACGCTCGCCGCCGACGTCCTCGACGGACGCGAGCAGCCACGCACCTCCGGCGCGCTGCTCGCAGAGTTGATCGATCGCATCCTCGATCCGATCGCCACCTGCGTCGACACGCTCGACAGCGATGTCGATCGCGTGCAGGACGAGTCGCTGGCCGACGACGCACACTCGCGCGCGGGTCGCGACATGCGCGCGCGGCTCGCGGCGGTGCGGCGTCGGGCGATCCGATTGCGCCGCTTCATCAGTCCCCAGCGAGACATGATGGTGCGCCTCGCGTCGATGACCCCGACGTGGCTCGACGAGAATCATCGCGCGCGGCTCCGCGAAGCGGCCGACCGACAGACCCGCACGGTCGAGGAGCTGGACGCCGCGCGCGATCGCGCCGCGGTCACGCACGACGAGCTCGCCGGGCGACTCGCCGAAGTCTCGAACCACCGCCTCTACATCTTGTCGCTCGTCTCGGTGGTCTTCGTCCCGCTCGGCTTCGTCGCCAACCTCTTGTCCGTGAACGTCGGCGGCATCCCCGGGCGCGAGGTCGATTGGGGCTTCTGGGCGCTGTGCGGCGGCTTCGCCGTCATCGTCGCCGTGCAGCTGGCACTGTTTCGGAAGTGGCGGTGGCTCTAGAGGAAATCCTCGAGATCGGCCGAGGCGGGACATCGATCTGATCACACTTCACGGCCCCTCCGGCGGGGCTGATCCCCGTCTCATTCTCGATCGTTGTAGCCGTGCGCTCCGAGTTCCGACTACGATGCGCGCGGGGAGGCAACTGATGATGTTCGCGCAACGCGCGGCGTTTGGTGTAGTCGCGCTCACGATGTGTGTCCTCGTCGGGTGTGCATCGAGCCATGTCTCGGGCAACGACGACGCGCGCACCGACGACGCCGCCATCCCAGCCGCGGACGCGGACACGCGCCTCCACTTCGGAGATCCCTGCACCGACGGATCGCAGTGCATGTCCGGCTTCTGTCTGCAGCCGAAGCCGGGCGACCAGGGCACGTGCACCAAGCAATGCAACTTCGACTGCCCGAAGGGCTGGGCGTGCGAGACCGTCGACGTCAACGGCTTCACGAATCGGCTGTGCGTGCCGGCGCAGGAAACGTTCTGCCAGACGTGCAAGGCGTCGGACGATTGCGGCGACGACTACGACAACTGCGTGCAGCTCACCGACGGCAAGTTCTGCTCGAAAGACTGCGGCAGTGATCCGACCGTGTGTCCCGCGGGCTTCACATGCCAGGTCGTCGGCGGTGGATCCGGCGATATCTCGCAACATCAGTGCATGCCGCTCAATGGCGTCTGCTGCATCGACGGCGACAACGATCGCCACGGCACCGGCGCCGACTGCCTCGGCCTCGACTGCAACGACACCGACCCCGCGATCTACAACGGCCACCCCGAGATCTGCGACAGCAAGGACAACGACTGCAACACCACCGTCGACGACAACCCGATCGACTGCAAGGGCCCGCTGTGCGAGCTCGGATCGCTCGGCTACTTCTCGCGCGCGGGCGATGTCTGTAACGGCGTCATGTGCGTGCAGCAGTCGGCGATGATGTGCGGGCTCTACACGTGCAGCGGCGGCGGCGAGAACGGCGACGACTGCGCGACGATGTGCGACGTCGAAGACAACACGAAGTGCATCCCGAGCGCCCACTGCGATTCGTCGGTCTGTTACGCGGACCTCACCGACGGCAGCGCGTGCGACGAAGACACCGACTGCGAATCGGATCACTGCCAGAACGGGTTCTGCTGCGCGCACGGCGACTGCTGCCAGGTCGCGGATCAGTGCCCGGGCTTCGGCACCTTCTCCCCGACCTGCGACGATCCGTCGACGTGCCAGGGCACGCGCGGCGAGGCGGTCTGCAACACGAACAACATCTGCTCGACCAACGGCCAGGTCCAGGACGATTCCGCGTGCGCGGCGACGACCGTCGCCAACGACTGCGGGTTCTACAAGGCCGTGATGTGCACCGGTGGGCTCGTCCAGACGGCGCCCACGTGCGCGACCTCGTGCCAGACGCACGCGGACTGCGACGCCGATGCCTGGTGCAATCCGCAGAACAAGACGTGCGTCGGTGATCTCGACGACGGCGACTCGTGTGGCACCGACGACGCGCGCTGCAAGTCCGGCCACTGCCAGAACGGCTTCTGCTGCGGCGCCGGCGATTGCTGTGCGACCGCGCAGGATTGCCCGAGCTCGTACTCGCGCGCGCCGCAGTGCACGTCGCCGGCCGCCTGCGATGGCGATGCCGACGTCGCGAGCTGCGTGAACAGCGAATGCGGAACAGTGCCGAACGTCGACGACGACTCGGCGTGCACCGGGCAGACCGTCGCGTCGAACTGCGGTCCGTACAAATCCATCTTCTGCACCGGCGCCGCGACTCAGTCCACGCCGGTCTGCCCGGACACCTGCACGTCCGATTCGGATTGCGACACCAACGCCTACTGCAACGCGGCCGGACACTGCGTCCCGGACGAACCGGACGGCAACGCCTGCGGCGGCAACCAACAGTGCCAATCGAATCACTGCCAGAACGGCTTCTGCTGCGGCGCCGGCGACTGTTGCGCGGCGGACACCGACTGCAACGCGTACGACAAGCCGCCCGTGTGCAACACGCTCGGGACCTGTCAGGGCACGCGGGTCGAGGGCGCGTGTAACGCACAGAAGGAATGCACGACCGCCACCGTCGACGACGACAGCGGTTGCTCCGGCATCATCGCGAACGACTGCGGGCCGTACCCGGCCGTGTCCTGCTCGAACATGCCGACGCAATCACCGCCGGTGTGCGCGTCGATGTGTATGACCGACAACGATTGCGACGTGAGCGCGCACTGCAACCCGAGCACGATGATGTGCGAGCCGGATCAAGGACAAGGCGGCTTCTGCACACGACCGCAGGACTGCGGCGGATCGCTGACCTGCGTCGACAGCGTCTGCTGCAACACCGCGTGCAACGGCGGCTGCGAGGCGTGCGATCTGGCCGGCAGCGTCGGCACGTGCACGAAGATCCCGAACGGACAGGACCCGGACAACGAGTGCGGCGGTGTTTCGTGCGCGGGCTTCTACTACGGATGGAGCGGCTCGAGCTGCCAGCGGAAGGCCGACGTTCCCGCGAACGTCGCCTCGTGCAACGGCGCGGGCGCATGCCGATCGCAGGCCACCGAGTGCGGCGCTTACAACGTCGCGGGCCCGGTCACGACGACGTGCAACGGCACGTGCCAGAGCCCCACGGGCGGAACCTGCACCGGACAGGTCGCCGGACAGTGCACCAACATCAATCCCGGCAACATCACGTGCGGTCAGGGCATCTGCTTCCGCAGCGTGCCCCAGTGCGTCAACGGATCGCCGAATACGTGCACACCGGGCGCGCCGCAAACCGAGACGTGCAACGACCTCGACGACAACTGCGACGGCACGGTCGACAACGGCAACTTCAGCGATGGCTACGAGCCGAACCCCGACTGCGGCAGTGTTCGCACGCTCGGCGCGGTCGGCAGTGATGGCTCGAACACGTACAACAGCATGACCGTCTACGGCTCGGGCGATTACGACACGTACGCCATCCCGATGAACGAGACCGACAACAGCTGCTCTTGCGGCTTCCCGTACCTCGACGAGGACTACAACGCGAACGTCACGCTGACCGTCCCGAGCGGGGCCGGCAGCTACGAGTTCTGCATGAACACGAACTCGTGTGGATGGCCGGCGGGCTACTGCTTCCAGGTCGCAGCCGGGCAGACGGTCACGCTCACGCAGCAGCTCGACGGTTCGTGCCCGGGCAGCGACAACTACACCGTGTACATCCGGATCCGCGGCAACAGCCCGCCCGGCTTCCAGTGCCACCCCTACACGCTGTCGTACTTCTTCGACGCCGGGTATTGTCGATAGCGGGATGCGAACGGGCGCGCGCTGGATCCGGCTCGGGCTGGTCGCCGCGCTGCTCGTGATCGTCGTCGTGCTCGCGCTCGTGATCGGGTGGATCGTGTCGAACCGGATCGAGACGGGCCGCTGGGAGCTGCCGGACACCGACGACCTCGTCCGCGTCCTCCACCGGGGCGGCGCACCGTCGCGGATCATCTTCCTCGACGGACGAGCGATGAAGGTCGAGCCCGGCGACGACGATGCCGCGAAGCTCCACTCGAGCATCGTCATGCATTCCGGCCCGCGCGCGCGATCTGTGCCGGGATGGAGCGGCGGCTCGACACGATGGCGGCGCTTGGTCTCCTGCGTCCAAGCGCTGTACGCACCCTTCGACGTCGAGGTCACCGACCGGGAGCCGTCGGGATCCGACTACATCCGCGTGTTGGTCGGTGGCCGGCCGGCGGACGTCGGCGTCGAGAGCAAGCTCGTGTCCGGACTCGCGCCGTTCAACGGCGAGGTGATTCCGCGCGCCATCGTGTTCGCGTTCGCGCTGCAGGTCGGCAATGATCCCCAGACGGTGTGCGAGACGATCGGGATGGAGACCGCGCACGCGTATGGGCTCGACCACGAGTACGACTGCCACGACGTGATGACGTATCGACCGGCGTGCGGACCGAAGACGTTCGTCGATCGGGCGGTGCCGTGCGGCGAGGCGAAGCCGCGCGCCTGCGAGGGCGGCGCGACCACGCAATCCTCGTACGGACGGCTCATGAAGGTGCTGGGGCCGCATCGATGAAGCACGCCTTCGCGATCGCGTGCGGGATGACCGCGCTGGCGGCTTGCAGCGACCGACCGCGCGACGAGGACTTGGACGGATGGCGGCGCGAGGCCGCGAGCGCGAACCAGGCGGCCCTCGCCGCGGCCCAACGGGGGGCGGCGGACGAGCCCGGACACACCCTGACGATCAGCGGACAGACGCGCACCGGACGGCTCGTGCTCGGGTGGGACGAGCTCGAGAAGATGTCCACGACGCACGTCAAGACGACGAGCCCGCAGGATCCCGCTCACGCGGGCCGCGTCACCGACTTCCGCGGCGTGCTGGTGCGTGATGTCCTCGATCGCGCCGGTGCCGACGACGCCGCGAGCGAGCTCACGTTCGTCTCGATCGACGCGTTCCGCGCGCCCGTCGCGATCGCCGATGTCCGCCGCTTCCGCACGCTCCTCGCGATCGAGGCCGACGGCAAACCGATCGCGCGCGCCGAGGGCGGGCCGATCTTTCTCGTGCACCCGCACAGCGAATCGCCCGAAACGATCACGCTGTACCCCGATCGGTACTGGAGCTTCTATGTCACCGACATCATCGTCGGCACCGAGCCCGCGCGCCTCCGCGTGATGGACAAGACGCTCGACGCCGCAACGCTGGAAACACTGCCGCAGATCACGTGGACCGGGGTCGTGAAGTACAAGTCGTACTGGCCCAGCGATCCTGTCCGCCTCCGAGGTGTCCGCCTGCGGGACGCGCTGCGCGCGGCCAACGTCGGCGTGCCTGCGGGTGGATCGGTGGTCGTCCGCGGCAAGGCCGCGATCCAACGTGACCCGCGCGACCCGCGCCGGATCAGTGCCGCTGACGTCGATCGCTGCGATTTCCTTCTCGCAACGCACTGGGCGGCGCCCGACGGCAGTGGCGAGCAGCCGATCCCAGCGCGCCTCGGCGGGCCGCTCACGCTGGCGGTGCCCGACGCCTGCGCCTCGTCGTACGACGATCACTTCTGGATGACGTTCGTCGAAGAGCTCGCGCCGGAGCAAGCGCCGTGAGCGTCTCGCGGTCCCGATCGATCGGTACGCGCTTGATGCTCGCGACGACGCTCCTGATCGTCGCGGTCGTCGGGGTGGTCGTCTGGCGCTGGACGACGAGCGAACGCGACAACCTGCGCTCGCAGAAGCGAACCGAGGCGCGGTCGTTCGCGACGTCGCTCGCGTCCGCGTACATGAACGAGCTCGACGATGACAACTGGAGCCAGATCCGCGTGGGCGCGGAGCTCCTGCTCCAGGACAATCCCGACTTCGTGTACGTGATCGTCCACGACGATCGCCGCGACGATCGCATCGTCGCCGCAGCACCGGCGGACCTCGTGGATCAATATGTGCCGGACCTGGTGCGCCTGGACATCACGCGCGCCGCGATCGATCGCGCGGACGTGTCCGGCGCTGAAGCCGAGACCTGGCTCCTGCGCGACGTCGGCACGCGAGCGCGGCGCGGCGAGCGCATCGTCGAGGTCGCGGCACCGATGCGTGTCGCGTCCGGCAAGCGGACAGGCGTCCTGCGGGTAGGCATCTCCCTCGCGTCCGTCGATCGCGCCGTCCGGTCCGCGGAGCTCACCGCGGCGAGCATCGGCGCCCTCTCGCTCCTAGTCGGGCTGTTCGGCGCATGGGTCCTCGCGCGGCGCATGACGTCGCCGATCCGGCGGCTCGGCGCGTCGGCGGCACAGATCGCGTCCGGCGACCTCGCGCATCGCGCGGCCGTACATCGCGCCGACGAGATCGGCGAGCTCGCCGGCAAGTTCAACGAGATGACCACCGCGCTCGAGGCGTCGTTCGGCCAGCTGCGGAGGACCCTGACCACGTTCGAGCGTTTCGTACCGCAGAAGTTCCTCGCCGTGATCGCTCCGGAGGGCATCGACCGCATCGAGGTCGGCGTCGGGTCACCGCGCCGAATCTCCGTCTTGTTCAGCGACATCCGTGGCTACACGAAGATGAGCGAGGGCATGCAGCCGCTCGAGGTCTTCAACCTGCTGAACGAGTACATCGCGGCGATGGGCGACGAGATCAGTCGCGCTGGAGGCTTCGTCGACAAGTACATCGGAGACGCGATCATGGCGCTCTTCGACGACGAGCACACCGATGGCGTCCTCGACGCTGCGCTCGGCATGCGCCGCACGCTCCGCCGCTTCAATGCCGAACGAGCGGCGAAGGGTCTCGTCACCCTCGAGGCGGGCATCGGCATGCACGGCGGCGACGTCGTGATGGGGACGATCGGGTTCGCGTCCAAGATCGAATCGACGGTGATCGGCGACGCGGTGAACACCGCCTCGCGTATCGAGGGAATGACGAAGGAGTACGGCGTCGCCGTCCTCGTCACCAACGCGATCGTCGAGGGTCTCGCCCACCCCGACCGCTATCACCTCCGCCTGATCAGTGCCGAAGTCAAAGTCCGCGGGCGCGCACAGCCAGTTGCGCTCTACGAGCTCCTCGACGCGCCCGCGGCCACCTCGGGCGGCTCCGACGCCACGCCTCCGGCTACGCCACCGGCAGTGTCCGGCGGCGCGACCTAAGATCGTCCGGTCAGGAGCACGCCGTGATCGCGCAGATATCCGCGCTGGGCGATCGCGCTCGCGATTCGTGCGACGGTGGCCTCGATCATTGCCGTACGTCGCGGATGTCCTGTGAAGTGCAGCCTGGACAGCGTATCCGCGATCGCAGACGCATCCTGCGAGGCGCGCAGCGTGATCTCGATCTTCTCCATCGAGACGACGAATCCGGCGCGCGCCAGCACGTCGGCGGCGCCGGCGAGCAAGAAACCGTGGTGCGCCGGCGCCTCGCCGGCGATCCGAGCTTCGTCGTTGTAGATGTCGACGAGATCGTTGTCGGGAGCGGCTTGGACGATCGCGACCACCCCACGCTCGCCGACGACGCGAGCGAGCTCTGCAACCGCCCGCATCGGATCATCGCAGTACTGCAGAACCCAGGTCGCGATCGCGCCGTCCGCCGCCTTGTCGGCGATCGGCAAGTCCTCCGCCCGCCCTCTCACCGCGACCAGGCCCGACGGAAGTCCGGCGACCTGCGCGGCGCTCGGCTCGACGACGACGCACCTGCCGAACCGCGTCGCGATCGCGCGCGTCAGCAGCCCGGTTCCTCCGCCCACATCGATGACCGTCCGCGCGCCTTCGCCGCCCCTCGCACGCTCCAACACACCGATCAGTGCCGCAATCTCCGTGTCCGGTGCGAGCCCTGCGGCGAGCTCGCGCCACGCCGTGGGATCCAACGACTCGGGACCCCAGAATCGGGACGGCCACGCGACACTACCGGCGCACAACGGATGCGCTCGCCACGGCTGTGCGTCGTCGCTCTCGCTCGTGCTCACGATCGATCCGTAACATGTCGCGGTCGCCGCGCGGGAATGCGACCGCGTGAAGCCGCGGCGCCACATGCTGCGCTTGCCACGCGCGCTCGCGCGCTGCAGAGGACGAAGCCTTCATGGCATAGATCGCGGTTGCGGCCGCGTGGGTTCCGACGTGTCCCGTCGCGGCGGCGTGGCCAGCAGCTCGTGCGGCGGCGATCGCGCGAGGTTCCTGGACCGCGCGCGCCGCAGCATGCGCTGCAAGTGCCGCCGCCCGCACCTCGCGATAGCCGATCGCGCCCCGCGCCCACGCGCGCGCCGCTCGGATCGCTGCGCGCGGCCGGTTATCTCGCGGCGCGATCCGCTCGAAGAAGCGAAGCACGCGCATCGCGCATGTCGCAGCCCACAGCGCGAGCGCTCGCTGATCTCGGCGGTCGATCGACACGCATCGACGTTGCCACGATCCGAAGGAAGACCGTCATCCTACGAGCGCGTCTTCCAATCTGAGGAGGCCGTGCTTCTTCCAGGCGACGCGGAGGAGCCATACGGTCGGAAACGCCGTCGGCCTCGGAACCCGTTGCAAGAGATAGATCGATGTCGCGCACATCCGAACCGGCCGAGCCCAACCGGTGAACCACAGCGCGCTCGAGAACATGTCGACCGGCGTTGTTCCGCGCGAAGTCGAGTCGCAGCGATGCCCGCGTCGGAGAACGCCGTGTATGGCGTCGCGCACTTCGCGCGACGTCCGCAAGGTACGCGCGTGGTAGCGGTCTGCGAAGAACCGCCCCTTTCGATTGAACGCGCGGTTGATTCGACGCGCGAATCGAACCGCCAATCCCTGGATTCCGCGCGCGAGGCACATCGCGTCGTCCGCTTCGACGATCAGATGCAACTGCTTGTGCAGCACGTTGAACTCGACGACGCGGAAGGTGGCGCGATGACCTCCTGCGCGCAGCGCGGCTCGGATGATGCGAGCGATCCGACCTCGTCGCAGCGATGCGACCTCGCCGCGAACACGCATCGTGATGTAGTGCGGCAGGTGCGCCCCCTCTCGAGGTCGCCGCGCGTGACTCACCCGGCGGCTGGTGCGCCGACGGCCGGCGTCGCGCGCACGACCGCCCCGACGCGGACCGCGCTCCACGCGCGGGCGCCGCACGCCCGCATCCCCATTTGTACGTCTCGCCTCTCGCCTGCAATTCGATCGATGCACGTGTCCACCTTCCACGTGCATGTGGGACCGGACAGCGCACGGCGCAAGGCACGCGGATGCGATCCCCCTCTTTTTTGTTCTCGTCGTAGAACGGGTGTCCGAATGCCGGACACTGTCCGGCCGGCGGCCACGCGCTACGTGCGCGCGAGCGTGACTGCAACGAGCGGCGCGCCGGCGAGCCGAGTAGCGGTGAGGATCTTCCCGTGATCGTCTTCGACGATGATCCGTGACGCCGCATCGAGGTGAAGCAACCCCTGGGCTCTCACGCCGACACCGGCGAGGTATCCGCCGAGCGCGGCCATCGTCTCGGCGCCGTCGCCACCACCGGCGACCAAGAGACCGATCTCGTCCGAGATCACTGCCGCAGCGACCTTCGGGTCACGGCGCAGCTCGCTCACCAGAGCGTCGAGCGTGTCGAGCGCGGGTGACGTCGGCAGCCGCGCGGTCGGACGCGCGCTTCGTGCAGACGAAGCGGGGTTAGGAGGTGAAGGCGGCGCCGCTCTGCGCGCCTTAGCGAGCTCGCTCTCGAGCACGTTCACGCGCTGCGCCAGGTCGCGCGTACGGCTCGAGATCGCGCGCAGCTTGGCGTTCTCCTCGCGCAATTCCTCTGCCTCCGCCAGTCGGCGCTTCAACGAGTCGACCTCGACGACGCGCGCCGACGGCTCTTCGCGAGCTCGACGAGATTCTGCGAGCTCGTGGGAGAGGCGGGTCACTTCATCGGCAAGTCGTTTGCGATCGTCGTCGAGCGCCGCGACCTCGCCTAGCGCTCGAGCAAGCGGCGGTGCGATCGCGCGCCGCCGCACCCCGACGATCAGTGCCCCGGCGCTGAAGAATGCGAGTGCGCCGGCAACGGACAGGACCCACAACCAGGTGAGCGGTTCGAGCTGGTTGATCATCTCGTTCATGGCGTCCTCCGGATCTCCACGCGGCGGTTTGCGGCCAGCGCGCCCTCGTCGCCACCGTCGCGCGCAGGCTCTCGATCGCCAGCAGCGCGCCCATGCATGCGCGCGCCATCGACTCCATGCGTCTCGAGATAGTCGCGCACGCGCCGCATGCGATGGGCCGAGAGATCGTCGTTGTGATGCTCGGTACCTCGCGCGTCCGCGTGACCGACGATCTCGATCGAATCGGCACTGTTCGCGAGCTCGGACGCGAGCGAGTCGAGCGCGTGCGCGGCGATTTCGTCGAGCGTGTCATGATCGCTCGCGAAGTAGATGATCGTGGGCGGCGGTGGCGGGAGCGTCGCTCGTTCGGCGGGCGGTGGCGAACCGGGCGGGGTCGGCGATTCGTCGCCTGCGCTGTCGATCGCCGCTGACGTTGCCGCGGCCGGCTCAGGCGCGGCCGCCATCTTGACCGGCGCTGTCGAGATCGACGAAGCGCGCGCTTCGTCGGACGCCGAGGTCGCGGTGATCGATGCCGGCACTGATCGCGCCGCGGGCTGCGGCAAGGCGATCTGGGGGCGAACGTCATCGGCGTCGGAAAATGCGCGCGGACCGATCACCAGATCGATCGCGACGACATCGGCGATACCGAAGACGAAGAGGCCTCCGAGGAGCCAAGACGAGGCCGTCATCAGATCACCCGGTTGAGCTCCTCGACGACGCGGCGGAGCTCGAGGAAGATCAAGCCCAGCTTGGCGTCTCGCGTGACGAGCAAGACGAGGGCGGACTGTTCGTTGATCGAGTTGATGATCACGTAACCCTTGGGCGAGCGGATGTAGACCTGCTCCATCTGCGCGCGCATGAGGTCGGCAGCGATTCGCTCGCCGACGCCGATGACGGCGGCCGCCATGCCGCCGATCAACTCGTCGTCGACCTCCGAGGGGATCACCGACGAGACGACGAAGCCGTCCATGTTGACGACGACGGCACCGATGATCTCCGGGGTGCTGGTACGCAGCGTACGCAGGTGCTGGTTGACGCTCTGAGCAAGTGTGGTCACGGTGCCTCCATGGGCGGCGACGCTGGTCAACGCGACCAGGGCCACCG
>Ga0310811_10010274_pt1 | contig 12088 bp, 10 predicted proteins | sample YCmetagenome_FD_207642 | JGI IMG/M metagenome (GOLD analysis project Ga0310811, IMG submission 207642) | Soil microbial communities from experimental microcosm in Duke University, North Carolina, United States - YC | ecosystem: Engineered > Artificial ecosystem > Soil microcosm > Unclassified ...
GGCGGCGCACTCCTCCCTGCCTCCCCCCCGGAGTAGGATTGCGCCGGCAAAGCCGGCGCTCGAAGCGGTCGATCGGCCCTTCAGGAGGTTCTTCACGTGAGACACGTGCTTCCGGCTCCGATTGCTCTGGCCGTCGCGCTGTTGCTTCTTCTCATCGCGCCGGGGGTCGCGCCCACGGCGGATGTGGCGGAGAGGAGGCTGATCGACAACGAGCGGGTGATGGTGGCGGAGTATGTGTTTCCGGCGGGGTTCAGGGGGGATGAGCACGAGGCGCCGGTGGACGAGTTTGCGTATGTGCTGGAAGGGGAGTTTGCTGTCATCACGAAGGGGAAGGGCAAGTCGCGGGTGACGGCGGGGCAGGTCGAGTGGGCGCCGAGGGGCGCGGTGCACTATTCCGTCAACGAGACGAAGAAGCCGGCACGCGTGCTGGTCGTGCTGCTGAAGGAGAAGTGACCATGCGACTGGTGACCTATCGCAAGGGATCGTCCAAGGCGCGCGTCGGCGCGCTGCTCGGCGACGCGGTCCTCGACCTCGGGGCGCTCGCCGCGGATCTGGCCCGCGAGCGCGGCACGGTGCGACGCGGCCGCGGATTTCCCAAGACGATGCTGGAGCTCATCCAGGGCGGGGCCGATATGCTGGCGCTGGCCCGCGAGGCGATGAGCCACGGCGAGGCGATCGTGAAGCGTGACGGGCTGGCGGCGCTGACCGAGCGCAAGCTGGGCGCGCCCGCCGCCCGGGCGCGGCTGGAGGCGCCGATCCCGCGGCCGGCTCGCAACGTCTTCTGCCTGGGCCGCAACTACAAGGAGCACGCCGCCGAGCGCGGCGCCGAGGCGCCGCCGCATCCCGTGTACTTCACCAAGGCGCCGGAGACGGTGGTGGCGCCGGGCGCGAAGGTGATCCACCACGCCGCCACGAAGGAGCTCGACTACGAGGTCGAGCTGGCGGTCGTCATCGGTGCGGCCGGGCGGGACATCCCGCGGGAGCAGGCGCTGACTCACGTCTTCGGCTACACGATCGTCAACGACGTCACCGCGCGCGATCTGCAGAAGCGCCACGGCCAGTGGTTCAAGGGCAAGTCGATGGACACCTTCTGCCCGATGGGCCCGGTGCTCGTCACCGCTGACGAGATTGTCGACCCGCAGGCGCTCAGCGTCGCGATGCGCATCAACGGCGAGACGCGCCAGTCCAGCCACACCTCCAAGATGATCTTCCCGGTCGACGAGTGCATCGCCGTCCTCTCGCAGGGCTTCACGATCCTGCCCGGCGACGTCATTGCCACCGGGACGCCGGAGGGCGTGGGCGCGGCACTCGGCAAGTTCCTCAAGGCCGGCGACAAGATGGACGCCGAGGTCGAGAAGATCGGCGTGCTGTCGAACAAGGTCGTGGCGCCCTGAGGACGCAGGCATGAGCTTCGTCAGCCACATCGAGTGCACGGTCTGCGGCGCCCGGCACGAGGCCGGGCGCCCGCAGACCGTGTGTCAGAAGTGCGGTCAGATGCTGGCGGTGCGCTACGACCTCGACGGCGTGAAGCGCGCGGTCAGCAAGGAGACGCTGCGCTCGCGTCCGCCCGGGATGTATCGCTTCCGCGAGCTCACGCCGCTGGCCGACGGCGAGGTGCCGGTGACGCTCGGGGAGGGCGGCACGCCGCTGCTGGCGCTGCCGCGCCTGGCCGTGCACCTGGGGCTGCGCCACGTGTGGGGCAAGGACGAGGGCCAGAACCCGACCGGCTCGTTCAAGGCGCGCGGGCTCGGCATGGCCATCACCAAGGCGCGCACGCTCGGCGCGCGCGGCTTCATCATCCCCTCGGCGGGCAACGCCGGGGGAGCGGCGGCCGTGTACGCGGCGGCGTGCGGGTTGCCGTGCGCGGTCATCGTGCCGCGCGCCACGCCGCCGGCGGCCATCGCCGAGGCCTCGATCGCCGGCGCCCGGGTCTTCACCATCGAGGGCACGATTGGCACCGCCGGCAAGGTGGTGGGGGCGGTCGCCCCGCAGATCGGCTGGTTCGATCTCTCCACCTTGAAGGAGCCCTACCGCCTCGAGGGCAAGAAGACGATGGGCCTCGAGCTGGCCGAGCAGCTCGACTGGATCTTGCCGGACGTGCTGCTCTATCCGACCGGCGGCGGCACCGGCCTGGTCGGGATCCCCAAGGGTTTCGACGAGCTGCGTCAGATGGGGTGGGTGAGCGGGCGCACGCGCTTCGTCGCCGTGCAGGCCGAGGGCTGCGCGCCGGTGGTGAAGGCGTTTCAGGCGGGCGCCGAGACGACCGAGCCCTGGGAGCACGCCACGACGCACGCGGCGGGCCTGCGGGTGCCCTCGCCGTTCGCCGGCCGGCAGATGCTGCGCGTGCTCCGCGAGTCGGGCGGCGACGCCATCGCCGTGAGCGAGCGCGCCATCGTCGAGTCGCAGCACCTGCTGGCCCGCCTGGAGGGCGTGTGGACCTCGCCGGAGGGGGCGGCGCTCGTCGCGGCGCTGACCATCATGAAGGAGCGCGGCCAGGTCGCGCCCGACGCGCGCGTGGTCATCATGCTCACCGGCGCCGGGATCAAGTACGCCCCGCCCGAGCTGCCCACGCCGATCGATCTGACCGGCAGCGATGAGGAGGTCCGGGCGAACGTCCGGCGCACCCTCGGGGCTTAACCGACCCCCCGGTTCGGTGGTAGCATTCGCCCACCGCATCGTCCTTCGAGGAGGTCGGAGCAATGGCACTCGAAACCGGGAAGATCCGCAACGTCGGTGTCGTGGGTCACGGCGGCGTGGGCAAGACCTCGCTGGTGGAGTCGTTGCTCTTCGCCGCCGGGGCCGTGACCCGGCTCGGACGCGTTGACGACGGCACCACCACCACCGACTTCGATCCCGACGAGGTCAAGCGCAAGATATCGATCAACACCTCGGTGGCCTATGTCGACTACAAGGGCCATCGGGTGAACCTCGTGGACACCCCCGGCTACGGCGACTTCATCGCCGACGCGCGCGCGGCGCTGCGCGTGGTGGAGGCCGCGGTGGTGGTGGTCGATGCGGTGGCCGGCGTGCAAGTGCAGACCGAGAAAGTCTGGAAGTTCGCCACCGAGTTCGAGCTGCCGCGCGCGGTCGTCGTCAACCGGCTCGATCGCGAGCGCTCGGACTTCTTCCGCACGCTCGAGTCGGTCACCCGCCGCCTCAAGGGGCGGGTGGTGCCGGTGCACATCCCCATCGGAGAGGAGAGCGGCTTCCGCGGCTTCGTCGACCTCGTGACGCAGAAGGCGACGGTCTTCTCCGACGGGAAGTCGTCGGAGATCGCCGTGCCGGCCGAGGTTGCCGACCAGGTGAAGGAGTGGCGCGAGAAGCTCGTCGAGGCTGCCGCCGAGACCGACGACGACCTCCTCGCCAAGTACCTCGAGGAGGGCTCGCTCGACGAGCCGGAGATGCTGAAGGCGCTGCGCACCGGCATCACCCAGGGCAAGATCGTGCCGGTGCTGTGCGCCGCCGCGACGAAGAGCATCGGCAGCCACGCGCTGCTCGACCTGATCATCCACGAGTTCCCGTCACCGGCCGACCGGCCGGAGATCGGTGGCACCGACCTCAAGGCCAAGCAGGCCGGCGTGCGGGCCCCCGACGCCAAGGCGCCGGTCGCCGCGCTGGTCTTCAAGACGCTGTCCGACCCGCACATCGGCAAGCTCACGATCTTCCGCGTCTACTCCGGCACCCTGCGCGCCGACAGCACCCTGCTCAACCCGACCCGCGGGACGAAGGAGCGGATGGGCCACGTGTCGTGGCTGCAGGGCAAGACGCAGAAGAACGTCGAGTCCCTCGGCCCCGGTGAGATCGGCGTCGCCCAGAAGCTGAAGGAGACGCTGACCGGCGACACCCTGTGCGACGAGGCGCATCCCTTCGAGCTGCCGCGCATCACCTTCCCCGAGCCGGCGATCAACTTCGCGATCCAGCCCAAGACCCGGGGCGACGAGGACAAGATCTCCAACGCGCTGTCGCGCGTCGAGGAAGAGGATCCGACCGTCCACCACCAGTTCGATCCCGAGACCAAGCAGTTACTGATCTCCGGTGTCGGCAGCATGCACGTGGAGATGACGGTCGAGCGGATGAAGCGCAAGTACAACGTCGACGTCACTCTGCTGCCGCCGCGCATCCCCTACAAGGAGACGGTGAAGGGCCGCGCGGAAGGGCAGGGCAAGTACAAGAAGCAGACGGGCGGGCGCGGCCAGTACGGTGACACCTGGCTGCGGGTGGAACCGAGGACCCGGGGCGGCGGCTTCGAGTTCGTCGACGACATCTTCGGCGGTGCCGTGCCCCGCAACTTCATCCCCTCGGTGGAGAAGGGCGTGCGCGACTGCATGAAGAAGGGCATCCTCGCCGGCTACCCGGTGGTGGACCTCAAGGTCACGCTCTACGACGGCTCCTACCACGACGTGGACTCGTCGGACATGGCCTTCCAGATCGCGGCCTCGATGGGGCTTCAGAAGGTGTTCATGGAAGCGCATCCGATCTTGCTGGAGCCCGTCATGAACGTCGAGGTCACCACGCCAGCCGAGGTCGCCGGCGACATCATCGGCGACATGAACTCGCGGCGAGGCCGCATCGCCGGCATGGAGCCGAACGGCGAGACGGCGATGGTGCGGGCCACCGTGCCGATGGCCGAGATGCTCACCTACGAGTCCAGCCTGCGCAGCATGACGGGCGGCCGCGGCGGCTACTCGATGGAGTTCTCGCACTACGAGGAAGTGCCGGCCTTCCAGGCCGAGAAGATCGTCAAGGAAGCGAAGGCCGAGAAGGAAAAGGCGCACTGAGGCGGCGCGGGCGGCGCCGCCTCCGCTCGGTCCCCGAGGCTGGTCAGCACGAGGCCCGCCGCCGCTCCGGCGCCCCGGTCGATCGGCTGTCGTTCCGGCCCGGGGCCAGCGTAGAATGGCGGGCATGATCTTCCAGCAGCTCGTCAACGAGGATTCCGGCTGCCTGTCCTACCTGATCGGGTGCGGGGAGGCCGGGCAGGCGATCGTCGTCGATCCTGGGCGTGACCGCGTCAACGAGTACCTGCGGCTGGCGCGCAAGAAGGGGCTGCGCATCGCCCACATCGTCGAGACGCACACGCACGCCGATCACATCTCAGGCAACCGCGACCTGGCCGGCACCACCCGGGCCTCGATCCACGTCCACCAGTCGGCGGGCGTGGCCTTCGAGCACGAGGACCTGCGCGACGGCGACACGCTGCGGGTCGGCAACGTGGAGGTGCGGGTGGCCCACACGCCCGGCCACACGCCGGACTCCATCTCGCTGTTCGTGATCGACCACTCGCGCGGGCCCGAGCCGTGGTTCGTGCTCACCGGCGATCTGCTCTTCGTCGGCTCGGTGGGCCGGCCGGACCTGGGCGGTGCCACCGCGGCCGAGGACATCTGGCAGAGCCTGCGCCGCGTGCTCCAGCCGCTGGACGACCTGGTGGAGATCTACCCCGCGCACGGCGCCGGCTCCTCCTGCGGCAAGGCCATGTCGGCCAAGGCCGGCTCCACGATCGGCTTCGAGCGGCGCTTCAACCCGGCCTTCCGCTACGACGACAGGCGCGCCTTCGTGGACTTCGTCATGGCCGGCATCCCGCCCAAGCCCGCGGCCTTCGATCGCATCGTCGCCAAGAACAAGGGGCTACTGCCGCTGGCCGCCGCCAAGCCGCGTCCGTTCTCGTCGCGCGAGGCCCGCGAGGCGATCGAGCGCGGCGCCTTCGTGCTCGACCTGCGCGAGGTCGTCGACTTCGGCGAGGGCCACGTGCCGGGTGCCATCAACGTGTGGATCGACGGGCCGCAGTTCGCCGAGCGCGTCGCCGGCCTGGCGCCGGCCGGCGCGCCCATCCTGCTGCTCGGCGCGCCCTCCGACGTCGATCGCGCGGTGACGACCCTGGCCCGCGTCGGCGTGGACGACATCGTCGGCTTCCTGCAGTGGGGCATGGTCGACTGGCGCAGCGAGGGGCTGCCGGTCGAGACGGTGCCGCAGATCACCGTGCACGATCTGGCGGCCTGGCTCGAGCAGGGCCGCGACGTCGTCGTCATCGACGTGCGCGAGCCGAGCGAGTGGGACGAGGGCCACATCGACGGCGCGCTGCACCTGCCGATGTTCGAGGCGGTGGCGCGGCGCGCGGAGATCCCGGCGGGACGGCCCACGGCGGTTGTGTGCGCAGGGGGGCTGCGCTCGAGCGCGGTCATCGGCGCGCTGGCCCGCCACGGCCTCGGCAACTTCCACAACGTCACCGGCGGCATGTCGGCCTGGGCCAAGGCCGGCTACGGCGTGGTCCGCCAGCGGGAGACCGCACCCGGGCGTTGATGGGCCCGGCGCTCTCGGCGCAGTACGCCGCCGTCTTCCAGCGTCCGTGGCCGGTGTGGGGGGCGGCGATCCTCGTCGCCACCATCAACGTCTTCCTCTTCGCGTTCGATCGTCCGTGGACCGCCTCGGACGGACTGCGCAACTGGGGCGACTGGATCCTCACCGGGCTCGGCGTCTCCCCGCGCGCCGATCTCGTCACGCCCTGGCTCTACTCCGGCTCGCTGCTCGATCTCGGTGTGCTGCTCGGCGGCTTCGCTGCCGCGCTGCTGAGCTGCGAGTTCGCCATCCGCGTACCCCCGCGTGGCGAGCTCGCCAAGGGCCTGGGCGGCGGGCTGCTGATGGGCACCGGCGCGATGCTCGCGTTCGGGTGCAACATCGGCGGCTTCTTCTCGGCGGTGAGCGCGTTGAGCCTGGCCGGGTTCGCCATGATGATCGGCCTCGCCGCCGGCGCGTTCCTCGGGCTGCGCTATCTCCTGTGGGAGATGGAGCACCGCCCGGCCTGGTCGAGCGGCCGGGCCCGCGTCTACGGCGCGGCACCGGCCGAGCGGCCAAGCCGCCAGCCGCTGGCCGGGGTGCTGGTCGTGGCCGTGCTCGCCGTCGGGCTCGGCCTCGCCGGACGCAGCGGCTATCACGTGCAGGCGGTGTTCCTGGTCTTCGGCGTCGTCTTCGGCGTGGTGTTCCAGCGCTCGCGCTTCTGCCTGGTGCGCGCCTTCCGCGAGCCGTTCATGACCGGCGACGCCGAGCACACGCGGGCCGCCGCGCTGGGCCTGGCCGTCAGCATGCTGGGCTTCGCGATCCTCAAGTTCACCGACCTCAAGGACAAGGGGGACTGGGTGTTTCCCGCGGCCGGCGTCGGCGGTCTCGCCGGCGGCGCGCTCTTCGGCATCGGCATGACGCTGGCCGGCGGATGCGGCGCCGGCTCGATCTGGCGCGCCGGCGAGGGGCAGGTGAAGCTCTGGATCGCGCTCGTCGGCTTCGCGCTCGGCGCCTCGCTCGTGCGGCTGGGCCTGGCCCAGGCCGGCGCGCTGCAGCGGCTGGGCCGCGCCGTGTTCCTGCCGGCGCTCGTCGGCTGGGGCGGCGCGATCGCGATCACCCTGGCCGTGCTGGCGGCGTGGGCGCTGCTCGCGACGTGGAACGAGGACGCCCGCGTCGTGAGTGCGCTCGACTGAGGCATCACGGGCGCGAGTCTGCTATTTTACCGGCGGCGTCGCGAGGAGGCGCCGGTCAGATGACGCGGATGACGCGCCGGAGGTTCCTGCAGCTGTCGTCCACGAGTGCCGGCGCGCTCGCGGTGTCGGCGCTGCCCGGCTGCGCGCTGTTCCGCGGCAAGACCGACGCGACGAGCCAGCGGCGGGTGGTCGTCGTGGGCGGCGGCTGGGGTGGGGCCACCGCCGCCAAGTACGTCCGCCTCGGCGATCCCTCCATCGAGGTCGTGCTGCTGGAGCCGAACAAGCGCTTCGTCTCCTGTCCGCTCAGCAATCTGGTGCTCAGCGGCGCCCGCGGGCTCGGCGAGCTCAGCTTCGGCTACGGCGGGCTCGGTGACTACGGCGTGAAGGTGCGCCACGAGATGGCGACGGCGATCGATCCGGCAGCCCGGCAGGTCAGGATCGGCGAGGGCACGCTCGGCTACGACCGGCTCATCGTCGCCCCCGGCGTCGATTTCGAGATCGAGCAGGTGGAGGGGCTGGCCGCCGCGCAGGACAAGGTGATGCACGCCTGGAAGGCCGGGCCGCAGACGGTGGAGCTGGCCAAGCAGCTCCGCGCGATGCCGGATGGCGGCGTGTTCGTGCTCACGATTCCTCCGGTGGCCTATCGATGCCCGCCCGGCCCCTACGAGCGCGCCTGTCAGGTGGCCTGGTACCTCAAGACGCACAAGCCGCGGGCCAAGCTGATCGTGCTCGACGCCAACCAGAACATCGTCTCCAAGGCCGCGCTCTTCCGGGCGGCCTGGCAGGCCTATCCGAACATCGACTACCGCGCCTCCCACAAGGTGGTGAAGGTCGACGCCACGACGCGAGAGGTGACGACGGACTTCGGCGACAAGGTCCGCTACGACGTCGTCAACCTGATCCCGCCCCAGCGCGCCGGCACCATCGCGCTCCAGGCCGATCTGGTCGGCGCCGACCGCCGCTGGTGCGAGGTCGACCACGTGACCTACGAGTCGATCAAGCATCGCGGCGTGCACGTGATCGGCGACGCGACGATCGGGCTGCCGGTGCCGAAGTCGGGGACGATCGCCAACGCGATGGGGAAGATCTGCGCCAACGCCATCGTGCATCTGCTGAACGGCCGGCCGGCGCCCGAGGTGCCGCCGGTGAACACCTGCTACTCGTGGGTGAACGACCGCGAGGCCATCGCCGTGGTCAACGCGTACAAGATCGACAAGGGCAAGGTCGTGCAGGTCGAGCAGAAGCTGACGGCGGGGCAGTCGGTCGCGTGTCAGCGCTTGCGTTGTGGGTCTCAGTCGTCGGAGTGGGCGTGCTTGCCTCATCGACGGGCGCGTGGGGGGCGGGGGCGATTGATCAGCCTGGGTATGCGAAGGCGGTGGTGTGCTCCTCGTGTCATGGGTTCGGGGGGAATAGCCGGGTGGAGGCGGTGCCGATCATTGCGGGGATGGATCCTGGGTATTTCCGAAAGGCGATCGACGACTACGCGGCGGGGCGGCGGCTGTCGGCGGAGATGGAGCCGTTCGCCAAGCAGGTGAAGCTGCTCGGCGTGGACGAGCTCGCCACGTTCTTCGCCGCGCAGCGGCGTACCTTGGGCACCTCGCGCCCCGATCGCGCGGCCGTGGAGCGCGGGCGCACGGCGGCGGCGCCGTGCCTGACCTGTCACGGGCCCGAGGGCCACGGCGATCCCGCCAAGCTGGTGCCCCGCCTGGCCGGCCAGCCTGCGGTCTATCTGCGCAACCAGCTCCTGCTGTTCAAGGCCGACCGGCGCAGCCCGGGAGACGAAGCCGTCAGCAAGATGAAGACCGCGCTCAAGTCGATCGGTGACGACACGCTCGCCGACCTCGCCGCGTACTTCGCGAGCCTGAAATAGCTGCGCCTGCGTGAGCGTCGCCCTCGCGCTGACCCTGACGTCGCTGGGACTGGGCGGCGCCATCGTTGCCGGCACGCTCGGCGTCGGCGGCGCCATCGTGATGGTCCCGCTGCTGCTGTACGTGCCGCCGCTGCTGGGGTTGCCGCCGCTCGAGGTGAAGGCCGTGGCCGGGATCACGATGGTGCAGGTCCTGGTGGCGGCGGCCTCCGCGGTCGTGGCGCACCATCGCTTCGGGGCGGTGCACCGCGAGCTGGCCTGGGTGGGCGGCTCGACGATGGCGATCGGCTCGTTCGCCGGCGCCGTTGCCTCGCGCTACGTGGACGATCGCGTCGTGCTGCTCGTGTTCGCGCTCATGGCCACGAGCGCGCTGGTGGTGCTCGCCGTGCGCGTGGACGCCGGCGCCAGGGCGGGCGAGGCCTCGGCGGTGCCCCTGGCCCGCGGGCGCGCGGTGCTCGTGTGCCTGACGGTCGGGGCGCTCGCGGGGCTGGTGGGGGCCGGGGGCGCGTTCCTGCTGGTGCCGCTGCTGATCACGATGGTCGGCGTGCCGATCCGCGTGACCATCGGCACCTCGCTGGCGATCACGGCGATCTCCGCCGTGACCGGATTCGGGGGCAAGCTGCTCACGGGCCAGATCCCGTGGGGGCCGGCCCTGTGCGTAGCGCTCGGCGCGGTGCCGGGCGCCCAGCTGGGCGCACTGGCCAGCCGGCGCCTGTCGGGCGAGTGGCTGCGGCGGGCGCTGTTCGTGGTGGTCCTGCTCACCGCCACGCGTGTGTGGTGGGACCTGCTGCATCATTGACCGGGGAGGGATGAGGGCCACGTGCGCTACGGCTTCGTGATCGATCATCGCAAGTGCATCGGCTGTCACGCCTGCACGGTGGCGTGCAAGGAAGAGAACCGCGTGCCGCTCGGCGCCTTCCGCACCTGGGTGAAGTACGTCGAGCGCGGCACCTTCCCGGACACGCGCCGGTTCTTCTCGGTGCTGCGCTGCAACCACTGTGACGACGCGCCCTGCGTGACCATCTGCCCCACCGTGGCGCTCTATCGCCGAGACGATGGCATCGTCGACCTCGACGGCCGGCGATGTATCGGCTGCAAGTCCTGCATGCAGGCCTGCCCCTACGACGCCCTCTACATCGACCCCGACAGCCACACCGCCGCCAAGTGCCACTACTGCGCGCATCGCCTGGAAGTCGGCCTGGAGCCGGCGTGCGTGATCGTCTGCCCCGAGCGCGCGATCATCGCCGGCGACCTCGACGATCCGCGCACGGAGATCGCGCGGACCGTCGCCCGCGAGCAGGTGGAGGTGCGCAAGCCGGAGCAGGGCACGCGGCCCAAGGTCTTCTACGTGGGTGCCGACTCCTCCGCGCTGTCGCCCGCGCTGCAGAGCCCGGCGACGAGCTACGTCTTCGGCCAGCGCCCGGCCGCCGAGCTGGATCTGATCACGATGGTCGCCGCGGCGCGCGCCCAGGAGACGGGCGGCGACGGCGCCATCAGCCGGACCGTCTACGATGCGCCGCACGCGCCCCGCCCGTGGGGCTTCAAGGTCGCGAGCTACCTGTGGACCAAGTCCATCGCCGCCGGCGCGCTGATGGTGGCGACGTGGACGGCGCGCTTCGGCGGCGTGGCCGGCGATGCGTTCTTCGGTGTCGCCGCGCCGCTGCTGGCCCTGATCCTCCTGCTGATCACGACGGTGCTGCTGGTCGCCGACCTCAAGCGCCCCGATCGCTTCCTCTACGTGCTGGTGAAGGGTAACCCCCGCTCGTGGCTGGCGCTCGGCGCCTGGATCCTCATGGCCTACGGCGCCATCGCCACGCTGTGGCTGCTGGTGGGCCTGGGCTTCGTCGGCTGGCCGCCCCTGCTGCTGGCGGTCCCGGCGATGCTGCTCGGCTGCGCCGCGGCCGGCTACAGCGCGTTCCTGTTCGGCCAGGCCGAGGGGCGCGACTTCTGGCAGAGCCCGCTGCTGCTGCCGCACCTGCTGGTGGCGGCCGTCGTCGCGGGCTCGGCGGCGCTGACGATCATCGGCGCGCTGATGGCAACCGACATCCGCGCGCAGGTGGCGCTGTGGACGACGATGCTGGTCGCGCTCGTGCTGCACGCGGTCCTGCTCTTCGCCGAGCTGGGTGTGGCGCACGCCAACGTCGACGTGCGCCGCGCCGCCGCGCTGATCACACGCGGGCCGATGAAGACGCCGTTCTGGCTGGGCGTGGTGGCGCTCGGCATCGTCGGCCCGTTCGTGGCGCTGCTGACGATCGGCGCCATCCCGATCCTCGCCGCCGCCCTCGCCCTCATCGGGCTGTGGATCTACGAGGATCTCTGGATCAAGGCCGGGCAGTCGATCCCGCTGAGCTGACGCCGGACCACGAGGAGACCATGACGACGACGTCGCGAGAGCCGCTGCACCCGGCCGCCCGCGAGCTGCCGCCCCGCGAGGGCGGCCTCGCCTCCTATCCGCCCGTCGAGCGCTGGGGCGACTGGGAGGAGTACGACCCCAGGGCCTGGCCCGAGAAGGTCAAGCGCCGCTACGAGCTGATCCCCACCATCTGCTTCAACTGCGAGGCCGCGTGCGGGCTGCTCGCCTACGTCGATCGCGACACGCTGAAGATCCAGAAGTTCGAGGGCAACCCGGTGCATCCGGGCAGCCGGGGCCGCAACTGCGCCAAGGGGCCCGCCACGCTCAACCAGGTCGAGGACCCCGAGCGCATCCTCTACCCGCTCAAGCGCACGGGCGAGCGCGGGGGCGGGCAGTGGGAGCGCG
>Ga0310811_10010275_pt1 | contig 12087 bp, 9 predicted proteins | sample YCmetagenome_FD_207642 | JGI IMG/M metagenome (GOLD analysis project Ga0310811, IMG submission 207642) | Soil microbial communities from experimental microcosm in Duke University, North Carolina, United States - YC | ecosystem: Engineered > Artificial ecosystem > Soil microcosm > Unclassified ...
GGCTCAGATGCAGCTCGGCGCTGATCCTGGGCGCCAGGACCGAGATGCAGACCCGGTCCAGATAGGTGATCGCGGCCAGCGCCATGGTGAAGGCGACCACGCGACTGCGAACGGGCAATGCCATTGTCCACCCCTGCCCGGCGCCCTTTTCCTTGGCTGCTATGGTCTGGGCGCCTGGCAGGAGAGCTTAAAGGCCAGGCGGCAATTGCCAAGTGGTCAGGTGGATTCGCGCCGTGCCAGCACGCGCTGGCGGGCCAGCACCCGGTCGCGGTCGCTGACATAGACCAGCCCCGCGACGCGGCGGACCAGAAGATCCTCTTCCGGGTCCAGCACGCCGTCGGCATAGGCCACGCCCCACAGCATCTCGATGAGCTCGATCCGTTCCTCGGGGCTCATAGCGGCCGCGATGGTGCTGGTGTGACCGTGCAACTGCACCAGTTCCGCGGCGTGCGTGTCCGCGGCGGCGATCAGCTTTTCGCACTCCTCCGGCGACAGATCGAACCGCCGGGCCAACAGCGCCATGATGACGGCCCGCTCGCGGGCGTCGAAATTGTCGTCCTGGCGCGCCGCCTCCAGCAGCAACACGGCGACGGAAAGGCGCAGATCGGGCGCGGCCTGGGGTTGGGGCGCGGCAAGCAGGCGGGCGAGAGCGTCGAACATGACGCTTTCCATAAGCCACCGGCTTTGCTGCTGTCCAGTTTACTTGGCGGCAATGGACTTTTTGATGTCGGCCACCGTGCGGTCGATGGTGCGTTCCAGCAGAACCTTGCCGATCGCGGCGCTGGCATGACGGGGGTCGCCTTCCACCCCATTCTTGCCGTCACCGGCCGCCAACTTGTCAGCCCGTACCATCTTGGGATCCACCGCCATCATCAGCGAGACATCGCGCACGTCGGAATGATTGCCGATCTCTTCCTTTTTGATGCCGCGCTTCATCATTTCCGCCGCATCGCCGGCCTGGTCGCCGCGGTAATAGCTGGTGATGGGATGCACGCGCACGCCACTGCCGGCCCACTCCCTGTTCAGCTTGGCGGCCACGGAGGTTTCGCCATCCTGGTCCGAGCCATGATCGCCGATCAGCACGATATTCTTGAAGCCATGCAGCTTCAGGCTGCGGCAGACGCCTTCCACCACGCCGGCATAGACATCCTCCGGCACACCCATGGTGCCGGGAAAGCGCAGATGCCCGGTGGGCGGATCGTATTTGCCTTCAGGCGTATAGACGATCACTTCCGCCACCAGCGCATTGCCCAGGCGATGCGCGATGGTCTGGGCATTGGCCAAGGCGCGGAAATTGTGCTTGCCGATCGCCATGTTGGGGCCGTTCTGCTCGGTGCCGCCGGAGGGCAGGATCACCGTCGTCTTGCCCGCCGCGATCGCATCGCGGATCTCGAACGAGGTCATCCTTTCCATCAGGACATTGTTCGCGCCCTGCGCGGAAACAGGCGCAAAAGCAGACCCGCTCAGCAAGAGCGCGGCAATCAACAGCAAGGTGCGGTGCATCTTTTTTCCTCCCCAACCGGGCGCGAGCGTAACACAGCTTGCACGCACGTCCGCAATCCCGGAGAGGCTATTGACCGGCCAGATGCTGCTTTGCGAAGGTCAGGAAATAAGGCCAGTTGGGCGCCGGCGTGTGGCCCTGTTCGTGCTGGCGAAAGCCCAGGTCACCGGCCAGAAGCGGGGTCAGCTGCTTGGGGAAGCTGGTCGTCTCCAGCCCTTCACGGCCCAGCAGGCGATAGACCGGATCGGCACCCGCCTCGGCCATGAACATGCCGCGCGCATCCACCCAGGCGTCGCCTTCGGCCGATGCGCCCGCGCCGATGAACACCGGACGCGGCGCGCACAAGGCAACCAGCGCATCCATATCCACCGGCAGGTCCTTCACGCTCATCGGCGCGGCGGCATATTTGAGGAAGTTGCCGGCCATCCAGTGAAATTCATTCGCCGCGGCGACATTCTCCAGGGTCTCGCCGAAATAATGATGGAACAGCTTGGCGCCGCCCGCGCCCGACGAACTGATGAAGCCGATGGCAAAACGCGGATCGTAAGCCATGGCGACAATGGCGGCCTTGCCATAGCGCGAATGACCCTGGATGCCGATCTTGTCCGCCGCCACATGCGGATCGGTGCGCAGGAAATCCACCGCGCGGCTGGCACCCCAGGCCCAAGCGCGCAGTGCGCCCCAATCATCCATCTTGCGGGGCTTGCCCCGGTTCACCAAGCCGATGATGCCCTTGTCGAGGCCCGCGCCATTGTCGGCCTGCACGCTGCCGGGATCGAGAATGGCATAGCCCCAGCCCTGCGCCAGGATCTGCGCGCGCCAGTCCGGCCCCTTGTCCGGCTTGATGCCGAACGGCGGGGCACCGGGGAACGGGCGCGGATCGATGCCGCCGAACTGGATGATCACCGGCACCTTGCCCTTCACCTGTGCCGGCAGGGTCAGTGCCATGTCGATGTCAACGGCAATCGCCGGATCGGCGCTGTTGTCGACATGCCCCTTCAGGCGGCGGGTCAGCGCATCATGGCCGCCGACCTTTTCCGTTTTTGTCTGCACCGCCGACCAGGTCACTTTGGGTGTCACTTTGGGCGCGCGGCCGAAAATCTCCCGATCGAAAGCTTCGACGATCTGGGGACGGCGCAGCTTCCACCATTCTTCGGCGGTGCTGGCCTGCTTGCCGTTGTTCAGGCGCAGGACATCGGATTTATAAGGATAGGGCGCGGAGGCAGCCTCGTCGTAGTTGGGCGCATTGGGCGCATCGACCGGCGAATGGGAGTCGGTGATCTGCCGCAGCTTGCCGTCGATGCCCAGCACTTTCTGTTCGCGCTCATATTCCTTCTGGGTGGCATCCAGCATGGCCTGCCGCTCCGCGGTCATGGGAACAGGCACGCGCGGCCCCAGATAGGGGACGTCCGAATTCCTGTATGTGACTGCCAGAGCCGGCGGCGACAGGAACAGAGCCAGTGCAATCGCGGTACGGAAATGAAGCGCCGGCATCAGGGTTCCCTTCGGGTCTCGATCCGGGCGCGATCTTCTTCTTCCGGCTCAGCGGCTTCAAGTGGGAAACCACGACCGGTTACACCTCCGCGTGCTTTTCGCGCTCGCCATAGAGCAGGGTCACGTTGAGGCGCCGGTTCTGATAACCCTCTCTGAACGACAGCCGGTCAGTCTCGTGAAACAGATCGGAATCGAAGATCACCGCCCGGTTGGCGCGATAGGGGATGGTGACGGGCTTTGCGCCCGCCTCGGTCAGGAAGCGGCGGATGGCGCCTTCATCGGTGTTGTACGTCTCGAAATCCCAGTCCAGCGGCGCCGCCTTGTCCCACACCACCAGCCCGCCGCTTGCGGGATCGAGATTGGCCTCGTCGGGCGTGATCCAGAAATTGACATTCACCGCCGCGAAATCGGCATGGATATTGATACCGGAAAGCGTGCTGTCATATTTGAAGGCCCAGAGATATTTCAGCGGATGAGCGCGGAAGACTTCCGGCAGAACCCGCGGAAATTCCTCTGCGATCTGCGCCAGCAGCGGGCAGGCAAAACCGCTTTCCGGCGTGGTGCCCAGATAGCCGGCATCGTAGCTCTTGTGCCAGATGGTCGAGGTCTCGCAAAAACGGCGCAGCGCTGCAAGTGCATCAGGCGTGAGCAGATCGTCCACCACAATAATCTGTGGCCGCGCCGTCTTCCATTGCCGCTGGATGTCCTCGCGCGGGATGGCCGCATTGACGGCGCCGCCGGGCACCCGCGCGCCGGCATCGAGATGAAAGCAAAGCTCCTGCGCCGGCCGGTCCAGCAATGCGGCCAGATGCGCGGCCTGTTCGCGGTCATGCTTCTTGCGATGCGCTGGATTGGGTGACGGCGCCGGCAGCGGCGAACCGGCGGGCCCATGGGTACGCTCCACACGCGCGCGGAACATCCGAAAGGCGTCTTCGATGGCGCCCTGGCTATACAGCAGCTCCGCCAGCCCCGTCGCCGCTTGCGCACTGTCGGACTGCGCCAGGGTCTGGCGATAACTTTCCAGCGCCGCTTCCGTCCGTCCCAGATCGCGCAAGGTGCGGGCGCGGCCCATTTGGGCATTCAGGCTGCCAGGCTGGAGACGCAGCGCGGCTTCGTAATTGGCCAGCGCCGCCTCCGGCCTGCCAAGCTGGCGCAGCAGTGCAGCACGGTTGTGCAGCACATCGAAATAGTCCGGCTTCAGCCGCAGCGCCCGGTCATAGCTCTCCAACGCCTCGCGGTCGCGGCCCAGCTGGCGCAGGGCATTGCCGCGATTGTTCAGGGCTTCGGGATTAGTGGGCGCCAGGGCCAGCGCCCGATCGTAGCTTTGCAGCGCCGCTTCAAACCGGCTGAGTTCGCTCAGGGCATTGCCGTGCGCCAACAGCATGAGGGGATTGGCCGGCGCCAGCGCCATGGCGCGTTCGATATCCACCAGCGCCTCGCCAGGCCGGCCCGCCGACAGCAAAAGCTGGCTCCGCGCGAACAGCGCATCGGGCATCTGCGGATTGATCGCCAGGCTCTGGCCGAGAGACGCCAGCGCCTCGCTGTTCTTGCCCTGCTGGGCCAGCGCCACCCCCAGCAGATATAGCAGCATCGCATTGCGGCCATCGCCTTTCAGGGCCGCCCGATAAAGCCGTTCCGCCTCCGCTAAATTGCCCTGGCGATGATGCGCCAGCGCCTGATCGATGAGCTGTTGCGGAGTCATCTGCGGGAAAGAGTCCGGACATGCATGGGGCGAACTTTTCTACGCCGTCCCTGGCGACTTGTATACATGTCCATCCCGTGCGCGGGCGCGCGCGCATGCTATAACCGCCACCCCAAAAAAAGAGGGATGCATGCGATTCAGTCTTGCGGTCCTGGCGCTTCTGGCGGCCACCGCCACCGCGCGCGCACAAAGCGATGAAGGGATCGACGATGCGCAAATCCGCGCCGTGGTCGAGCGGGTGGCGCATCACCAGCTTCAACCGGTCATCGATGGCGATTATCCCGCCGTCACCAGCCTGGAACAGGCGCAAGACGCCAAGCCGGCGCAGGGCATCGCCTGGTTCTATCCGCAAGGCGTGATGCTGTATGGCATGGCGCGCTCCACCGACCTCACCCATGACGCGGCGGTGGATCAGTTCGTCATTCGCCACAACCAGGTGGCAGCGCGCTATTATCACTGGCTGGCCGGGATCCAGCAGAAGTTCGGTGACAGCGCCAAGGATTTCCTGCATGGCACCAAACTGCGCCAGTTGATGGAGCTGGGCTCGCTCGACAGTTGCGGCGCCATGGGCAATGCCTTGCTCGACATCATGATGCGCCATCCCGATCAGGTGACGGCGGAAGAGCGCGAGGTGCTGGCCCGCATCGCCGACTGGGTCGCCAAGCGCCAGGGCCGTCTTGCCGACGGCACCTTGTGGCGGCCGTGGCAGTTGGGCGGCACCGTCTGGCCCGACGATCTTTATATGGGCGGGGCTTTCCTGGTGCGCTATGGGCTTTACACCCATGACACGCGCTACATCGACGATGCGGCACGCAACATCATCGGCCAGGCGGCGCTGGAACAGGATAGCGATGGCCTTTGGTTTCACGGCTATTTCGAAGCCACCAAGACGCACGCCCCTTTCAAATGGGCGCGGGGCAATGGCTGGGTGACGGTGGCACTGGTGGAGACGCTGTCGGCCATGCCTGAGAACGACGCCTTGCGGCCGCAACTGTTCGCCATCCTGGAGAAGCAGATCGAGGGCCTGAAGCCGCTGCAGGCGCCGTCCGGCCTGTGGCGCCAGGTGCTGGACAAGCCGGCGCTGTGGGAAGAAACCTCGTCCACCGCCATGTTCGCCTATGGCATCGCGCGCGCGGTCCATCGCGGCTGGCTGCCAGCCTCCGATATGACAATGGCCCGCCACGCCTTTGCCGGCGTCGCGCGGAATGTGACGGCGGATGGTGTTGTCAAAAACACCTGCGCCGGCACCGGCATAGGCGCGACCCTGGATTTCTATATCAACCGGCCGCATCCAGATGACGATCCCCATGGCTGGGGACCGGTCCTGCTGGCGGGCACAGAACTTCTTCTGGACAAGAAATAGGAGACGGGAATGAAGCGGTTATGCCTGACCCTGTTCGCGCTGCTGGCGGCATCGCCCGCCTTGGCCGCGACCCGGAATTGCGACCCTGCCCAGTTCGGCGCCCGCGCCGACGGGAGAACCAAAGACACCAAAGCGATTCAGTCGGCGATTGACGATTGCGCGGCCAAAGGCGGCGGCACCGTCACCCTGACCAAAGGCACTTATGTCAGCGCACCCATCGTCCTGAAAAGCAATGTCACTTTGGATGTGGCGGCGGGCGCCACTTTGCTGGGTTCGCCCGATCATGACGATTTTCCGCAAACCACCGTGTTCCAGGCCCCGGGGCGCCAGGCGTTGATCACGTCCGTCAACGCCCACGACATCGCCATCACCGGCAAAGGCACGATCGACGGCAATGGCGCCAAATGGTGGCGCGACGCCAATGGCAAGCGCCCCAGCGGCGTGATGGGCGAGATCGTCTTCCGGCCGCGGCTGATTGTGTTCGACCATAGCCGGCATATCCGCATGACGGACGTGACGGTGCAGAACTCGCCCAGCTGGCAGATCATCCCCTATTACAGCGACGATGTGACGATCCGGAACATCAAGGTGCTGGCGCCGGCCGATTCCCCCAACACCGATGCGATCGATCCCTTCTCATCCAGCAATGTGGTGATCGATCACGTCACCGCCGATGTCGGCGACGACAATGTCGCCATCAAGTCGGGCAAGATCAACTCGCCGGGCCCGGATTCGCCCAGCCGCAACATCACCATCACCGACTGCACCTTCCTGCACGGCCACGGCCTTTCGATCGGCAGCGAGCTGGCGGGCGGGGCGCAGAATGTCCATGCCGAGCGCATCCAGTTCAAAGGCACCGACCAGGGCATCCGCATCAAGTCCAACCGCGACCGCGGTCATGATGTGAGCCACCTGTTCTTCAAGGACATCACCATGGAGGGGGTGAAGACCGCGATCCTGATCTCGGAATATTATCCGAGTGTCGAGCCGCCGGCCGACAACCGCCCGCAAGCCATCGGTCGGCTGACGCCCTTCTTCCACGACTTCCATATCGAGAATGTCACGGCCACCGGCAGCCAGGTGACAGCAGTGGTGTTCGGCCTGCCGGAATCGCCGGTCAAGGACCTGACCATGAAGAATGTCCACCTCAGCGGCGTCAAAGGCATGACCATCAGCGATGCCCAGAACGTGCTGCTCGATGGTGTGAAGGTCACCGCACAGCAGGGTAAGGCCATCGACATCCGTCCCTCGGCGAAGGTGACTGTTCGCTGAATCAAGACCGTTAGAGGAGATCGCTAGATGTGCCCGCCATGCTCGCGCACGGCGCGCGTCACGCTGGCGACGTCTTCGGTCACGGCCTGGCTGCGGCGATCGAACCGCAGCACCGCCTGCACATTGGCCGGATATTCGCCCGGAAAGGCCTCGCGGACGGAAAGCACGGCGACGGGATCGACCTTGACGGGTGATCCGTCCGGCCGCGTCAGGTTGACGGCCAGGATGGAACTGCCGTCAGCCCCACCGCTGCCGCCCAGAATCCTGGTGATGCCCGCGACATAGGCCTGGGTCTCGGCCGGCAGGGCGGTGCCATGGGCAAGAAGATCGTCCACCCGCTGCGGGCCGGCATTGTAAGCGGCAAAAAGCGCGGGAAAGGCGTACTTGCCCTTCAGCCAGCGCAGATAGGCCACGCCCGCCATGATGTTGTCGTGCGGCCGAAACGGATCGGGACCCAGCCGGTATTGCTGGCGCATCTCGTCATAGGTGCCGGGCAACACCTGCATCAGCCCCAGCGCGCCGCGATCGGAAACCATGGGCTGGCCTTCGCTCAACATGGTGCGGCCGCCGCTTTCCATCCGCATCACCGCATTGATCCACAGCACCGGCACGCCGAAGCGGTGCGCAGCTCCCTTCACATTGCCGCTCCAGCGCTTGATCAACTGGGTCGGCGACATCGCCTGTTCCTGGGCGAAGACCGAGCGCACAGGGGCGGTTTGCTTTGCCGGGCGCGGTGCGGCCGGCTTTGCGGTATGCGCGGCGGCATGCTGTACCGGATGCGGCCTGCCATGCTTCTTCGCCGCGACCGCGACGGACGGCGCCATCAGCAGCAGGATCGCGCCCGCAAGCGCCCCGACGCGGATATCAGGCCCGCATCTCAGGGCAGCCGCCAGGCGATGAAGCTGTCACCCACTCCCGTGCCAAAGCCTGGCTGGCCACCGGCCGCGAGCAACACATACTGTTTGCCGTCACGGCCCATATAGGTCATGGGCGTGGCATGGCCGCCGGCCGGCAGCGCCACATCCAGCAAAGTCTTGCCTGTCGCCTCGTCGATGGCGCGGAAATGCTTGTCCTGGGTGGCGCCGATGAAGATCACCCCGCCCCGCGTCACCAGCGAACCGCCGATATTGGGCGCGCCCAGACGGAACGGCAGACCCAGCGGATAGCCCATGGGCCCGCTGTTGGAGGCATCGCCCAAACTGCGTTGCCAGATCTCCTTGCCGGTCTTGAGATCCACGGCGGTCAGGAAACCGTAAGGCGGCCGCTGGCAGGGAATGCCCAGCCCGGTGACAAAGCCGTGCCAGTGCACACCATAGGGCGTGCCCGCCATGGCGGCGCCGGGTTCGGTCTTGCGGCGGCGCGGATCGCCATTGATGTAAAGACCTTCCGCGTCGGCCTGAGAGCGCGGAATGAAGCGGTCGTAATCGGCCATCAGGTTGGAATTGACGATCAGCACGCCGCGGCCCTCATCCACCGCCACGCTGCCCCAGTCGATGCCGCCCAATTCGCCCGGCGTGCGAATGGAAGCACCCAGCCGCGGCGGCGTGTAATAGCCACGATAATCGGCCTGGCGATACAGGATGCGGCAATAGAGCTGGTCGAAGGGCGTCATGCCCCACATATCGGCTTCAGTCAGGTTGGGCCCGGCGAAGTTCGGCATACCGGTCGAGAAAGGCTGGGTGTGCGACCAGCGCTCGCCTGGCACAGTGGAAGCCGGCACCGGCTTTTCTTCCACCTTGGTCAGCGGCTTGCCGGTGCGGCGGTCCAGCACAAAGATCTGGCCCGTTTTCGTCGCCTGGATCAACGCCGGCACCGGTCCGTTCGCAGTGGGGAAATCCACCAGCACCGGCTGGGCGGCATTGTCATAGTCCCACAGGTCATGATGGATGGCCTGGAACACCCAGCGCACTTCTCCGGTGTCTGCATCCAGCGCCACGGTGGCGCTGGAGAAGCGGTCGGTCTCCGGCGAGCGGTTGATGCCGTAGAAATCGGGGCTTCCCATGCCCATGGGCAGATAGACCAAGCCGAGCTGCTCATCGCCGCTATAGGGCGGCCAGGCATTGGGTGTGGACGGCGTGTAAGTCTGGCCCGGGGCCAGCGGCGCGTGGTCGTTGGGCTTGCCCGGATCGAAGATCCATTTCAGCGCGCCGGTGACGGCGTCATAGCCGCGGATCACGCCCGGCGGGACGAAGGTGGATTGGTCGTCGATGATGTAAGAGCCGATCACCGCCGTGCCATGCACGATGGCGGGCGGCGACGTGGGGTTGATCCAGCCACGCGGGAATTTCTCAAGCCCCTCGCCTTCCGACAGGTTCACCGATCCGTCCTGACCGAAGCTGTGGCAGGCCTGGCCGGTCTTGGCATCCAGCGCGATCAGGTGATTGTCCACGGTGCCGACCAGAAGGCGGGTGGCGCATTCGGCCGTGCCGGCGGGCGCGCGGAAGAAGCTGACGCCGCGGCAAAGGCCGCGCCCGCCATAGGACAGGTCGATCTTGGTGTCATGCCGCCAGACCTGCTTGCCGGTCACCGGATCCAGCGCAAAGACCGCGCTGTGCGGGCCGCAGGCATAGACCAGCCCATCCACCATCAGAGGCGTGGTCTCATAAAGATGGGCGGAATGCTTATCGTGCGAGAAAGTGCCCGCGTGATAGACCCAGGCCTGTTGCAGGGTGCCGGCATTGGCCGGCGTGATCTGATTCAGATCGGAATAGCGCGTGCCGTGCAGCGACTGGCCGTAATGGGTCCATTCGCCCGGGTTGCCGGCGCGCACAGGCCCCTGTGCCGGCAGCGCCGAGGCGCTTGCTTCGTCCTGCAGCGAGCCCAACCCAAGCAGGGCCGCCAGACCCACGATCAGCGCCAGCGACGCCCATACGCGCGTTCGCGATGCGATCGGACGATCGGTCGGCACCAGCCAGAGCAGCCACAGCGCCCCCACCGATAGGAAGACCAGCCGTGGCATCAGGGCCCAGCCATCCAAGCCCACTTCCCACAAGGACCAGACAATCGTGGCCAGCAACACGGCCCAGTAAAGCCAGATGCCCCAGACACGGCGGCGCAGCACCAGCAAGGCCGAGATCAGGATCAGGGCGCCCGCCGCCGCGTAATAAAGCGAGCCACCCAAGGTGACGAGATAGAGCCCCGGCAGCGCCATGCCCAGGCCGGTGATCAGCAGCAGAAGAAAGGATAACAGCCGCATAAGGCCCCGCGGGTTGACGTTCGGGGCCGCACTTTAAGGTTCTAACGCAGCGGGGCAAGGGCCCGACTGTTCAGTCGTACCAGCCCGGCGCCTTGACCGCATTCTGGTACCAGTCGATGGCGTGGCCGATCCAGAGCTGGGAATGAGTGCGCGCCAGGAAGTCCTCCACCTTCTTGCGCGAGGCCGCGGTCCCCAGAGTCTGCTCGCGTGGCGGCACACGGTTCAAGGTGCGCTCGGCCGTGTAGTGGTAAAGATCGCCCGAGATCACCACCCCGCCGGTGTGCGCCAGCTTCACATAGAGGGACTGATGACCGGGCGTGTGGCCCGGCGTGGACAGCAGCACCACGCTGCCATCGCCGAAGACATCGTAGTCGCCGTCGATATACTGGATCTTGGCATGGGCCAGTGCCGCATAGCCGCGTGCCGCCCGGGCATTGGCACCGGGTCCGAACATCACGTCATATTCGGCCTTGCGCGCCAGCCAGGTCGAACCGGCATAATCATTGGCATTGCCGACATGATCCCAGTGGGAATGGGAAAGCGCGAGATACGTGATCATCGGCGCCGTGACGCCGATATTCTCCAGCTCGCCCCGCAACGTGACGAATTTCAGGATGCCCTCATAGCCCATCATGTTCTCATAGATCGGACGGCCGACATGGCTGTCGGGAAGGCCGGTGTCGAACAGCAGCACCCCCTTGGGATGCATCACCAGGAAACAGGGATCGGAGAAATTGGGATTGAAGACATCGTCCCGCGTCAAACCGAAGCCTTCGGGGCGGTTGGAAATGATGGTACCGCAATCGAGAACATAGACGCGCGGAGATGTGAGCTTGGGCAGCGGCGGCAGGCCCGGGCCCTGGCCAGGCTGGGCGGAGGCAGCCGCCATCCCCAGAACCATCGCCAAAGCCAGCACAGTGCGAAACAAGCGCATGACATTTTCCCCTTCACATCCTGCGCCTATCAGGCGCCGGAGCGGGGGCGGTTGGCAAGTGCGTTAAGGCCGGATCGTGAAGGCGGCGCCGTTCTCGCGCCCATTGCCCCAGAGCGAAAAGGGATTTTCGGTCGCCGCCTCACCGGGCGCCGGCGGCGCGGCCGAGACCAGGGTCAGATCGAAGAGCATGGTCTGGTTCGGCGGGATGGCGCCGTTGGCCGCGCCCTTGGCACCAAGCGCCAGGTTGGCCGGCAGCACCAGTTGCCAATGATCGCCCACATGCATCAGGGACAAGGCTTCGGCCAGGCCCGCCAACGGGACATTGGGCATGCCAAGGCTGGCCGGCAGCACCGGCGTGGTGGATTCCACAACCGTTCCGTTGATCAATCGCACGTTATAACCGATACGCACCACATCATCGCCGCCCGGCCGCCGCCCGGTGCCGCTGCGCAGGATGCGATATTGCAGCCCGCTGGGCCGTACGATGGTGCCGGGCTTTTTGGCACTGTCGGCAAGGAAAGCAGCGTTGGCTGCAGGGCTCAGCGCTTCATCCGCCGCCAGCGCGGGAGAACCCAGCAAAGCCAGAAAAACCATCAGCCATTTCATCATCGCGTCATTCTTTGCG
>Ga0310811_10010278_pt1 | contig 12085 bp, 12 predicted proteins | sample YCmetagenome_FD_207642 | JGI IMG/M metagenome (GOLD analysis project Ga0310811, IMG submission 207642) | Soil microbial communities from experimental microcosm in Duke University, North Carolina, United States - YC | ecosystem: Engineered > Artificial ecosystem > Soil microcosm > Unclassified ...
GTTTGGGGATTGCTCGTCCGACAAACGGTCTCTCGAGCACCGTTTTCCACCAATTAAGCTCCATCGTAAGACTTTTAACTGGCCGTCGTGGGAGAAAAGGCTTATCCGCAGCGAGTCGCAGCATGGCTTCCAGGGACGTAAGATACGCGCGACCCATTGGAGCGACGAGTGTGGCGTGAAGAAGTTTTCCATATAGCTGTTGAACGTCAATGAGAGTGTGCGTGACGCGTTCCTGCCAGACTCTGATTGCCTGTAGGTACTTATCCTTCTTCTCGTCTGCCAAAAATACCTCGTTCTTTGCAAGGTCCCACATGAAACCGATATATGGATTGATGTATGCGAATAACTTGTCCTTGAGATATTCCCAAGGGATATCAAGGATCTTAGAAACTTTGTCGATGTCCGATACATTGCATGAAAAAAGAGCGTCCTCTTCTGATCTCGGTGATGCTCCGGATAAATCTTTGATGTCGAATCGGCAATCCTCATCAAATTCCTCCAGGGTCCCGTCCTCAAACACGTGCCCACCAAACCATATTCTTCCTTTGTCTTGATGTTGCCCCTCCTTAATGATCTCTTGGTGCCATAGTTTCCTCTGTTCATTGTAAGCCGCAATATGTTCTCTAAGAATGCGAAAAAATAAGTGATCATCGACCCATCTTGACGCTGGTCCAATGCCATTTGCGCGAAAAAGATCAAGGCCAGCGTCCGCAAGGCTTCCGTAAGCTCCAGCTGATGGTCATAATCCGAAGCACATGCATGTATCAATGCAAAATAATTCGTCCGAGATCCGAACAACGGCTCCTGGCCATTGCGATGCGTGAATGGGGATCGTACGGTATGCTTCCGATACATCTCTAATGGCAAATTGCGATCCTGGTGGCAAACGGCTGATTGTAAGAGCGAGAACGTGAAACGTTCCCCAAGTGCTAGGGAAATTGTCTGGATTGATGTAGGAGTTGATTGACGCATTTGGGAATTTTGCCGAAGTGATGTGGGGAAAAGAGTAATTTTGAATAACGCAATAACGTCCTGGGCGTCCTGGTTTGGGTATAATTGAAAAAGGGGAGGATTGGAAGGGGCCGATGAGACGTTCCAGTTCATCTGCCTTGAAGGGACCGATATATCTTCCTTTCTTAATCTCAGTTTGTACAATGAAATCGAACTCTTGTTGATATGTAACAATAGATTCTTTGTTATCCGGCACTTGCGTGCATCTAACATTAGGTATATCCAGGTGAAAACCTCGACGTAGTCCTTCAGGGATGTGCGGATATCTGTTAAGAAGACCGGCCGCATCAAGCTCCTTCTCCCAAGCTTCTGGATTATACGGCGTGAGAGCCTTGAGCTTTCTCCGCTCGAGGACACGCTTGAGCTCCGTGAGACGACCCTCCACATCCCGAGCAAAAATGCCTTCGGTCGTGAGTGACCTCGGCGCAACCGATGACGCGCTGCCAGTCGCTGCATACGGGTTTCCCATCGCGCATGGTGAGAACTCTGCTGACTCTCGAGCATATGGTGTCCCAGGCGTTGTCCCACGTTCGAGCTGCTTTGCATTCGATGATCTTGTGCGGGTTTCGCCCAAGGCATACCGCACAAGCCGAGAGGGCGCCTCTGCTTGTGCTTGTGCGAAAATCCTGCCTCGGTCTTTTTCCCCTACTGACGTGCTCAGGTGAGGCTGAACGCTTGCGTGCGTCTCTCATGTCGCGCGTCTTGTGCGACACACTATCTCGTTGATCGGACTACGTTCAACGGCGTGGCATGTGGCATGAGGCATGAGGTATGGTGCATGTAAAGGTGTAGCAGGTGATGTGTAGCGTGTGGCAAAGCATCGAACGGTATCAATGCAAAATGATCGAAAATTTAAGAAAACCAGTTAGCGTATATTCGTGTCCCAACTATTTTAGGGGAATAAACTGACCTTGTAGTTCCTAGCGTTATCTTTCTTATCGCGTTCCTCCCAATATACTTTCTCCCTCGTTTCCTCGAGAACCTTCTCGTTAACGAGGGCTAAATCGTATGGACCGACTGACGTTTTGATTGCGACGTGCCAGCGTTTGCGTTGCTCTGCTTGATATACGAGCAAGGCTTTCTGCGCTATCGAGCTCCGCAAGGATCGATACTTGTGAACTTGAATGTTCCTCCAAAACTTAGCCATCATTCTGACTCTGTCTTCCGGCCAATCCGCTTGTTCCATTGCTGTAAGCATGCGAGGGCAGGCCTGACAGAATTCCTCGAACGGTAAGTCTTCGTCGTTGATTACGGCTCGAGCATTGCGCGTAGACGCTGCTGAGACCCAGGCCGTCGAACCGTCCGCTAACGTCGACATTATCATAGCGTCATCATCTACCGTCTTCTTGAGATTGGCCTCGTCGAGTCCGTCGTTGGTAAAGTACCATAGTTCGACGTATTCTCCCTTGTCCAGTTTCCTAAGCGCATATGAGCATGGCATGATGGCCGGTTCATCAGGGATTCCTGTCGGAAGAATTGGCGTGAATTTGTGTTTGTTCTTCTTTCTATCTTCCTTGCGCGCGGTCTCTTCCTCTTCCGCTCGTAATTGTTCGAGCCTCTCTCGTTCTTCCTCTTCCATTTGTTCATGATGCGCGCGCTCTTCTCTATCTTCCGCTACTTGACGTTGCCACGCAACCTTGTCGCTGTTGTTATTAGCTTCCCAGATATCTTTGAGTAGCTGTATTGCCTGCGCCTCATTGGTATTATCATTGACTAATTGGGCCCGAGAATTAGCAAAGACATCCGAAGCATAATCTGGGCACACGTTGAAGTTGGGATCGTTGCGTATCCTTGGCATGTTAGATTTTGATTAATATTAAACCGCCCTGCCAAAATGCGACGAAACGCGAGTGTAGACTAGCGGTAGAGAACTTGCAAGTACTAAGTGATAGTACGAAGCAAGAAGGGTGGGAAACTCGAAAAGCTGTGCCGCCGCGTAGACCTCATTCTACGTACGTTCTCGTGCCTCGAACTCACTTAGAATATAACATTTGCTACCGACCACAGCCGGCGAATGCCGAGCCACCTTCAGTCAAATTCCAAATTTGTGGTCGAAGAAACATCGTCTCACTGTTTAGTATTCGCTAGGGCACTGACCACTTTAATCCGCGTTCGTTCGTAGTAGCGACAGGCCCCATGGTGGCACAATCAGTTTGTAAAGGATCAGGGTCAGAGATTGGTAATTTATCTTTTTTAAATCGCCTTGGACCAGCTAATTTTTCGCTAGACTTCAGCTACTTCGGCGGTGCTGAATCTTTCACAGAAGGGAAACGTTCTTCACGTCGGACAACTGTCGTTTCCCCTTCTGAACAAGATGACGGTGTATCCTATCCAGGTCCACCCCAAGACCCCACAGAATTTCTGTGGATAATGACAGAGGAACCTCACCGCTCGCGACGTATGGCGATTATGAAAGCACATCCTGAAGTCACGAAGCTCATGGGCTACGAACCTCTCACAAAATACGTCGTACTGGCTGTCGTGTCACTGCAGCTCTTCCTTGCCATGTATCTCCGACATACCCATCCGCTCTCTTTCCGCTTCTTGTTCCTCGCTTATGCTGTAGGCGGCACCACCAACCAGAATCTTTTCCTCGCCATCCATGAGATCACGCATAACCTAGCATTCAAGGGCATAAATGCAAACAAAGCCCTGGCTGTTTTCGCGAACTTACCCATTGGTGTACCTTATTTCGCCGCGTTTAAGGTGTGTCACATGTGGGCGAACAAACGTGGGCTGACAGGGACTGCGGACGCGCCCAGAAATACCACATAGAGCATCACAAACATCTTGGAGAGGATGGAATAGACACTGATCTGCCTACAAATTTTGAATTGCTTTGTCTCAATAATGTTCTTGGAAAGACATTTTTCGCGTAGGTCCAGCGTCACGTCTAGCATGTAGCTTAACTCACTCATACATTAGGACCTTCCAGATATTCTTTTACGCCCTGAGACCCGGCTTTGTCAGAACACAGACGCCCACCCGATGGCACTTGTATAATGTGATTGTGCAACTTCTATTCGATTATGTCTTGGTGCGCACCTTCGGTATACGCCCTCTGCTATACCTGCTCTTCTCGAGCTTTTTTGCCGGAAGTTTGCATCCATGCGCAGGCCATTTCATTGCCGAGCATTATGTGTGGGATGGTCTCAACCAGGAGACCTATAGCTACTATGGTCCCCTAAACATTCTGGCTTACAACGTATGTCGTTTTGCAACCTTTTTCGCCTGCACTGAATATGTCGCTTAGGTTGGCTACCACAACGAACACCATGACTTCCCTTCCGTACCGTGGACGCGTCTTCCAGCATTGCGAGCACTGGCACCAGAGTTCTATGACATTCTTCCATCACATCCCAGCTGGCCGATGGTCATCGTGAACTTTATTCGGGATAAAGAGGTTGGCATTTTCGCACGCGCCAAGAGGATTGCCAAGAACAGTAAACAGAAGCATGCGAGTTCGAGCTCGAGCAGTGATCAGGAGTGAGGGTGATCAGGGGTGAGGTGGTCAACTAATCTTTAGGTGCTTTCTTAATGGACGCTGTATATACATCGCCATACAATAATCAATTGGTTGGTTGGTTGTTCATTCTATGAATAACACAGACATGATCATCAATGACAAGTTGACGAGCACGAGTTACTTTGTCTCGGTCTAACCTGGTCTGACACATTCAGGAGAGGGTAGTATTCGAAGTTCGACATGATGTCGATATTTGTATAAACCCAAACCCAAGCTACCCAGCTGTAAATTTCGTCAAAATGCCTCACTCTCTCGTCGTCGCGAAACTTATGTCTTAGCGCTCAGCCGATTGGACATCCTGCTATGGAATAGCAGCTGTTCAGCCAGATTATGGAGAGGGAAGGGTGGACAGGAGACACGAGGTTTGATCCGCTGGATGGAAGCTCCGGCAAAGGTACACTGGTGCCTGAGGAGTATCAGTTAGATGTCCGATTCACAGAGGGAGACTTGGCTACGCTACAGGCCACGATCCCTCGCTCTCGTTAACTAAGCATGAAAGCCTCGGCTGTAGATAAGGAACACAGTCGTTCCGTATTGGCTGCGGAAGACTCGATTCCCAACCGACCTACCTCGTTCATTGAGCTTTGTCACATGTCGAATGCATAGCAGCAAATATTGATGATGTATATACTGTAGAGGTCGTAATTTTTTGATGTTGCAGCTGTGAGAGACGAACATAACAATTTGCAACCTTGCGCACAAGCCACCCAGATTTTATCAAAAACCCTCCGAGAATACTGATAAATTTGGCCTGGAACATCACAAATACCTTGCAAGGATGTCAGATTTTCGATTCTTCGTTAAAGTTCGTTTAGATATTTCTCTGGGCTCTGACAGTAGCATACACCACTAGATTAACGACTTCACAAATCGGTTGTAGTACACTTATGATGCGCATTGGACGGCTATTCCTGATAACTTGTGATATCTCTTGGTGATCACCTACTTTCTTTTGATACATTTATAAATGAGCTAACAAAGTTATTACTACATATATGTAGTACCCGAGTTAAGTCTGTAGCAGCCAATCATTATCGTGAGCCCTCTGCAAAATCCTCTGTTCTGAAAGGTTTCAAGCTCCGAGCTTCGTTGTTATACCTGAAGCTTCTTTGGGTCCACCGCATCAGCTTTGATCAATCGAGTTGAAGGAGTCTGACGAGATTCAAGGTACATACCATGTATCCAGATATCATACAGGTGCAACCTCATTCTGGGTCGCGTGGTTATCATCATACCAATGTTCCTTACCTGTCAGCTTTCGATAGTGACGCATGAGTACCACGGCATCCGAAGCCAACAAAAAGTTATTGATGCTGAGAACCTATCAGCCAACGTCAGACATGCAACATTTTCACATCTATCCGCACGTACGAGAAGCCATGTCCTCAAAGCAGCGGCTCCAGCAGCTTGATCTATCATCTGCCAATTATCGTTGATGAACGTCTCCGTTCCTTTGAAGAAATCCGCGACAAATGTGTTCCTGCTGCCCAGTTGGCATATGTCAGATCCTCGCGTTGAGTTGAACGTACCGATTGAGAAATATCCACCGGAACCAAAGCGCCTGCATGACCTTGTCTTCATCTCTCACGTTGTCTATCTCGAAAATTTCTTCTTCTCTATCGAGGATGACCCATGCGAGGACACCAAATTTATCCAGTGGCAGTGTGTTTAAAAGATCGTATAGCCGGGGGCCGCCCACGCGGCATGAATAGATGTCGTCAGACTCGAGTAGGTAAGGATACTGCGCTGCAGGCCCTAGGGGATCAGATCGGGGAGGGGGTGTTGGCCTTCCAGAAGCAAGGGTAGAAGAAGCGCGAGACAGCGTGCGAGACGATACAGAACTACTGCGCGCAGTCGATAGTGCCAATGAACCCGTACGAAGAACCGGGTTTGGTTTGATGTCAAGTTTATCTGCGTCGGGAAATTTTTGAGACAATACAGAGGTATTTCGTGATGGAGACTGTGTGGTTGCTGGAGTGTATTCGTCATTGTGAAAATTGGATGAGAAGTCAGTGACCTCTGTCGAAGCAGTCCTTGTCGAAGTTGTCGTCATCGCACGCGGATGGGGCAATCTGTGAAGCAGCCATCGTCGCTGATGTTCAGACAATAGACATGGAATGTTTGAAGCAAAATCTTACAGTGGAATATGCCCACTGACAGGCAATGCAACTGGTAATACAACGTGTCTTTTCAGTGGAAGTTGTACCCACAGAGTATAGTTATCCTGCATGAGTTTGCTCAAATTTGGATCTTCGGTTGCTGCATATAACTTACCATATCCCACCGGAAATCTACTCCTATATGATCCCACTGGAGATGAGCGTAGAGTATTTGCCGTGTAGGAAATGCTCCGTGAAGGTCGCAAAGTGGACATCTCCAATCTGTCATTGTCGTCCGAGTCACCTGTCGTTCTGAATATCTACCCTCGGCGATTTGCGCTACACAGCTGTACATGACCGTAACGGGTTTAGAAGGTGGAATATTACGAGACGGATCGATTCCAAGGAACTTGCATCGAATGAGAAATCCTTTGCGGAGGTTTCGTAGCTTGAAGGGAAGACGGTGTAATTTTGCGAGCCGGATGGTCGTCAGTGAAATGTTTTCCAAAGCCTCGATAAGAGTATCTGAGGGTATTTCCGAAGGCACTTCTTCCATTTCTGCAACATCCGGTTGTGGGGATGATTCGGTTTGCTCGCGGGTAATGTTGTGAGAGTCCGTAGGAAGGTGCACATATTCAAGTTCTTCGCTATCTTCGCGCGCAGGAGCGGGTATCGCAGACTCATCATTGTCAGATGATTCGCTGCTCTGGGAACTCATAGGAGTGACGGAACGTCGTATCTCTGGTGGACCCTTCGTCGATTTGCGTCCAGATTGAAATTTTCTAGCTGCTTTCACCTTGACACCGGTTTCTCTGCATAGCTACTGTCAGATAGCACCCAGCGATGGCAATCAGTCAACACTCACCTGACAATCTCAACAGAATTGCCTGAGGGTTCACCCCTGCTCAATTTGGACAACTTCAAACCGACATCAACATAGTTTGCACTCCCGCTGCTATGTTCGCTTGAGCTGTCAGAAAGATGGCCTTGGCTGACACCCCTATTTGTGCTAGACATACGAGGCACGCGTGAAGGTGTCCTGCCCCTTATACCTTCGAACTTTCGCGCGTATTTTCCAGAAAATGACTCCGTGTGTTGCGATTTAGTGGCATGGTGTTGGTTAACTAAGAAATATTGAGCAGAGAACTTATGATATGAATTTATACGCTTACATGCATTGTTGATTGACTGTCTACCAAGACCCCTGCGTGGGACTAGTCGGCGTGAGGCGCAAGGTTGTTAGAATACGCTTATTGTACGTACCATCTGCCGATGATTTTCTTGCAGCCCCGGGTTGGGAGGATCTCTCGGGAAAGAATGAAGCTGATTGAGAGGGAAGCTCTTCTCTTCTCCCTGGGGCACCAGTAAACCGTCCAGAGTGTTGCCCTACCCTATTACGGGCGACAGGACGCCGCTCCACAGGCAGTGGAAAGTCTTGAATATTGAAAGTAACTTTCTTTGGACCCCTGGCAGCAACATCAGTTTGCCGCAGGGGTTCATGGATAGCTACATTTCGAGTGGCATCTGATGAAAACGATAATGTCATTCATTTCACCGTCGGCTAGTTTAAGTTACTTACCAGATCGTGATATATTTCTGCTTACTGGCCTCGTATTCAAGTCTTCGTCTCTAGGACGAGATCCTTGCAAAGTGGGAACGTTTGCTCCGAGACGGTTGGCGTCATTGACTCTAGCAGTCTTTGCAGCAACAAGCCTTGTAGAATTATCGAGCCTTGAATCAGTCGCGGGTCTTGTGACAGGGGCCCGTGCTACGATGTGACTGTCTAGCCTTGAGCTATCGGGGACAGTCTTTGTAGCAACACTGATACTCGGTCTTGCAGGATTGTCAAGCCTTGGATCAGTGAGTTTCCGAGCGCTCTTGACGATGCGAGGTGGAGGTACTCGATCCTGTGGATCTGACATACTTGTATCATGAAGATGGATATCGATCAAGCTAATGGTATACTTATCAGTATCATATCGTCGTCGTCGCTGTACTTATCATTGTGTGACGGCGACAGGTGGCTTCGATAGCACGTGGGTGTGACAATTCGTGTTCCAGTCACGTGTCAATTATTACGTAAATAAGGGCTTGTCGGATGCCCCTATGGATGTCTCATCGGATGTCTCAGATCGAGGCAAAGGATATCCGCTCAGTTTGAAATTTCTTGCCGACTCAATTCAATCCATTATTAATCGAATGCGGAGACAAATTAAAATGTAATTAGGTGACATCATTATTATCCGCCAAGAGGTGCTCCTGTCGGTGTATAAAAGGACCACACTGCGCAGATAATTTCTATCAACTCATCAACTCACAATCAACTCATCGTCAATTCTCACATCAGTCTATCAAATCATCATGTTCTCGAAATTCATCAGTGTTGCATTCGTCCTCGCTGCCACTTTGGCACCAGCCAGTGCAGGGGTCTTCCCTAGGGCCAGCAGCCAGGTATGTTGCCGTTATCATTTACTTATATCAGTTCTGACAAACGTCCACCTCTCAGCCTGCTACTACAATTCCCACAATCACGCCCACAATCACACCTACTATCACGCCTACTACTACCCCCACACCCACCACCACGTCGTCGTCTTCTATCCCAACGACATCGCCTACTACCACGTTTACGGTTCCCACTACCACGTCGTCCACGGTTACGCCTACTACTACGCCGACGCCCACGACGTCTCTGACGCCTAAGCCTCCTGTTACTACGCCAACACCTACGTCGACTGTGACGCCCACTACTACTGTGACGCCCACTGCCAGGCCAACTGAGACCGGAAAACATCAGCCAAACCAGCCGACCACACCATCCGCGTCGTGCAACGGTGTCCAGCCATGGCAGGCCAATCTTGCAGTACGTTGTATCTTTATTTCAGCTCTCTCTCCGCTCACATCCAGCTCAGTACAGCTCGGGCGCTCAAGTGATTTTCAACAACCAGCTGTGGACCGCTAATCAATGGAGTTATAACAACAACCCTCAGTCCGCCGCTGGCGCGTGGACATTCAACGCGATTTGCGACCAACCGATCAGCAACAAAGTTGACTGCACCGGAATTCCTGCTTGGAACCAGCCTACTGCTTACCCTGGGGGCTCCAAAGTGACCTTCAACGGCCATCTCTGGATCTCTACGCAGTGGACTTCGAGTAACCAGCCTGGTGATACTTCCGGAACTTGGAAAGATTTGGGTGCATGCTTCTAAATATTCAGATCATGTTTGATTCAATGGACTTAGCTTTATCATGGACATCTCTTTACTAGCTTGCTATGGACATCATTATAATTAGACTTTTTTTATCAATCAATTATTTCCGATGATTCCTTCATTTCGTGTGATTCCTCATGACTATTCACATTAGTTTTGATTATTAAACAAATCTTTCTTTTGTTAATGTTCTTGGTTGCACTGAAGTATCACGCACGTTCCTCTTCTTTGCCTCTTGCCCTGTGATCTCCTAACGAAAGTTATGGCGGGTTTATATCACCCCCTATGCCAGCGTCATTGTTACTATGGTTTACCTCTGTCGTCATTGCATCCCAAAGTTTAGCCAGCTGTCAAGCGTGTCAGATGTCAAACGCAACTGCGATTGACAAGGGGTTGGCTGAGTGTGTACCTTGGAGTATCACTGGTCCCTTAGATATGTGCAGGTATAATTCCGAGCTTGCAGGAACCTAAGGGGACGTGGGGATTCTCAATACTCAAGGACATGCTAGGCAGAAACACCAGAATTAGACCCTGGTTCGAACTGTAGCTAGTCACCATCCGACGAAAGTGAGTGGAGAAAAGACAATTAAGCACCCCTGCCTCTCGACAAGATGCGGCGAGCGCGATCTTTCGCCCGACCACTGGCAACTCAATCCACTGAATATCAGCAAGAGTTCTTCAAGAATCAATTGCTTTTGACGTGTAAAAGGATGCTACAAAGTTCAGGAAGCGGGTGAGGGGGACTACGACTGGGAAGATCGAGCGCTTTTACCACCAAACGGTAGGGCTGGCTTGTCATCCTGGTAGGTGGATAGATGAAAAGTGAAGAAGCAATTCACCGCTACTCCGAACGTAGTAAGCATGTGCCTTACCTTCAGAGACCACGCCATGAGGACATGAAGTATCTCTATTGAATCGGGAATCGCCACCGGGTCGCCTTTGGCAGAAACTGGAGCAGCGGAGATACGGAAAGCTATTCTGAGCCTCGCTATTAAATGATGGCTTTAATGTGAGGAACGCTCAGGCTGAGGCCCTGTCCGAGCCGCAATCACAAGGAGCAACTTCTAGCCGCCATGGTAGCATGAACAGACAACAACTTCGAAACTCGGAACATTTTCGAAGTCATGGGTACGGTAGGCGGGCAGATAATAGCGCGTCGGGTGTACAGATGAACGTTTCCGTCCTTAAAATTCATGCTGAAAACATTTAGTTATTTGGCTTTCTAAAAGTCTTTTAATCGAGAGTCGAGACGCGCCCTGTACAGGCTGTTACGCGGTTTGCAGTTGTCTTATTTGCATATATTTGGCCTGGTTTATCGTTAGTTATTGTCGGGACCAAGTCGGGACTACCTCACAGTTACAGCATCACCTTCAGATGTTTGACGAGGTCTTGACGCAGTGTACTATAGCTAATCGCACAGGACAAGTACTCGTTTTTTTTCGTCCGACTATGAAACTATGACAGTGTTTCCAGCCCCACAGCGATCAAGTGAGCCTGCCAACGGATCTTTTGATCGATGCTACTCTGGCTATTTACTGTAGGTTGACATAATGGCTGTGAAAGGCTCAATGAACTTGGAGGCTTTGAAGACGCTGCACTAGGCTATTTCCCGAGATGTTACTGGCCCGCCAAACGCACAATCAGGCAGATGCGACACTACCACTCGACTCATCAAACTTGTCCCTGTCATCAATGATTGGCGACGCAGGAGAACAATTTCCATACATCTCATCTTCATCTTGACACATGTGCCGTGCATCTCTTAATTTGTTTCTATAGTTCCTTAGCGATCTATACTCACATTTGTTGTAATTTTAGTCCTGGTGAACCCGAGCTTTTCAGATGAAGACACTACTCTTGTCGAATACACCTGAGTTTCGGCGGACTCATTCAAGCTCAAGTACTGAGGGTATCATGCTCCTCCTATCCCGTGTTCTCAATGCAATACTGGCAAGTCGAATGCAAATTGATTCTATCTGTATAATTGAACACATCATCAATGAGCAAAACGGAAATCAAGTCTTCTGTTCCCAACATCCTTGGTCGTGCTCAGATAGTGTGCACGTTCCTATTATTTAACAAGTCTTTAGCGCCAGAGCCTTAGCTCTTCACACAGTAAACTCACCTCTGTCGTCATCGCATTCCAAATCTTAGCTCGTTGTCGGTTGCGCCAGATGTAATATGCCTTTGTACCTGGATATAGAACACAGACGTTGACACAGCAGATAATGATGAGA
>Ga0310811_10010279_pt1 | contig 12085 bp, 9 predicted proteins | sample YCmetagenome_FD_207642 | JGI IMG/M metagenome (GOLD analysis project Ga0310811, IMG submission 207642) | Soil microbial communities from experimental microcosm in Duke University, North Carolina, United States - YC | ecosystem: Engineered > Artificial ecosystem > Soil microcosm > Unclassified ...
TCCAGCGCCTCCTGCATGGCGATGTGGGTCATGCCATTGGTCGGCGAAGCACCATGCCAATGCTTTTCGCCCGGCGGAATCCAGACCACGTCACCAGGGCGGATTTCGCGGATCGGGCCACCCTCGGCCTGCACCCGGCCAATTCCGGAGATTACATAGAGAGTTTGCCCAAGCGGATGGGTATGCCAGGCGGTACGCGCGCCCGGCTCGAACGAGACGCGCGAGCAGTTCAGATGCGCTGGCGCGGGCGTCATGATGACGGGGTCCTGCCACACCGTGCCGGTAAAGTTTTCCGCCGGCGCGCGGCGGGTCGGCCGCGAGCCTGAGAGATGAATCTCCATGGGCTTAACTCCCTTTTGTAACGTTACTTCTTCGATGCGGCGTAGCGCGCCTTGGTCTCCGCATTCATGGGATAGAGGCCCGGCAGCGCCGCGCCATTGTTCACCTCGTTGACGATCCAGCCTTCCATCCGTTCCTGCTCGCCGCCTTCCGCCAGCACGTGCTCCAGGAACGCCTGGGGGATCAGTACCGCGCCATCCTGATCGGCGACCACGATGTCATTGGGGAATACCGCAACGCCGCCGCAGCCGATCGGTTCGCCCCAGCCGACGAAGGTCAGGCCGGCGACGGAAGGCGGCGCCGCATAGCCATCGCACCAGACCGGCAGTCCAGTGCCGAGCACGCCTTCGACGTCGCGCACGACGCCATCCGTGATCAAGGCCGCAACCTTGCGCTTGACCATGCGGGCGCACAGGATGTCGCCGAAAATGCCGGCGTCCTTGACACCCATGGCGTCGACGACGGCGATGCAGCCTTCCGGCATGGCTTCGATCGCGGTGCGGGTCGAGATCGGCGACGACCAGGATTCCGGCGTCGCCAGATCCTCGCGCGCCGGCACGAAACGCAAGGTGAAGGCCGGGCCGACCAGGCGGGGCAGCCCCGGACGCAGCGGACGCGTGCCGCGCATCCAGACGTTCCGCAAGCCCTTCTTGAGCAGAACCGTGGTGATGGTGGCGGTGGAGACGCGGGAAAGGGTTGCGATCGCTTCGGGGGTCAGGGACATCGAAAAAGTGGCTCCGGTAGGATGAAATTGGCCGCCGCATCTTGCGGGCCGCGGCCAGCGCGTCAAGTGCTGTCGACAAAGGATCGGCAGATGCATCAAGCGCCTGATATAACAGCGTCTTATCGCAAGATGTGCGATTAATTTATTGAACTTGCTGGGGCATTTTCAATGCTCCGGATTCCACTCCGGCGCAAAACACGCTACAGCTTCGTTTCCACCTACGCGCTTGTGAGACCGTCTGAGTCCGAGAGTATGACCGCAGCACTTTCCCCGCCCCGTCTGTTGCCCAGCGGCGACAGCGCCATCACGGTCGAATTCAGCCGCAATATCGACGATACGGCAAACCAGCGGGTTCTTGCGTTGGATCATGCCGTCGCGAACGAAGCCATGACTGGCGTAACCGAGACGGTGCCGACCTATCGGTCCCTGCTGGTGCACTATGATCCCGTCCAGATAGGCTTCGAAGCACTGGGTGAAAAGCTTCTGGCGCTGGCGCAACTCCCCGTTCCAGCCGAGACCAGCCCGCGCCGCTGGCGCATTCCGGTGGCCTATGGTGGCGAGCACGGCGTCGATCTGGAAGACGTGGCCAAGGAACTGAAGACCACACCTGATGACATCGTGGCCCGGCATATCGCCGGCGACTATCGCGTCGCCATGATCGGTTTCACGCCGGGGTGGTCCTATCTGAGCGGATTGGAAAAATTTCTGCATATGCCGCGGCGGCAAAATCCGCGGCTGCTTACACCTGCCGGCACGATCTCGATCGGTGGCGTACAGACCGGTGTACAATGTCTTGCCGGGCCCAGCGGCTGGCACCTGTTGGGACGCACCCCGGTCAGAACCTATCAATTGCACCGCGACCCAACCTTCCTGCTCGAGCCCGGTGACCACGTGACGTTTTCCGTCATCGATCACAAGACGTTCGCGGAGCAGGATCGTGCCGCCGAAGCCGGCGAAATAATCGCCGAGTTGATCGCCTCATGAGCAAGCTCGTGATCTCCAGCATCGGACCGGCCAGTTCGGTTCAGGATGGCGGCCGCCCAGGCTCACAGCGCTTTGGCCTGACGCCCGGTGGTGCAATCGACCGGCTGGCGCTGGCGGCGGCGAACACGCTGGTCGGTAACAAGGCCTTCGCCGCGGCGGTCGAGATCGGGCCGTTTGGCGCATCGTTTGCTGCGCGCGAGGGGGCGGTTCGCGTGGCGCTCTCTGGGGCGCCGCGCAATGCCGATATCGCCAAGCGCCCGGTTGCTTTCGGGAGTTCCGTAACCTTGGCGGACGGGGAGACATTGACGCTCGGTTTCGCGAGTGGCGGCGCCTTCAGCTACCTTGCGGTCGAGGGCGCGATCGAAGGCGAGCCGATGTTCGGCAGCCTGTCAGTGAATGCGCGCGCCGGCCTCGGCAGCCCCTATTCCCGCCCGCTGCAAGCTGGCGACGAATTGAAAGTCGCCACCGCAAGCGGTGTGGCCGAACGGCGGATCGATCTGCCGGCGGCGGTCAATGGCCCGATCCGCGTGGTGCTTGGGCCACAGGACGACGAATTCAGCGAGGAGGCAAAAAGCCTCTTTCTCGACGGCGACTGGAAGATTTCCGCGACCAGCGATCGCATGGGCTACCGGCTGGAAGGGCCGGTCATCAAGCATCTGCATGGCCACAACATCGTTTCCGACGGCACCGTGAACGGCAGCATCCAGGTGCCCGGCAACGGCGCGCCGATTGTGCTGATGCCCGATCGCGGCACCAGCGGTGGCTATCCGAAGATCGCAACCGTGATCTCGCCCGATCTCGGCCGGTTTGCGCAGATTCCGGCCGGTCAGGCGTTTCGGTTCAAGGCGATCAGCATGGCGGAGGCGCAAGCCGAAGCGCGGAAATTCGCAGAGCTGATCCGCACCCTGTCCGATCGGCTTCGCGATATCGAAAATTTTGATCTGAACCTCGAAGCGCTGCATGATGCCAATGTCGCAGGTAGCGCCGTCAATGCGGTCGACGCGACGACCTGGCAGGTTCCGTCACCGGATGCGGTGACCTAGCGTGGCCTGATCAATCGAGCACCATCACGGAAGCGGACCAACACCATGAAAACAATCGATCTCAACTGCGATCTCGGCGAAGGATTTGGCGCCTGGGAGATGGGCAATGACGCGGCCATGATCGAGCTCGCGACCTCGGTCAATATTGCCTGCGGCTTTCATGCCGGCGACGCCGACATCATGCGCCACACGGTGGACCTCGCCAAAGCGCGCGGCGTCAGCATCGGCGCCCATCCGGGCTACCGTGACCTGCACGGCTTTGGCCGCCGTCCGATGCCCGGTCTGAAGGCTTCCGAAATCGAGAATCTGATCGCCTACCAGATCGGCGCCTTGCAGGCGATTGCAACTGCCGCCGGTCACAAGGTGACGCATGTGAAGGCGCATGGCGCTATTTCCAACGTCGCCTGCGAAGATGACATGACGGCACAGGCGATCGCCAACGGCATCAAGTCGGTCGATCCGAGCCTGATCTTCGTCGTGCTGGCGAACTCGCGCCTGGTGAAGGCTGGAGAAGCCGCGAACCTGCCGATGGTCCACGAAGTATTTGCCGACCGCGCCTATGAGGACGATGGCTCGCTTGTGTCTCGCCGCAAGCCGGGCGCGGTCCTGCACGACCCCAAGATGATCGCAGAACGCGTGCTGCGGATGATCGAGGAAGGCAATGTGGTGTCGGTATCCGGCAAGGTCATCAAGATGCGGATGGATACCGTCTGCATTCACGGCGACACACCCGGCGCGGTCGAGATTGCGCGTGGCATCCGGCAGATGCTCAAAAGCGGCGGTATCGAAGTGGCACCGTTCAAGAAGGCGAATTAACAAGCCGCGCTGAATCTTGACGAGCGATCATCGCTCGCGAAAGCGCCTCCCCCATCGGGATCGCATCTCTCGATGCGATCCGGTCTCTCCCACGAGAGGAGAGGTGCACCGCAATTGCGGCGCCTAATCGAATTTTCACGCTTTAAAACGGGTGAAATGAGAGCGCGCCGAAGACCATGGCTGCAATCAGCGCGAATGCGCCGTAGAGCGCTGCTGCATGAGATCGTCTCGAATTTCGTCTGGACAAGGAGCGTGCGCGCCGATGCAGGCGGGCTTCCGCCGAAAGTTCACTTATGGTCGTTCTCAAACGCCCCATGAACTGCAGTGAAGTACGATTTGGGGCCGGCTGCAAGCGATCGCTGCGAATGGCGCTGTCAACGCTTCGTTAGAATCACGTCACAGTGCGATAATTCTCTCGCGTGCTTCGTCAGGAGAATTATTTTCGTAACAATTCGATGAATCTGGAACCCATCAATACACGTCCTGCTGGAATCGCCCGTTCTTCTTGAGCTCTGTGACAAAGCTCACAGCTTCATCAGTCGACCTTGCCCCGAACTGCGCGACGATATCGACCAGAGCGCGCTCGACGTCCTTGGCCATGCGCTTGGCGTCGCCGCAGACATAGATGTGCGCCCCCTCCGCAAGCCAGGTCCATAATTCGCGGCCAACCTCACGCATGCGGTCCTGCACATAAAATTTCTTGTCGCCGTCGCGCGACCATGCGAGCGACAACCGCGTCAACAAGCCCGCCGTCTTCATCCCGTTCAACTCGTCAGAATAGAAGAAGTCGGTCGCGCTGCGCTGATGACCGAAGAACAGCCAGTTTTTTCCTGTCGCTCCGGTCGCACGACGGTCGAGCAGGAAGGCACGAAACGGCGCTACGCCAGTGCCCGGTCCGACCATGATGATCGGAATCTTCGAGTCCTGCGGCAGCGCAAAGCCGTGGGCTTTCTGCACATAGACTTTTACTTCGTCGCCGGGATTGATGCGCTCGGCGAGAAAAGTCGAGGCAAGCCCAAGCCGCTTGCGCTTGCCGATCACGTAACGAACGCAATCGACGGTCAACGAAAGCTTGCCGGGCGTCGCAAGATGCGACGACGAAATCGAATAGAGTCGCGGCTGCAGCGGCTCCAGTGCCTCGACGAATGCTTCCGGATGCGGCCGCACGCCGGAGAATTTCTGCAGCGCGGCCATCACGTCGAGCGTCGCAGCGTCCCCATCGGGGTCTTCGCCCTGCGCCAGCGCGCGGGCCTTCTCGCGTTGCGCGCCGCCGGTGATGAACGAAATCAACTCGAACAGCTTGTCCGGCGCGGGTGACAGCGAGACATCTTCAATCAACGCCTCACGCAAAGTCTTGCCATTGACTTTCGTGGTGTGGGACGCGCCGAGCAAGGCGATGATCTGGTCGACATGGCCGATCTCGTTCTTGGCGAAGATACCAAAGGAGTCGCCGACGACATAGTCGAGGCCGCAGCCGGAAAGATCAAACTCGATGTGCCAGGTCTCCTTTTCCGAGCCAGGCTTATTGAGCAGGCGCCGCGACTGGAAGGTGGCGGCGACCGGATTGTCGCGCGAGCGACCGGGCTTGGCGTCGGATGCGGGCGGTACTGTCGCTGGTTCTGCCGCCCGAGTTGCCGAGGGAGCTGCCGGCGACTTGTCGAGCTCTTCGTAGAGCGACTTCAGCATGCGAGCGGTTTCCTTTCCGCCCGGCACGCAAAGGTTAAGCCGCGCCTCGTTTTTGCCGGCGATTGCGTCGGAATAGTCATGGCAATTGTAGCCGCACTGGCCGCAATCCTGCTGCGCCATCGCGGCCATCATGCGCCGGCGCAGCGGCCGTCCTTCGGCAAGCTTCATGCGCTCGGCAATCGGCATGGTCTGGTCGTGCCATGGCGCCTCACCATCGTCACCATCACCAGCATCTCCTTGCAAGAATGCGACGCCCTGCTCCGCCGAGAGCGGAGTAGCCGGGTCTGGCGACAAAAGCCCGGCAAAAAAGCCATTGAGCCAGGAACGTTGCGCGTCGGAGAACGGAGCGCTCGATGGAATGATGTCGATCCTGGGCGGAGGCGTAATCTGGTTCATGTGGAGACCTCGGCATCGGCGAGCTTGCGCAGCATTTCGCCGTCATGGCGGCGCGCAAAGGACAGGAACGTTTCACCCGGTGAAGAACGCTGCGACAGATAGGCTTTCAGCAGCCGTTCGACGGTCTGCGGTACGTCCTCGGCCTTGAGGTCGTGATAGACTTCCTGGCCGAGATCGGCGTCCGGGCCAAAGCCGCCGCCCGCAAACAAATGATAGCCCTCGACAGTATCGTCGCTATCGCCGACCGCCACTTTGGCGGCGATCAAGCCGATATCGCTGATGTAATGTTGCGCGCAGGAATGATGGCAGCCGGTCAAATGAATGTTGACGGGTGTGTCCATCGCCACACGCGGTTCGCACCAGTCACCGATCTCAGCGGCATGCAGCTTGGTGTTGGACGCCGCGAACCGGCAGCCGGCATTGCCGGTACAGGCGATCAGCCCGGCGCGGATATGGGATACGGAAACCGCCAGGCCGAGCTGTTCGATCGCGGCCGCCGCCAACGCTACGTTTTCGTTGCGCACGCCTGAGATCAGCAGGTTCTGCCAGACCGTCAGCCGAATATCGCCATCGCCGAGTTCGCCTGCGATCTTCGCGATCCCGCGCATCTGTTCGCAGCTCAGCTTGCCGACCGGTAGCGCGATCCCGATCCAGCTCACGCCTTGTTGTTGTTGCGGGTGGACGCCGATATGGGCCATGCGGTCGACCGTCGGCCGCGGCGCGATCGCTTCCGATGGCACGCGGGTGAACGCTTTGCCGAGGCGCTCCTCGACCAACCCAAGGAACTTCTCGTGGCCTATGCTATCCAGCACATATTTCAACCGCGCCTTGTTGCGGTTGGTGCGATCGCCGAGATCGATGAATATCCGAACGATGGCGTCGGCCACCCTGGTCGCCTCCGACGGCTGAACGACAATGTCGGAATATTTGGCGAAATCCTTGTGTCCGGTGATGCCGCCGATGCCGAGCCGAAACCAGACGCCGGGCTCGGCCCCGAAGCCGTCCTTCACCTCCACAGCCGTGAAGGCGATGTCGTTGGTTTCTTCCAGCACCGCGATCGTGCCGCCGCCATCGAAGGCGACATTGAACTTGCGCGGCAGCCCAAACAGCGAGCGGTCGTTGAGAATGTGGTAGTGCCACTCGCGCGCATAGTCTCGCGTGTCGAGCAGCTCCTGCGGATCGATGCCGGCCGTCGGTGTGCCCGTGACATTGCGGATATTGTCGGCGCCCGCGCCTCGTGAACACAGACCGAGATCCTGAATGCCCTCGATCAGCGCCACCGCGTTCCCCGGCGGAATTTCACGGAGCTGCAGATTGGCGCGCGTCGTGACGTGGCTGTACGGACCACACAGGCGCTCGGCAAGGTCAGCCACTCCCGCGAACTGCCAGTGCTTCAGGATCCCGTTCGGAATTCGCAAGCGGCACATGTAGGAATCCTGCGCTGGCGCGACATAGAACAGGCCGTGATAGCGCCAACGGAAATTATCGGCCGGCGATGGCGGCGCGTTATCGGCGGCTTGCTGCTTCAGCCGCGAATAGGCGTCGAACGGATGCTCCTCGCGCTTGAATTTTTCCTGGTCGGCAAGCTTCTTGCCCGCCGAGATGACCTTGTCCTGGGCCTTGATGTGCGCAGCATCCGGTCCGCTTGGCTCAGCACTGCCTTTGGCCGCCGCGCCGCCGCCCAGGCCGCGCCCAACCCGGCTGATCTGGAGCCCCGTGGTGAAGCCTTCGAGGTAGCGTTTCTGTTCGTCGGTAAAGTCGACGGCGAGCGTATCGATTTTCATGGTGGGCGACGAAGCTCCTGCGGCCATCGGTGGCGTGAACGGATAGTGGCGCGACCCACGGCCCGAACCTCGGCGCGGCCTCCAGGCCGGGCCTCAATTCGAGCTCTGGGTCCCGATCAGCCTCGTTGCTGCGGAAATCCATCTTGGACATCGGCCAGCAGGCATCTGCGGCGGCTGGCTGCACTGCAATATTCAAGTTGCGTGCCACGCCGAGCGCGAAACAAATTATAACGATATCAGAAGCTTATTTGCTGACCGCGTACGCGCTGCTGCGGAGATAGCAGATAACTTTGAGCAACATGCTCAAGATTTGACCTCACGTGGAGGATTGCTTAAAATTTATGCAGATGGCGTCCTATGGGGCTTACGACGGGCCTTCAGGGTTTCCAGCGACCGATGTCGAACGCAGCAAGATGACCGACGATATCGAATGGATCGAATGGCGGACCGGCGAACGCGCCGATGCCGTGAGCAGCGCAATCGTCTGGTCGCCGCCCGAGGGCGAGATCGTAAAGGTCGGGGCGGAATACGGCCATTGCAGTATCAAGCGCCGCGGGCGTCATGATCGCCTGCCCCCAGCGGACCATTTGCGCGTAGAGCCACGCCGCCTGCACGGGCTCCGGCCGCGATTCTCCCTCTCCCCCGAGCAACAGGAAGCGGTCGCTCCCGCGCATCTCACCATCAGGAGAAATCTGCAGCCGTCCATCAAGAGCCCGCTGGATGACTTCCGGCTTGACGCCAATACGCTCAGGCTGGGCCAGGATACGCGCCGCTTCACCGCGGTTCTGCGGATTGCCGATGAAATCGGCGGCACGGTGCAGGGCTCGGATCAAGGCCGCGACGACGTCGGGGTTTCTCTCCGACCAGATCTGCCGGAAGGCCAACACCTTCTCGGCCGCCCGCACCAAAATATCGGAGACGAAATGCAGGATGTGGCCGACGCCGACATCGACCGCGATCGAATTCCAGGGGGCTCCGACGCAGAACGCATCGATCTGGCCGCTGGCAAGGCTGTCGACCATGAAGGGCGGCGGCAGCACCACGAGGTGGACATCACGGTCCGGATCGACCCCACCTGCCGCCATCCAGAAGCGAAGCTGGTAATTATGGGTCGAAAACGGAAAGGTCATGCCGAACGTCAGCGGTTCGGCGCCTAGCTTACGCCGCGCCGCGACCACGCGCCCCAGGGCCTGCGCAGTCGCCATCGGATCGAAACGATCGCCTTCCAGTTGCCCCATGATGGCTGCATGCAACGCCGGAGACACGGTGATCGCGTTGCCGTTGAGGCCGAGGTTGAAAGGTGCCACGATCGGCACCTTCACATGTCCAAGCCCGAGGCTGGAGGCGATCGCAACCGGCGCCAAAAGATGCGCCGCATCGAACAGGCCGATATTGAGCTTGTCGCGCACGTTCGACCACGACACCTCGCGTACCAGCGTGACATCGAGCCCCTCCTCCGCCGCAAAGCCCTTGTCGACCGCAACGAGCAGCGCGGCGGCATCGACCAGCGGAATGAAGCCAATATGCAGCGGGGTGCTCATTTCAAGAGCTCTGAGGCGGTCAGGATCGACTGCGCGATCTCGCTGATCTTCTTTTTCTCGCGCATGGCGGTCGAGCGCAGCAGGACGTAGGCCTCGTCCTCGGTGAGGTCTTTCAGCCTCATCAGAATACCCTTGGCGCGTTCGATCACCTTGCGCTCTTCCAGCGCCGACTTGGTCCGATCGAGTTCGTCCTGAAGTTTCGAGAACGCATTGAAGCGCGAGACACAGAGATCGAGGATCGGCCTGATGCGCTCCTTCTTCAGCCCGTCGACGATATAGGCGGAGACGCCGGCATCGACGGAAGCCTGGATCGAAGCCGCATCGCTCTGGTCGACGAACATCGCGATCGGTCGGCGCACCGCCCGGCTGACCTGGAACATCTGCTCCAGGACGTCGCGGCTTGGGTTCTCCAGATCGATCAGGATGATGTCCGGGTCGAGAGCATAGATCCGGGACAACAAGCTCTGCATTTCGTTGATATGGACGACGCCGCTATAGCCGGCCTCCCGCAACCCCTCCTCGAGAATCGCGGCCCGGATCGGACTTTGGTCGACAATGACGATCTTAGGTGAGGATTCGGCGTCCATGATCCATTCGTGTTCCCTTGGAGAATATCCATAGCACGCCGGAAGCAGCCTCAAAGGCTTGTAATTATGGGCAATTGGGATTAGCCCGCCGCGCTGGTCAGTCGAACAAGGTATGCAAGCCAACGCGCCGAAGAACAGTTTCCGTTGGCGGGAATGCTCTTGAGACAAACGAATGTAGACTTCTCGCAGTCCGTGTACCGCGGGGCTCTCCAAGAGTTCGGCGGCCCTACGCACTATCCTGCTCGGTGCGCGGACTGTCAGGTTGCGTCGCCCGTTTCCATTTTGGATCGTCAGGCTCCAGTTCGCGCATACCTTCTACGCATTCCGGATCATCGAACTTAGCCTTGCATCGTAGGCGGTCAGCGCCGCAATCGTGGCATCCGGCTTACGTGGCTGATTAAGCTGAACACCGCAAATGTGATGGCGAACATGATTTCACCGATCCATCGATGGCGCGCCTGCACGACTCTGACTTTAATTTCGCGGCAGCGCGGCTAACGGTTGAATTTTCTCATTCGATCAATTACTTGGATCGCCATATCCGAACAATTCAGATCCAGGTTCCGGGCGAGCACATGGAAAAAGCGCCGCGTATCTCCTTTACAAGTCTAGGCTGCCCCAAGGCCCTGGTGGATTCCGAGCGCATCATTACGCGGCTGCGCGCGGAGGGCTATGAGCTTGCGCGCAAGCATGACGGCGCCGATATCGTCATCGTCAACACCTGCGGTTTCCTCGACAGCGCCAAGCAGGAATCGCTGTCAGCCATTGGCGACGCCATGGCCGAAAACGGCAAGGTCATCGTCACCGGCTGCATGGGCGCCGAGCCCGAGCAGATCGAGAAGGCCTATCCGGGTGTGCTCTCTATCACTGGACCGCAGCAGTATGAGAGCGTGCTGGACGCGGTGCATCGCGCCCTGCCCCCGGCGCACAATCCGCATCTCGACCTGGTGCCGCCGCAAGGCATCAAGCTGACCCCGCGGCACTACGCTTATTTGAAGATTTCCGAAGGCTGCAACAACCGCTGCACTTTCTGCATCATCCCCAAGCTGCGCGGCGACCTGGTGTCGCGGCCGGCAAATGACGTGCTGCGCGAGGCGGAGCGTCTGGTCGGTGCCGGCGTGAAGGAACTGCTGGTCATTTCGCAGGACACTTCGGCCTATGGCGTCGACCTGAAATATGCCGAGAGCCCGTGGAAGGACCGTGAGGTTCGCGCCAAATTCTATGATCTCGCGCGCGAGCTCGGCGAACTCGGTGCGTGGGTCCGGCTGCAGTATGTCTATCCCTATCCGCATGTCGATGAGGTCATCGGCCTGATGACCGAGGAAAAGGTGCTGCCCTATCTCGACATCCCCTTCCAGCACGCAAGCCCCGAGATCCTCAAGGCAATGCGGCGCCCCGCCGCGCAGGACAAGACGCTCGACAGGATCAAGCAATGGCGCGAGCAGTGTCCCGAGCTGACTTTGCGCTCGACCTTCATCGTCGGATTCCCCGGCGAGACCGACTCCGATTTTGCCTATCTGCTCGACTGGCTGGACGAGGCCGAGATCGACCGTCTCGGCTGTTTCAAATATGAGCCGGTGGCCGGCGCAACGTCGAACGCGCTTGCCAATGCCGTTCCCGACGAGGTCAAGCAGGAGCGCTGGAATGCGCTGATGGCGCGCCAGCAGAAGATTTCCGCGCGGCGGCTGAAGCGCAAGGTCGGCACACGGCAACAGGTGATCATCGACGAGGTCGGGCCGACCGTCGCCAAGGGTCGCTCGAAAGCGGACGCGCCGGAGATCGACGGCGCGGTCTATCTCTCAAGCCGCCGTCCGCTGCGAGTCGGCGAGATCGTCACCGCCAAGATCGAGCGGTCGGACGAATATGATCTGCACGGCAGCGTCGCCGGGTTCTAACTTAAGATCGCCGCTTTCGCGGAAACGCCGTTCCGTCTCTTGACATCCCCGCCCCCTGGGCGTATGCGCACGCGCCATGACATTCAACCGGACCCACCGCCGCGCCACTTTCCGTCGTCGCACCCGCGACGATGATGGGTTGCGCCGTGTCCGACGCCAGCGCTGAATAACTAAATCAGCAAGGTTTTCGAGAAGGCCGCACCCGCAACGTGCGGCCTTCTTTCGTTTTGGCCGGCTTTCATCCAACCGCAGGGGAGTTTCGACATGAATATCGCCACACATCCGTTCGA
>Ga0310811_10010280_pt1 | contig 12083 bp, 5 predicted proteins | sample YCmetagenome_FD_207642 | JGI IMG/M metagenome (GOLD analysis project Ga0310811, IMG submission 207642) | Soil microbial communities from experimental microcosm in Duke University, North Carolina, United States - YC | ecosystem: Engineered > Artificial ecosystem > Soil microcosm > Unclassified ...
CAACAACCTGATCTCGGCCGTCGCCGCCGCCAACCCGAACACGATCGTGGTGCTCAACACCGGTTCCGCGGTCACCATGCCGTGGCTGGCCTCGGTCAAGGGCGTACTCGAGGCCTGGTATCCCGGCCAGGAGGACGGCACCGCGATCGCCGGCGTGCTGTTCGGCAGCGCCAACCCGTCCGGCCACCTGCCGGTGACCTTCCCGACCTCGCTCTCCCAGGTCCCGGCGTCCACCGCGGCGCAGTGGCCCGGCCAGAACGGGACCGTGCAGTACTCCGAAGGGGTGGACGTCGGCTACCGCTGGTACAACGCCAAGGGCCTGACACCGATGTTCCCCTTCGGCTTCGGCCTTTCCTACACCACGTTCTCGTACAGCAACCTGCACATCGGCTCGCTGACCGCCGGCGGGCAGGCGACGGTGACCGCGACCGTCACCAACACCGGCACCCGCGCCGGGGCCGACGTCGCACAGCTCTACGTCACCGACCCGGCCGCCTCCGGGCAGCCGCCGCTCGCCCTCCAGGGCTTCCAGCGGATCAATCTCGCCGCGGGCGCCTCGGGCACGGTGACCTTCCCGCTGAGCCAGCAGAACCTGCAGTACTGGAATGCGGGCTCGAACACCTGGGCCACCAGCACCGGCGACTACACGATCTCGGTCGGCGACTCCAGCGCGAGTCTGCCGCTGACCGGAACGCTGTCGGTCGCGGCGAACCAGCTCGGCCAGCCGGTCACCCTGACCAACCCCGGCCCGCAGGAGAACGTGGTCGGCGCAACCGCGTCCGTCGCGCTCTCCGGCGGCGACTCGACCAGCGGGCAGACGCTCGCGTACACGGCCGGCGGCCTTCCCGCCGGCACCTCGATCAACGTCGGCACCGGCGCGATCACAGGCACCCCGACCACCGCCGGCACCAGCACCGTGACCGTCACCGCCAAGGACGGCAACGGCGCCCAGGCGAGCGTCAACTTCGTGTGGACGGTCGCGCCCGGCAACGCGAACCCCGGCGGCGGCACCGGCGCGACCGGCGCGATCACCGGGTATCAGGGCCTGTGCCTGGACGTGCGCAGCGCGAGCACCGTTGACGGCACGCCGGTCCAGGTCTACACCTGCAACGGGACCAACGCGCAGCAGTGGACGGTGGGGACCGACGGCACAGTCCAGGCGCTCGGCAAGTGCCTGGACGTCAGCGGCGCCGGCACCGCCAACGGCACGAAGGTCCAGCTCTACACCTGCAACGGCACCGGCGCACAGCAGTGGCAGGCGCAGTCCGACGGCGAGCTGATCAACACCAACTCAGGCTCCTGTCTCGACGACACCGGTTACGGCGGCTCCGGCACCCAGGTCCAGATCTGGGCGTGCGGGGACACCTCCAACCAGCAGTGGCAGCTGCCGTGACGCACGCGGGCTGACGCGCACCGAGTCCGCCCGCTTGTCGCCTCGTCCCCAGCCGCTTCGCACCGAGCCACCTCGTCCCGGGCCGCGCACCCTCCGGCCCGGGACGAAGTGCATCAGTGCACCGGATTCCACAGCTTCAGGCGGGTTCTTCGGCGAGCGTGCCGAACAGCACCGCCGCGGCCGCCTCCCACTCCGCGACCAGATCAGTGCTCTGCGGCGTGCGCAGCCACTGCAGCTGGATGCCGTCCATGATCGCCACTATCTGCCGGGCCAGCAGCTGCGGCCGGTCGGTGAGCCCGCCGGCGAGCGCGGCGAACGACTCGACCACCTTCGCCTGACGCTGCGCGAAGTACTCGTGCGCCGGATGGCCGGGGTCGAGCGACTCGGCCGCCAGGACCGCGAACAGCCGCACGATCTCAGGCTGCCGAGCGTTGCGCCGCACCGTGGCCGCGCACAGCCGGCGCAGGTCGACGCCGTTCGGCAGACCCTCGGACCAGTCGTCCGGCACCTCGACCTCGCCCACGCCCAGCTGTGCGCGCAGGGACTTGGCGTCCTCGACGTCGCGATGCGCGAGGACCGCGACGAGCAGCCCCACCTTGGACCCGGCGTAGTGCAGCAGGCCGGGCACGGTCAGCCCGCACCGGTCCGCGACGTCCTGCAGAGACAGGCCCCAGAACCCGCGTTCGGCGATCAGCTCGCAGGTCGCCTGCATCACCTGCCGCCGCCGCTGCGACGCCGGCAGCCTGGTCCGGTCCCGCCGCCGGTACCGCACCGCCTCCTCGACCACCCTCACCACGCCTCTCCGTCGTTCGTCCCGTCGTCCCCGCGCGTCGTGCTTCGTTCGTCCGCGTCACCCGTCGCGCTCGGTGCTCCGCGTGTCTGCGCCGTGCACCTGCGTCGCCCGTCGTGCGTCATCCGTCTGTCGCGCCGACCGTCCCCGCGGGCTCAGCCGTGGTAGGCGGCGACCTGCGCCGCCAGCGCGAGCGCGCCGTAGAGCTCGGAGCGCCGGCCGTGCTGCGCCGCCAGCACCGCGACCGCCTCGGAGGCGGCGGGCTGGGCGAAGCGCTCGATCGCCTCGCGCAGCCCGTCGAGCACCGGCCGGCCGAACTCGGCGAGCTCGCCGCCGAGGATGACGGCGGCGGGGTTCAGGCAGTTGCACAGGTCGGCCACCACCCGCCCGATGGTGCGCCCCGCCCCGGCCAGGATCCGCCGCGCCACCGGGCTGCCGCCCGCCCGCTCCGGGTCGGCCGGCGCCGGCCGCAGGCGCGCCAACTCGGCCCGGACGCTGTCGATGGAGACGGCCGTCTCCAGGCAGCCGCGGTTGCCGCAGCGGCACCAGCGGTCGGCGCCGGAGATCTGGGTGTGGCCGATCTCCCCGGCGATCCCGCTCGTGCCGCGGTACGGCTGGCCGCCGATCACGATGCTCGCGCCGATGCCGTGCGAGGCCTTGATGTAGACGAAGTCGCCGACGTCGCGGCCCGCGCCGAAGCGCAACTCGCCGAACGCGCCGAGGTTGGCGTCGTTGTCGATGGCCACGTGCCGGCCGATGCGCCGCTCGAGCTCCACCGCGGGGTACAGGTCGATCCAGTCGGCCAGGATCGTCGGGGAGCGCACCTTGCGCCTGGCGCCGTCGGCCAGCGGACCCGGGATGCCCGCCGCGGCCGCCCGCACGAACCCGCGGCCCACCCCGAGCCCGGCGAGCAGCGACGCCACCAGGTCCGCGGCGCAGTCGAGGGCCTCGGTCGCGTGCGCGTCCACGTCGAGGTCCGCGAAGCGCTCGGCCTTGATGTCGTAGGCCATGTCCGCGACCGCGACGCGCACGTGGTTGTGCCCGAAGTCGATGGCGAGCAGGAAACCGTCCGGGATCACCGGCTCGAGCACCAGCGAGGGCCGGCCGCTGCCTGTCCCGCGACCCCGGCGCGCACCCTCCTGCTCGATCAGCCAGCCGCTGCCGACGAGCTCGGTGACGAGGCTGGACACGGCGCTGCGGGAGAGCCCGGTGAGCGCCGCGACCTCCGAGCGGGTGATCGTCGCGCGTTCCCGCGCGAGGTCGAAGACCCGTTGCAGATTCCGTTCCCGCAGGGAGGCCCTGGGAGCCATGGGTGTGCCCTTCCTTGCGATGATCTTCACTGCAGGATGGGCGGCCGCCCGGTCGACGAGTCCAGCGGGCGCCGTGCTCCGCATCCCCCCGGCGGGCCGGCGCCGGGAGGTACGGGCTGTTGCGCCGGTGAAGCTATTACGCGCACTGAGACGGCGCAAGAATCCCGCGCGCGAAGTCTCACACCGGAGACGGTAAAGAGTTCGCAAGGCGCGCGACGTGCGTTCGACGTGCGAGCAGCGTGCGCGCGACGTGCGCGGACCCGGCGCAGGTGGGCGCGGATCCCTTGCCGCCGGCCGGGTCGGGGGCTATGCTCCGCCTCGCTGCCGAGTACCGAGTAGTCGCTAGATAGTCACGTGTGCCGCCGGTCCGCCGGGCGGGTCGAGACGGGACCCGCACCGGTCGGTCGGCGCCCGGTCGGCCGGACCGGGCGGCCGAGGGCCGGTTGCGGTGCGGGCGCGACTACAGCGCGGAGAGCGGGCGCATGTGCCGGCGTCGGCGCAGCCCAGCAGCAGCGTGCCCTCCAACTCCTTGGGCCTGCGACCTGGTGTCCCTCGCCGCAGATTCGCCGCAGAGTTCGGCCCCAGCATCCCGCCTGGCCGGCGTTGCCGAAATGCCCACAGACGACCGAGTATGAGGGCATCTCGGCGCCTTGCCAGCCGGGCGCTGGAACCGATTTCCTATGCTACGAATTTGCGGCTCGGGACAGTGGGGAGTGTCTGCGTGGCAGGCGTCGCGGCCCTGGCGATACTTTGAAGACACGACCCAGGGCACGGCCTACCGGCCTGTAGGCTCGTCGCGGCCCGGCACGGCCGATCGAGAACCGCCGTGCCGCGCATCACCAGCGGTGCGGACGCAACGTTCTGCCCGCTCCACACGTCTTATGTCCTGCGAAGGTCCGCGATTTGGAGGGGACACCACTGTGAGCGACGCGAATTCGGGCAACGGCCTGGACGGATGGTTCGTTCCGGGGCAGGGCCCGGGCGAGGGCGCGGGGCCGGCGGCGGCTCCGAGCCCGGACGCGCAGCCCACCCAGCAGATTCCGGCGGTGCCGCCGCAGGACGCCCCGCCCGCGTTCTGGACGCAGCAGGCGCCGCCGCACCAGCAGCACCAGCCGCAGCCCCAACAGCCGCAGTACCAGCCGCACCAACCGCAGCCCCAGCCGCATCAGCAGCAGCACCCGCGAGGGCAGGCGGCGTTCGACCAGGCGCAGGCGCCGTACGGACACGCGCAGCAGCCGCAGGCCGCGCCGTATCCGCAGTCCGCCGGGCAGGGGCCGTTCGGCGGCGACCAGCCGCCCTTCTCCGCGCCGAAGCAGCCCTTCGGCCCCGGCATGGGCCTGCCGGACGACACGGCCGGCGCGCCCGGCTGGGAGCGCGAGCAGGAGCGGCCGAAGCCGCGGCGCACGAAGCTGGCGGTGGCCACCGGCATCGGCGTCGCCGGGATCATCGGTCTCGCCACGCTGCTGGTGATGAACCAGACCGGCACCGCGGCCACCGCGCACACCTCCGCCGCGGCCACCTCGCCCAAGCCGAAGCCGACGCCGAGCGGCTACCAGCCGACCGCCAAGACCGCGGCGGCCGCCGCGCTGGAGACGGCCGGCGTCTTCCTGACCGCCTGGCAGGACGGGAACTTCAGCAAGGCCGCCGCGTACACCGACGACCCGGCCGACGCGCAGAGCACGCTGAGCGCCTACCGCACCGGACTGAATCTCAGGGGCCTGCGCCTCACGCCGCAGGGCACCGCGACCGCGGCGGGCGTCGTCACCTTCGCGGTCTCGGCCTCCGTCACCAGCACCGGCGTGACCTCCGCCGACGGCACCGTGACGTCCACGTCGTCGTCCGCGTCGTCGACGTCGTCCGCCGCGTCCTCGGCGACCGACGGCGGCTCCGGCTCGTCCACCGCGCCGGCCGCCACGGCCACCTCGGCCTCCGGCACCTGGACCTACAGCTCGCAGCTGACCGCCTACAAGAAGAACGGCGGCTGGTGGATCAAGTGGGATCCGGCTCTGGTCGCGCCGAAGATGACGAGCTCCGAGCACCCGGTCGCGCTGGCGCTGGCGCCGGGCGCGGGCCGGGTGACCGACGCCTCCGGCGGCAACCTGTCCTCGAGCTCGCAGACCGCGCTGCAGAACATCGCGACGCTGGTGAAGAAGAACACGAAGACCAGTGAGGGCACCGCCGGCCTGGAGATCGTGCTGGAGAACTCGTCCGGCAAGCTCGTGTCCGGGTCGAGCGACCAGCTGTCCAAGCCGGTGAGCACCGCCGTCGTCAAGACCACGATCGACCCGTCGCTGCAGACGCTGGCGAACACCGCGGTCACCCAGTTCCCGCGCAGCTCGATGGTCGTGCTGCGGCCGTCCACCGGCGCGATCCTGGCCGTGGCCAACAGTTCCGACGCCAAGGACACCGCGCTCACCGGCACGCTCGCGCCCGGCTCCTCGATGAAGGTGATCACCACCACCGGGCTGCTGGTCGACGGCCTGCTGCCGCAGGGCATCTCCACCCACGTGGGCTGCCCGCTGGTGGAGACCGTGCAGGGCGTGAAGATCCACAACAGCACCTCGAGCCCGAACAGCCTCTCCGGCACCGAGGACTTCGAGCCGCCGACCACGCCGTTCAGCACCGACTTCGCCCAGTCCTGCAACAACGCCTTCACCCAGTGGTGGCAGCAGATGGCGGGCGGCAAGCTCGCGAGCGCGGCCAGCACCTACTACGGGCTGAACCAGCCCTGGGACATCGGCCTGGGAACCAAGGGCACGTACTTCTCGATGCCCTCGCACCAGAGCGGATCCGAGCTGGCCGAGGAGCTCTACGGGCAGGGCCTGATCGAGGCGAACCCGCTGTCCATGGCTTCGGTTGCGGCGACGGTGGACACGGGCCAGTTCCACCAGCCCTACCTCGTCTCCGGGCTGAGCGACAAGGTGTCCGCCACGCCGCTGCCGTCCTCCGTGCGTTCGCAGCTCTACACGGTCATGCGCGAGGTTGTCACCAGCGGCACCGCGGCGAGCGTCGGCTTCGGCTCGGGCGTCTACGGCAAGACCGGCACCGCCGAGGCGGACGCCAACAAGGACCACAACCCCAACGGCTGGATGATCGTCTTCGATCCGTCCAAGGACCTGGCCGTCGCCGCCGTGGTCGTCGACTCGAACTTCGGCGCCTCGACCGCCGGCCCCGAGACGAACTACGTGCTGCAGCACTCGTAGACACGAAGACACGGAGGCACGAAAACAGGTAGACGCAGACGCACCGGCACCCGTCACGGACCGGAGGCACACAGCCCCGCGGCAGAAGTTCTGCCGCGGGGCTGTCGCCGTTCACGCGGAGGTTCCGTGCGAGGGGAACGCGGATCCTGACGTCCGCAAGCGCCGCCACCGCAAGGTGAACCAGCCACACAGTCACACGAACCTTCGTGGAATCTTTACGCAACGGGTAGGCGGGCACGCTCGAACAGCGTCCTGAGGGCATCGCGATGAAGGATAGTTTCAAAACTTCTCCAAGTGGCATTGCTTTCCTACGTCCCCTTCGCCATCCTCTGTGCCAGTGCGGAGGGGTTGTGGAACCCGCTCCCGATCGCGGAGGTATGTCGTGGCTCGAATACGGCACGGGCAGTGGGCGGATGTCGCGGCTCGAATACGGCCGGGTGCCCGTCGGCCGCGGACCGGCAAGGCCGGGACGGCGGCGGCGTCCGGGCTCGCCCTGGCGGTCCTGCTCGGTCTCGGGACGGCGGGTACCGCGGCGGCGGCGGCCGCCGCCGCCGGTTCCGTTCCGGGCCCCACCGCGGTCGGGCAGATTCGTCCACTGACGATCTCCGACTCCGCCGACGTCTCAGCTCTCGATCATGCTTTTGCGGCGGGCCGGCATCTGCCGCTCGACGCGGTCGGCGGCGTCCGGGCCGGATCCGTGCACGCCGCGGTGGACGCAGCCACGGGAACACGTTGGGCGGTGGCCGCATTCTCGCCGTCCGCCACGGCCGCGCCGACGGACGCGCTCTCCTTCCAGGACGGCGCGGGCAAGGCGCTGTTCACCAGTACGCCCGGGTCGACCTGGCGGTTGCAGGGGGCCGCCGGGCGGGCCGCGTGCGCGGGGACGGCGTCCGGCACCGCCGGCGGGTCCGCCGGGAGCCGGGCGCTGCCCGCCGCCGTCATCAGCGCCCTGCAGCTGACCGCGACCGCGGACTCCTGCGACACCCCGGCCGCCCGCCCGTCCGCCGCGCAGCAGGCGGCGGCGCGGCAGGCCGCCGTCGCGCACCCGGACGCGGCCGGCGCCTCGATCGCGAGCATCGCGCTCGGCCAGGTCGGCGTGGCGACGAACCCCGCGGAGACCTCGTTCGGCGGCGTGGACTGCGACCCGTACAGCACGATGGTCGGCGCGGCCTCGCCGAACTCCGACGGCTGCGGCACCGACGCCACGCACGCCGTCGCCGACGAGAACGAGGAGTGGTGCTCCGACTTCGCCAAGTGGGTATGGGAGCAGGCCGGCATCTCCACGGACTTCGACACCGTGAACGCGGGCGCGAACTCGTGGTACGCCTGGGATCTGGCGCAGGGCCGGACTCCCGCCGCCGACTCGGGCACCCCGCAGCCGGGTGACGCAGTGGTCTTCTACCCGGCGGGCACGATCACCTCCAGCACCTTCGCCGACCACGTCGGGCTGATCACCTCGGTCAACTCGAACGGCACGGTGAACATGGCCAACGGCGACTTCCTCGGTTCCGACGGGATCACCGTGCAGTACAACCAGAACCTCAGCCTCACCAGCTGGGCCGGCTCCACCTGGGGTTCGGGCGAGCAGTGGGTGCTGATCGCTGCGCCGACCGCCGCGCAGTCGCCCGCGCCGACCGCCTCCATCACCGCTCCGGCCACCGCCTCGGCCGGCACGCCCGTGCAGTTCACCGCGTCCGCGACGGAGCCGGGCGGCTCGATCACCGGCTACGCCTGGACGTTCGGCGACGGGCGCGACACCAACGCCGCCGGCGCCTCGGCCGGCCACATCTTCACCCGCGCCGGCCTGTACACGGTGACGATGAGCGCCACCTCGAGCCTCGGCACCGTCACCACCAAGACCTGGAACGTGGGCGTGAGCGCGCCGGGCTCGGGCGTGTCCTCCGACCCGAACACCTCGGTCTGGTACACGACGTCACCGGTGATGCAGTACTCGTTCACCGAGACCTCGGCAGGCGCTCTGGCGGTGGACAGCTGGGACGGCGCGAGCTGGTTGCAGCAGACCGAGCCCGGCACGCTCGCCTCCGGCAGTGGCCTGACAAGCCTCACCTACGCCGACCCGGCCGTCGCCGACACCACGATTCCGCACGCCTTCTACCGCACCAGCGGCGGCGCACTCGGCGAGAGCTACCCGGGAACCGGCGGCTGGACCAGCACGACGGTCGCCGGCTCCCCCGCCGCGGCCAGCGCCATCGCGGGGATCGCCGCGGACCCTGTCTCGGGCTCCACGGCGGCAATGACCGTGACACCGTCAGTGTTCTACTTCGACTCCTCCTCCAACCTCGACGTCTCGACGGAGTCGGGTACGACCTGGTCCTCCACGGCGATTCCCGGATCGGCGACGTCGTCGCCACGCTCGCTCGCGACGGCGCCCTACCACTCGGCTGAATACGTGTTCTCCCTCGACACCTCCGGCGACCTGGTCTACGCGACGAACGGCGGCGGCAGCTGGCAGAGCACGGCGGTCCCGAACAGCGTCGGCGTCACGCCCGGCAGCGCGGTCTCGGCCGCCACCGACGGTTCCAGCATCGACGTGTTCTTCGTCGACGCGGCCGGAAAGCTCGCCGACGCCACGCTCCTGGGCTCCGGCACGTGGGCGACACGGGAGATCGCGGGCGCGCCGTCGCCGGGGTCCACGCTCGTCGCGACCAGTACCCTGACATCCGCGGGCGCGGTGGCGGACGAGGTCTACTACCTCACCTCGGCCGGTACCGCCGGGGTCAGCTGGTGGAGCGGCTCGGCCTGGCAGACCGCGGCCCTGCCCGGCACGACCACAGCGATCGACGCGGTCGGCGGCAACGACGTCCCCGGCTCCGCGCAGCAGGTCTTCCTCGCGAGCGGCACCAAGCTGAGCGTCGACACCAGCAGCGCTCCGGGCGCCGCCTGGACCGCGACAGCCCTGCCGAGCACGCCCACCGCCTATCCCGGCACAGTGCTGCTCTACGCGGCCACCTCGGCCGACGACACGACCGCGCTGTCCGCCGCGTCCTACGCCGGGCTGCCCGCGAGCCAGGTCACCACGAACTTCGCCACCGCGTGGGCCGCCACGCTCAGCGGGAACTACCTGCTGATCAGCGTCGGACAGGCCGCCTACAACGCCCTCTACGACAACCCCTGCGGCTGGACCAACCCGTCCCAGGACGACCCGGGTTCGACCCCGTTCGACTACGTCGTCAGGCCCCTGAACGTGACCCTGACGAACCTGTTCCTGGTCGGCGCCGCGTCCACCGCATCCAAGACCCCGCAGCGCACCGACGATCTGGCCTACTTCGCGGTGCACGGCGCCCTGCCCCAGGGTGCCGCCGTGCCCACGATCGCGAGCCCGGGCTCCACCTGCCTGGGCGCCGCGGGCTGACCGGGACCCCGGTCGGCCGAAGGCCGGTCGCGGCGAGCGCCGCGGTCCGCACCACCCCACGCAACACCGCTCCATCGCAACACCGCACCATCACGTTCCCCACACCCACCTGAAGATGAGGATCACGATGGAAACCAAGGTTCGCCCCGCGTCGCGCCGGAGGCTCGCTGCCGCCTCCGCCGTCCTCGCCGCCGCCGCCCTCGCGGCCGGCACCGCCGCCACCGCGACCGCGGCCGCGGCCCCCGCGGGCGCCGGTTACGCCCGTGCGCTGAACGGCCAGACGGTGGCCGTCAGCACGGACCGCCCCAACACCCCCGTCCACCCCGAGGCGATCACCCACCCGCAGCTGGACTACATGGGTTCGACGATCGCCGCGCACGAGAAGTCCGCCGCGTCCGCCGTGTCCCCCGCGGTCATCTCGCCCGCCGCGGTGCCGCAGCTGCCCGGCATCGACGTCAGCTCCTACCAGGGCAACATCAACTGGGCGAGCGTGGCCCCGCACATCGACTTCTCCTACGCGAAGGCGACCGAGGGCACCTACTACACCAACCCCGACTTCACCAACCAGTACAACGGCCCGTACAACAATGGCCTGATCCGCGGCTCGTACCACTTCGCCATCCCGAACAACTCCACCGGCGCGGCGCAGGCGGACTACTTCATCGCGCACGGCGGCGGCTGGTCGGCCGACGGCAAGACCCTTCCGGGCGCGCTGGACATCGAGTACAACCCGTACGGCGCGGAGTGCTACGGGCTGTCGCAGGCCTCGATGGTCAGCTGGATCCACAGCTTCGTCAACGAGTACGCGGCGCGCGAGCACGCGTACCCGGTGATCTACACGACCACCGACTGGTGGACGACCTGCACCGGCAACTCGAGCGCCTTCGCGTCCGAGGACCCGCTGTGGGTGGCCAACTACTCGGCCTCCGGCGGCGGCACGCTGCCGAACGGCTGGGGCTTCTACACCTTCTGGCAGTACGCCGACTCCGGCTCGCAGCCCGGTGACCAGGACGTCTTCAACGGCGCCTACACCCAACTGCAGGTCCTGGCCACGAACGGCTGACCCGACCAGAATCCCCGCGGCAGGTTTCCGGCCGGGCTCCTCAGTGTTCTGAGGGGCCCGGCCCCTTTCGGCTCCCCGTTCCGAACGCACTCCCACACGACAGAGCACGTATTGACGGAATCGAACGCCCGCCGTAGCTTCCCTCCACAGACGCCGCCGTCCGCCGTCCATCCGGGTGTCCGCCGCGCTGCTCGGGCGCGGGTGCAAAACCCACGTGTACCCACTCGAGAAAGCATCGCCATGCACTCATCCCGCCATGCCCGCACGGCGGCCGTCCTCGGCGCCGCGCGCTCCTGGATCGGCCACCGGTTGCGGCGGCCCACCGCGCTCTGCCTCGGTGCCGCCACGGCGCTCGCGTGCGGCGCGCTCATCGCCGCGCCCGGCACCGCCGCTGCCGCCGCCGCACAGCCCTGCGACATCTATTCCGCCGCGGGCACCCCGTGCGTCGCCGCGCACAGCACCGTGCGCGCGCTCTACGCCTCCTACAACGGACCGCTCTACCAGGTGCGCCGGGCCTCGGACGGCACTACCACGAACATCAATGTGCTGACCGTCGGCGGGTATGCGAACTCGGATGCCCAGGACGTGTTCTGCGCCGACACCGCCTGCACCATCACCGAGATCTACGACCAGTCCCCGCAGCACAACAACCTCACCGTCGAGGGCGGCGGCGGGGCCAACCCAAACGCGGACGTCGCGGCGAACGCCAACGCGGTGCCGGTGGTCGTGGGCGGGCAGAAGGTGTACGGCGTGTACGTCGGCCCGGGCGTCGGCTACCGCGACGACTCCACCACCGGCATCCCCACCGGCGGCCAGGCTCAGGACTCGTACATGGTCGCCAGCGGCACGCACGTGAACGCGGGCTGCTGCTTCGACTACGGCAACGCCGAGACCGACAACCGGGACAACGGCAACGGCCACATGGAGGCGGTCAACCTCGGCACCAGCTGC
>Ga0310811_10010281_pt1 | contig 12083 bp, 26 predicted proteins | sample YCmetagenome_FD_207642 | JGI IMG/M metagenome (GOLD analysis project Ga0310811, IMG submission 207642) | Soil microbial communities from experimental microcosm in Duke University, North Carolina, United States - YC | ecosystem: Engineered > Artificial ecosystem > Soil microcosm > Unclassified ...
TGTCTGTAGGCGTGCAGTCTCGCACGATGTTCGGGGCATGGGGCCAGCGCTTTACCGAAATCTGTTGTCAGCCATGCGCTCCGGTTGTGCAGGCTGAGTACCTGGGAGTCTGACATGGCACTCGGAACAATCCTGATGATCTGCGGCGGTCTGCTGGCAGTCTGTTTTGTCGGCTGGTTCAGCCTCGGTTTATGTGTCGCTGCTAGTCGTGGCGAAGGCAACTATGGAGATGCGCAATGAGCGATCAACAACTGAAAGTCTGGTGGATCCCGCAGATTCCCGGCAAAGCATTTGAGGCGCCGGTATCGAGTATCGACGAGGCGAAGCTCTTGCTGCGCACGCTCGCTGCATACGACCTGTTCCAACTCGAACACAACATCAAGCCGGACTTCTGCAACGCGGGCGGCCTGATGGTCTTCGAAGATAGCGACTGGTGCGACTGGGAAGACGAAGACGGCAATAGCATCGACGATCTGATGGCCGAAGACCGCGTGCATAGCCTCGCGGCGGCGTAACAAGCAAAGCCGGGAGCAGCCACCAAGCGCGAGACCGCACAAGGAGCAGCGCAGCACTGGCGAGACCGAACGACTTTCTCCCGCTAACGGCGGCGGGAGAGCCCTGATGAGACTGGAATGCGCGGGCTAACGCGCGAAGGGCGGTAGGGATAGACCTTCGGAGAGAGATCCCTAGAAGTAAACTCCAAAGCCGGGGATCAGCGCCGGCCCAGTCCCACCAGGGTGAAAGCGGATGCCAATTCTAATGCCCGGTTCGGGTGCAGAAGTGGTGCAGCGACTAACCCTGCTAAATAGCAGTCCTACCGGAGCTAAAACCGTGGGCAAATTTGCAAATCAGAAGGCGTGGAGCGAACACGAACAGCAATCACGCCGCCAGTACCGCGAAGACGACGACCAGCGCGAGCAGCAGTACGACGAGTGGCTGCCAGAACGCCTTGGCGATGAAGTCGAACTTATGAGTGGGGAGTGGTAATGAACGAGATCAAATCGGGCGCAGAAGTTTATAACACTGATGGCACGGCTGCTCTGTATGTCGGCAAGAGCCCCGACTACGGGCATATCGTCATGCCGATCTTCGAGAGCGACGAAGATACTGAAACGCGCTTTGGTAATCCAGAGGTGTGGCGCGAGGTATTCGGAAATCCTCCGCGCGCAAAGCTGGCCGATGATCTGTCCGGATTGCAATCGTCTATCGCGACTCATCGAAAAGAACTAAGTGAGTTGCATGCCGAAATCAGTTCAGCCAAGAGCCAGCGCTCACTGATCGAGCGTGAGGCTAAGAAAAACCCTGAACTGGCACCACTCGCTCTCTGGCTATCTGGTGAAGCAAAATTTGCTGTGCTTCTCGGAGGCGACTATGGTAGCCAATTTTCGGTGCGCGACCTGAGTGCCGGGCCTATCCCTGAAGTATTCAAGGCGAGAGAGGAATACGGGCGCCGCAAACTCCGTTTGGTCGCGCTGTATTGGGAGCCGGATGCTGAGCGAACTTACAACGTTCGCATTGCCCGCTACGAAGACGGAAGCGGCGATAAGGCTCAACGGGCTTTTTTCGGTCGGACTGAGCAAGAGGCAATGGACGCAGCCGCCGCGCATGTGTCTGGCGAGCAGCACAAGCAGCAGAATGACCATGTGTATGCCGAGATCGCGGTATGGCTAGAGCATTTCGGATACGACAGTGCGATTACCGACCGTTGCCGCACACACATGGTCGAGTACAAGAAACGCGCCGCCGAGAACTTAGCGAAAAGTGCTCGCGAAGAATTGGCACGTGCCGAGGCAGCAGTAGCCGCCGCTCGCGCAAAGGTGGGCGAAACGGAAAATAGGCTTGCGGAGCGAGCCAAGTGAACACCCTCAACCACACCACCGCCGCCTACTCGGTCCGCATCAGCACCGAAGGCCGCAAGCGTCTCCGCGCCGAGCAGGGAAACCGGCTGCATACCGAGATATTTATCGGCTGCACAGCCGGGTCTGTGCTGGTCATTGCTGGGCTGATCATCAAAACACTATTGGGAGCGTAGCCATGTTCCGCACGCCGCAACTGAATGAAGACCTGCGCCACATCTCGACGGCGCTTCAACCGAGCGAACGCCTCGCCGCGATCAACGAGAACAAGCGCCTGCAAGCAATCCGCGCGCTTGGTAGCAAATGGCTGCTGGCGAAAGACTATGACGGCCACTATGAGCCAGTCCTTAGCCCCAAGGTGTCGCCATGAGCCTACTTCAACAAATCCCGGTCACGCGCGACGAAGACGGCTACTTCTGCCATCCCGATCTGGTGCACTTCTGGGATGTCGAAATGAATGGCGCGGAGATGTGCACGCCGGAACAGTGGAAAGCCTTTGAGGCTCGCGCTGGAATCCAGACAGTAGTCTTCAAACTCGAGGATGAGTCGATTGAGCATCCGGCCTACATCTCATATTTCGACAACGGCAGCACGGATATATCGGCCTGGGACCCATCACCCGCGCCAGGTTGGTGGTTGATCGAAATCGGTGATTGGGAAGATGGACCATACGCGGTAGCGGCGACGCATGCCGACGTGAAGGTGGCGGCATGAACACGATCACCCACCCAATCCTCATGACTGACGACAGCGGCTTCGAGGTCGAGGCAGTCGTCCGGATCGAATTCGACTACAGCCCATTCGAACGAGCGACGCGAGATTGTCCGGGTAGATCGGAAGAGGTCCGCGTGACTGCGGCAACAGTCTTCGTCGGCAATTTCGAGCTTGGACCGCATCCGGCACCGCTCTCAAGTTGGGAGAGCGAGGTCTGGGCGCACATCAACGCAGAACGCCAGGCCGATGAGTTGGATCGGGCTTTGGCACGGGCCGCTTAAGGCGAAGGGGAAAGATATGAGTGAAACAAAAGAATTGACCGTACCTGAACGCGCAGCCGTTGCGTTGGGCGCGCCGAAGTACGAGCAGGAAATCCGCGATCTGGTCGCCAAGACGGTGACGATCACGGAGGTAAAGAACAAGGATGGCCGCGAGCAGGCGCATGGCGCGATGATGACCCTGAAGAATGCGCGGGTCGCAATCGAGAAAGCGGCCAAGGCGGCACGCGAGGATGCGACAGCGTTCAGCAAGGCGGTGATCGCGGAGGAAAAGCGTTTGGTCGCGCTGGCGGCACCAGAAGAAACCCGGCTTCAGGGTCTACGTGACGCATGGGATGCGGAGATTGAACGCGAGAAAGCCGCAAAGGCCGCAGCGGAGAAAGCCCGAGTCGACGGCATCCGAAAGCGCATCGCTGAGATGCAGGCGGTCCCGGCCATGCTGGTCGGCAAGCAGTCGGCGACCATCGCTACGGCAATCGAGGGGCTGGAGGCGGTCGAAATCACACTGGAAGACTTCGCTGAATGCGCGGGCGAAGCGGAGATGGCAAAGGTTGCAACCGTCGCCACGCTGAAAGAGATGCTGACGGCGCAGCAAGCGCACGAAGCCGAACAGGCCCGACTTGCCGCGGAACGTGAGCAACTGGAGCGGGAACGAGCGGAAGCCGCAGAACGCGAGCGTCAGGCCGCAGCCGCCCGAGCCGAACAGGAGCGCAAGGATCGCGAGGCGAGGACGGCAGAAGAAGCGCGTCAGCGGGCGGAACGCGAGGCCCATGAGGCCGAACTGCGCAAGCAACGCGAGGCGGAAGAAGCCCGGTTGGCTGCGGAGCGTGAAGCGGCGGAAGCGCAATTGCGGGCACAGCGGGAAGAACTGGCCCGACAGCAAGCCGAACTGGCAGCGGCGAAAGCCGAAGCGGATCGCGTCGAGCGTGAGCGGCAAGAGGCTATCGAGGCAGAAGCCCGAGCCAAGCGTGAGGCAGAGGAAGCAGCGGCACGACTGGAAGCCGACCACGCCGAGGCGCTGATCGAGAACGCACGCATCGATGCAGACGCAGCCGAACGCGCAGCCGAACTGGAGCGTGCCCGTCGTGCTCGCGTGGATTTCGAGCGCAACGGCCCCGGCGACGTGGAAATCGTGAAAACGCTCGCGGATCACTACGACGTGACTGTGGGCGATGTAATGGGATGGATGAAGAACTTCGACTACTCCGCAGCCGACGAGCAACTGGCCGCCGAGAACGTCGCCGCTAACTAACTGGAGCAAACATGCAAAACGCAACCGTGGCGGATATCACCGATGTTGAAATGACTGAGCCGGCGACGGCCAAGCCGCCCGTAGTCCAGCAGACGCGAGCCGTTGCCGCAGCGACACCCGCCGATCTTTTGCGGATCGCAGTGGAAACCGGCGCAGACCTTGACCGCTTGGAGAAGTTGATGGATCTCCAGCAGAAGTGGGAAGCGAACGAGGCGCGCAAGGCTTACGTCGCCGCCATGACTGGATTCAAGGGCGAACCCATCCAGATCTTCAAGCGAAAGGAAGTCAGTTTCACGACGCGCGACGGCGACACGACTTCGTACAAGCACGCCGAACTTTCGGACGTCACGGATGCGATTGCGCCAGCGATGGCGAAGCATCAACTCAGTTTCCGATGGGACGTAAAGCAGGAAGCCGGAACGATCACGGTCGACTGCATTGTGACGCACGTTCTCGGACATTCGGAGAAGGTGACGATGCAAGGGTCGCCGGATACATCGGGGAAGAAGAACGCGATTCAGCAAGTGGCATCGACGGTTAGCTACCTTCAGCGCTACACGCTTCTTGCCGCGACCGGCGTTGCCACCAAGGGTATGGATGACGACGCGCAAGGCTTCGCCAAGGTCAACACGGATGAGGTATGGATGAAGTGGGAAGGTGCGCTGAATTCTGCCGAGACCGTCGAAGACGTGCGGAAAACTCGGGCTTTGGCTGGGGCGGCGTTCGAAACGGTTGGAGACGTAGCTGGATGGAATCAATTCAAGACGCTGGCCGACAAGAAAAAGGCCGACCTTGAAAGGAGCGCGAAATGAGCCGAATTTTCGTTATCTCGGAGCATCCGCAAAACACGCCCGAATGGTTGGCGGATCGCGCAGGACGAGCTACCGGGTCAAATGCAGCAGCAGTTACGGCCAAGCCGAAATCAGGATCGGGCGAGGCCGCAACACGCGCCGATTACCGGGTTCAACTGGCCTTGGAGCGCTTGCTGTGCAAGCCATGCGCCGACGAGTTTTCGAGCGCGGACACCGATCGAGGCCACGAACGCGAACCGTTTGCCCGGATGCGGTACGAGATCAAAACCGGTATCACGGTGGAGCAAGTTGGGTTTGTCTACCGCGAAGACATGATGGCGGGGTGCAGTCCCGATGGTCTACTGGAAGACAACGGCAGACTCGGACTGTGGGAAGGGAAATGCCCGAAAAGCAAGACACACTTCAAGTACCTGGTCGAAAACCGGATTCCGCCGACGTACGTCAATCAGGTCCTCCACAACACCCTGATAACCGGCGCTGAGTTTGTCGACTTCGTTTCGTTCGATCCCGACATGCCAGAAAAGCTCCAGTTGTTCGTGTTCCGCTGGGAGCGCGACGAAGCGATGGTCAAGGAATACGAAGCCGCGCTGCGCCAGTTCCTTTTCGAAGTCGACGCAACGCACAAGCAGATCGCGGCGATGGCCGCATAACCTTACACAAGAGCGAACATGATTCAGATATTTGGGCAAGCGCGGATTGGCCGCGATGTAGAAGTGCGCCGCACGACTAATGATGAAGCCGTGGCGAGCGTTTCCCTGGCGTTTTCGTATGGCCGCAAGGGTGATGACGGCAAGCGGCCTACGCAGTGGGTTGATGCTGCATTATGGGGCAAGCGCGCCGAGGTGCTGGCACCGTATCTCACCAAGGGAACGGCCGTCACGGTTTCCCTCGAAGACGCTCATATCGAGACGTTCCAGAAACAGGGAGGTGGCGAGGGCGTGAAGCTCGCGGCGCGGATCGTCGCAATCGAACTGGCCGGTGGCGGTCAGCAGCAACAAGCGCCCGCACAACCGAAACCGCAACCACAACAGCGGCAAGCGCAGCGCCCAGCGGCACAGCAAGCACCGGCTGGTGGCGGCTTCGAAGACATGGACGATGACGTGCCTTTCTAGGCCTACCGCCGCAGCGCTGCATCGGATTGGCTTTAAGCGGATTCCCGTGTTAGCCAGTGCAGCGGCCCTTATCCCCAAGTCGTACGGTGGTCCCGTACGGCGCTCTTGACCGGCCATCACGCGCGGTCCTTTTTACACCCTCGCGACGCGTTCTAATGCCGCGTCGTTTTACATGCCGGCTCGTATAGCGGCATCTTTCTTGAGAACTCAATGAACGCAACCACTGAGAAAGAACAATTGTCGATCGAAGGCGTTGCAGCCGCCGAACCGGAATCGAAAGAAGCCCCGCATATGATTGCACGCGTCAACGCGATGGCGATCAAGGTCGCGTTTCCGTTCATGGCGCAAAACGACATTCGCTACTACCTGAACGGCATCAACATCCGGCCGCTTGACGACGACTCAGTGATGATCGTTGCGACTGATGGTCACCGGTACGTCGTCATTCGCGACCAGCACGGCTACGCAGAGAAGGAAATCATCGTATCGGTCAAGAAAGACGGCCTGAAGTCGTGCAACGCGAAAAGCACGCTTGACATCATGTCCAGCGGGTCCGCAATGATCAACGATGAAAACGGACAGGCGCAATTCATCCAGCCCGGTAACTCACTAGTCGAGGGCGCGTTCCCGCGCATTGAAAACGTCGCCGCAGCGATCGGCTACAGCGAAGGCATTTCCGGCGCGATCAACCCGGCGTATCTGAAAGACGCGCTGACCATCGGCCAATTTTTCGGAAGCATCCGGTTTTTCACGAAAGACGCAGATAGCCCGCTGATGTTCGTCGTCGGTGGCTTGGGCGATCTGGAAGTCTTCGGCGGAATCATGAAGATGCGCGATTCGTTCGAGCAACTGCCGCAGTGGTTCCCGAAACCGGTCCCGTTTAAGCTGACCGAGTCGGTTGGCGATCCGGCCAAGTGAGCGCTTTCACATACCTCATCGCCAGCATCCTCGCCGTTGCTGCGGTGACTGTCGCTATTGCCTACGCACGCGAGCGGCCAGAGAAGATCGCGCGGATTGTTCGGCGGGTTTTGCGGAAATTAATGAGGAGATGAATATGGTTCTGCGAGAACTGTTGGCGGCGCTGCAAGCGCTTTCGAATCACGATCCCGACACGCTCGATATGGACTGCATCGTTCAGGTCGGAGACGAGAAGTTCGACATTGGTGATCCTCAAGTGTTCGAGGAAGTCATCTTTCTTTAACCATTGGCCCGATAGACAGGAATAGAGATCATGAGCGACGCAAAGGTCGTTCACTACGATTCGCCCGAAGCGGCGAAGCGAGTAACGGTGACAGGCTGGGTCAGTTCGACCGGGTTCTTCTACGGTGAGAAAGAGGATATGGCCCGCTGGGCGGGTTGCACGCACGTTGCATGCAAGCAATGCGGCGCACCCACCGAAAAGATGTGGCTTTCGTGCGAATCGTGTCGCAGCAAGAACGATGTGGATCGATATAACGCCCTGAAGAAGGAAAAATGGGACGGTGCGACGCCGCTTTATTCCGATTCACACGACAAGTATTTCTTCGACTTCGACGAACTGGTCGATTTTATCCGCGATCTGCTCGCGGAAGACGAGTCGATCACCGTCGACGATCTACGCCTGAAGCTTTGCAAGCCCAACAAGCCGCGCTTGATCGATAGCAGCTACTTCAGCGACGACATGCCCGATGACCTTGATGACCTGCCGAAAGCGATCGAAGGGGCAATCGAAGCGTTTAACGCAGTCATGCGCGCGCAGCCGCCGCTTTCGTGGAGTCCCGACAACATCGCAGCGGTCGTCGAGATAGACCCGAAGTTGCTTGAGGATTGACCAGGGCCATATGACCACCTATGCCACCGCCTAACTCGAGACCAACCATGACAGCCACACTCAACGATCAGCAGAAGGTTTGTTCGCGCATCGCGACAGAAGACATGTTCGATGCCGCACAGCCGCTGACGCGAACGACCGAACTAGATCTGCAAGCAATTTGGCAAGCGATGTTTGATGCCGCCCCATCGCAGCACGCGGCTTTGGGTGCGCAGGGTGAGCCGGTAGCGTGGCAGGTGCGCCGTACCGATGGCCGAATCGACGGCGTGCCGATCCTATGGGAATCGTGCACGAAGCAACTGTACGACGCGACGCTTGCAACCGGCCGATACGCCGGCTACGAGAACGGCCCGCGCTGCGAGGTCCGCGCCCTTTGCACCGCTTCGGTTCCGCGCGCCAGCGATGCGGAAGCCGCCGCAGCACACCGCCCTTCGGACGATGATTTGTGGGATCAAACGCTTCAAGAGCGCGACAGTTACCACGAGTGGGCCGACAAGCTAGCGGCCGCAATCGCCGAACACTTCGGCATCGATATTGGCGAGCATTCCAGCGCGAACAACCCGTGGTCAGTCGCACTCGACACGCTCGAATCGATGCCAGCCACCGCAGCGCATGCAGAGTCGATTCCGCACGGCTGGAAACCGGTGCCGGTCGAACCGACGCAAGAAATGCTGGATGCGCTTTGGGATAGTTTGCCAAATGGGTTCGGCTTTTCAAACTGCACTCCAGCAGGCGTGATTCGCTCAATCATTGCGGCCGCCCCTGCGCCCGCAGCCACCGCACCTGCTGCGCTGACGGATGAGCAAAAGAAGCACATTGCGCAAATTGTCCATACCGATTGCACGCTTATATCCGGCGCGACCTTCTACAACGCAGCTGAAATGGCAATCGACGCGACGCTTGCGCGCCTAACACTTCTCGCCACCAACCCCAGCACTGAGCCGAAAGCGACAGGAGAGGCACAATGAGCGACTTGCTGCATCACTTCGATGTCTTCATTTGCGGGGCGTTGATTGGCCTGATGATCGGCGTTTTCTATCGCACGTACAGGGATGTCGCGCGTCGCCCCGCCCAGCCGGTCCATGGATGGGAGGATGCATTCAGCGATTCGCGGTCACATGGACATCACACCGACGCGTACACGTTTCAGATCGCATGGGCCTACGCACGGGACCATTTCGAACCAACAGCATCGCCTACCAGCAATAGCGCTGATGCAGGGGAGGGATCGTGAGCGATGACGCAAAAGTAGTTAGTAGCGCAACAAAGACAGGCGCGCTGATTCCGTTCGGCATGCTCAAGCTCGGAACGCAGATGCACCACTACTGGCGTTGTGTTGATTGCAAAACAGATTTCGCGGGCAGTCAATGCAACGGCCATGTGGTCAAACTTTGTCCATGGTGCAGACCGGATTCAAAAGCATGGACAAACGGGAGAGGCCTATGACCACCAACCATGATCTGATCGAACAACTTCGCCAATGCGGCGAGACCCGCAGCGCGGACGGACGCGGCAGCCGGATTTGCGACGAAGCTGCCGACCTTATCGAGCGCGTTATCGGCGACTTGCCGCAAGACGCCATCGACGGCGGCTGGACGGCGCTTGGTATGAGCAGGTACGCCAAAGGGCTGGAAACGCAGATCGAAACCCTCCAGCGCGAGCGCGAAGCCATCCTCCAGCAAGCCCGCATCTGGGCACTGGAAGCGCGCACGCAGAAGTCCACCGTAGACGAAGTCGGCTCGATCCTCGGCGGCATTCCCGATTGGGGTCCTATTGCTGCGGGCGTTGAGGCGCTGAAAGCGGATGCGGAGCGGTATCGCTACCTACGTGCCGGATGTTTTGAGACCACAGAGGAAGCGTACTTCCAGAGCGTCGTTTGCGCCACGCCGAAGCCCAACGATGCCCACAATTACGCTGCGACGGCAGACTTATTGGACGCCGCATGTGACGCCGCAATTAAATCCGGGAGCGAGGGATGAGCGATTGGATTTCCGTAATAGACCGCATGCCGCCCATATCGCACGACAAGATCGTGCTGTGGAACGGGCGTTATCCGCAGATTGGCGTGTGTCTCGCGGACTCGCGCATGGGCAACGCGGCTTGTTTCTACACGGCACTTGAGGTGAAGTTAATGGGCATCACGCACTGGTTGCCGCTGCCGGCCGGGCCGAAGCGGAGCAACCCATGACCCAACCCCAAACATTCGACCAATGGCGCGCTACCCAGACATACCTTACGCCATTTGAAGTAGCGGTGCAGCGTGAAGCGTGGCGCGGAGCATTGGATGCTGCCGCCAACCTAGCCGAACACTACGACCTCGGCACTATCGAAGGACACGAAATCGCCGGGTTGATTCGGTCGATGAAGGGAGAGTGAGATGACCCAATTCGACCGCTTCAAAGCATACATGGATGCGCCATGCCATGAGTTGCACAAGAAAGACGCTGGGCGCAATGATCCGCACCGACTGGCGTTCAAGGAATGGGGCGTGCCGAAAGAATTCCTGCTGTGGCTCTGGCAAGCGGCTGAGGCTGGTGCGCTGGAGCGTGCGGCACAGATGACATCGATCTATCTGCTGGATCATGGAATCGAGCAAGCCCGCGAATGTCTGCCCGACGCGATTCGGGCGATGAAAGACCAACCGTGAACCTCACCATGACCATCATCATAAACCGCCGCCACTTTCTGGAAGCGGCAAATGCATATGTGAAGGCGCGCCAGCCGACATCAGCGCTGGCGCTGAGCCTGTTCGAAACACTCTGTCAGATGGTTGCAGACGATCTGGAGGCGCCAGTATCGGTCGTGCTGGAGAACCATGTTGTTACCAGGCGGGAGCCGAGATGACGCTGCGATTCAGAATCCAGCGCACGCGCGCCTATTACCAATGGCGCCGTTTCTTTTCTAAAGAGCGCGGCGGTTTATGGGCGCAACGCGGGCATTGTAACCATCGGAAATTGACGGAGCGGGGATGACGAGCACCATCGGCAACAAATGCAGTCACGGCATCGCATGGTCCGATCACTGCCCGCAATGCGAACTGGCATCGGCTCGCGAGACGGTTGCGCATTGGGGTGAGGCGGTGGATCGGGCGAGAGCGGTTATTGAATCGGTGGAGAGGGATAAAGGGGAGGGGAGAGAGTGAAGGAACCGATGTTGATCGGCGCTGTGTCCGTCGCGCCCGCAAAGATTGTGGACGACCGAATCGCGAGGCTGCGCCATGTGCGCAGGGACGGCGAACTCGTTCTGCAGACTGGTCACCTGTGGCAATGCGGCGGTAAGAGCGGCTTGCTGTGGCGCGATGTGCCGATTGTTGAGGAGGAAGCTTGACCATGAGCATCGCATTCAAAGCAATGCAGTTCGCGCGCGAGGTTCACAAGGATCAGCGCCGGAAGTACACGAATAATCCGTACACGGATCACCTTGCGGAGGTTGCGGGCATCGTGGCGACGGTTGCCGATCAATATGACGGGTGGAAAGCGTGGATTGTCGCGGTTGCTTGGCTTCACGACTGCATTGAGGACCAGGGTGTATCGACGGAAACGCTCCGAGATGAGTTTGGAGAAATGATCGCCTCTGGCGTCCTGATGCTTTCAGACCTTGAAAGCGGCAACCGCGCTGAACGGAAGCGGCTTTCCCGCGAGCGACTTGCGCAAGCGCCGTCGTGGATACAAACGATCAAAGTTGCCGACCTGATCAGCAACACGTCGAGCATCGTTATGCACGACCCGAAGTTCGCCGTGACGTATCTCGAGGAAAAGCGGCTGCTGCTGGATGTGCTGACAAAGGCTGATCCGCGGCTGGTTGAGATTGCCAGGTCGCAGGCAGGATGATTGCAGCGCTTGATCAGATATTGCGGGTTACCGCGAGGGATTGGGGTATGAGTGAAACGTTTCTGACGTCAGAGGAAGTCGCCGAGCTGACCGGAGTTCGCGTTGGCAGGCACGGGAGGCGGCGCGAGGAGTTGCAGGCTGACTGGCTTCGCACCTCCGGGATACCGTTCTGGACAAATGCGCGAGGCCGACCGATCATTGCCCGAGCGGCAATAGAGGGACGGAAGTCAACCGAGGAGCCACCGCGGAAGAAGTGGCAACCAAAGGTACTTGCTATGGGGTGATGGAATGGGGCGCAAGCGCTCGACAAATACAAATCTGCCGCCCGGCATGCAGGCTCGGCGCAGGGGTAAGGTGGTCTATTACTACTACGATCACGGTGGAAAACCTCGAAAAGAAGAGCCGCTAGGGAAAGACTA
>Ga0310811_10010282_pt1 | contig 12082 bp, 10 predicted proteins | sample YCmetagenome_FD_207642 | JGI IMG/M metagenome (GOLD analysis project Ga0310811, IMG submission 207642) | Soil microbial communities from experimental microcosm in Duke University, North Carolina, United States - YC | ecosystem: Engineered > Artificial ecosystem > Soil microcosm > Unclassified ...
TGGTGAGCGTGCCGGTGAAGACAATGGTTTTGCCCGCGAGCTCCGAATCGGCGGCGGCCGCGTTCACCGCATCCTCAATGGTGAGGAAGCTTTCGAGTTCGGCCAACGTGTCGAGATTATGGGCTTCCGAGAAAAAACCCGCGAGGTCGGTGGCGATGGCCGGGCCAATGCCGGAAATGGAGCCAAGCTCCAGCCGCGCGTCGGAGCCGATGACCGTGGCCGCCACCATGCTCTCCCGCCAGTTGGCGTAGGAGCCGTAATGCCGGGCCAGCAATTTCGCGTTGTTCTCGCCGATGCGGCGGATGCCAAGGGCGAAGATGAAGCGGGGCAGGGAAATGGTCTGTTTGGCCTGGATCGCGGCGGTGAGCTTCGCCGCCGAGACCGGCCCCCAGCCTTCGCGCCTGGCGATCTCGGCCTCATGTTCGGGCAGGCGGAAAATGTCTGGGGCGGATTTGAGCAGCCCGCTTTCATAAAATTCCAGAATGGTCTTTTCGCCCATGCCGTCGATGTCGAAGGCGCCGCGTGAGCAAAAATGGATGAGGCGCTCGACCACCTGGGCCGGGCAGGTGAGGCCGCCCGTGCAGCGGCGCACGGCCTCGTCGGCGTCCCGCACGGCGAGGCTGCCGCAGGCCGGGCAGTGGGTGGGGAAGGTGAAGGGCACGGAATGTTCGCCGCGTTTCAGTACGCCGAGAATCTGCGGGATCACATCGCCGGCGCGCTGCAGCTCCACCGTGTCCCCGATGCGGACATCCTTGCGCGCGATTTCGTCCTCATTGTGCAGCGTGGCGTATTGCACCAGCACGCCGCCGACATTCACCGGCGCTAGGCGGGCACGTGGCGTAAGGGCGCCGGTGCGGCCGACCTGGATTTCGATATCCTCCAGCACCGTGCTGGCGCGCTCGGCGGGGAATTTCCAGGCGGTGGCCCAGCGCGGCGCGCGGCCGACGAAGCCGAGCCGCGTCTGCAACGCAAGGTCGTTGAGTTTATAGACCACGCCATCAATGTCGTAGGGCAGGCTGGCGCGCTCCAGGCCGATTTGCGCCTGGAATTTTTCGGCCTCGCTTTCGGCGATCTTTTGCGACAGCGGATTGACCTGAAAGCCCCAGGCCTGCAGCGCCTGCAGATAGTCCCAATGCGTGGTGGCGACGGGTGTGGTCGAGTGGCCCTGGGCGTAGGCGAAGAGCGACAGTTTGCGCTTGGCGGTGATCGACGGGTCGAGCTGGCGCAGCGAGCCGGCGGCGGCGTTGCGCGGGTTGGCGAATTTGCGCTCCTGCGCCTCGTTCAGGGCCAAAAAATCGCCCTTGGTCATGTACACTTCGCCCCGGATTTCGATGCGCTGAGGCGCCGAGGCGGGAAGGGCGCGGGGCAGCGCCTGAAGGGTGAGAAGATTCTGGGTGACGTCCTCGCCCTCGGTGCCATCGCCGCGCGTGGCGGCGCGCACGAATTTCCGGTCCTCATACGTCATCGAGATCGACAGCCCGTCGATCTTCGGCTCGGCGACGAACTCCAGCGGCGCACCGTCCAGGCCGAGGAAGCGGCGGATGCGGGCGCAGAATTCGGCGAACTCTTCCGCCGCGAACACGTTGTCGAGCGAGAGCATCGGCGTCGCATGCACGACTTTTTTGAAGCCTGCGGCGACCGGGGCGCCAACCTTGGCAAGCGCCTCAGCTTGCCCGGCGAGTTCCGGATGGGCGGCGCGCAGCGCCTCGGCCTCGCGGCGCAGCGCGTCATATTCCGCGTCCGTCATCAGCGGCGCGTCCTGGGTGTGATAGGCAGCATCGGCGGCGGCCAGGCGCGCCAGAAGTTCGTCGAAGCGGGTTTTTGCAGTCATGGGAGGAGGTATAAAAGAAAGTGGCCGCTTTTTGAAAAAAGCGGCGCAAAAACTTTTGCGACTTTTGGCCGGTGGCCGCGAAACCAGCACAGCCTTAGGTCAATCGGTCAAGGCAAGGGGAAGGCTTCTTTTTGTGAACAAAAAGAAGCAAAAAAACTTTATTTACTCTGGGCTGTGGGCGTTGTCGGCGACACAGACTCAGGCCCCGCTGAGCCAAGAGTTTTTGCGCCGCTTTTTTTAAAAAGCGGCCACTTTCTTTCTTCCTACACGGCCAGCAGGCTGGCCGCGGCCTCACGGGCGGCGTCGGTGATGGTTTCGCCGGCCAGCATGCGGGCGATTTCCTCACGGCGTTCGGCTTCGTTCAGTCCTTCCACGGCGGTCAGCGCGCGGTCGCCGACGACGCGCTTGGCCACGCGCAATTGCGCCTGCCCGCGCGCGGCGACTTGCGGCGAATGGGTCACGACCAGCACCTGCACGGCTTCCGCCACGCGGGCCAGGCGTTCGCCGACCGCGGCGGCGGTGGCGCCGCCGATGCCGGAATCGACCTCGTCGAAGATCAGCGTCTCGACCGCCGCGCCGCCGCTCAGCACCACCTTGAGGGCGAGCATCAGACGCGAGAGTTCGCCGCCCGAGGCGATGCGATCCAGCGCGCCGGGCGCCTCGCCGGGATTGGTGGCGATGAGGAATTTAATGCTGTCGGCGCCTCGGGGACCCCAGTTCGATTCAGGGAGCATGGTGCGCTCGACGAAGAACCTGGCGCGTTCCAGCTTCAGCGGCGGCAGTTCTTCGGCCAGCGCCTGCATCAGCGCCGCGCCGGCCTGCTCGCGCAAATCCGACAGCGCGGCCGCGGCCTCGACATAAGCCGCGCGGCGTTCGGCGGCCTCGCGGGTGAGGGCGGCGATGTCGGCGGCGCCGCTCTCCAGCGCTGCCAGCCGGCTACGCAAGTCGGCGAGGAAGCCGGGCAGTTCGGAGACGGGCACGCCGTGTTTGCGGGCGGCGGCGCGGAGCGCGAACAGGCGCTCCTCGGTCGCCTCCAGCGCGCGGGGGTCGTCCGCGGTCTCGGCGGCGAGGCGTTGCAGCAGGTCGTCCGCCTCGGCCAGGGCCTCTTCGGCGCGCTCAAGCGCCGCCATCGCGGCGGCGGCAGGGTGCGTTTCCTCGCCCGGTGTGGCGAGCTTGGCCAGCGCCCGGGCGGCCGCGCGCAAATGCGCGGCGGGGCTGGCGGCCCGGCGGTCCTTCGGCGTGAGTTCGGCGAGTGCTGCGGCAATTGCCTCGGCGCGGCGTTCGCCCGATTGCAGGCGCTGGCGTTCGGTGGCCAGCGCCTCCTCCTCACCGGTGTGCGGGTTCAAGCGGGAGAGTTCATCGACCGCGTGGCGCAGGAAATCCTCTTCACGCGCGGCGTCTTCGATTTTCTGCTCAGCGGCTTTCAGCTGCGCCGCCACGTCGCGCCAGGCTTTGTGCGCGGCCGCGGCGGCGGTGCGGGCCGCGGCGGGCACGCCGAAGGCGTCCAGCAGGGCCATGTGGTTGGCGGGATCGGCGAGGCCGACCTGCTCATGCTGGCCCTGCACCTCGATCAGCAGGGCGCTGAGCAGGCGCAGGAAGGACACGCTGACAGGCTGGTCGTTGACCAAAGCGCGGGAGCGGCCGTCCCGGTTGACGATGCGGCGGAGGAAAATGTCCGGCCCGGAAGCAAGCCCATGCTCGCCGAGAAGGTCCAGGGCTGGATGAGAGGGGGCGACGGAAAATGCGGCGGCCACCACCGCCTGTTCGGCCCCGGCGCGGATCAGGCCGGCATCGGCGCGCGCGCCGAGCGCCAGGCCCAGACTATCGAGCAGGATCGATTTACCCGCGCCGGTCTCGCCGGTCAGCGTTGTCAGGCCGGGGCCGAACGAGAGGTCCAGCCGCTCGATCAGCACCACGTCGCGGATCGAGAGGCTGTTCAGCATGCGTGCCGAAAGCCTACAGCCAGCCGCATGTCTGGGGCATTCATCCTGGCAGGGACGGTTCTAGAGCAGTCCATGGGATTTGTGCGGCGGGTTGGCGGCGGTGTTCTGCACCAGCCCGTGGGCCTTCAGCTTGGCATAGGCCGTCTGGTACCAGCTGCTGCCCGGAAAATTATAGCCGAGCACGGCGGCGGTGCGCTGCGCGGCATCGGTCAGGCCGAGATTGAGATCGCATTCGACCAGACGTTCCAGCGCCTCGGGAACATCCGTGGTGGTCTGGTAGTTGGTGACGACATCCTGATAGCTGCCGATCGCCGCGGCATATAGATGCTGTTGCTCGTAGAAGCGGCCGATCGCCATGTCGTGCCCGGCCAGGCGGTTTTCCGCCAGGCGCAATTTGATGCGCGCGTCGCGGGCATAGGCGCTGGCGGGGAAGCGGGTGACGACGGCGTTCAGCGCCTGGATCGCCTCGTATGTGGCGGTCTGGTCGCGCTGCACATCGTCGATCTGTTCGTAATAGCAGAGCGCCTTCAGGTAGTAAGCATAGGCGGCGTCTTCGTTTTCCGGATGCAAGGCGATGAAGCGGTTCAGCGAGCTCAACGCATCGTCATAATTCTGCTGCTTGTACTGGGCATAGCCGGCGAGCAGCTGGGCATGTGTGGCCCAGACGGAGTAGGGGTAGTTTTCCTCGACCTGGTTGAAGCTGGTGACCGCCTGGGCGTACTGCTCCTTCTGAATATGGGCGACACCTTGCTGGTAGAGGGTGTCAGCCGGCGGCAGGACGGAAGCGGCCGCGTCGTTGGCTCCGTGGCCACGATGGTGCCGGCCACCCCCAGTGTCACTGGCACTGCCTCCGCCGCTGAAAGTGGCGCAGCCGCCCAGACAGAGAAGCAGGGCAAGCATGGACGGACGGGCGAAGCCGGAGGAAAATTTTGTCATTGCGACAGGCTTATAGCAGCTAAAATGCGCCTGCGAAGCGGTGCTGCGCACACAGCCGCGGACCGCAGGCCCGGCCAATTATTTTTAACGCCAAGGCAAATGCTTGACTTCCATCAGCGGGGGGCTAAGAGATCGGGCATTCACTTCACCGGACATCCCCGCAGGCTTGTTGGGGGTGCTCTAGCCGTTGCCCACGAAATGGGGGTGGCGCAAACCCCGCGGGATCTCCCGCCTTTAGGACATATACAGCCACATGGCTTCTCCCTCTCTCCGCCATTCTGATGCCCCGGCCTATTCGGGCACCGATGATTTTGCCGCTCTTTTGGATTCCTCGCTCGGCGCCAATGCCGGGTTCGAAGGTTCCGTCGTCTCCGGAAAGGTGCTCCGGATCGATGATGACTATGTGATCGTTGATGTTGGGCTGAAGAGCGAGGGGCGCGTGCCGCTGCGCGAATTCGCCCCGGTCGGCCTCAAGCCGGAAGTTGCCATCGGCGACCTCTACGACCTCTATATCGAGCGTTACGAAGATAAAGACGGTTCGATGGTGCTGTCGCGCGAGAAGGCGCGGCGCGAGGAGAGCTGGACCCAGCTTGAGAAGGCGTTTGAGGCGCAGACCCGCGTCAACGGCGTGATCCATGGCCGCGTCAAGGGCGGCTTCACCGTTGATCTCGGCGGCGCCACCGCGTTCCTGCCGGGCAGCCAGGTCGATATTCGCCCGGTCCGCGATGTCGGCCCGCTGATGGGCGTGTCGCAGCCGTTCCAGATCCTGAAAATGGACCGCGCCCGCGGCAATATCGTCGTCTCCCGCCGCGCGGTGCTGGAAGAGACCCGCGCCGAGCAGCGCTCCGAGCTGATCCTGGGCCTGAAGGAAGGCCAGATCCTCGACGGCGTGGTGAAGAACATCACCGATTACGGCGCGTTCGTGGATCTCGGCGGCGTTGATGGCCTGCTGCATGTCACCGACATCGCCTGGAAGCGCATCAATCACCCGGCCGAGGCGCTGGTCATTGGCCAGCCGGTCAAGGTGCAGGTCATCCGCTTCAATGCCGACACGCAGCGTATCTCGCTGGGCATGAAGCAGCTTGAGGCCGATCCGTGGGAAGGCGTGGACGCCAAGTACCCGCCGGGCATCAAGGCTTCCGGCCGCGTCACCAACATCACCGACTATGGCGCCTTCGTGGAGCTGGAGCCGGGAGTCGAGGGCCTGGTGCACGTCTCGGAAATGTCCTGGACCAAGAAGAACGCGCATCCCGGCAAGATCGTTTCCACCAGCCAGGAAGTCGACGTGGTGGTGCTGGATGTCGACGCCTCCAAGCGCCGTATCTCGCTGGGCCTGAAGCAGGTCACGCGCAACCCGTGGGAAGAGTTCCAGGACGAGCACCCGATCGGCTCGATCGTCGAGGGCGAGATCCGCAACATCACCGAGTTCGGCCTGTTCGTGGCTATCGGCGCGGAGATCGATGGCATGGTGCATATGTCCGATCTGTCCTGGGAAGATTCCGGCGAGACCGCCATCGCCAAGTTCAACAAGGGCGAAGTGGTCAAGGCCAAGGTGCTCGACATCGATGTCGAGAAAGAGCGCATCAGCCTTGGCATCAAGCAGCTTGAGGTCGATCCGGCCGCTGGCGTGCTGGACCGCGTGCACAAGAACCAGGTCGTCACCTGCGTGGTGACGGCGGTGCAGGCGAACGGCATCGAGGTGAAGGTGGACGACGTGCTGACCGGCTTCATCCGCCGCGCCGAGCTGGCGCGCGACAAGGCCGAACAGCGCCCCGAGCGCTTCGCGGTTGGCGACTCTGTCGACGCCAAGGTGACCGCGGTGGACCGTGCGGCCCGCAAGCTGCAGCTGACCATCAAGGGCAAGGAGATCGACGAGGACAAGCAGGCGATGTCGGAATATGGCTCGTCCGACTCTGGCGCGTCGCTCGGCGACATTCTGGGTGCTGCGATCCGTCGCCGCAATCAGCAGACCGAAGAGTAATTTTTGGCCCGCCGTGCCGGCTCCTTCCGGGGCCGGCGCGGTGGAAAAATTTTGCAAAAACCCGGCGCTTCGGCGCCGGGTTTTTTTGTTGCGGGTCTGGATTTTCAGGGGGAGAAAGTTACTTGACTGTGATGATTTTAATGCGTGTTTCACAACTTCTGCTTTGTAAAAAACCTCGTGAACACAAATGGTTATTGACCAGATTGTGACGCCCTGGCATCGTCGTCCCCAGGTCGGGAGAGTTTCATGACGCGATCGGAATTAATCGCCGGATTGGCGGAGGATAATCCGCATCTGACGGTGGCGGATGTCGAACGCATCGTAGCCGCCTTTTTTGACGAAATGACCAGCGCCCTGGCCCGCGGCGAGCGGGTGGAACTGCGCGGTTTTGGTGCGTTTACAGTAAAGCGGCGCAATGCCCGGTCGGGGCGCAACCCACGGACGGGCGAGACGGTCGAGGTCGCGCAGAAGTCGGTTCCGTTTTTCAAGGCCGGCAAGGAGTTGCGCGAACGGATCAACAGGCCCATGTCTGCGCCCACGGTCAAGAAGAGTGGCGGAGTAAAAAGCTGAGACTAGTCAAAACGATTATCGGTTTCCTGGTCATCCTGGTGCTGATGATTTTCATGCTCTCCAACCGCAATCCGGTGGAGATTTCCTACTGGCCGCTGGGGCCGCTGTTTCGGGTGCCGGTCGGCGCGGTGGTGCTGGTGGTTTTGGGGCTCGGGTTTCTGCTCGGGCTGGCCTTCCATTTGCCATCGCGGCTGGCGGCGGGGCGCCGCGCCAAGCGGGCTGAGAGGCGCAATGCCGAGCTGGAGGCGCGGCAGTCCGTGCCGACCGGGACGCCGGCGCCATGACGAAGCGGTTGATCGCCGCGATCGATACGGCGGAGCAGGCCCGGGCGAAAGCCATGGCTCAGGCGGTGGCGCCGCATTGCGGGCTGGTGAAATTGGGCTTGGAATATTTTCTGGCGAATGGTCCGGCGGGGCTGGCCGCGGCCGGCGGCGCGCCCGTGTTCCTCGACCTGAAGTTGCATGACATTCCCAACACTGTGGCAGGCGCGGTGCGTTCGCTGTTGCCGCTGAACGTGCAGATGCTGACGGTACATGCCGCCGGCGGGGGCGCGATGGTGGCGGCGGCGGCGAAGGCGGCCTCCGAGGCGTCCGCGCGGCCCCAAATTCTCGCCGTGACAGTGCTGACCAGCCTGGACGCGGCGGCGTTGGCGGAGACCGGCGTGGCCGGAGGCACGACCCAGCAGGTGCTGCGCCTGGCGCGGCTGGCGCTGGAAAATGGTGCCGACGGGCTGGTCTGCTCCGCGCATGAGATCGCGCCGTTGCGCGATGCCTTCGGGCCGAAGCCGATCCTGGTGGTGCCGGGCATCCGGCCGGCGGGCAGCGCCACCAACGACCAGGCGCGGGTGATGACGCCGGAGCAGGCGGTGACGGCGGGGGCGGATTATCTCGTTGTCGGGCGGCCGATTTTTTCGGCCCCCGATCCGGCGGCGGCGGCGGCCGCCATCGCCGCATCCATCGCCGGGCTGCGTTGAGGCGTGGCCCGGGCCCTCGTTAAGATCTGCGGCATCAACAGCCCGGCTGCGTTCGATGCGGTGGTCGAGGCCGGCGCGGATTTTCTGGGCTTCGTGTTTTTCCCGCCCTCGCCGCGCTTCGTGACACCGGCCCAGGCGGCGGCCCTCTCCGCGCGCCATCCGGGCGGGCCGCAACGCGTGGGGCTGTTCGTGAAGCCGGCGGCGGCGGACATCGCTTCCGTGTTGGCCGAGGTGCAGCTGGATATTCTGCAGATCTATGCGACCCCGGCCGAGGCGGCGGCGCTCAAAGCGCAGTTCGGCCTGCCGCTTTGGCGTTCGCTGGGTGTTTCGTCTCCGCAGGATTTTCCAGAGCCCGCGGAACCGGTCGAAGGTTACGTGGCGGAGCAAAAGCCGCCGCCGGGGGCGACACGGCCGGGCGGCAATGCCGTGCAGGCCGACTGGGCGTTGCTGGCGCGCTGGCGGCCGGAAAAATTCTGGCTTCTGGCGGGCGGGTTGCGGCCGGACAACGTGGCCGAGGCGCTGCGCATCACCGGCGCGCCCGGCGCCGACGTGTCGTCGGGCGTGGAGTGCGCGCCGGGGGAAAAGTCTCCGGCGCTGATTAAGGCCTTCGTCGAGGCCGTCCGGCGCTAAGTAGGAAGGAAGGCTACTTTTTGTGAACAAAAAGTAGCAAAAAAACTTTGTTACTTTGGGCCCGTGCGGTTTCGCTGCCCCAGCCAAAAGTCAAAGAAGTTTTTGCGCCGCTTTTTTCAAAAAGCGGCCACTTCCTTGCTTCACTTCCCTCCAACATACTCCGCAACAACCGGCGCCAGCGCCTGGGCAATGCGCGTCATGCCCTCGGCATCAGGGTGCAGCGCCGGCTGGGGCGGGGTCAGGCGCGGATCGACATACAGGCTGGCATCGGTGCGGCCGTTCTTCAGCAGCAGCGGGCCGACATTGTCGAACGTGACGGCCGGGTCGTGTGCATAGCGCTGCGCCAAGGCGGCGTTGATCAACAGCGTCTGCTGATCCACCCAGGGGGAACGGATCGAGGGCAGCACGCCGAGCAGTAGAATATGCGTATGGGGCAGGAGGCCATGGGTGAGCCGGACCACGGCCTCGATGCCCGGCACGCTCTGGTCCGCGCCCCAATGCACCCGGCCGAGATTGTTCGCGCCGATCAGGATGATGGTGAGTTTGGGATGCAGCCCGGCGACCTGGCCATGGTCCAGCCGCCAGATCAGGCTGGCGGTGGTGTCGCCGATAAAGCCGAAATTGAGCGCGTGATAGGGGGCGTAATAGCGGTTCCAGATCGGCGCGATATCGTCATAGCCGTGCGTGCCCTGGCGCTGCCAGTACTGGGTGATGGAATCCCCCAACCAGACCACTTTCGCATCCGGATCGGCCTTGGCTTCGGCCAGCGAGCGCTCGAAGCGCAGCTTCCACCAGGGCAGGTCGGTGCGGCCGATTGGAACCGTGGCGAGATTCACGGCGGCGTAGGCCGCCATCGGCAGCAGCAGGAAGAGGGTGCAGAAGAGCTTTTTCATCACAGCCCCAGCAGCAGCAGGACGAAGCTGCCGGCGCCGAAAATGGCGCAGTACCAGGCGAACGGTTTCAGGGCCCAGCTGTCGTGATCGCGGAAATAGCGCATCAGGAAGGCGGTGCTGGCGAAGGCCACGGCGCCCGCCACCACAGCCGCGAGCAGCGACAGGCCGAATAGCGCATGCAACTCATGCGCGTGCAGCAGTTTCGGGATCTCGAGCACAGCGGCGGCGAAGATGATCGGCGTGCCCATCAGGAAGGAGAATTTCGCCGCTTGCTCGTGCGCCACGCCCCGGCGCAGGCCGCCGACGATCGCCGCACCCGAGCGGGAGATGCCGGGCAGGAAGGCGAGGCACTGGAACAGGCCGATGATCAGCGCGTCCATGTTGGTGAGGGTGGTGTTGCTCTTGGCGACCTGGCGGCGCAGTTGCTCGCCGAGCAGCAGCAGCCCGGCATTCGCGACCAGGAAAACGCAGGCGATGAGCGGGCTGGCGAACAAATGCGCCACCGGTTTTTTCACGATGACGCCGACGATCACGGCCGGCAAGGTGGCGATGATCAGGCGCAGCACCAGCTGGCGCTCGACGGTATTTTCGCTTTGGTAGCCGATGCCGAGCACGCCGCGCAGCATGGCAAGCCAGTCGCGGTAGAAATAGATCAGCATGCCGATCGCGGTGCCCAGATGGAGCATGACGAGGAAGGGCAGGAACCCGGTGCTGGCCTGGTCCACGCCCCAATGCAGCACCGCCGGGACGACCACCGCATGGCCCAGGCTGCTGACGGGGAATAGCTCGCTCGCACCCTGCAGAATCGCAAATAGGATGGCGTGGAGAAAATTCATGAGGAACTCCCTGAAAAATACGAGGCGGCACTGCCATGCCGGTTTGTCTGTTGCATCGCAGAATTTCTCCCCCCAGGTAAGCCGCCGCCATGACTATTTCTCAAAAAACCGGTCCGTCGGCGGCAATGGTTTTGCTGCTTGCTTCTACCTGCGGCATCGTCGTCGCGAATATTTATTATGCGCAGCCGCTCATTGACATGATCGGCCCCTCGGTTGGGCTCGGACCGCGGGATGCCAGTGCGATCGTCAGCCTGACGCAGTTGGGCTATGCGGCGGGGCTGCTGTTGCTGGTGCCCTTGGGCGATCTGGTGGAAAACAGGCTGTTGGTGGTGCTGACCGTCGCCGCCTCGATCCCGGCGCTGCTGCTGGCGGCGGTGGCGCGCGACGGCACGGTGATGCTGGCGGCGGCGGCGCTGATCGGCCTGACCTCGGTGGCGGTGCAGATGCTGGTGCCGTTGGCGGCGCATCTGTCGCCGGAGCATATGCGCGGCCGCGTCGTTGGCAATGTAATGAGCGGGCTGCTGGTGGGGATCTTGCTGGCCCGCCCTGTTTCCAGTGTGATCGCGAACTTCGCGGGCTGGCGTGCGGTGTTCCTGATTTCCGCGGCGGTGATGTTGGCGACCCTGGCATTGCTGCGCTTCAGCCTGCCGCATCGGCGCCCGCATGCGAAGCATCATTATGGCGCGCTGCTGGCCTCTTTGTTCGCGCTGCCGGTGCGGATGCCGCTGTTGCGCCAGCGCGCCGCTTACCAGGCCGCGGCGTTTGCCGGCTTCTCCCTGTTCTGGACCGGCGTGCCGCTGCTGCTGGCCCACAGCTTCCATTATTCCCAAACCGGCATCGCCGCCTTTGCCTTGGTGGGGGCGGCCGGCGCTCTGGCGGCGCCGTTGGCAGGACGGATGGCCGATCGCGGTCATACGACCGTCGGCACGGTGTTCGCTTTGGCCTCGATCAGCCTTTCCTTCCTGGTGGCGTTTCTGGGCGCCTCGACACATTCGGTGATCGTGCTGGCGCTGAGCGGGGTGCTGCTCGATGCCGGGGTGCAGACCAACCTGGTGCTCAGCCAGCGCAGCATCTACACGCTGGCCCCGGAAATCCGCTCACGCCTCAACGGTATGTTCATGGCGATCTTCTTCATCGGCGGCGCCGTCGGGTCGGCCATCACCAGCCCGGTCTTCGGGCATTTCGGATGGGCGGGGCTGTGCGTGGTGGGCGCGGTGATGCCGGCGCTGGCGCTGGTTTATTTTGCGTCCGCCTCGCGTCCGGTAAAGGCAAGGGAAGGGCTACTTTTTGTGAACAAAAAGTAGCAAAAAAACTTTACTAGTTTGGGCCGTGCTCGTTTCAGCGGCACAGGCCTAAACGAACAAAAGTTTTTGCGCCGCTTTTTTCAGGGCTTGTTGGGAATCATCGTGAATTGATGATGGCTGCGACGAGATGGATCATGGCGCTAAAGGCCTGATCCGTCTTGTCTGAGCGCATGGCGATGCGTTTG
>Ga0310811_10010283_pt1 | contig 12082 bp, 16 predicted proteins | sample YCmetagenome_FD_207642 | JGI IMG/M metagenome (GOLD analysis project Ga0310811, IMG submission 207642) | Soil microbial communities from experimental microcosm in Duke University, North Carolina, United States - YC | ecosystem: Engineered > Artificial ecosystem > Soil microcosm > Unclassified ...
GCCGCATCGGGACGACTCCGGCCGTGATCACGCGGGAGTGCTGACGGGGCAGGACATGGCGTCCTGGTCGGCAACGTATGAGGACCCGGTGACCGTGCAGGTCGGGGATCGGACATTGGCCAAGTGCGGGCCGTGGAGCCAGGGGCCGACGCTGGCGCAGCAGGCGTTGATGCTGCACGAGCTGCGGGACCGGCTCGCGTACGTGGACGGCGTGCCGACCGCGGAGACCGTGCACCTGGCCGTCGAGGTGGCCAAGCTGGCCTTCGCCGACCGCGAGGCCTGGTACGGCGACAGCGCCGAGGTGCCGATCGACGACCTGCTTTCCGCCTCCTATACGGCTTCGCGGCTGGCGTTGATCGAGGACACGGCGTCGCTCGAACTGCGGCCGGGCTCGCCGGGCGGTCGGACGCCGAGGTTGCCGTCGTACATCGCCGAAGGACGAGGCGTCGGCGGTGGCGACTCGCCGATGAACGCGGCGGTCGGCGAGCCGACGGTGACCCGTGAGGGCCAGATGCGCGGCGACACCGTGCACGTCGACGTGGTGGACCGCTGGGGCAACGTCATCTCGGTGACGCCGTCCGGCGGCTGGCTCCAGTCGTCCCCGACGATCCCGTCGCTGGGCTTCGCGCTCGGCAGCCGGGCCCAGATGTTCTGGCTGGAAGAGGGGCTGCCGGCCTCGCTCGTGCCGGGTAAGCGCCCGCGCACCACGCTGAGCCCGTCGCTGGCCTTGCGGGACGGCGCGCCGCTGGCCTTCGGCACGCCCGGCGGCGACCAGCAGGACCAGTGGCAGCTGTGCTTCTGGCTGGCCCACACCGTCGGCGGGCTGAACCTCCAGGCCTCGATCGACGCGCCGATGTGGCACTCCGCCGCGTTCCCGCTGTCGTTCTATCCGCGCAGCTGGCAGCCCGGCGAGCTGGTGGCCGAGTCGCGGCTCGGATCGCAGGCTTTCGCGGATCTACGAGCCCGTGGTCACCGGATGGTCGACGCCGGCGAGTGGGCACTGGGCCGGCTGTCCGCGGTGTCCCGCGACCCGGCGACCGGGCTGCTGTACGGGGCGGCCAACGCCCGTGGCATGCAGGGCTACGCGGTCGGACGCTGACCGCTCGTTCCACGTGGAACGTAGTTCGTTTTGCCGCCTCGTGACGTACGCGGGGCGGCGGGCGATGTCGTAGCGTCGCCGGTGTGCGCCGGTCGCGGAAGACACTCCTGCTTCCCATACCGCTCGCGATCGGCTGTGTGCTGATCGCGACCGCACACGCGCGCTGGCAGGATCCGCCGCAGTACCTCGACACACCCGGTGTGCTGTGGATGCTGTCCGGCGCGGTGCCGCTGTTCTGGCGCAAGCGCTGGCCGTACGTGGTGTTCGTGCTGTCCACGCTGCTGTCGTTCAGCTACCTCTACTCGGGTTACCCGTTCGCGCCGACCCCGGTGTTCTCGGCGCTGGCGCTGTACACGGTGGCCAAGCGGGTCGGGCCGGTGCGGGCCAGCGTCGCCGGGGCCGCGCTGATCATCGGCTTCCTGGTCGCCCAGTATCTGACCAGCAACGACCTGACCGATCTGCGGTACGTGATCTTCGTGCCGCTGGTGGTGTCCATGGGTGTCGCGGCGCGGTACGTGAGCGCCAATCGCCGCTCCCAGTACGAGGTCTTCGAGGAGCGGGCCCGGCGGATCGCCGAGGAAGAACGGCTGCGCATCGCCCGCGAGGTGCATGACGTCGTCGCACACAGCCTGGCGATGATCAACGTGCAGGCCGGGGTGGGCGCGCACGTCGCCGACCGGCGGCCTGAGGAGGCCAAGCAGGCATTGCTGGCGATCAAGGAGGCGTCGAAGGCGGCGCTCGTCGACCTGCGCGCGACGCTCGGTGTGCTGCGGTCGGGGGAGGAGCGGGCTCCGGCGCCGAGTCTGTCCCGGTTGGGCGAGCTGGTGGAGTCCGCGCGCAGTGCCGGGTTGTCGGTCGACGTCAGCGGTGAGGCCGGCGAGCTGCCGGCGCCGGTCGACTCGACGGCGTACCGGATCGTGCAGGAGGCGCTGACCAACACCGTCCGGCACGCGGTGGACGCGCGTACCGTCAACCTGCGGTTCTCGCGGGACGACGAGTGCTTCGTCGTCGAGGTGCGGGACGACGGCCGGCCGGTGGAAGCCGTTGTGGGCAACGGAGTTCGCGGTATGCGGGAACGAGCGCTGGCGCTGGGCGGCACGCTGGAGGCGCGGTCGCGGGACGAAGGGGGATTCGTGGTGCGGGCGGAGCTGCCGCTATGACGATCAAGGTGGTGCTGGCCGACGACCAGGGCCTGGTGCGGGCCGGCTTCCGGCTGCTGCTGGAGACCGAGGACGGCTTCGAGGTGTGCGGCGAGGCCGGCGACGGGGCGCAGGCGGTCGAGCTGGCCCGGCAGCATCGGCCGGACGTGGTCGTGATGGACATCCGGATGCCCGGTGTCGACGGGCTCGTGGCGACCCGGCAGATCACTTCGGACGCCGCTTTGGCCGGCGTGAAGGTGTTGGTGCTGACCACTTTCGACGTCGACGAGTACGTGTTCGAGGCCTTGCGGTCGGGCGCTTCCGGCTTCCTGCTGAAGGACACCGAGCCGGTGGACCTGCTGCACGCCATCCGGGTCATCGCCGCCGGCGAGGCGCTGCTCGCGCCGACCGTGACCCGGCGGCTGATCTCCGAATTCGCCAACCGGCCCGAGCACCGCCGCCCCGATCCGGCCGCGCTGCGCGAGCTGACCGAACGGGAACGCGAGGTGTTGGCGCTGGTCGCCGGTGGACTGTCCAACGAGGAGATCGCCGAGCACCTGGTGATCAGTCCGGCGACGTCACGCACCCACGTCAGCCGGATCATGACCAAGCTGGGCGCGCGGGACCGCGCCCAGCTCGTCGTGCTGGCCTACGAGTCGAAACTGGTCACGCCACGGGAGTGAACAGCTCCCGCTCCAGCGCGGCCTTCGGCTTCGCGCCGACGATCATCTTCACCACTTCGCCGTGGTGGAACAGCAGCATCGTCGGCGCGGCCATCACCTGGTACCTGGTCGCGGTGACCTGGTTGGCGTCCAGGTCCATCTTCACGATGCCGATCTCCGGGTGCTCGTCGGCCAGCCGCTCCAGCACCGGCCCGACCATGCGGCACGGGCCGCACCAGGTCGCCCAGAACTCCACCAGCACCGGCTTGTCGCTGGTCAGCACCCGCTCCGCGAAGTCCGCGTCGGTGACCGCTTGCAGCATGATTCCTCCCCTGTGTTCCGCTCGACCGCGGCGGCGACCTGCGCCCGTACCGCCTGCAGCCGTGCGATGCAGTCGTCCAGTTCGTCGAGCTTGCGCCGGTAGACCGCCACCGAGGCCGGGCAGACGTCGCCCGTCGGGTTGCCCGCGCGCAGGCACTCCACGAACGGCCGCGTGTCCTCCAGCGCGAAACCGATCGCCAGCAGCGAGCGGATCTCGTTCACCGCGCGCAGGTCGTCCTCGTCGTAGTCGCGGTAGCCGTTGGCGGTGCGGCGGGCCGGCAGCAGGCCCTGCTCCTCGTAGTAGCGGAGCGAGCGGGTCGTGGTCCCGGCCCGGTCCGCGAGCTCCCCGATACGCATGACAGCGACGGTAAACCTTGACGCCGATGTGAAGGCCAGCGTTCATACTCTGCAGTGTTCTATTTTTTGGCGAATGAGCACCGAGATCGCCGGCTACCTGCGCGCCGGCCGCCGCAATCCCGTCCGTGTCGGGCCGTTCGTGGCCGGCTTCTCCGAGGTCAGCGCCAGTCCGTACAGCAACTACGCCGTGCCCGACGACAATGCCCGGCCCACCGCCGCCGACGTCGCCGCGTTGATCTCGGCCTTCTCCGAACGCGACCGCAAGCCGCGGCTGGAGTACCTGCCCAGTGCCAGCCCGTTCGTGCAGGCCGCGTTGGAAGACGCCGGCTTCGTCGAAGAGGGGCTGCTGCCGGTGATGACTGTTGGGACGCTGGTCGAACCGCCGCCGGTGGACGGCATCGAGCTGGTCGCCGCCGACTCCGACGACGCCATCCTGGGCATGGCCACCGCGTTGAACCTCGCCTACGGCGAGCCGCCGCCCACCGAGGCGGATCTGGCCAGCCACAAGGGATCCCGGGACCGCGGCGGGTTCGCGCTGCTGGTCCGGTCGTCGGACGGCGAGCCCATCGGCGGCGGGCTGGTCACCGTGCCCATCGACGGTGTCGCCGAGCTAGCCGGCATCGGTGTCGTGCCGTCGTGGCGGCGTCGGGGTATCGCCGCCGTCATCACCCACCGGCTCGTCCGGGCCGCCCACGACCTCGGTGCGCCGCACCCGTTCCTGATGGCCGCCGACGACAACGCCACTCGCGTCTACGCCCGTATCGGCTTCGAGATCACCAGCCGGGTCCTGCACATCTCCCGATGACTGCTCGGCGTCCAGGCCCAGGTCTTCCCGCATCGCCCGGCGCATGATCTTGTACTCGCGCTGGGCCTCCCGCCACAGCGTCCGTTCCTCGTCGCCGTGCCGACCCACGAGCAGCTTCGTCGCCAGCGTCGACCTGCGTATCAGCGACTCCCGCAGCATCGCCCGGATCCGCTCCGGCGCGTGCACGTTGACCGCCCCCAACGAGTTCCGGGCCTGGGCTGCCGCTTTGCGCAGGTCCGCTGCCGACGGTTCGTCCACCGTGCCGCCGTCCCGCAGCGCCCGGCGGGCGTCGTAGAGCACCCAGTCGAACGACTCGATCGCTCCGATCACCTCGGCGTACGCCTTGGCGCGACCCTCGTAGCTGCGGCTTTCCCGCTCCTTCTCCCGTTCACGGCCCCAGCGCAGCTCTTCGCGCTCCGTCTCGCGCCGCCACCGCTTGTCCTCGCGCCAGCCCGCGACCAGCTGCGCCCCCAGCACGCCCGCGAGTCCCAGTAATGCCACGACCACCGGTACCCACAGCGGCACCTGCCCAGATGACATGGGCAGAACCTAGCGTCAGGCGATGCCTTCCTGGGCCGTCCAGATGCGGAACGGGTTCAGCTTCGTCGGCACCAGATCCGGCGCGGACTGTGCCGTGCTCAGCGTCGGCGCGCTCGGTGTGCCCGGCGGCGGCAGCTCCAGCAGGCGGTCGATGGCCTCCGCCAGGCTGCCTTCGAACAGCCACACCGCCTTGCCCGGGTGGCTCGAGTCGTGCATCGCCGGCATGCGGCCGGCCTTGGCATCGTGCTCGGAGCGGAACAGGATGGTGTCGACGAAGCCGCGCAGCTGGCGGTAGCCCATGATGCGGTCGAGGTGGCCGTCCTCGTCCGGGATGTTCATGAACTGGAAGCCGCGGTCGCGCAGCTCGGCGAGCTTGCCCAGGACGCCGTCCATGCTCGGCTACTGGTCGGACGGCTTCGACGGGCGGTCGTAACTCGCGACCACCACTCGGACCACCAGCACCAGACCGACCGCAACCAACGCTGCCACCTGCAACGCCACAGCTGCCTCCAAGGTGTTCGCCCCCACCTCCGCCGGCCCCTTGGCCCCGGCGAACCTTCGACATCAAGGTGACAGGGATTCACCCGTTTGGGGAATACAGTGGTCGTTAACAGATTCACAGTAAAACACGGTGAGTAGCCCCTCTCGACCGTCTTGAACCTTGCCTGTCACGCTGAGCAGCTGAACCCATTCTGAAGTGATCGGGATCACACGATCGTGAGAAATATGTGACCTTCCACAGCGCGGTCGCAGCCCGTCATCTGCACGGGAGAACGTCCCGTGCGGCCGGTCACCCTGGCTAAGGTCGGCCGGGTGACCACGCTGACCGTGCACCTGCCGGAGGAACTGGACGTCGAGCTGCGAGCCGCTGCGGCGGCGGAAGGGGCGACGGAGGCGGAGTTCGCGGCGGGGGTGCTGGCGGCGGCGCTGGAGGCGCGGCGGCACGGGGAGGTGATGGCGATCGCGGAACGGGTGCTGACCCTGGACGCGGCGATCGTGCATCGGCTGGGCACGGCATGACCAGGTATCTGACGACGGCGGATCTGACGGCGATCGCGCACGCGACGATGGGCGGCAAGGCGCTGATCCGGGACTCGGGGCTGATCGACTCGGCGGCGGCGCGGCCGCGGATGACGATGTTCGGCGAGCAGGCGTATCCGGATCTGCACGAGAAGGCGGCGGCGCTGCTGCACTCGGTGCTGCGCAATCACCCGCTCATCGACGGCAACAAACGGCTGGCGTGGGTCGCGGCCCGGGTGTTCCTTGCGTTGAACGGACACGATTTCCAGCCGGACGAGGATCGCTCGGTGGAATTCGTGCTCGCCGCGGGTGGCGTCGACGCTGCGGGAATGGTCACGACGCGCGGCGTGACCGGGGGATCACCGGCTGCACCTAGGGGCGAGAACCCTTGCCCCGATCGCGGTCCTCCTTGCCCGAAACGGCAGGGGCGGAACGGGCCGGTGGGCGGATAAGGTCCGTGCGTGCCTGGAATGGTTCCGTTCACCGACAACTTCCGCGATCTCTCGAATACCGAGGGATACCAGTTCGAGTTCTACTGCGAACGCTGTGGCAACGGCTACCGTTCCGCGTTCCAGCGGGACAAGGTGGAAATGGGTCGCGGCCTGCTGCGCGCGGTCGGCTCGCTGTTCGGCGGCGCGGCCGAGGACCTCAGCCGGGCCACCGAGCAGTGGCGCTACGACCGGGCCACCAACTCGCCGGCCAAGGACAAGGCGCTGACCGCCGCGGTGCAGGAGATCAGCCCGAGCTTCTCGCAGTGCCGCGGCTGCAGCGACTGGATGTGCAAGACGCTGTGCTGGAACGAGGAGATCGGCCAGTGCCTGCGCTGCTCGCCGAGCGTGGCCGAGGAGGTGGCCCGCGCCCAGTCGGCGGCGCAGCGCGACCAGATCTGGGAGAAGGCCCGGCAGAAGGACTGGACGGCCGCGGTCGACGTCGACACCCGGGCCAAGCTGAACTGCCCGAGCTGCGGCACGAAGGTCGACGGCGGCAAGTTCTGCTCGGCCTGCGGCGGCTCGCTGGCGGTCCCGGTGACGTGCGGCGGCTGCGGCTCCACCGGCAACAAGGCAGGCGCGGTGTTCTGCTCGGACTGCGGCGGAAAGCTGTAGCGACTGAGTAGCTGTACTCAAGACGAAAGGGTCCCGGGCCGGGACCCTTTTTCCATGACGACAACACCTCCCTCGTCCGGCCCGACCCCCGCCTTCTTCGCCCAGGCCGCGATCTCGTTCGGCCTGTCGCTGCTGGCAGTGGCGATAGGGGTCGCGTTGCTGCCGGTCGACCCGTGGATCAGGGCGTTCCTGGCGGTCGGCATGCTCTACGCCGTCACCTCCACGTTCACGCTGGCCAAGGTGGTGCGCGACCGCCAGGAGGACACCGCCCTGGCGCACCGGGTGGACCGGGCCCGGGTGGACAAGTTGATCGCCGAGCACGATCCGTTCCGGGTCGACTGATGGCAGACTGGCTTGGTGGCCCTGTCGTCCGAGGTCAGGCAGTTGTGCCGGGCCCTGCTGCCGCCGAGTGAGCGGATCGAGTTCGTGTTCCCGGCGCTGTCGGTCGGCCAGCCGGGGATGATCAGCTTGCTCGTCGTTGTTGGCACGTCCGGGGTCACGTTGTTGGCCTGCAAGTTCTTCCAGCGGCACGTGCCCGAGTCGGTGTGGGCGACCTTTCCGCGTTCGATCCGGCTGGCGCCGGAGCCGACCGCGGACGGTCAGATCATCGAGTTGGGCACGATGCGGCTGGAGATCGACGAGGAGTACGTGCCGGTGGCGCGGGCCGCGGACGCGGTGCACGCGGACCGGGCCGGGCTCCCGCCGGACCCGCTGCCGGATCTGTGAAGGGACACCACTCTCGATGCCGCAACTGACCGCGAACGGGATCTCGCTGGAGTACGACACCTTCGGCGACCCCGGCAATCCCGCCCTGCTGCTGGTGATGGGCCTCGGCGCGCAGATGACCATGTGGGACCCCGAGTTCTGCCAGCTGTTGGCGGACAAGGGTTTCCACGTGATCCGGTTCGACAACCGGGACGTCGGCCTTTCGCAGTCGATCGACTCCCCGTCGCTCGACGTCGCCGCGGTGATGGCGGGCGACCCGTCGACGGCGCCGTACCGGCTGTCGGACATGGCCGACGACGCCGCCGCCCTGCTGGCCGAGTTGGGCATCGCCAAGGCGCACGTGGTCGGCGCGTCGATGGGCGGCATGATCGTCCAGCAGCTGCTGATCGACCACGCCGACCAGCTGCTGTCGGCCTGCTCGATCATGTCCACGACCGGTGACCAGTCGGTCGGCGCGTCCACGCCGGAGGCCATGGCCGCGCTCCAGGCCCCGCCGCCGCAGACCGCCGACGAGGCGGCCGAGGCGGCCGTCCGGGCCAGCCGGGCGGTCGGCTCGCCCGGCTTCCCGTTCGACGAGGAGCGGATCCGGGCCAACGGCCGGGCCGCCTTCGAACGGGCCCGCAACCCGTTGGGCTTCGTGCGTCAGTTCGCCGCGATCATGGCGTCCGGCGACCGCACCGAGGGCCTGCGCACGGTGAAGGTGCCGACCTTGGTCGTCCACGGCGAGGCCGACCCGCTGCTCAACGTCACCGGCGGCAAGGCCACCGCGGCCGCCATCCCGGACTCGCGGCTGCTGATCATTCCCGGCATGGGCCACGACCTGCCCATGGGCGCCTGGCCGCAGATCGTGGACGCGATCGCCGACAACGCCGCTCGCGCGGTCTGATCCCGCTTCACCCCGAACGCCCGGCGCGCCTCGCGCCGGGCGTTTCGTCTGCCCAGGGCTACCGGTTTTGGTCTAGACCTTGACACGGAAAATGTGGTCTAGTCCACTTTCGGGCACCGCGGATCGCACCCTGTGGAGGCACGCATGACCCGCAGATCCCTGCTTCACGTGTTAGCCGGTCTCACCGCAACCGCCCTGGTCTCGTTGGCCATCGTGGCCCAGCCGGCGACCGGGGCCACCGCCAACCTGGCGGCCAATCCCGGCTTCGAGTCCGGCCTGTCCGGCTGGACCTGCTCGGCCGCCGCCGCGGTCAGCTCGCCAACGCACTCCGGGTCCGGCGCCGCCGCCGGCACGCCGGCCGGCCAGAACTTCGCCCAGTGCAGCCAGCAGATCAGCGTGCAGCCCAACTCGCAGTACACGCTGTCGGCCTGGGTCCAGGGCAGCTACGTCTACCTGGGCGCCACCGGCACCGGCACCACCGATCCGCAGACCTGGACGTCCAGCTCGACCTGGCAGCAGCTCTCCACGTCGTTCACCACCGGCGCGTCCACCACGACCGTGACGATCTACGTGCACGGCTGGTACGGGCAACCCACCTACTACCTGGACGACGTGACGTTGAGCGGACCCGCCGGCAACCAGCCGCCGCCCACCACGACGACCACAACCACCACAACGACGACAACCACGACCACCACCGGGCCGACCACCCCGCCGCCCGGTGGCGGCCTGCCGGCCCACGCGCTGGTCGGCTACCTGCACTCCAGCTTCGCCAACGGTTCCGGCTATCAGCCGATCGCCAGCGTGCCGGCCGCGTGGAACGTGATCGACCTGGCCTTCGCCGACTCCACCGGCAACGGCAACATCGTGTTCAACCGCTGCTCGGCCAGCGAGTGCGCCGGGGTGGAGAGCGACGCCGACTTCCTGGCCGGTATCAAGGCGCAGCAGGCCAAGGGCAAGAAGGTGGTCATCTCGATCGGCGGCGCCGCCGGCGAGGTGCAGCTGACCTCGGCCGCGATGGCCACGAACTTCGTCAACTCGGTCAGCGCCATCATCGACCGCTGGGGCCTGGACGGCGTGGACATCGACTTCGAGAACCAGTCCCTGTCGCTGCAGGCCGGCGACGCCGACTTCCGCAGCCCGACCACACCGGTCGTGGTCAACCTGATCTCCGCCCTCAAGCAGCTCAAGGCCCGCTACGGCACCAAGTTCGTGCTGACCATGGCCCCCGAGACGTTCTTCGTGCAGCTGGGCTACCAGTTCTACGGCCCCGGTCCGAACAACGCCCAGGACCCGCGGGCCGGCGCCTTCCTGCCGGTGATCTACGCGTTGCGGGACTCGCTGACCCTGCTCACCGTCCAGGACTACAACTCGGGGCCGATCATGGGCCTGGACAACCAGTACCACCAGATGGGCGGGGCCGATTTCCACATCGCCATGACCGACATGCTGCTGACCGGTTTTCCCGTCGCCGGCAACACGTCGCGTGTGTTCCCGGCCCTCAGCCCTGGGCAGGTGGCCATCGGCGTGCCGGCCAACCAGAACGCCGGCAACGGCTGGATTCCCACCGGCACGCTCGACCAGGCGCTGGACTGTCTGACCAAGGGCGCCAACTGTGGCGGTTACGCCGTGCACGGCCGTCATCCCGATCTTCGCGGCCTGATGACCTGGTCCATCAACTGGGATAAGTTCAACAACTGGGAGTTCGCAACCAACTTCACCTCGTACTTCGGCAGCTGACGGCACCCTTTCCGGGGTGGGCCGCGGCGGCCCACCCCGGGAGGCCTTCATGAGCAGAATCAAGGGCGAGCTGCTCGCCGAGGGCTGGATCCTGGCCCAGAACGCCAGGGCGTTCGTCGAGGTGGCCAGCACCTTCGCCGGTCAGCAGCTGGAGGACGGCGACTGGCGCAACGTCGACCTCGGCCTGATGACCTCGGACTCGACCGCCCGGGACGGCTGGTTCGAGTTCCCCCTCGAGGGCGATTCCGATGTCACGATCGCCTTCGCCTCCAGCCCTGGCACCGAGGTGCTCTCGGTCCGGGTCTGGGGCAACGGCTTCAGCGACCTGGCCATCCGCTTCGAAACGGCCTTCATGATCTTCGGCATGTACCGCATCGAAGTCTGAGGCGAGTAGCTAGTGCGTGGGGGGTTTGGGGGGCTCGGCCCCCCAAACAAACGGCGAGGGAGCTATGTCTGCGCTTTCCGCAGACATAGCTCCCTCGATCCCGAGCGGACGACGAGACTCGAACTCGCGACCCTCACCTTGGCAAGGTGATGCGCTACCAACTGCGCTACGTCCGCAACGCCGTGCTGCGCACAGCTTAACCCATGGCCGGGAGTGTTTTTCAAGCGGGGTGGTCGGCAACTCCCAGCAGGCGGTCTACCTCGGCTAACTTGTCGGCCGGCAGGCGCCATTCCCACAACGGCCGGACCTGGGCCATGACCTCGGTGGGCAGTCGGCGGGCCACGTCGTGGCGGAGGTCCCAGTCGTCGAAGACGTGCTCGTAGAAGCTCACGACGGCGGCGTTGGACAGGAACCGGCCGGGCTGTTCGAAGCACCAGCGGGCGAAGCCGTAGGACCGCGCCAGCAGCTCCTGGTCGCCGCTGCGGTGCGCTTCCAGGGCAAGTTGCAGTACCTCGAACAGGAAGACGTGGCAGGACCAGGAGTCGCGTTCGAGGTAGGGACGCAGTTCGGGGAACCGCGCCGACGCTTCTCCACGCCACTCCACCACGTGTGCAGGTTACTGGGTCGGAGTCGATCGGCGGAGTGGGCCGTGACCAGCTGACGCCGACCCGTGACCGGGTCGACACCAGGCGTTATTACGGCTGGCTGAGGCCAATCGGCGGTATCAGCGGCGGTCGGCCACCTTGTAAGAACGACTCAGGTTGTCCTGATCCTGTTACGTTTGGTTACACCTGTTCGTGGGATTATCGTCACCCACTCGGTGGCGTCGGCTGGGGAGAGGGGCGGGGGATGGCAGAGTTCAGCCGCCCGGCGTCGGCGGGCGCCGATGACGACCAAGCCCTGCTCGACAGACTTCGCAACGGTGATGACAGCGCCTTCGGCCTGCTGTTCTCCCGGCATGCGGACGCGGTGCGCCGGTTCGCGATGCAGCAGGTGCGGGACGCCGCGGAGGCGGACGACCTGACCGCTGAGGCGTTCTTCCGGGTCCTGCAGGCGGTGCGCCGCGGCAACGGCCCGACCGACCACGTGCGGACCTACCTGCTCACGGTGGCCCGCCGTGTGTCGTGGGAGTGGAGCGCGCGCCGCCGTGACGTGCCGGTGGAGGACGCGGAGCTGGACCGCCGGGCCGAGCCGTACGCCGACAACTCGTCGCGGCTGGCCGAGAGCACGCTGATCAGCCAGGCCTTCAGCAGCCTGCCGGAGCGCTGGCGGACGGTCCTGTGGCAGGTCGAGGTGGAG
>Ga0310811_10010284_pt1 | contig 12081 bp, 15 predicted proteins | sample YCmetagenome_FD_207642 | JGI IMG/M metagenome (GOLD analysis project Ga0310811, IMG submission 207642) | Soil microbial communities from experimental microcosm in Duke University, North Carolina, United States - YC | ecosystem: Engineered > Artificial ecosystem > Soil microcosm > Unclassified ...
TAACGCGCGCGTCCGTAGGGGTGCGACTTTTTGTGACTTTTGGGCGAGATAGGCGACAATGAAGCCGATCAACCCCTGGCCATTGATCGTAATGTTGGTCCTGGTCGTGTTCCTCTATCTCTGGCTTAACGGTTATCTTGTATGAACGAAGTTGCGAAAGTCACGACCGCCAAGGACTGGGCATCCGACCAGGAAGTGCGCTGGTGCCCGGGCTGCGGCGACTATGCCGTCCTCAAGGCCGTGCAGCGGACCATGCCGGACCTCGGCACCGCTCGGGAAAAGACGGTGTTCATCTCCGGCATCGGCTGCTCGAGCCGCTTTCCCTATTATATGGCGAGCTACGGTTTCCACACGATCCATGGCCGCGCCTGCGCGGTCGCGACCGGCACCAAACTGGCCAATCCTGAGCTCGATGTGTGGATCATCACCGGCGACGGCGACGCGCTGTCGATCGGCGGCAACCACACCATGCACCTGCTTCGCCGCAACCTCGATTGCCAGCTCCTGCTGTTCAACAATGAGATCTACGGCCTGACCAAGGGCCAATATTCGCCGACGTCGCGGATCGGCACGCGGAGCCCATCGACCCCGTTCGGGTCGGTCGACCGGCCGGTCAATCCCTGCTCCTACGCCCTTGGGTCGGGTGCGCGGTTCGTTGCTCGCGGCATCGACGTGCACAAGAATCTGGTCGACGTGCTGAAGGCCGCCCACGCTCACCGGGGCGCCAGCTTCGTCGAAATCTACCAGAACTGCGTCGTCTATAACGACGATGTGTTCGCGCCGTTCACTTCGAAGGAAGTCGCCGCGGAGAAGCAGTTGTGGCTGCAGGCGGGCGAGAAGATGCTGTTTGCCGGCGGGACCAAGGGTCTGGCGCTCGACATGGACCATCATGTGCTGAAGGTGGTCGAGGGCGACAGCGACGAGGTTATCGTCCACGACCCGAAGAACCGGTCGGTCGCCTATATGCTGGCTGAACTGCCGCCGGCCGGTTTCCCGGTCGCGCTTGGAGTCCTTTATGAGGACCCGGCGCCGACTTTCGACAGCGCGGTGATTGAGCAAAACGCATCGGTGGCGAAAGGCAAGGCCGCCGACCTCCAGGCACTGGTCAGCAAGGGCCAGACCTGGATGGTCGAGAAGGAACCAAGAGCGGAGTAGCATCCCATAGGAGGTATTAGATGGCCAAGGCAAAGACGGCGGCAGCGCCGAAGGCGAAGAGGAAAGTAGCCAAGGTGGTGAAGGCCGTTGCCAAGGCCGCTCCCAAGTCCAAGCGGAAGACGGTCAAGAAGGCGGCTGGCAATGCGGCCGACGCCCTGTGGAAGCTGGCCGACCATCCATTGGTCGGGGAACTGCTTGCAATCGGCGCCAGCGCGGCGGTGGCTGCAATGGCCGAAGGCGGGCTGGGCAAGGGCAAGAAAAAGAGCGCGTCCTCGAAGGCGGTGAAGTCGGCCGGCAAGGCCGCGGCGGCTGCAATCGGCGCCCGTTTGATCAGCGAATTCACCGAGATCAAAAAGTCGTCGAAAGCGTCCAGACCGGCAAAGTCAGCGAAGCCGGCCAAGCGAGCTAAGCCGGCCAGGGCTAAGCCAGCCAGGGCTAAGCCAGCTAAGCCCGCAAGAGCGTAAGCCGGGCCCGGCCGACGTCGCGTTCGGCAACCACCTCCCAGCCGCTGGGAGGAGTTACGGGGTCGCCCCGCTTGGACTCGATCGCCATCCAACCGCCGGGCGCCAGCCAGCCTGCCGCCGCCACCGCATCGGCAACGGCGCTGGCTGATCCCGGGTCATAGGGCGGGTCGGCGAAAACCAGGTCGTAGGGCTGGGTTGCGGGGAGGGCGGTCGCCGACATCGCGCGCATCGAAATGCGGGCGGCGGCGCCCAGTGAGGTCACATTGGCGTCGATCGCCCTGAGCGCCGCGCCGTCGATCTCGACCAGGGTCGCATGCGCCGAGCGCCCCGCTGCCGGCATAGAGGTCTGCAACCCGCAGGCCTTCGAAACTGCCCAGCCGGCTGGAGAGCATGGAAAACAGGGTTTCGCGCGTACGGTCGGCGGTCGGCCGTGTTTGTTTTCCTTCCGGCGCGACCAGCTTCCGCCCGCGCCACTCGCCGGCGACGATCCTCATTTCAGTGTCTGACGGAACCGGAACAGGTCTTCCCGCTGAACCTCGCCCACCATTCCGGGCTCCAACCCCTCGACCGTGAACGGACCGTAGCTGGTGCGGATCAGCCGCGACACCTGCAGCCCGAGATAAGCCAGCACATTGCGCACCTCGCGGTTCTTGCCCTCCGTCAGCGAAAGCTCGATCCAGCAGTTGCGGCCGGTCCGGCGTTCGAGGTTGGCATCGATCGATCCGTAGCGGACGCCCTCGATCGTCACGCCCTCCGCGAGATCCTCAAGCTGGGCCTGGCTGACATCGCCGAATGCCCGAGCGCGGTAACGCCTGACCACCCCCGTGCTCGGCAGTTCGAGTTGCCGCTTCAACTCGCCGTCATTGGTCAGCAGCAGCAGGCCCTCGGTGTTATAGTCGAGCCGTCCGACCGGCATCAGCCTCGGCAGGCCCGGCGGCAGTTTATCGTAGATCGTCGGCCGGCCCTTGGGATCTCGCGCCGCGGTCAGGCTGCCGGCCGGCTTGTAGAAACAGAACAGGCGAGCCGCTCCCGCCGGCTTCACCGGCTGGCCGTCGACCGTCACGCCTCTCAAATTCTCGAGCAATGTCGCCGGCGTGGTCAGCTTCTCCCCGTCAAGCGCGATCCGCCCTTCGGCAATCATTCGCTCGACATCGCGGCGTGACGCCACCCCGGCTCGCGCCAGGAGCTTGGCGATCCGCTGTGGGCCTTCTTCGCGCGCCGGGCCAGGCTTGGGACCGCGCGGTTTTGAGGGAAATTCGCCGGCGCGGCGTGGCCGCGGCACCGGTTCGCGCTTCGTTCGTTGCGGTGGAGGTTTGTTTCTCATACGGGGTCTCAATGCTGTTCGGGAAGCGCAAGCGTATCGTCAATAGAATCCTCATCGTTGAGGATGAGCCTTTGACTGCGTTTGATACGGAAAATGTGATCGGCGGCGAAGGTTATACGGTCGTCGCCACCCTCGACCGGTTCGCCGACGCCATCGAGACGCTGGATCGCGAGAAGGTCGACTTGATCCTGTGCGATGTGCGCTTGACCGGCGAGCGGACCGGTGTCGACCTCGCCCACCATGCGCGCGGCCGTGGAATCCCCGTGCTGTTTGTCACCGGCGCCGCCCCGGAAAATGCCGAGGATATGGTGATCGGCGTGCTGATGAAGCCCTACAATCACCGTACCTTGCGGTCGGCGCTAACCGCAATCGAGAGCTATTTGGCGGGCCAGAAAGTACGTCCGCCCAAGGGGCTGACTCTGTTTCCGAAGGCGACGGTCTAAATCAATTCCTCGAGCTTGCGGTGGAAATCGACGATTCCTGCTTCCAACGTGCCGAGCACGACCTCGTCGATCTGACCGGAAGCCAATCCCCGGTGGCACAGCGCCGCTGCGTGGAAATCTTCCGCCCCAAAGGTCCCGCCATCAAGCAGGTCCCAACTACGCTGCCAATGCGCTTCGGCCTCGTTGCTGGTCGGCTTTTCCGGAATCAGCATGAAGTCCTCGACCAGTGTACGATCGACCGACTGGGGCATGCCAACCAGCAAATTGATGTAATCCGGGCTGACGATGATCACCGATCCGGGGAACAGCTGGTAAGTGTAGGTCAGTGCTTTGCGCAACTGGGTCCAGTCGTCGCGATCGATTTCGGCGAGGTAGGATTCCCGCCCCACAACCGCCCGCTGGTGCCGGCCGATCGTATCCGCCGCGGTGATGCCATCGGTGAAGAATGGCGCGATGGTTTGCGCATGCAGCCGCTGAACGTGGTAGCTTTCGAGGAAGGCGTCGACGAACAACTTCCAGTTGCCGCCAACAACGTGCGTGCGGCGACGGTAGAGGTAGTGATCGCCTAGCCCGAATGCATCGAGATCGGGCGCCAGGGCCTGCGCGTCGGTAAAGTCGGCGGCCTCGTCCTTAGCCCACCAGATCAGGCCGCCTGCCTCGACGCAGGGATATTCCCTGAGGCCGTGCGTCGACTTGTCGAACCCGGGGAAACAGTCTCCGCGCGGCATTCCCGTCAGCTCTCCGTCCGGCTTGTAAGCCCAGGCGTGATAGGGGCAGATGATCCGCTTGGCCGGCACCGGCTCGGAGCTATCGATCAGGCGAGTGCCCCGGTGGCGGCAGACATTGGCGAAGACATGAGCCCTGCCGTCGTCATCCCTGGTCAGGATCAGCGGTGTTCCATAGCCGTCATGCGCGACGGCCTGGCGGGGCTCCGTGAGCAGGGCCGAAGGGGCCAGCAAATGCGGCAGCTTGTCGAATATCTTCCGCTGCTCGGCCTCGAAACGGTCCGGGTCGATGTAGATGTTTGCCTTGAGTGTCCTGACTTCATCACCAAGCACGGTTTCACCGTGGGCAAGCGCCTCGGCCAGGGCGCGCTGACCGGGCGTCGGACGGCGCGGCGTTCGGGGCATATCCATGGCGTCGCAGACTGCGCCTCAGGACGATCAGTTTCAAGGCCGAACCGAGTGTAAAATGCGCTTCCCCTTGGGAAGGAGATCGCTAGGCTCGCCAGGTCATCAGCACCGCGAAGCGAGGAACGACGTGGCCGAGAAACCCAAAGGCATGAAGTTGTTGAAGGCGGCGCTGTCGACGCGGAAGTCTGCGTCGATGCTGGCGTTCGGCTTTTCGTCGGGATTGCCATTCGCCTTGCTGATCGGGACGCTCAACGCCTGGCTAGGCGAGGTCGGGATCAATCTCGCAACGATCGGTGTGCTGTCCTGGATCGGGCTCACCTATTCGTTCAAATTCCTCTGGTCTCCCGCCGTGGACCGCCTTGAGATTCCGGGTGTCAACCGGTTGGGACGGCGCAAGAGTTGGATTCTCAGTTGCCAGCTGGTCCTCATCGCTTCGTTCGTGGCACTGGGTCTGACGGATCCTGTGACCAATATCGGCTGGTTCGCCATTTTTGCGTTCCTTGGCGCCTTCGCTTCGGCAACCCAGGACGTCGCGGTCGACGCGTGGCGCATCGATGTCGCGGATGAGAAGACTCCAGTCGAGCTGCTCTCCGCAATCTACCAGTTCGGCTATCGTATCGCCTCAATCGTCGGCGGCGCCTTCGCGCTGTTCCTCGCTGCCCGGATGAGCTGGGGCGGGGTCTATCTGCTGATGGCCCTATTCGTGCTGCTGGTGCTGATCATTGCTCTTGCTGCCCCCGATACCGAGCGGCCGCCGAAGGGCTTGATCGACGAGCAGCTGAGGCAGCCCGGTGAGCTGGCGCCGCGCGCCCGTCTCGTTGCATTGGCAGTCGTCCTAATTGCCTGGGCCTGGGCGATGATTTCGATCGGCCGGTTCATGGCCTCCATGCTGGCAGCGCAGGAAAGCGGCCAAAAGCTTCCGTCGGTCTCGGATTTCACCAAGTACACCGGTCCCTGGATCATTGTTGCGACCGTGTTCCTGCCATTGCTCGTTGCCGCCGTGACAAATTGGCTGAAGGTGCGCGGTCAGCAAGTATTGGGACAGGTTGACGACAATCATTCCAGCGGCCGGGTGGCGGCAAACCATATTTACGGCGCGCTTGTTTCACCGCTAGCGGAATTGGCCGAGCGACTCCGGTGGGGCGTACTGATCATCATCGGCTTCATCCTCACCTATGCGCTCTGCTATAATATCTGGTCGAGTTTCGCCTTCCCCTTCTACCTCGACTATCTCCACTACACGAAGGACGAGGTCGCGTTCGCGTCCAAGATTTTCGGCATCATCATGACGATGATTGGCATTAGCCTGGGAGGGTATCTGTTCGCTCGCATCGGCAAGTTTCCGACCGTGCTGCTCGGCGCCATCCTGCCACCGATCGGCAACCTGGTTTACGCCGACCTTGCTGAGGGCGGGGCCAACATCGATGCGGTCGCGCATTTCCTGTTTCTCGACCGGTTGGCGATGCTGTTCGGATCCGACGAGAGGATGATGCGGCTGCTTTTGGCGATCAGCTACGAGAACATCTCGACCGGCATCGCGCTGACCGCATTCGTGGCCTATTTATCGGGCATCGTTTCCAAGAAACATACCGCTGTCCAATACGCCCTGCTGTCGTCGCTGACCTTCCTGGTGGGATCGCTCGGTCGAGGCGTTGCCGGGGAGATGTTCGACAAGCTTGGTTATGGGCCGGTGTTTCGATGGACTGCCGCATTCGGCTTGCTGTCGGTGCTGTTCGTGGCAATGGAATGGATCCGGGTGTCTGCGGGCGATCGGCGCCAAAAAAGGGATGCTCTCGCCGCCGCCGGACAAGCAACCGACCAGTCCGACCCGGCTCGGCAGACTAGCTGAGCATTGGCGGACTAATCGGGCAGCGGGCCGTTCAAGGCCAGCAGCTCCCCGGCGAGATAGAGCGAGCCAAACACCAGCACGCGTGCTTTCTTGCGCAGCGCCGTCATCGCGTCGGCGAGGCCAGACCTCGCTCGCGCCGCCAGCCCCATGCTTTCCGCCAAATGCGCCAAATCCTGAGGCGAGCGGCATTCGTGCCCGTCGATCGGCAGGGTGAGTACCTCGTTGGCGATGCCCTTGAAGGGCCGCAGCGTTCCGGCCGCATCCTTCGTCGTCAGGCTCGCAAACAGAAGTACCAGCGGCAGGCCGTCGACCCAAAGCTCGCTGCCCCGGGGCAGCATGTCGAATAGCGGGCCTGTGTGAAGCTGTTGCAGACGCGCGGGCCAATTAGCCCAGCCTAGCGCGGCGGTGAGCGAGGATGGCTGCACGGTAATGGCGGGCTGGTGCCGCAGCATCGCCACTGCCAGCGCGGCATTGAGCGCCTGATGCTTGCCCGGCAAACGAGGAAGGGGAAGTTCCAGTTCGCCATGCCGGTCGCGGTAGCGAATGCGGCCGCCGCGGACCGCCGCGTGCCAGTTTAGCCCTCGCGGTTCCCAGATGGCGCCCGCATCGCGAGAAATCTCGCCAATCTTGTCAGCGACCGCGGGAGGATAGAGCTGAGTCACAAGCGGCACGCCGCGCTTGGCAATCCCGGCCTTCTCGGCGCCAACCTCAACCATTGTCTTGCCGAGGAAGGCCTGGTGGTCGAGGCCGAGGCTGGCAATCCCGCAGACCAGCGGCTTGTCTATGATATTGGTCGCATCGAGCCGCCCGCCGAGGCCGACCTCCAGGATGCAGGCATCCGCCGGCGTTTCGGAAAAGGCGAGAAAGGCGACGGCGGTGTTGACCTCGAACAGGCTGGCTCCGACCGCGTCGTTGATGTCGACAACCCGGCCCATCAGGTCGGCGAGACGCGCGTCATCGATCAACTGCCCTGCGATGCGGATCCGCTCATTGTATCGAACCAGGTGCGGGCTGGTGAAGGCGTGAACTCGCTTGCCGGCAGCCTCGAGCGCGGCGCGGAGGAATGCGCAAGTCGATCCTTTGCCGTTTGTCCCGGCGACATGAAAGATCGGCGGCAATCGGTCCTGCGGCCGACCGAGCTTATCGAGGAGCGCCGCGATCCGATCGAGGTTCAGATAATCGCGGTCGGCATATTGGGTCGCCTGCCGATCGATCAGTGCCGCGACCCGCGGATCCGCCGAGCGGATCACTTCCTTCATTACGCCGCCTTTTTGGACTTTTCGGGCGCCAGATAGCCGATCAACCGGCCGAGCCGATCCTTCAAGGCGTGCCGCGGGACGACCATGTCGATCATGCCGTGCTCGAGCAAATACTCGGCTCGCTGGAAGCCCTCCGGCAATTTCTCGCGGATAGTCTGCTCAATCACCCGCTGGCCGGCAAAGCCGATCAGCGCTCCGGGCTCGGCAATCTGTACGTCTCCCAGCATCGCATAGCTGGCGGTGACGCCGCCGGTGGTCGGGTCCGTCAGCACGACGATGTAGGGCAGGCCGGCTTCGCGCAGCTTTGCCAGCGCGACGGTCGTCCGCGGCATCTGCATCAGGGACAAAATGCCTTCCTGCATCCGCGCGCCACCGGCCGCAGTGAACAGAATATAAGGGCAGTTCTTGGCAATCGCCTTGTCGACCCCCGCGACGAACGCCGCTCCGACCGCGACTCCCATCGAGCCGCCCATGAAGGCGAAATCCTGCACGCCGACCACCGCCGGGTGACCCTCGATCTTGCCGATTGCGTTGATCAGTGCGTCGCGCTCGTCAGTCGCCGAGCGGGCAGCTTTGATGCGGTCGGTGTAGCGCTTGGTATCGCGAAACTTGAGCGGATCCTCGCGAACTTCAGGGCTGGGCAGGATGTCATATTTCTGCCGGTCGAATAGAGCGTCGAAGCGGACCTTGGGCCCGACCCGGTCATGATGGTCGCAGCGCGGGCAGACGTACAGATTGTCTTCCCACTCCTTCGTGAAGACCATCGATCCGCACTTCTTGCACTTGTGCCACAGATTGTCGGCGGATTGGCGCTTGGTCAGCGATTGGATGCCCTTGCGGACGCTGCTCAGCCAGCTCATCAAAACCTCTTGAATGTGTCGGCGGCGAGGTAGGCCGGGCTAGCGGCAAAGTCCACTAAAGGGTTGCCGCAATCGCCCTCAATGCTTCGTCGGGATGCTCGGCCCCCGTCACCGGGCGGCCAATGACTAGGATCGATGCGCCGGCGTCGATCGCTGCGCGCGGGGTCATCACCCGCTTCTGGTCGCCGATGGCGGCGTCAGCCGGGCGAATGCCGGGGACGACGAAGAAACCGTCCTTCCACTGCTTACGAGCGGCTCTCACCTCGCTACCCGAGCAGACGATCCCGTCGAGCCCGGCTTCCCTGGCAAGCCCGGCGAGGCGCTCGACCTGGCTATGGCTGTTGCCATTGACCCCGATAGCGTTGAGGTCGTCTCCGTCGAGGCTGGTCAGGACGGTCACCGCTACTACCTTGGTACCGGCCGGCGCCGCGGCCTTGGCATCCTCAAGCATGGCCCGTCCACCTGTGGCGTGAACCGTGAGCACCGCCGGCGTGATCGGCGCCAGCGCCTGCACTGCCTTGGCCACTGTGTTGGGAATGTCGTGGAGCTTCAGGTCGAGAAATATCGGCAGACCAAGCTCGGCCAGTTCGAGCACGCCCTGGCGGCCGTTGTGGCAGAAGAACTCCAGTCCCAGCTTGAGCCCGCCGGCGTGGCGTTTGACCGCCGCGGCGATCGCTCTGGCCCGCTCCATATCGGGCGTGTCGATGGCGACGAAGATCGGGCTGCTCATGCCGCGCCGTCCTCATCGTCTAGCTGGGATGCAGACAGTGGGGCAGCCGGGGTGACGACCGGCCGCTCCGCCAGCGCCAGCTTGCGGCGCAACCCCCAGATTTTTCCGCGCAGGATCAAATAAGGTGGCAGGAAGCCGACCAGGAAGGTCAGCAGCAGCATGACCGGCAGCTTTACGTCGGCCTGCAGGCTACCCCACAGGCTGACTGTGACGTCGTTCCAGTTGCGGGTCGCGAAGATCGCCAGGCTGACCGCGACCACCACCCAGAACAGCGTCTTCAGAAAGTTCATTCGTTGCTCCCCGCGCCAGCGCCTTTAAGCGACTGTGGCGACTCTGACCAGACAGCAGATATGCTAATGCTGTTCGGCGCTCGAAAGAGTCGGCTTGCCGCAGGGAGATTCCTGAGGGAGTTGAGCGTTGTCGGCGCGTGCGCCACACCGGGGGTGGGGAGGATGAGAGTTTCCGTTGGAACGTCAGTTTAAGATCGGCCTCGGCGTATTTGCGTTGGCCCTCGGGGCGCTTACGCTCGCCCAGCCGCATGGCAAATCCGGCTCGGGTGCAACGAACAGCGCGCAGGCGAAGGTCACCGCGCGGCTGGCGACGGTCGACCCGAGCGCACGCAGCCGGATCGACTATGCCAAGCTCGATGCCCGGCTCCAGCGGATGGTCGAGAAGCCGACCATGGTCGGCATGGCCGTCGGCATTGTCGAGAACGGCCGCATCACTTTCCTCAACGGATACGGCGAAACGCTGGAGGGATCAGGCGAGAAGGTGACGCCGGAAACGGTGTTCCGCTGGGCCTCGGTGTCGAAAGGCGTCGCCTCGACCATGGTCGCCAAGCTGGCCGAGGAGGGGCGGCTCAGCCTCAACGAGCCGGTCGCCGACGTGGCTCCCTCGCTTCACCTGCCAGGCCGCAACGAATTCAAGGCCACGGTCGGCGATGTGCTGAGCCACCGCCTCGGTCTCTACCGAAACGCCTTCGACAACAAGCTGGAGGAGGGGCAGGACGTCACCTTCCTCCGCGGCACCCTGTCAACGCTCAATAGTATCTGCCCGCCGGGCAGCTGCTGGAGCTACCAGAATGTCGCCTATGACGCGGCTAGCGAAATGGTCAGCCGGGTCAGCGGCATGCGCTACCAGGAGGCGGTCGAGCGCGACCTGTTCGCGCCGCTCGGGATGACGTCGGCCAGCCTCACCATGAACGGGCTCACCAGTTCCAAGAGTTGGGCGCGGCCCCACAGCGTCGGGCGTCGCCCGCTCGAGCTCAACGACGATTATTACCGGGTGCCCGCCGCCGGCGGAGTCAACAGCGACATCAAGGACATGGCGATGTGGATGCTGGCCCAGATGGGCGAGATGCCGCAGGTGCTGAGCCCGCAATTGCTGGAGACCATACATCAGGGGCGGGTGAAAACGCCCGGCGAGCGCGCGCGGATGCGCAAGTTTTTGGAACGGCTCGGTACCGCCGAATATGGCTATGGCTGGCGCAGTTACGATTACGCCGGCCATCATATCGTCGGTCACCGCGGCGGCGTGAATGGCTACCGCTCGCTGATCCTGTTCGATCCCCAGTTGAAAAGCGGAGTGGTCGCCCTGTGGAACAGCAATACGTCGCAGCCTGGCGGGCTGGAGTTCGAGGTGATGGACATGCTCTATGGCCTGGACTTCCGCGACTGGATGGAACTCGACAGGGGCGGTCCGCGCGCTCCCGAACCAAATGAGGTAGCGGCGCGACGAAACGGTAGCCGCCGCGGCTAATCCGGACTCATCAGCGGCGACATTCCATGGTATTCGGGCTGCGCTAGGGGCAACTGCCTGGGCGGGGACGGACGATGACCAATGAAGACGACCGTGCGTTCCACCTGGAACGCGCTGCGCAATGCCGCAGGATGGCAGAGGAGGCGGCCGACCCGGCCGTTCGCAATCTCCACGAGCAGCTGGCGGAGTTCCATGAAGCTGAAGCGGGCCGTGAGGAGTGGCAACTCACTGACAGCGGGAATCCGGCTTAATCCGACTTGGGCGGCTCGTCGCGGGACGCCCGCTCGATATCCTTGCGGTCCTTGCGGTGGGACAAATAGCGCGTCCCCATTCCGGCAATCGACGTCGCCATGCCGATTGCCACCGCCCAGGCGTGCCAGCTGGGATCTTCGGGCTTGGGCCAGGCGACGATCCCGAGGAAGAACACGCTGATCGTCGAGATCAGATAGCCAACGCCTTTCACGTCGATCTTCAATTCATCCCTTTCACGTCCGTTGTGGAACGGCGGCGACGCTGCGCGGTTGAGCAACGCACATAGATAGAAAGGGGTTCGTAATGCCCGAGTCACAAGCGTTGGACGCAATTGCGCTGCTGAAGCAGGACCATCGAACGGTCGAGGATTTGTTCGCGCAATTCGAAAAGGTTAGCGGCGAGGGCCGCAAACAAAAAATTGCCGAGCAAATCTGCCTAGAGCTGTCGGTTCACGCCAGGATCGAGGAAGAGATCTTCTATCCGGCCTGTGAAGGCAAGGTCGAGGATGACCTGCTCAAGGAGGCCTATGTCGAGCATGACGGCGCCAAACTGCTGATTTCCCAGATCATGGATGGCGAGCCGAGTGATGAGTTCTACGACGCCAAGGTGACCGTGCTGCAGGAGCAGATCGAACACCATGTCGAGGAAGAAGAGAAGCGCATGGAAGGACTCTTTTCCCAAGCGCGCAAGGCAGGGCTCGACATGGACGCGCTGGGCGAGCAGCTGGCTGCCCGCAAGCAACAGCTAACGGCGGAGTACCAGGCAAGCGGCATTCCCAAGCCCGAGCTGACCACGACTTAAGGGTGTCGGTGCCCCGACCGGCTTCGCTTTCATAATTGGCGGATTTCCGGGGT
>Ga0310811_10010285_pt1 | contig 12081 bp, 10 predicted proteins | sample YCmetagenome_FD_207642 | JGI IMG/M metagenome (GOLD analysis project Ga0310811, IMG submission 207642) | Soil microbial communities from experimental microcosm in Duke University, North Carolina, United States - YC | ecosystem: Engineered > Artificial ecosystem > Soil microcosm > Unclassified ...
ACGCAGCCGGACGGCAGCGGCGGCCACCCGATCCCCAAGTGGGACATCACCGCATGGCACTGGTACTCGGACATGGGCGATATCACGTTCGCCCGCGGCATCAATGTGCTGAAACACCTGCAGTTTGCCTATCACAAGCCCATCTGGATCACCGAATTCGGCGCGCGGCCGACCTACTCGGAACGGCAGTCGGCCGCGTACCTGGTCGGCGAGAATGCACTAGCCGGCTATGTCGCGAACGCACAAAAATACGATATTCAAAGCGTCGCTATGTATGAACTATACGACGACCAGATCTATGGCGGCGATGGAAACTACGGCGTGATCACGCATGACGGGGTCACGCACAAAGCACGCTATGACGTCGTCAAGCAGTTCATCGCGACGCATCCGATGCCATGACCCAGCACGTGCTCGCCGCCCGGCGAGCACGCAGCCGTTCCTTTCGCTGCCGTTAATGAGCATTCCGCGCGCCAACGCGCAGAATGCTCCGATTTCTAGTGAACGAACAAAAATGCCGAATCGTTCGTTTAACTATTAATCCTCACGCGGTCTCCAGCGTGGGCAGCAGCGCGGGAATGCTGGCCAGAAACGCGCGCACATTCATCGCAATCACTTCGTGCGCCGGCGTGGTGTTGTCGTTGGCGTAGATGCGCCGGCGTATCGCCAAATGCGACACCGCACCGTGCAGCATCCAGCCGATTTCGGTCAGACAGTCGACGTTGGCGGGCACGCTGCGGTGCGCCTCATGGGCCGCCTCGATCACGATGATCTCCAGCGCGTGCGTCACCACGGCATTGGTATACGTCGGCGCCATGCGCAGTCCGTCGAGAGACGAGTATAGGAACAGCCTCAGCCATCGGCGGGTGAGCAGCGTTTCATAGTAGTCGCGGTAAAACGTGTTGAGCCGCGCCTCGATGGGTATGCTGCGGTCCCTCAAGTTCACGAACCACATCGCCTTGAAGAGCCCGGCGATTTCCCGGTTATAAACTTCCTCGATCAATGCGGCTTTGCTTGGAAACAGACTGTATAGCAAGCGCTGCGACACCCCGCACGCCTCGGCGATTCCGCGCGTCTGCGCTTTCAGACCGTGCTCCGCGAAATAGTCCGCGGCTTTCGCCAGCACGCGCGCCTGACGCTCGGCACGCGGCAGACGCTGTTGGGGCGCCTTTTTTGCCGTCCGCTTGGCGGCAACCTCGGCACTCGCCGCCGCGCCGTCCGGTTGCGCCGGCAGTTTGTTATGGGCCTTCATGACTCTCCCTGTCTCAATCCTCCCGCACACTTTCACGCAATTAAGTCGTCATGCGATGACTTAAGATTTTCTACAGTATGGGTCAGAGTGTCTTGGCGCCACCGCCTGGCGTTCGCGCTGCCGCGTCGGCACGCGAGCGGCTAGCACTGCGCTCGATTATCGCATGCGCGAACCGCGCCTCGGGACCGAGGCGGTGGCTGGCGTTGCCGGCGACCGTTTCCAGCCGAATTGCCCAGGCCGGAGCGCGGCCAAGTCGCGCGCTACAATGCCCGATTCGAAACGAGTGCGACCGGACGCACGCCGACCCACCGGATGGAATCAGGGTGGGAATCGACGGCGCAACGGCGAGATGCCTGACGCAATAAAGCTGGCGCGACCAAGCGTTTCCGGCCGGACTCTCCGTTTAACCTCACAGGGCGACACGAATGGCTCAATACGTTTTCACGATGAACCGGGTCGGCAAGATCGTCCCGCCCAAGCGCCACATCCTCAAGGACATCTCGCTGTCCTTCTTTCCCGGCGCCAAGATCGGCGTGCTGGGCCTGAACGGCTCCGGCAAGTCGACGCTGCTTAAGATCATGGCCGGTTTGGACCATGACATCGAAGGCGAAGCGACGCCGATGCCGAACATGCGCATCGGCTACTTGTCGCAGGAACCGCAGCTCGACCCGGAGCACACGGTGCGCCAGGCGGTCGAGGAAGGTCTCGGCGACGTGTTCAATGCGCAAAAGAAGCTCGACGAAATCTACGCGGCCTATGCGGAGCCGGATGCCGACTTCGACGCGCTGGCCGCGGAGCAAGCCAAGTACGAGGCGATCCTCGCGGCCAGCGACGGCGGCGGCGAGCAGCAACTCGAAATCGCGGCCGATGCGCTGCGGCTGCCGGCCTGGGACGCGAAGGTCGGCCATTTGTCGGGTGGCGAAAAACGCCGCGTCGCGCTGTGCAAGCTGCTGCTGTCCAAGCCGGACATGCTGCTGCTCGACGAACCGACCAACCACCTCGACGCCGAATCGGTCGACTGGCTCGAACAGTTCCTGGTGCGCTTTCCCGGCACCGTGGTCGCCGTCACGCACGATCGCTACTTTCTCGACAACGCCGCCGAGTGGATTCTCGAACTCGACCGCGGCCACGGCATTCCGTGGAAGGGCAATTACAGCAGCTGGCTCGATCAGAAGGAAGAGCGGCTGAAGCAGGAGGAAGCGTCCGAGTCGGCACGCCAGAAAGCAATCAAGAAAGAACTGGAATGGGTGCGGCAGAATCCGAAAGGCCGCCAGGCCAAGTCCAAGGCGCGTATCGCGCGCTTCGACGAACTCAACAGCCAGGAATACCAGAAGCGCAACGAGACGCAGGAAATCTTCATACCGATCGGCGAACGTCTCGGCAATGAAGTACTCGCCTTCGAGAACGTCAGCAAGAGCTTCGGCGACCGCCTGTTGCTGGACAATCTGAGCTTCGCGGTGCCGCCCGGCGCGATCGTCGGCATTATCGGCCCGAACGGCGCCGGCAAGTCGACGCTGTTCAGAATGCTGACCGGCCAGGAACAGCCGGATTCCGGCACGATCCGCCGCGGCCCGACCGTCAAGATCGCCTACGTCGATCAAAGCCGCGACGCGCTGGACGGCGACAAGACCGTCTTCGAAGAAATCTCGGGCGGCGCCGACGTGCTCACGGTAGGCCGCTACGAAACGCCGTCGCGCGCCTACATCGGGCGCTTCAATTTCAAGGGCGGCGACCAGCAGAAACGGGTCGGCAATCTGTCCGGCGGTGAGCGTGGCCGCCTGCACCTGGCCAAAACGCTGATCGCCGGCGGCAACGTGCTGCTGCTCGACGAACCGTCAAACGATCTGGACGTCGAGACGCTGCGCGCGCTCGAGGATGCGTTGCTGGAGTTTGCCGGCTCGGTGATGGTGATCTCGCACGATCGCTGGTTTCTCGACCGGATCGCGACGCACATCCTGGCATTCGAAGGCGATTCGCAGGCCGTATTCTTCGACGGCAATTACCAGGAGTACGAAGCCGACAAGAAGAAGCGGCTCGGCGAAGAAGGCGCCGCCCCGAAGCGGATTCGCTACAAGCCCATCACGCGCTGAGGCGCGCCCGGGCGGTTGCTCCGCCGGCGTGCACCAAGGCACGCCGCGTGCTGCGCATCCCTTCGATAGGGTCGGAGGCGGCGTGCCGACACCCCGGCCGTCCCCCTGCCCCGGAACCACGCGATGCCGAGTCGCAGCACCCTGCGTCTGTTGCTGAGCACCGCCGCACTCGCGGCGGTGCTTGGTGTCGGCGCCGTGCTGGCGCTGCACTTCATCACCGACGCCATACAAAGCCGGGTGGTCGAGATGCTTGGCCCGCTTGGCCATGCCGATTCGATCCAGATCGGACTGAAGCGCATCGAACTGACCAATGTGACGCTGCGCGCGCCCCCCGGCTGGCCCGCCACCGATGCGTTGCGCGCCGAAACGGTCACCATGGCGCCCGATCTGCGCGCACTGTTATCGGGCCACTCCGCTATCCATCGTGTCGCGATCGACAATTTCTACCTGTCGGCGCTGCGCACCGCGAACGGCCAAATCCAGCTATTGCCAAACCTGAAGCAGTCGGCCCTCGAGCTCCGGCGTAAAGACGCCAGCGAAGGGCGGCCACCGCGGGAAACGCAAGTCGATCAGTTCGACCTCGAACACGGCACAATAGACTTCTTCGACGCCACCGTGCGCAAGCCGCCGTACCGAATGCGGATCGACGACGCGCTTGCGCGGGTCGAAAATCTGCACTTCCCTCTAACGACCTCGCACACGCGCGTCGCGCTGACCGGCGCACTGCGCGGCCCGGCACATGTCGGACACCTGTCGTTCAACGGCTGGATCGCGCTGGCGAGCAAGGATTCCGACACGACGACCCAACTGTCCGGTGTCGACTTGGTGTTGTTCTCCCCTTATTTGACGAGAAAGAGCGACATTGCGGTAAAAAGCGGAACGTTCGATCTGGATATGCATTCGACGGTACGGAACTACCGGCTGCACGCGTCCGGAACACTGACGCTGAATCGCATCGAACTGGAGAACGGCGACGGGGCGCTAGCGAGTTTCATGTCGATTCCGCGGCAAGTCGCGCTAGCGGCGCTGAAAGACAAACATGACAAGGTCACGCTGAAGTTCACGCTCGACGGCAACCTGCGCGACCCGCACTTTTCTCTAAATGAAGACCTGGCGACGCGCATCGCGGCCGGCTTTGCGAAGGCACTGGGCGTCGACGCGGAAGGCGTCGCGAAGGGCGCTGGCGAAACCGCCAAGGGCCTCGGCAACGCCCTGAAGAACCTGCTGGGGCAGTGACGCGGGCGAGTCGCGCGCCCGCTCGCGCCACGCAGTCGCCAGACAAAGCGCTCAGTACGCAGCGGTGCGCGCGTCCAGCCACGCCTTGGCGGCGCCGCTGACGTGCTGGCCGACGCGTTCCCGCACCTGGGCGTGATAGGCGTTCAGCCAGTCGATCTCATCGTCGCGCAGCAGCGTGCGGTCGATGCAGCGGGTGTCGATCGGGCACAGGGTCAGCGTCTCGAAGCACAAGAATTCGCCGAACTCGGTCTGGCCAGCCGCGCGGCTGAGCAACAGGTTTTCGATGCGCACGCCCCATTGGCCGGGCCGATAGATGCCCGGCTCGTCCGATGTGATCATCCCGGCCTCCATGGCGGTCCACGGTTCGGCCGGCGCGTAATGCGCAATCACCTGTGGCCCCTCGTGCACGTTGAGGAAGTAGCCAACGCCGTGGCCGGTGCCGTGGCCGTAATCGGCCCCGCCCGCCCAGATCGGTGCGCGCGCGATCGCATCGAGCATCGGCGCGCGGATGCCGCGCGGAAATTGCGCGCGCGCCAACGCGATCATGCCTTTCAACACCAGGGTGCAGTCGTGCTTCTGGGCGTCGCTGACCCGGCCGACCGGCACCATGCGCGTGATGTCGGTGGTGCCGGTCGTGTAGTGTCCTCCCGAGTCGATCAGCAGCAGCCCGTCGCCTTCGATCGTTGCATGCGATTCGGGCTGCGCGCGGTAGTGCGGCATCGCGCCGTTCGCGTTGAACGCGGCGATGGTCGCAAAGCTCGGGCTGACAAAGTCCGGGCGACGTGCCCGCGCGGCGCTCAGTTGTTCGTCGATGGTCAGCTCGGTGACGGTTTCGCGTCCCAAAGCCGACTCGAACCAGGCAAAGAATTCGGCGAGCGCCGCCCCGTCCTGCTCCATGGTCGCGCGGATGTCGTCCGCCTCGGCCTCGGTCTTGCGTGACTTCGCGAAAGTGGACGGGTTGACCGCCTCGACAAAGGTAACGCCATCGCGCACCGCCTGCAGCAATCCGTACGTCACGCGGCGCGGATCCACCAGCAGCGTCGCCCCGGCCGACAGCGCGGCCAGCGCGAGGGGTGCCTCCTGGTACGGCGCGACGCGCACGCCGTCATGGTTCAGCGCGGTGCGCAGCGGCTCGCCGATCTTGCCGTCCGCGACAAAGATCGTCGCGCCATCGAGCCCGATCAGTGCATGCGCGACGAACACCGGGTTGTAGTTCACGTCCGAGCCGCGCAGATTGAAGATCCACGCCAGATCATCGAGCGTCGACACGAAATGCCAGTCGGCGCGATGCGCGCGCATCGCCGCGCGCACATGTGCGAGCTTGTCTGCACGGGAGCGCGCGGGCGCACGCCGCGGCACATGCTCGAACACCGGATCGAGCGGCAAGGTCGGGCGCCCTCTCCAGATGATCTCCAGCAGGTCGACATCGGTGCGCAGATGCGCACCGCACGGCTCCAGCGCCGCGCGCAGCGCGCGCGCCGCCGCGATGCCGAGCACGCTGCCGTCGACGCCCGTTGTCATGCCGCGCTCGAGATGTGCGGCAAGCCAGTCGATGTGCGGCTGCGCCTGGCCGGGCTGAACCTTCATCCATTGCACGCCGCTACCGGCCAGTTGCGCTTCGGCCTGCGTCCAGTATCGGCTGTCGACCCACAACCCGGCAAAATCGGCGGTCACCACCAGCATGCCCACCGAGCCGGTGAAGCCGGTCAGCCAGACGCGGCCTTGCCAGCGCGCGGGCAAGTATTCGGACAGATGCGGGTCGGCTGACGGCACGATGTACGCGGCGAGGTCTTCGCGCGCCATGGCCGCGCGCAGCCGCGACAGGCGTTCGGGAATCGAATCCGCGCCGCCGGCGGCGGCATTATGGGCACTCATGAGCGAGCCTCCAGCAAATTCTTCCAGCAATGGAATCCATCGACGTCAAGCTAGCGTGCACGCCGGCGCGTGCCGGCCGCACCGAGTTGCGTCGTCGTGGCGACCGCGGCGAGCGTGACGAACACGACGGCAGCCCATTCGAGCGTATCGCCGTCGTCGAACAATCCGGTCGCGTTGCCCGCTAGTTTCGTCGCCAAGGCAGTCAGTACACCGATAACCAGCGCACTTGTCAGGCCGCTGCGCCGCGACGGATGCAGGCGCCAACCAAACCAGCCGATTGCCGCGCCGAGCCATGCAAAGCCGATCCAACCCATCAGACTAAGTCCCCATCAAATATCCGATTCGTCCGATATGCGAGAAAACGCGCCGTGATTAACATTTTCTATCTACATCATTCGCGGATGGACCATCCGCGCACCGCTCGAAGCGACCGAGTGTAGGAGGACCGCATGCCGATGGCAAGCCGCGCCTTCGCCGTGCGCGGCACCTGGCCACACCCACCCATTATGCGCATTGCCCTGCTCGACGCAGACCTGCCACAAGCCCGACGCATCGCCAAAGCGTTGGCGCTGGCCGATCACAGTTGCGGCCTGTTCAACGCGTGCCTACCGCTGTTGCGCGCGCTGCAGCGCGACGGCTTCGATGCGCTGATCGCCGCTTGCGTGTCCGAAGCGGATGCCCGCGCGCTGCTCGCCAGCACGCGCGCGCTGCAGCCGGCGCTGCCGGTCATCCTGATGCTGGCGCGCGCACGGCATCTGGTCGGCTGCCTGCACGCCGGGGCGGACGACTGCATCATTCAGCCGGTGCGCGCCGACGAGCTGCTGGCACGCACCGACGCGCTGCTGCGGCGCGTCGGACTGGGCCGCTCGCGCGCCGACAAAATCGAGACGTTCGATGGCTATGCCTTCGACGCGACGCGGCTCCAGGTGGTCGCGAACGACGGTGCGGCGGTGCAATTGACGCCAAAGGAGTTCCGCTTCGCCTTGCTGCTGTTCCGCAACCGCTCGCGGCCGGTGTCGCGCGAACACATCCTCGCCGCAGTGTGGGGACGCGACACCCGCAAGCCGTCGCGCACCGTCGACACGCACGCGTCGCGGCTGCGCGTGAAGCTGCGGCTTTCCCCGGAGCGCGGCTACCGGCTGTTGCCGCTATATGGACACGGATATTGCCTCGAATTCGTGCCCGCGCCGCGCCATGCGCTAGCGTATTTGGGGCCACATTGCGCCCTCTAAGTGTCGAAATCGTAAAAAAGCTATAATCGGGCGCTGGTTTACGACTGTCATAACTGCGGCCGATCGGCGCTTTGCTTTGCGAAGCGGCGCTGGTCAGGCCGCCGGTAAATCGTCCTCACATGCATCTGCTCGCGATCGGGATCAATCACCACACCGCGCCAGTCGCCTTGCGCGAACGGGTGGCGTTCCCGCTCGACCAGCTCCAGCCCGCGCTGCGCACGCTGAAAGCCGCGTGGCAGGGGGGGCACGGCGCGGCGCATGGCGGCGCCGTGCACGACGCGTCGGCGGCGCAGCGGCTGACCCTCGCCAACGAGGCCCTGTCCGAAGCGGCGATCCTGTCGACCTGCAACCGCACCGAGATCTACTGCGCGACCGACGACCGTGCCGGGCGCGAACACGCTATCGCCTGGTTGTCCGCCTATCACGGGATTTCGGCCGACGAATTGGCGCCGCATGTCTACGCACTGCCGCAGTCCGAAGCGGTGCGTCATGCGATGCGCGTGGCGTCGGGTCTGGACTCGATGGTGCTCGGCGAAACGCAGATCCTCGGCCAAATGAAGCAGGCTGTGCGCACGGCATCCGAAGCGGGCGCGCTCGGCACTTATCTGAACCAGATGTTCCAGCGCACCTTCGCGGTGGCGAAGGAAGTGCGCGGCCAAACCGAGATCGGCGCGCATTCGGTATCGATGGCCGCTGCGGCCGTGCGGCTTTCGCAGCGGATTTTCGACAAGATCTCGAGTCAGCGCGTGCTGTTCATCGGCGCGGGGGAAATGATCGAGCTGTGCGCCACCCATTTCGCCGCGCAGAATCCGCGCGCGCTGGTGGTGGCGAACCGCACGGCCGAACGCGGCAGCAAGCTCGCCGAGCGCTTTGGCGGCAAGGCCATGCCGCTGGGCGATGTGCCGGCACGGCTGCACGAGTTCGACATCGTGGTGTCATGCACGGCCTCGACCTTGCCGATCATCGGCCTTGGCGCGGTAGAGAGCGCGATCAAGGCGCGCAAGCACCGGCCGATCTTCATGGTCGATCTTGCGGTACCGCGCGATATCGAGCAGGAAGTGGCGCAACTGGAAGATGTGTTCCTGTACACGGTCGACGATCTCGGCACGATCGTGCACGAAGGCAACGCCATCCGGCAGGCCGCGGTCGCCCAGGCTGAGGCGATCATCGAAACACGTGTGCAGGGTTTCATGCATTGGCTCGAACAGCGCAGCGTGGTGCCGGTGATTCGCCATATGCATACGCAGGCCGACACGCTGCGGCGCGCCGAACTGGAGCGCGCGCGCAAGCTGCTCGCGCGCGGCGACGATCCCGCCGCGGTGCTCGAAACACTGTCGCAAGCGCTCACAAACAAGTTCATGCACGGTCCCACGCATGCACTCACGCATGCTTCGGGCGGCGATCGCGACAAGCTCGTCGATTTGCTGTCGGGCTTTTATCGCCACTCGGAGCCCTCCGAGCGTTAGCGGCGCTCGCCGCCGCGCTTTAAGCGCCCGCTCGCCGGCGTGTCCGAGCTGCCGCCGTAGCGGCCGCCACCTCCGGCCCGCTTGCTTCCCTTGCCCTTTATTTGATTGCGCCGATGAAACCGAGTATGCAGAGCAAGCTCGATCAGCTGTCGAGACGGCTGGCCGAGTTGGACGATTTGCTGGCCCGCGAAGACGTCACCGCGAATCTCGACCAGTATCGCAAGCTGACACGCGAGCACGCTGAACTGGCGCCGCTGGTCGATCAATTCAGCGCATGGAAACAGACGCTGCACGACGAGCAGACCGCGCAGGAGCTGCTGTCGGACGCGTCGATGCGCGATTTCGCCGAAGAGGAGATCCGCGCCGCCCGCACGCGCATGCAGCAACTGGAAACCGAGTTGCAAATGATGCTGCTGCCGAAAGACCCGAACGACGAACGCAACATCTTCGTCGAGATCCGCGCGGGCACGGGCGGCGACGAGAGCGCGCTGTTCGCGGGCGACCTGCTGCGGATGTATTTGCGCTACGCGGAACGGCAACGCTGGCAGGTCGAGACCATGTCGGAGAGCGCCTCCGATTTGGGCGGCTACAAAGAGGTGATCGTGCGCATCGTCGGCCAGGGCGTGTATTCGCGTCTCAAGTTCGAGTCCGGCGGGCATCGCGTGCAGCGCGTGCCGGCCACCGAGACGCAAGGGCGCATCCACACCTCCGCCTGCACGGTCGCGGTGATGCCGGAGGCGGACGAGATCGCCGAGATCGAGTTGAATCCGGCCGATCTGCGCATCGACACGTTTCGCGCCTCGGGCGCGGGCGGCCAGCACATCAACAAGACCGATTCGGCGGTGCGCATCACGCACTTGCCGACCGGCATCGTGGTCGAATGCCAGGATGACCGCTCGCAGCACAAGAACAAGGATCGCGCGCTGAAGGTGTTGGCCGCGCGCATCAAGGACAAGCAGCATCAGGCGCAGCATGCGCAAGAAGCGGCGACGCGCCGTAGCCTGGTCGGCTCCGGCGACCGTTCCGAGCGCATCCGCACGTATAACTTTCCGCAGGGCCGGCTCACCGATCACCGTATCAACCTGACGTTGTACAAGCTCGAGCAGATCATGGACGGCGATCTGGAGGCGTTGGTCAATGCGCTGGTGTCGGAGCACCAAGCCGAGTTGCTGGCGGCGATGGGCGAGTCCGAGTGAGCGGGCTGTACGACAAACTCGACGGGCGCGGCGACGGGCTTGGCGGGTGCTGGGATTGGCTCGACGGGCGCCGCGCGGGGCTCGATGACGCGCTCGATCATGGATCCGGCCGAGGCGCTCGATTGACGGGTTCGAAGCGAGCTGACCATGACGACCGTCGCTGAATTGCTGCGCGCGTCGCCGCTGCCGGCACTGGAAACGCGCATCTTGCTCGCCCATGTGCTCGGGTGGTCGCGCACGCAGCTGATCACGCGCGACACCCAGGAACTGCCGGCCGGGCCGCTCGCCGAATTCCACGCCTTGGCGGCCCGGCGCGCGGCCGGCGTGCCGATCGCGCAATTGACCGGCTCACGCGAGTTCTTCGGCCTCGAATTCGAGGTGACGCCCGATGTGTTGATCCCGCGCCCGGAAACCGAGTTGCTGGTCGAACTCGCGTTAGCGGCAGCACGCCGCCTGGCCGCGCCCCGGGTGCTGGACCTCGGCGCCGGCAGCGGCGCCATCGGCGTGTCGATCGCGCATGCCTTGCCGCATGCGACGGTGGTCGCGACCGACCGCTGCGCCGCCGCGCTCGCGGTCGCGCGACGCAATGCGGCCCGACTGGCGGGCGCGCGCGTGGCGTTGCACCTCGGCGACTGGTTCGAGGCGTTGCCGGTGCAGCAGTTCGATGTGATCGTCAGCAACCCGCCGTATATCGCCGCATCGGACCCGCATCTGAACCAGGGCGATCTGCGCTACGAACCGCGCGACGCGCTGACCGACCACGCGGACGGCCTCGGCGCGATCCGTGCGATTGTCGCGGCCGCGCCCCCGTGGCTGGTCATGGGCGGCGCGCTGTGGATCGAGCATGGTTACGACCAGGCCGAAGCCGTGCGCGCGATTTTCAACGCGCATGGCTTCGAGGCCGTTCGTTCGGAACGCGATCTGGCATGCATCGAGCGCGTCACGGGCGGTGTCCGGCCGACGCTCGGGTAAAGCATTTTCCGCTATCATTTCAAGTTCGACTCTCACGCTATTTCACGCAAGGTCCTGTCATGGAAACTCAAGAGCGCATCAAGCAAATCGTCACCGACAACCCGGTGGTGCTATTCATGAAAGGCACTGCGCAATTCCCGATGTGCGGGTTTTCGGGGCGCGCGGTGCAAATCCTGAAGGCCTGTGGCGTCGATAAGCTGTACACGGTCAACGTGCTGGAGGACGACGAGATTCGCCAGGGCATCAAGGAATATTCGAATTGGCCGACGATTCCCCAACTCTATGTGAAAGGCGAGTTCGTTGGCGGTTCGGACATCATGATGGAGATGTACGAAAACGGCGAACTGAAACAGCTGTTCGCCGCCGCCTGATGGCGGCGCCAGGCGCCCATCGTGGACGGCCGCTGATCACCGATGGCGAATCGTAAGCGCCTGATCGTCGCGATTACCGGCGCGACCGGCGCCGCGTATGGCGTCGGCGTGCTGCGTGCGTTGCGCGCGTGCGAGGGCGTCGAAAGTCACTTGCTGGTGTCGTCCGCCGGTTGGCTCAGCGTTCGGCACGAACTCGGACTTGAAAAGGCCGAACTGCATGGGCTCGCCGACGTGGTCCACCATCCGCGCGATGTGGGCGCGACCATCGCGAGTGGTTCGTTCGCGACCGACGGGATGATCGTCGCGCCGTGCTCGATGAAAACGCTGGCGAGCATCGCGCATGGTCTTTCCGACAACCTGATCACCCGCGCGGCGGACGTCACCCTGAAAG
>Ga0310811_10010286_pt1 | contig 12080 bp, 13 predicted proteins | sample YCmetagenome_FD_207642 | JGI IMG/M metagenome (GOLD analysis project Ga0310811, IMG submission 207642) | Soil microbial communities from experimental microcosm in Duke University, North Carolina, United States - YC | ecosystem: Engineered > Artificial ecosystem > Soil microcosm > Unclassified ...
GGTCCAACCGTGAGCCTGCCGGCTGGGCATCTTGATTATATCACAATTTCGTGATGTCGCGATGCAACATCATTGTTGCATCGCACCATTAACTATGCCATATCACTTCTGCCCCGGGCCAAATCCGGACGGGGTGAGCCCATAGCTCAAACCGAGGATGGAGAGACCCCAATGACCACCGAAACCAACACTGTGTTCGACACCGTCAAGGAAGCCTTTGCGCCCGTCACCGAGGCGCTGAAGAATTTCCAGAACGTGGAAGTTCCCGAGGCCGCCCGTGAGTTCGTCAAGAAGACCGCCAACTCCGCCAAGGAGCGCGCTGCCGACGTTTACGCCGGTTCTGAGAAGGTGACGGCTGCGATCGAGACCGCCGCGACGGATTCCGTCAGCGAGTTCGCCAAGATCAGCCGCAACATCCAGCAGGCGATCTACCAGGACGCGGAAGCGTTCTTCGCCGGCATCGACAAGCTCGCTTCGGCCAAGTCGCTCAACGAAGCCGTGCAGATCCAGTCGGATCTCGCCCGTGCCCAGGGCGAAGTGGTTGTCTCGCGTGCCAAGTCGGGCGCCGAATATCTCGGCAAGCTCGTTGCCCAGAGCGCGAAGACCGCTCAGGACAACTTCGCCAAGGTCTACACGAAGACGGCCTGATCGAAAGTCGATCGGCGGATCCAGATTTCAAGGCCCGCGCTACGCGGGCCTTATTTTTTGGACCGCCCTCGTCATTGCGAGGAGCGAAGCGACGAAGCAATCCAGACTGCATCCGCGGAGAGATTCTGGATTGCTTCGCTTCGCTCGCAATGACGGAAGCTGATATTTTCAAGCGATGGCTTCAACCAGCATTTCCCCCCTCGACACCGCCGCCGACGCCCTGCGCGCCGCTGAACTCAAGCGCGTGAAGTTGCTGGCGACGCTGGTGCTGGCCGGCACGCTCGCGCTGTTCGTCGTCGCGAAGGTGTTGCTCCACACCCATCCTGCCTTCGGCTTCATCGCAGCCTTCGCGGAAGCCGCCACCATCGGCGGGCTTGCCGACTGGTATGCGGTGGTGGCGCTGTTCAAGCGGCCATTGGGGCTGCCGATCCCGCACACCGCGATCATCTCGAGCAACCAGGACCGCATTGCCGACAAGCTCGGCGAGTTCATCGAGGTGCATTTCCTCGAAGCCGCGCCCATCGAGGCCAAGCTGCGCCAGTTCGACTTCGGCGCCTTCATCGCCGACTGGCTGCGCGACCGCAAGAAGAGCGACGATCTCGCCCGCTTTGCGCTGCGGCTGCTGCCGGAGGCCTTCTCGGCTACCGAGAGCTCCGGGCTGATGACATCAGTCACCCGCCGCATCACGGCGCAATTGCTGTCGGTCGGTCTCGCGCCGCTGGCGGCCGGCACGCTGCGCGCCTTTGTCGAGGAGGGGCGGCACCAGGCGCTGCTCGACGATCTCCTGCGCATCGTCCACCAGACGATCACGACGGCGGAGACGATGGCGATGATCCGCGCGAAAATCCGCGCCGAATTGCCGACGCTGCTCAACCTCTATCGCGCCGACAAATTCCTCCTGAACAAGATCGTCGCCTCCGCCGGCGCGTTCTTCGAGGAAATCCGTGAGGATCCCAATCATCCCTTCCGCGGCGAGTTCGACCGCATGGTGCTGACCTTCGTCGATCGGCTCGCGGCCGATCCGAACTACGCCGAGCGCATCGAGGGCCTGAAGCGCGATCTGTTGATGCGTCCCGAGCTCAACGAGCTCGCGCGCAACATCTGGTCGAACACCAGGACCTTCATCGAGCAGAACGCCTCCGGCGAGTCCCAGATGTTGCAGCGCCATCTCGGCGGCATGTTCGTGGCCGCCGGCGAAGCGCTCGCGGCGGACGCCGACCTGCGCGCGGAGATCAACGAAGGCCTCGTCACGGTGCTGCGCAGCTTCATCGCCGAGCAGAAGAGCGGGGTGTCGACCTTCATTTCCGACCAGGTGAAATCCTGGGACATGGCGCAGCTGATTTCGCTGATCGAAATCAACATCGGCAGGGACCTGCAATATATCCGTTTCAACGGCTCGCTGATCGGCGGCCTTGCCGGTCTGGCGCTCTATACCGCCGAATTCCTGCTTCGGCTGTTGTGACCAATTAATCACGTCGGCCACTTTACTAATGGCGATTGTGAACTGGTTGGCTTGAAACAGGCGAAATGCTTCCTTAGCTTTTCCTTTGGGTTTGTTGCGTTGCGAAACGATTCTACGCGTTTTGCCTTCGTTCTTTGATCCACGGGCGGCTGCCGCGACGACAGGGGCCGGCCAGATAAGGAGCTGGAATGTCCGTTGCTGCGCAGACGCTTCGCCCGCCGTCCAGGACGCTGATGTTCCTGGAAGGGCGCGCCATCAATGAATTTGGTGCTTTCCTCGGCGCACTGCCGCTGCTCTCGCTCGCACCGCGCGGCGACGGCCATCCGGTGCTGGTGCTGCCGGGCTTGATCGCCTCCGACATGTCGACGCGGCCGCTGCGCTCCTTCCTGCGCAATCGCGGCTATGCCGTGCGCGGCTGGGAGCAAGGACGCAATCTCGGCCTGCGCCCGGGCGTGCAGGACGGGCTGACCGATCTCCTGGAAGAGATGAACGACACCCATGGCCGCAAAGTCTCGCTGGTCGGCTGGAGCCTCGGCGGCCTCTATGCGCGCCAACTCGCGAAAATGATGCCGGAGCGCGTGCGCAGCGTGATCACGCTCGGCAGCCCGTTTGCCGGCCCGCCGCGATCGACCAACGCCTGGCGCGTCTATGAACTCGCCAGCGGCCGCCGCGCCGACGCGGAAGACGCGCGCTTCGGTGGCTCGCTCGCCGAGCCGCCGCCGGTGCCGACCACCGCCATCTACAGCCGCACCGACGGCATCTGCGCCTGGCAGGGCTGCAAGGAAAGGACGTCGGCGAAGACGGAGAGCATCGAGGTCGAGAGCAGCCATTGCGGCATGGGCCATCACCCCGCCGTGGTCTACGCGGTCGCTGATCGCCTCGCGCAGCCCGAAGGCCAGTGGAAGCCGTTCGACCGCTCCGGCTGGCGCGCGATCCTTTTCCCCGATCCGAACCGGTAAGTCGTCCGGATTGTTCGCAAGCTGCGAACTGCGCTATGCCTGAGCGCATGCCGCAGCCGCTTGCCCGCATCATCGACCAGCTCAAGCGCGAGCCTTCGCGCACGGGCTCCATCATCATCACCGTGTTCGGCGATGCCATCGTGCCGCGCGGCGGCTCGGTGTGGCTCGGCACGCTGCTTGAGTTTTTCGAGACGCTCGACATCGATGCGAGTGTGGTCCGTACCGCGATGTCGCGGCTCACGGCCGATGGCTGGTTCGAACGCGAGAAGGTCGGCCGCAACAGCTTCTACCGGCTGGTGAAGAAAGGCCGGCCGACCTTCGACATCGCCACCAGACACATCTACGACCCACCGCCGTCGGACTGGACCGGCCGCTTCGAGCTGCTCCTGATCGGAAATGGCGAGGACCGTGACGCTTCGCGCGAGGCGCTGAAGAATGCAGGTTTCGGCAGTCCGCTGCCGGGCGTATGGGTCGCGCCATCGGGCGTGCCGGTTCCCGAGGAAGCCTCCAGCGCCATCCGCCTCGAGGTCTCCGCCGAAGACGATAGCGGTCGGCGCTTGCTCAGCGAAAGCTGGCCGCTCGATCGCACTGCGGACGCCTATCTGAAATTCATGAAAACCTTCGAGCCGCTGCGCGCCTTCATCGAGCGGCGCGAGCAGCTCTCCGATGCGGATGCCTTCACCGCGCGCATCCTGCTGATCCATCATTATCGCCGCGTCGTGCTGCGCGATCCGCTGCTGCCAGAGGCGCTATTGCCGAAGGATTGGCCGGGCAGGGCGGCGCGCGGCCTCTGCGGCGAGATCTATCGCGCGCTGCTTCCCTCGTCTGAACAATGGCTTGACCGGAACGGTAGCAACGAAAACGGGCCGCTGCCGAAGGCGGTTCCGGAACTCGGATGGCGGTTTTATATGTTACAAAAATAACTTGTAACTAGAATTTTTTGTTATATATTGACCCCAGTCAATGCAAGGGAGGTCGGCATGTACACGCAGGCGCTGAACACGTCTGACGCTGATACCAGCGGGGTCGAGGACGCCGCGCGCGCACAAGACTTTCAGGCGCGCATTGACGCCGACGAGCGCATCGAGCCGAATGACTGGATGCCCGCCGCCTACCGCAAGACGCTGACGCGGCAGATTTCCCAGCACGCCCATTCCGAAATCGTCGGCATGTTGCCCGAGGGCAACTGGATCACTCGCGCTCCGAGCCTGCGCCGCAAGGCTGCGCTGCTTGCGAAAGTGCAGGACGAATGCGGCCACGGCCTCTATCTCTACGCCGCCGCCGAGACGCTCGGCACCTCGCGCGAAGAGCTGGTCGACGCCATGCTGGCCGGCAAGGCGAAATATTCTTCGATCTTCAACTATCCGACGCTGACCTGGGCCGATATCGGCACGATCGGCTGGCTGGTCGACGGCGCGGCGATCATGAACCAGATCCCGCTGTGCCGCTGCTCCTATGGCCCCTATGCGCGCGCGATGATCCGCGTCTGCAAGGAGGAATCCTTCCACCAGCGCCAGGGCTTCGAGATCATGCTGACGCTCTGCCGCGGCAGCGAGGACCAGAAGGCGATGGCGCAGAACGCGTTGGATCGCTGGTGGTGGCCGGTGCTGATGATGTTCGGCCCGCCCGATCAGGCAAGCCAGCACAGCGACACCTCCACCAAATGGAAGATCAAGCGCTTCTCCAACGATGAGCTGCGCCAGAAGTTCGTCGACGCCACCGTGCCGCAGGCGCAATTCCTCGGTCTCACCATTCCCGATCCCGGCATGAAGCAGGATGCCGCAGGTCACTGGCGCTACAGCGAGATCGACTGGAGCGAATTCAAGCAGGTGCTTGCCGGCAACGGCCCCTGCAACCGCGACCGGATGGCGGCACGGCGCAAGGCACATGACGAGGGCGCCTGGGTGCGCGAGGCGGCAGCCGCCTATGCGGAGAAGCGCCAAACTCGCCAACTCGCGCAAGCCGCGGAATAGGAGATGAACATGGCGACGCCGAACACGCCCTTGTGGGAAGTCTTCATCCGCAGCCGCAACGGGCTCGCGCACAAGCATTGCGGCTCGCTGCACGCGACCGACGCCACCATGGCGCTACAGGCCGCGCGCGACATTTACACGCGACGCGGCGAGGGCCTCTCGATCTGGGTCGTCCCGTCCAACGCGATCACCGCGTCCGATCCGTCGGAGAAGGGCATGATGTTCGAGCCAGCGGAGTCGAAGATCTACCGGCATCCGACGTTTTACGACGTGCCGGATGAAGTCGGGCATATGTGACCGCCCCGTCATTGCGAGCGCAGCGAAGCAATCCATCGCGCCGCAAAGTAAGTCTGGATTGCTTCGTCGCTGTCGCTCCTCGCAATGACGATGGGGCTAATAGGTGAGCAGATGGCTGTCGCTTCGATTCAGGTCTCCGAAACCCCGCTGGTGCTATACACGCTGCGCCGCGCCGACGATGCGCTGATCCTTGGCCATCGGCTGTCGGAATGGTGCGGTCACGCGCCAATGCTGGAAGAGGACATGGCGCTTGCCAATATGGGTCTCGACCTGCTCGGCCAGGCGCGCGAGCTCTACACCTATGCCGCCAAGGTCGAAGGCAAGGGCAACGACGAGGACAAGTTCGCTTACCTCCGAGACGTCCGGCAGTATCGCAATCTGTTGCTGATGGACCTGCCGAACGGCGATTTCGCCCGCACCATGGTGCGGCAGTTCTTCTATTCGGCTTTCGCCGATCTCTATTGGCGCGCGATGATGAAATCATCGGATGCGACGCTCGCCGCGATCGCCGCAAAGTCGGAAAAGGAGAGCGCCTATCATCTGCGTCATTCCTCCGAATGGATCGTCCGGCTTGGCGACGGCACGGAGGAAAGCCACGCACGCGCGCAAGCTGCGATCGACGACCTCTGGGCCTTCACCGGCGAGATGTTTTCGGTAGACGATGCCGAGCGCGCGTTGATCGATGCCGGCGTCGCGATCGATCCGGCGGCACTGAAAGCGCAATGGCTCAAGACCGTCACCGGCGTGGTCGCCGAGGCGACGCTGACGCCGCCCAAGAACGACTGGATGCAGCAGGGTGGCCGCGTTGGCCGCCACAGCGAGCATCTCGGCCATCTCCTCTCCGAATTGCAGTCGCTGCAGCGCAGCTTCCCGGGGGCGACATGGTGAGGGCTGCTCTCAGCGAAGCGAGCCTGCACCAGCGTGCCTGGGACGTTGCGTCGCGTGTGGTCGATCCGGAAATCCCGGTGCTGACCATCGCCGATCTCGGCGTGCTGCGCGAGGTTACCGTGACTGAGGACGGCGTCGAGGTCGCGATCACGCCGACCTATTCGGGCTGCCCCGCGATGAACATGATCGCGCTGGAAATCGAATTGGCGCTCGAGCGCGAGGGATTTTCGAAGCCGAAAATCCGCACCGTGCTGTCGCCGGCCTGGACCACGGACTGGATGAGCGAAGACGGCCGTCGCAAACTGAAAGAATACGGCATCGCGCCGCCGATGGCCGCAAGCTCGCGCCGCGCGCTGTTCGGCGTGCAGGAGGTGGCCTGCCCGCAATGCGGCTCGACCAACACCGAACTCTTGTCCGAGTTCGGCTCGACGTCCTGCAAAGCGCTGTGGCGCTGCAAATCCTGCCGCGAACCCTTTGATTATTTCAAATGTCACTAGCCATGTGGATGCCGTCATTGCGAGGAGCGAAGCGACGAAGCAATCCACATCTCCGCTTGCTTCGGCATGGATTGCTTCGCGGAGTTTATCATCGGGCCGCGCTGCGCGCGGACCCGTTGGCTCGCAATGACGAGAAGAGGCTTTAATGTCCGCCGCTGCACCCCGTTTCCATCGCCTTGCCGTCAACGACCTGCGCCGCGAGACCGCGGACGCGGTGTCGATGACGTTTTCGATCCCGAGCGACCTCGCCGACGACTATGCCTTCGCGCCCGGCCAATATCTCACGCTGCGCACCACCATGGACGGCGAGGAGGTGCGGCGTTCCTATTCGATCTGCTCCGGCCCCGATGACGGTGAGCTTCGCATCGCCGTCAAGAAGGTCGATGGTGGAGCATTCTCGTCCTGGGCCGCGGACGAATTGAAATCCGGCGACGAGCTCGACGTGATGACGCCGACCGGCCGTTTCGGCGTCGCGCCCGCCTCAGGGGAGGCGCGAACCTATGTCGGCTTCGCTGCCGGCAGCGGTATCACGCCGATCCTCTCGATCGTGAAGGGCGTGCTGGCGCGCGAGCCCGAAAGCTGTTTCTTCTTGTTCTATGGCAATCGCTCCACCGAAGGTGTGATGTTCTGTGAGGCACTCGAGGAGCTGAAGGACCGGTTCCTGCAACGCTTCTCGCTGTTCCATGTGATCTCCGGCGAGGAGCAGGACATCCCGATCCTGCACGGAAGGCTCGATGGCGAGAAGGTGAGGGTGCTGCTCCGCTCGCTGGTGCCGGCCTCAAGCGTCGATCATGTCTTCATCTGCGGCCCGACCGGCATGAGTGACGAGCTGGAGGCGACCTGCCGCGACATCGGCATTGCCGAGGACCGTATCCATGTCGAGCGCTTCGTCTCGGGTCTCGGCGGCAAGCCGCGCCCGAAGAAGGTCGTCGAGCCGAGCGCGCCGCCAAAGGCATTCGCGTCGCTGATCATTGACGGCAAGCGGAAAGAGGTGCCCGTCGCCGAGGGCGAAGCCATCCTCGATGCCGCGCTGCGTGCCGGCGTCGACCTGCCGTTCGCCTGCAAGGGCGGCATGTGCTCGACCTGCCGCGCCAAGCTGGTCGAGGGCGAGGCGCCGATGGACCTCAATTATTCGCTGGAGCCGTGGGAGCTGAAGGCGGGCTTTATCCTGACCTGCCAGGCCAAACCGGTTTCGGAAAAGGTCGTGGTCGATTACGATCACGTCTAGTCGTCATTCCGGGGCGCCTCGAAGAGGCGAACCCGGAATCTCGAGATTCCGGGTCTGGTGCTGACGCACCATCCCGGAATGACGGAGGTGAACAGTGAACGTGAAGGCCACGCTATCGCCCGACGACCTCGCGCGCGCTTGCGCGGAGGCGATGTGGAAGGAGGACGACGCGTCCTCCGGGCTCGGCATGAAGATCGTCGAGGTCGGTCCGGGCCGGGCAACACTGAGCATGAAAGTGCAGCCGCACATGGTGAACGGCCAGCGCATCGCCCATGGCGGCTTCATCTTCACGCTCGCCGATTCCACCTTCGCCTTTGCCTGCAACAGCCACAACGAGAAGGCCGTCGCCGCTCAAGGCAACATCACCTTCATCAAGCCGGGCAAGCTCGGCGACGAATTGGTTGCGCGTGCGCGGGAGATTTCGCGCAATGGGCGCTCCGGCATCTATGACGTGCAGGTCACCGCCGGCCACACCGTCATTGCGGAGTTTCGTGGCCATTCCCGGGTGATACCGGGCAGTTGGCTGCCTGAGACCGACACCAAACAAAAATAAAATTCCAGAGGAAACGCAGATGGCTTCGACAAATCTCAAGACGAAGGGAAGTGGCTATAGCGCCGAGCTGGATGACGCCGAGCGCGCCTCGCGCGACGAGCTCATGGCACTGCAGAACAGGCGGCTCGCCTGGTCGCTAAAGCACGCTTACGACAATGTCGCGCATTACAAGAAAGCGTTCGATGCGACCGGTGTGCATCCTTCCGATTTCAAGGAGCTCTCCGACCTCGCCAAATTCCCGTTCACGGTGAAGACGGATCTGCGCGACAACTATCCCTTCAACATGTTCGCGGTGCCGCGCGAAAAGCTGGTGCGCGTGCACGCATCGTCTGGCACGACCGGCAAGCCGATCGTGGTCGGCTATACCAGGGCCGATATCGACACCTGGTCATCGGTGATGGCGCGCTCGATCCGCGCCGCCGGCGGCCGCACCGGCATGATCATCCACAACGCCTATGGCTATGGCCTTTTCACCGGCGGCCTCGGCGTGCATTACGGCGCCGAGCAGCTCGGCTGCACGGTGGTGCCAATCTCAGGCGGCATGACCGAGCGGCAGGTGCAGCTCATCAACGATTTCCGTCCCGACATCATCACGGTGACCCCGAGCTACATGCTCGCGATTCTCGATGAGTTCAAACGTCGCGGCCTGGATCCGCGCAAATCCTCGCTGAAATTCGGCATCTTCGGCGCCGAGCCCTGGACCAATGCGATGCGCGCCGAGATCGAAGGCGCCTTCGACATGGACGCCACGGACATTTACGGCCTTTCGGAAGTGATCGGGCCCGGCGTCGCGCAGGAGTGCGTCGAGACCAAGGATGGCCTGCACATCTGGGAGGACCATTTCTATCCTGAGATCATCGACCCCGACACCGGCGAGGTTCTGCCCGACGGCGAGAAGGGCGAGCTGGTCTTCACCTCGCTCACCAAGGAAGCCTTTCCGGTCATCCGCTATCGCACCCGCGACCTGACGCGGCTGTTGCCGGGCACGGCACGGCCGGGCATGCGGCGGATGGAGAAGGTCACCGGCCGCTCCGACGACATGATCATCCTGCGCGGGGTCAACGTGTTCCCGACCCAGATCGAGGAGGCGCTGCTCGCGACCCATTGGTGCGGCGGCCACTTCATCATCGAGCTGACCCGCGAGGGCCGCATGGATGAGATGGCGATCCACGCCGAAGCGCGTCCCGAGCACTGGGATGGCAGCGGACTGACGGAACATGCCGAAAAGATCGTGGCCTTCATCAAGAACACCATCGGCATCACCGCCGCCGTTAAGATCGTCGCCCCCGACACGCTGGAACGCTCGCTGGGCAAGGCCAAGCGTGTTTACGACAAGCGGCCGAAAGGGTAACTCCTGTCGCCTCATGGTGAAGAACGCGAAGCGCGTCTCGAACCATGAGGCCCGGGTGTGGCCTCATCCTTCGAGACGCTTGCTGCGCAAGCTCCTCAGGATGAGGGGATAGAGCCGCCTGCACAGCGAACAGCCGTGTGATAGCTTCTCCCCTCATGGTGAGGAGGCGCGCAGCGCCGTCTCGAACCATGAGGCCCCGATGGTAGCTTCATCGTTCGAGACGCGCGCAAGAGCGCGCTCATCAGGATGAGAGAGAAAGCAGGGAACGCGGAGATGGAGAGCGACGAAGGCGCCTTTCTCTATATCCTCCGATGCGCCGATGGTAGCTTCTACGTCGGCATCACCCGCACAGCTCTGGAATTAAGAATCGCGCAGCACAATGCTGGGACGTTTGGGGGATACACGGCAACGCGCCTTCCCGTAACCCTCGTCTTCTCGCAATGGTTCGAGCGCGTCACCGACGCGATTGAAAATGAGCGACGGCTCAAGAAATGGACCCGAGCCAAGAAAGAGGCTTTTATACGCGGTGATTTCGTGGCACTTCGGCAGCTTGCGGCGCGTAGATCGCCGCATCCAAAAGGCTGACGGAGACGTTGATGAACCCGGCTTCCAAACCGGATAGCTTTGCCATCGAAGCCCGCTGCGTCCGGCTCAACGCCAAGGCGGAAAATGCCGCCTCGATTGCGCCCGTGGTCGAGAAACATGCACTGTCGCGGGCGGCCAGCGAGGTGCTGATCGAGATCAGGGCTGCCGCCGTCAATCCGTCCGACGTCAAGGCGGCGACCGGGTTGATGCCTTATGCGGTGTTTCCGCGTACCTCGGGACGGGACTATGCGGGTGTCGTGATTGACGGGCCGTCCGGCACGATCGGGCGCGAGGTGTTCGGCTCTTCAGGCGATCTCGGCATCCGCCGCGACGGCACCCACGCGACGCGTCTGGTCGTCGAGGCAGAGGCCACGGTCGAGAAGCCGAAGAGCATCTCCTGGGAGGAGGCCGCGGGCATCGGCGTTCCCTTTGTCACGGCCATGGAGGGCTTTCGCCGTGCCGGCATCCCGAAGCCGGGCGAGACTGTGCTGATCATGGGCATCACCGGCAAGGTCGGGCAGGCGGCGGCGCAGATCGCGACCTGGCACGGCGCGCGCGTCATCGGCGTGACGCGCAAGGCGGAGGCCTATGAAGGTCACAGCAATTCGAAGGTCGACGTCATCGACGCCTCTTCGGCCGACATTCCGACGCGGCTGCGCGAGCTGAACAACGGCAACGGCGCCGACATCATCTTCAATACCGTCGGCGATCCGTATTTTCAGGCCGCGCACAAATCGCTCGCGCTCCGCGGGCGCCAGATCCTGATCGCCGCGATCGACCGCATCGTGCAGTTCAACATCCTGGAGTTCTATCGTGGACAACATACTTATGTGGGGATCGACACCCTGGGGCTGTCATCGATTGCGACCGGAGATGTCTTGCGCGAGCTCGCGCCGGGTTTCTCCAGCGGGCATTTGAGGCCATTTTCAATCAATCCGGCTGCGGTCTATCCTCTGGAAGATGCAAAGCAAGCGTTTGTCGCGGTCGCCGGATCCTCGCGCGACCGGGTTATCTTGAAACCTTAGTCTCACCGTCATCGCGAGCCAACGGGTCGGCGCGAAGCGCCGCCCGATGATAAACTCCACGAAGCAATCCAGCTTGCAGCCGGAGAAAAAGTCTGGATTGCTTCGTCGCTAGCGCTCCTCGCAATGACGGAAGTGTAACCAGGGAATACCAATGGAGCCCAATCAGACCGCTATCCTGTCCGGCCTTGTGATCGGCCTGCTTTACGGCTCGATCGGGCTGCTCAGCGGCTTTTGCATGACGAGTGGCCTGCGCGGCCTGTGGGCGGAAGGCGATGGCCGGCTGGCGCGCACCTTTGCGCTGGCCATGGGCGTCGGTATCGCCGCCTCGCAACTGCTTGCCGCGCGCGGCGCCGTCGATCTCGGCAAATCGATCTATCTGCAACCTTCATTCTCGGCCCCGGTGATGTTTTTCGGCGGTTTGTTGTTCGGCTACGGCATGGTGCTGTCGAACGGCTGTGGCTCCCGCGCGCTGGTGCTGCTGGGAAAGGGCAATCTGCGTTCGCTCGTGGTGGTGATCGTGATCGGCATTTTCGCCGAGATCACGCTCAAGGGCTTGATCGCGCCGGCGCGTATCGCCGCCGTGCAGGTCACGCAATTGACGGTGAAGATCAACT